>Ga0102593_1000055_pt1 | contig 325151 bp, 351 predicted proteins | sample AraplaCol_mMS_r2_2_FD_76862 | JGI IMG/M metagenome (GOLD analysis project Ga0102593, IMG submission 76862) | Arabidopsis root microbial communities from North Carolina, USA - plate scrape MF_Col_mMS_r2 (SPADES assembly) (version 2) | ecosystem: Host-associated > Plants > Roots > Endosphere... | reverse complement strand
TTAATTCGGTAGGGTTGCGCTACCGCGATTACGAGAATTAGGCTAATTAATCCAACTAACTCCGATTAAGCGAAACTAATCCATGCTCGACTATCCCGCGCTGCGCGCCGTCGCAACCATTGTCCAGACAGGCAGCTTCGAAAGAGCGGCGGCCGTCCTGAACGTGACGCCTTCGGCCGTTTCTCAGCGCGTGAAACAGCTGGAAGAGCGTCTCGGCGCCGTTCTCATCGTCAGAGGCACGCCGTGCACGGCGACGGAAAAGGGGGAATGGCTTTGTCGCCATGTGGAGAATGTCGGCATGCTCGAAGCCGAACTCTTCGGGCAGCTGCCGGCTCTCGTCGATCCCGACGAGCCCAGCCAAAGGGTCACGCTTCAAATCGCCACGAATGCTGACAGCCTCGGGACATGGTTCGTCGAGGCCATGTCGAATTTCGCCAAAAGCTCTTCCTATCTGCTGAACATCGCCGTCGACGATCAGGATCATACCGCCGAATGGCTGCAGCGCGGGCGGGTGATCGCCGCCGTCACCAGCCTGGAAAAGCCGGTTCGCGGATGCCGGCGTTTTGCCCTTGGGTTTCTGCGCTACCACGCCACGGCAACCCCCGAATTCGTCGCGCGCCACTTTCCGCAGGGCGTGACATCGGAGGCGATACGCAACGCTCCAGCGCTGACCTTCAATCAGAAGGACAGGCTCCAAAGCAGCTGGATCAGGCGAACGTTCGGACGCGATCTCGATTATCCCACCCACTGGCTGCCGTCGCCGCAGAGCTTCGTCGAGGCGAGTCTTTCGGGCATGTGCTGGGGAATGAACCCGACCCAGCTGACCCACGAGCATCTCGCATCCGGACGGCTGGTCGAACTGGTGCCCGACACGCCGCTCGATGTCCCGCTCTACTGGCAGATAAACCGCCTCGCCGCCGACCGCTTGGCGGACCTGACGCGTGAAGTCGTCACGGTGGCCAAGCGCCGTCTTTGATGCATCACTTAAAGATACAGCAGGACCGAGTGCGCTTTGTCAGACGTAAGCCGTGCGGTTGCCGAACTCGCTGGTCTCGTCAAAATTCTTCGTGCCGATGCGCTCGCTTTCGCCGGAGAATTCTCCAGAAGCTTCATCGGCGGGCTTCGATGCGGCAGACGACTGAGATTGGCTGCTTTCGCTCGCTTCGAGCTTGGCGATCTTGACTTCCAGCGTATCGATGGATTTTTGGATCGTGGCCTTCTCTTGCTCGTCCTGCGTCTGCTCCAGGTCTGCCTTCTTTTCGGCAAGCTGGGCCTCGAGAGAGGCAAGCTGATCCGACGAACTCGAAGACGAGGTTGAAGCGACGGAACTCAAAATTGTGGGTGCGGAACTGGAAATTGCGCTGACCATGAGCATGACTTTCGATGATGGAATGTCACCGTTCTAGCCAGGGAGAGTAAAGGTTCGATAAATAAAGTACCGAATAGTACCACAATAAATATCGCGCTCTTATGCGATGGCGATGATCTCCAATTCCTGGCCGCCCGCCTCCACCGCATCGCCGACAGCCTTGCCCATCAAAAGCCGCGCCACCGGCGAGACGTAGGAAATCGATCCGGCCTTGGGATCGGCTTCATCCTCCCCGACGATCCGATAGGTCTGCACGCGCCCGTCATCACGGCGGAAAGTCACCGTGGTGCCGAAGGCGACGGCGTCGATTGACGTAGGGTTAGGCATGATCTGGGCGGTGCGAAGTCTTGCCGCTAAGTAGCGAAGATCACGCAAGGGATTGGCCGTCTGCCGCCGCCGCTCGTTCACGTCTTCGATCGTGCTCGCAGCATCATAAGCTTCGCGGGCCTGCTGGAATTGCAGCTCCAAAGCCTTCAGCCCCGCCTCCGTGACAAGGTTGGGGTGCGGCGAAATCGGACGGTCGGGCAGCAGGGTTTCCGAAGCGGTTTCGAAACTCTCTTCCTTGGTGAAGGCGACGGCCAATCTCGAACTCCGTTTTAGGCGCAGTGCGCGCGCTTTATCGCTGGCGGGGCGAATGCCCCATCTGTTTGTCGGCACCCTACATACACCGACTGCAGACGAACCGCCAATCTTGGCTCATCAGCCGCCACTAGCTTGGGGGTGCCGTGCTCTGTTCGTTTCGTTTGGCCGGACGAGCGATGGCCGCACCGGCGTGACGTTCGAGCTGCGATGGATGGCGAAAGACCATGACGCATCCGCCCGAGAGATCGTGAATGCCCTGTCAAAGGCGCATGACGTCGCGGATTTCTCGATGCAGTCGACGACGAACTAAACCTCCATTCCCTTCATTTCGACACGTGCTCGGGTTTGCCCTTCCTCTTGGTTGAGGCGAACTCCTCCAGCTGTTTTTCGCTCATGGATTCGACCATCTGTTTCGAGGCGCCTTTGAGTTCGCTCTTCGGCGTCTCGCCACGCTTGGCCGAGAGTGCGGCGCCTGCCGCCTTCTGCTGGGCCTTCGATTTGGCTGGCATATCGATCTCCTCTTGCTCAAACGAGCGACCGCCGGTTCAAAGCTTCCGGAGTTCGTCAGGCTTGTGTGCGGCGCGTTTGCCCGACTTGTCGCTCTCGACGATATATTGCGGTTCGGCCTTCGATGCCTTCACCCTGTGGCCTTTGATCGTCGTCGGACCGCTCTGCTTTCTGACCACCCTGCCCTCGGTCTTTCCCTGGCTGGTATTCCAGCTTACCTCGTCGCCCTTCTTCAATTGCTTCGGCATGGCGGCTCCTGTTTCAAAGAGGCTGCGGCCCGCAAGCCGCAGCCGATGGGCTCTCAGTTGATGGTGGCCCATTGCATCCGGACATCCCAGGCGTTCTTCGACAGATGGACGTGTGCATCGATGTGATCGACCCAATCGATCGGGATCAGGTGGTGCTTGCCGTCTTCCGAATCGAGCTTCGTCAGCTTGATGCGTGTCGGGCCGTCGAGGTGATCGACTGTGCCGACATGGGTGCCGTCGGCAGCCCGCACTTCCATATGCTCACGGATCTGATCTGCGGAAATCATCGTTTCCTCCTTTGCATCATTGTCAGCTACGAACTGGCAACGAGGTGGAGCAAACTTGGTTCCGAGGCATCCGGTCGCGCACCGAATTATGCTCGTCGGGCCCGATGTCGAGGCCAGCCTAGGGCCGCCGGGCACGCTCCGATCATTCAATATCTCTGATGTTATCCATAAGCCCTATTCGTTTGAATGATGAGTTGTCTGGGGCCATATTGGCATTACGGACATGGACGAACCTCCCATCGATCCCCATGTCCTTGACCTAAGAAAGGAACCGGAAAATGACCACGCTCACCTATCGGGGTGGTGGCAAGACCCTCACCTCCAGCGACAGCCGCTTCGATCTGGCACATTATGCCCGCAAGCTCGTGCTCGCCTGGACACGCTGGCAGACGGCCCGCGAAATCGAAGCTATGCCTTTCGACATCCGCAAGGACATCGGCTGGCCGAGCACGGACGACAGCAAACACCGGACCATGTAATGAATGCGACATTCTTCCCAAGATAGGGGCGGCGTCTGCTTCGCGCAACGCCGCCTTTTTCGCGGCATGACCGTCCAATCCCAAACCCTTTTCAGTCTTGAATTTCAGTTTCCTGTGAATCTGTCATCTGCGCTGTCCTCGGCCATTCCGGTGGTTTGACCGGCCCAAACGTGGGCGATGTCGCATATTTGCTCTTCCCGGCCGCATTTTTCCATGCCAGTGTCGCTTTCAGGACATCGGCGCGACGCATTCCGCGCAACGAATGTGTCATCGCCCCTCGAGCATGGATTTCGCTATGAATAGGATGCAGATCAAGAAGCGTTCACTGGTCTTCTTTATGGTACCGCAATTCACCATGCTGCCCTTTTCGGCGGCCGTGGACACGTTGCGCATCGCCAATCGCATGCTCGGCTATCAGGCCTATACCTGGCGGCTGACCTCTGTCGACGGGGAAAAGGTCTATTCTTCCTGCGGCATCGGCGTCGAGGCCAATTCCTCGCTTGCCGAGGAACGTCGCCATCTCGGCGGCGAAAACCGGCCGGGCATGGTGCTCGTCTGTTCCGGCATCGATGTCGAGCAGTTCAACAACAAGTCGGTCAATGCCTGGCTGCGTGAATGCTACAATCGCGGCGTTGCCGTCGGCAGCCTCTGTACGGGCGCGCATGTGCTTGCCCAGGCCGGTCTCCTGAACGGCAAGCGCTGTGCCATCCACTGGGAAAACCTGCCGGGCTTTTCGGAAGCCTTCCCGCAGGCGGAGGTCTATGCCGATCTCTACGAGATCGACGGCAATCTCTATACTTGCGCCGGCGGCACCGCCTCGCTCGACATGATGCTGAACCTTGTCGGCGAGGATTTCGGCGAAAGCCTCGTCAACCGCATCTGCGAGCAGCACCTGACCGACCGCGTGCGCAACCCGCACGATCGCCAGCGACTGCCGCTGCGCGCCCGCCTCGGCGTGCAGAACGCCAAGGTGCTGTCGATCATCGAGCTGATGGAAGGCAATCTCGCCGAGCCGCTGTCGCTGATCGAGATCGCCGACGGTGCCGGCCTCTCCCGCCGCCAGATCGAGCGGCTGTTCCGCCAGGAGATGGGCCGCTCGCCGGCCCGCTACTATCTGGAAATCCGCCTTGACCGCGCCCGCCACCTGCTGGTGCAGTCCTCGATGCCGGTCGTCGAGGTCGCCGTCGCCTGCGGCTTCGTCTCGGCCTCGCATTTCTCCAAGTGTTATCGCGAACTCTACCATCGCTCGCCGCAGCAGGAGCGCGCCGAGCGCAAGATGACCATGGCGACCGCACGGCAGGCAGTTGCCGCCTGAGGCTATAAGAAGGCCGTCGCCGCTTGAGACGTTGGGAAAGGCCTGTCGCCGTCTGATGTGAAAGGCGGCGGCTTCAGCCCCGCGCTGGGATGGCTTTATTGCGCCGCCTCTTCCGTCATTCTGGCGTCGGAATAGACCTGGTTTCGGCCGCGGTGTTTGGCCATGTAGAGGAACTGGTCGGCAGCGTTGAGGTAATTCTCGAAAGTCTCGTAACCGCCGATTTCGGCAATGCCGATCGAAATCGTAACACCGAGTTCCTCGTCGTCGGCCGTAACCTTCAGCCGCGAAATGTCCGAGCGGATCTCGTCGCAGAGCTTGGTCGCAGCAGCGGAATCCATCTGCGGAAAGAGGATGGCGAATTCCTCGCCCCCGAGGCGCGAGAGAAGATTTTCGCTGCCTTCGAAGATCGTAAACAGCCTGTTTGCGACAGCCTTCAGCACCTTGTCGCCGATCTCGTGGCCATAGGTATCGTTCAGCCGCTTGAAATGGTCGATATCGAGAATGGCCACGGAACTCGGCACCTTCAGCCGCAGGCACTCGTTCACCAGCTTCGGGCCGTTGTCGTAGAAATAGCGGCGGTTATAGAGGCCTGTGAGATAGTCGCAGGCCGCCGCCGCCCGCAGCTGCCGCATCTGCGCCAGCGTCTCGGCATTGTTGGCGATGCGGCATTGCAGTTCCTCGGCGACAAAGGGCCGGTAGACGAAATCGCTGGCGCCGGCCTTGAGGAAACTCGCCGAAAGCATGCGGTCGTTGGAGGCGGAAACGCCGATGACACGCAGCCTGTCCGAACCGAAGCGATGGCGGATGCGCCGCGTCAGCTCGTAGCCGCTCATATCGGGCATGTGGTGGTCGGTGACGACGAGTTCGATATCGCTGTAGGCCTCGAGCGCTGCCAGCGCCTCGAGCCCCGAACTTGCCTCGACGACGAGATATTGCTGCGCCTTCAGCAGGTCGACGAGCACCTGGCGCGCCGAGGCGACATCGTCGACGACGAGCACCCGCGTCTTGCGGTTGGAGATCGCCCGCCGGACGGTGGCGACCAGATTGTCGAGCGCGAATTCATTGTCCTTCAGCACGTAATCGATGACATTGCGCTCCATGATCTTGTTGCGCGTGTTGAGATCGAATGTCGCGGTAAAGACGATCGCCGGGATATCGTGCTCGATCGTGCAGTCGAGCGCCTCGCCATAGGGCGAATCCGGCAGGTTGAGATCGACGACGGCCATGGTGTAGCCGTGACCGTCCTCGGCAAGTTCTTTGCGAAGAGCCTTCAGTGACGGGCAGGATTTGACGGCAAGGCCGAGCTCGGTCTGGAACCGGTGACAGAGCACGGCAGAAAACATCCGGGAATCTTCAACCAGAAGTATTTTTAGCCCGCCGGAGCGGAGCCCAATGCCATCTCGCTGAAAATCCGCTTGAAACGCCACAGCCGCTATTCCCCCATACGTCCGACGGGCTCGACTCGGCCCTCTCCCCGGGGCGGACGATAGCCGAGAGGCTTATGCGCGTGAAGGGGACAAATGAAAGCGACATTACCTCTAATTGCAAAAATTCGACGACTGTCCCCGACAGTCGCCTCCGCCCCCCTGCCGATACCGATGCCGGAAGAGCCGTCAGGCAACCGCCCGCTCCTTGCGCATCGATTGAATTTGCAGCAGCGTATCGAGGTTCTGGTTGACGCGGCAGTAGAACTCCTCGTCGATGAAGGGGCGCAACATGAAATCATTGCCGCCGGCCTTCAGGAATCGTGCCGAAAGCAGCCGGTTCGACGAAGAGGAAACGCCGATGATGCGCAACTCATGCGAGCCGATATTGGAGCGGATGCGCCGCGTCAGCTCGAAGCCGTCGATGTCGGGCATGTTGTAATCGGTAATCATCAGGCCGATATCGCGATTGGCCTTCAGGATCTCCAGCGCCTTGCCGCCGTTCTCGGCGACGCTCACACGGAAATTGTAACGCTTCAGCCGGCTCGACAGCAGGGCGCGCGCCGTCGCACTATCGTCGACGATCAGCACATGGTGGCGATGATTGGTCAGGAACCGGCAGATCGATTCCGCCAGAAGGTCGACGGCGAAGATATTGTCCTTGAGGATATAATCGACGATGTCCTTGGCCATCAGCTTGTCGCGCATGCCTTCGTGGAAGGTGCCGGTAAAGACGATGGTCGGGATGGAAAGATCGACCAGATACTCGAGCGCTTCGCCGTTTTCGGCGCCGGGCAGGTTGATGTTCGAGATCGCCAGCGTGATCGGATCGGAAGACTTGTCGTAGGAAAACTGCAGATCCTCGAAGCTGCGGCAAATCTCGACATCAATGTCGAACAGCTCCTTGAGGCGTTTGCTGATCATCGAGGTGAATACGTTGGAATCTTCCGCGACAATAATGCGCGCGCCAGCAAACATTTCCCCGGAATATTGCATCCCCGAAATACCTAGAAACGCCATAGCAAACCTTTGATGTAAAATCTGTCCCCGGATCAAATCGATACATCAATTGATTTGAATAATTATTAATCAGCGCGCCGGGATATGAAGCGAAGAAGCGGCCCGATGGGATCGCCCCCGATTTCCTGCAGATATGCTTAAGAAATCAGGTGCGAAGCACCGCACTCTCGGCATCGAACGGGCTTTGCCGACAACGTCACATTACGAGGATCGCCATGCCGCAGCTTGTTCCCCTCATAATATAGCCTTAGAGGGGCTGGACGGACTTGCGACAGGATTTCCGCCTTGCTTTCCAAAGCGTCTTCGTTGCCTCGTGCAGATCTCAGCAATGGAGCCCAGGCTATTCAACACGACCTGACCGGGTGGACGCCTGATCTGGCAAGGGCCCTCCGGGGTCATCCCTGGATGCCCAGCGCTTAATCCATACCTGACGGCAAGCCCAGCGAGCGCAGGAAATGCGCCTCGATCGCGCGCAGCAATTGGGCGCGGGCAGCCGGCGTCTCGCCGATGCCGGGCTGATTGACCACACCGTGCAGGGCATTGAACAGGAACACCGCCGTGAAGCCGGGATCGTCGACCGACCAGGCATTCTCGCCAGCGCCAGCGGCAAGCAGTTCGTTCAGATGGTCGATCAGGATGTTGCGCGAAAGTCCTTCCTTCGTTGCGGGGGGTGCCGCCACGAAGGCGAGATGATGCAGCCCGGCCGCGTCGAGATAACCGGTGGCGCATGCCGTCGACCAGGCCGCCAGCTTGCCGTGCCAATCCTCCTGCCCTCGTCCTTCGATCGCCGCGACGATGCCATCCAACACGCTTTGCACGAAACGGGCGCGCAGCGCCTGGAGAACATCGGCCTTCGAGGAGAAGTGCAGGTAGAACGTGCCCTTGGCGACCCCGGCCCCCGTCGTGATCTCCTCGATCGTCGTCTGCTCCAGGCCCTTTTCCAGAAAAAGCCGCTCGGCCGCGATCATCAACTCGTCGCGCCGCTCTTCGGCGGGCTTGGTTCTCGGTTTTGAAACAGGATCGGCCGGCATCGACGGGACTGCTCCACTCTCATTGACGGCGCGCGGGATCGGTCCTGTGCAGGTAGCCGGTAAACACGTCGCGCATTGCGGTGCTCTCGATATCAGGCAGCAGGCGACCGACTTCACCGCGATGATAACCGCCATGCGTCACCACATGGGCGAGCATCTCTTCGCGGGACATGCGCCCGCGTCCGCCATCGGTGAAGGTGAAGTCGACGACCTCCTCCATTTCCTGAAGGCTGATCCGCGAGGTGTAATCGATATACCAACGGTCGGTATCCCGGATATCGGCCGACAGCTGCGCCAAAGGCGGCGTTTCGCTGCTCCAGCTCGCCGCGTAGGTATGACCCAGCCCCTGAAGATTGGCAACGAAGATGCGATCGACGAGATGAGCGTGGTTGAGCACGCGAAGCGCCGACCGAAACGCGTCGGAAGGCGCGTCAGCCTCGAGCGCGTTCAAAGCATCGAGAAGCTCATCGTCGACGCTGGCTTTGTATTGGAACAGAGAGTTCAACAGGGTCTGCGCGCTCATTGCGATCTCCGGGCGTGAAATGGATGCCGCCGGTAGTAGCCGACAGTCTCGATTTATATGACTGACTGGTGGTCAGTCAATATTTTTTCAATTTCACTGCTACCTCTGCTCTGCCGCGATCTCATGAGTTTTACGCGCAGCAGCCGCTCTTTGCCGCGGCCGGACCGCAGCAGGCGGCTGCCCTGCTGCTTTCCTCCGCCAGCCAGCGGTCGCGCGGCTTGCAGCTTGCCGGCCGCGGCGATAGCTCGACATGCATGGCGCCGGCGCCGAGAATCGGTCTCGCGGCGCAATAGAGCTGCATCGGCCGCACGCCGTCACTGACCTCGAAGGTGAGCTTGGCCGAACCGTCGAGCTGCACATGCTCCGTCACCTTGCGGATGATGGAATAGAACTTGCCGGCCGGCATATGTGCGCGGTCGCCTTCCTCGATGTCCCAGAGCTGGATGAAGATCTCCGCCCATGCCTCCGGATTGGCGCCGCAGTCGAGGCCTGAGAATTGGCCCGCCTTGACCTCGGTGACATGATAGCCGGGCTTTACCGGCTTGCCGTCGTAATAAAAAATCAGCGGAGAATCCTTGGCGCCGCCAAGCATCTCGAGCAGCAGGCCGAGATCGATGTCGTTCTCTTGAATTTTGCTGTTGTCGATGATCTTCATATCAGTTAATCCTTGCTTCAACAGTTCAATGATTATTGAAATATGGATCAACGTCAAGCCCTCATAGCGTTCGGCGCACTGTCGCAGGAAACCCGCCTGCACATCGTCCGTATGCTCGTGGTTTCGGGTCCCGGCGGTATGGCGGCGGGCGCGATCGCGGAGAAGGCGGAGGTCTCGCCGTCCAATATCTCCTTCCATCTGAAGGAACTGGAACGATCCGGGCTGATCGCGCAGCAGCGTGAATCCCGGTCGATCATTTATACCGCGAACTACGAGGCGCTAGGTGGCCTGGTTCGCTTCTTGATGGAAGATTGCTGCTCCGGGCATCCGGAAATCTGTGCCCCTGCCGCGGAGGTCGCGGCCTGCTGTGCGCCAAAAGGGAAGGAGAAACTGCAATGACCACTGATCGCGTTTACAATGTGCTCTTTCTCTGCACGGGCAATTCTGCCCGCTCGATCCTGGCGGAATCGATCCTGCAGATTGAAGGCAAGGGTCGATTCAAGGCCTATTCGGCCGGCAGCCAGCCGAAGGGTGAGGTCAATCCCCATGCGCTGAAGGAGCTTGCGGCGCAGGGTTACCCCACGACCGGCTTCCGCTCGAAGAGCTGGGACGAGTTCGCCGGGCCTGGCGCTCCGGAGATGGACTTCATCTTTACAGTCTGCGACAGCGCCCACGGCGAAGCCTGCCCGGTTTGGATCGGCCACCCGATGACCGCCCATTGGGGCGTCGAGGATCCCGCTGCCGTCGAGGGCAGCGAAGTCGACAAGGGCCGCGCCTTCGTGCAGGCCGCCGGCTTCCTCAAAAACCGGATCAGCGCCTTTTTGAGCCTGCCTCTTTCCTCGATCGACAAGCTCGCGCTTCAATCGCACCTGCATCAGATCGGCGCCATGGAAGGCACGACAGCAAAACCGTCCAAGGCCGGCTGATGGGTTTCGATTTGAACCAGCAGGCCTTGGAAGGGCCCGATGACAACCTTCGCGCCGTGCTCGCAGCCGCCGGGCTTCCGGTCGATGACCTCACAGACCCCGGCCGAAGCTTCTACCGGTTTTCGCGTGGCGGCCAGACGGTCGGCTTAGGCGGGCTGGAACTCTATGGCGAGGCCGCACTCCTGCGTTCCATTGTCGTGCTGCCCGATCAGCAAGGCTTTGGCTTCGGCCATGCTATTACCCTCGCCTTGCTCGATCAGGCCCATAAGAAAGGTGCGGCTGCTGCCTATGTGCTGACTGAAACGGCCGCCCCCTTCTTTCAATCGCTCGGTTTTCTTCCGATCGCCCGCGATGATGCGCCCGCCGCCATCCTGACGACGCGGCAGGCCGCAAGCCTGTGCCCGGCATCCGCCGCCTTGATGGTCCGGAGCCTGCCGGCATGAGCGCGCCAGTGTTTCCGCTGTCTCGACGACTTGCCGCCGAAGCCCTGGGCACGCTGTTGCTGGTGGCAACCGTCGTCGGATCGGGAATCATGGCGGACAGCCTGACGAACGATACGGCGCTTGCGCTGCTCGGCAACACGCTGGCAACAGGGGCGGTTCTTGTCGTCCTCGTCACCATATTGGGCCCGATTTCCGGCGCACATTTCAATCCGGTGGTGTCGCTGGTTTTTGCGCTCCGGCGCGAGCTGCCCGCCTCTACCCTTCCGGCCTACATCGCCGCGCAGATCGTCGGCGGCATTGCCGGAACGATGCTCGCCCATGCCATGTTCGCTCTTCCCCTGCTGCAGGCCTCGGAAACAGTGCGGACCGGCGGCGCACAATGGCTCTCCGAATTGACGGCAACCTTCGGCCTCGTCTTCGTCATCTTCGCCGGTGTTCGCTTTCGCGCCGATGCCGTGGCATGGCTGGTTGGCCTTTATATCACCGCCGCCTACTGGTTTACCGCTTCCACGTCGTTTGCCAATCCCGCGGTCGCGATTGCCCGATCACTGACGCACACATTTTCCGGCATCCGCCCGATCGATCTACCGGGTTTTCTCGTTGCTGAAATCCTCGGCGCATTGCTGGCGCTGATGTTCGCGGGATGGCTGTTGATGGAATCCCGCAATCCTGAAACCCTGACCAAGACGGAATCTGCCTGATGACTATCGATGTGACGATCTATCACAACCCGGAATGCGGCACCTCGCGCAACACGCTCGCGATGATCCAGAACACCGGCATTGAGCCCAATGTGATCGAATATCTGAAAAGCCCGCCGTCGCGCGAACAACTGATCAAGATGATTGCGGATGCAGGATTGAGTGTTCGCGAGGCGATCCGCGAAAAGGGCACGCCCTTTGCGGAGCTCGGCCTCGACAACCCCGACCTTACCGACGACCAGCTTCTCGACGCCATGCTGAAAGATCCGATCCTGATTAACCGCCCCTTCGTCGTCACGCCGCTCGGCACACGCCTGTCGCGGCCGTCGGAACTTGTCCTCGAAATCCTCCCGGAAACGCATAAGGGCGCCTTCACCAAAGAGGACGGCGAGAAGGTGCTCGATGCCGAAGGCAAGCGCATTGTCTGATCTGCCCGCAGCATCTCCGATGCATCTGCATCAGCCGAATATGGATGCACTCAGGCCGACGCTCTCGACGCACAAGCCTCGCATCCTGATCCTTTATGGCTCCCTGCGAACAGTGTCCTACAGCCGCCTCCTCGCACAGGAGGCCGCACGGCTGCTCGAATATTTCGGCTGCGAGGTACGGATCTTCAATCCCGAAGGTCTGCCGCCGCCTGACGAGGAACCGGCGAGCCACCCAAAAGTTCAGGAACTGCGCGAATTGTCGGCATGGTCGGAAGGCCAGGTCTGGGTCAGTCCTGAACGTCATGGCGCAATGAGCGGTATCATGAAAGCGCAGATCGACTGGATTCCGTTGTCGGTTGGCTCGGTGCGGCCGACACAAGGCAAGACGCTTGCGGTGATGCAGGTCTCCGGCGGTTCCCAGTCGTTCAACGCGGTCGGCCAACTGCGCATCCTTGGCCGCTGGATGCGGATGATCACGATCCCCAATCAGTCCTCCGTCGCCAAGGCTTTCCAGGAATTCGACGCGAACGGCCGTATGAAACCCTCATCCTATTACGACCGCGTCGTCGACGTCTGCGAGGAACTGGTGAAGTTCACACTGCTGACCCGTGATGCCTCGAACTATCTGACCGACCGCTACAGCGAACGGAAAGAGGAAGCCGAAAAGCTCGAACAGCGCGTCAGCCTCAGGTCCCTATGACAATCAGCGCCGAACGACCGCCGTTAGCCGCCATCGCCGCACTCGGGCTCACGCAGATCATCGGCTATGGCAGCCTCTATTACAGCTTCAGCATCCTCGCCCCTGACATGGCCCGTGATCTCAACTGGTCATCGGAATGGATCTTCGGCGCCCTCTCCGCGGCGCTTCTGATCGGCGGCCTGGCCGCACCGCTTATGGGCACATGGATCGATCGCTTCGGCGCGGGCAGGATCATGACATCAGGCTCGGCGATTGCCGCAGCCGCCCTCATCGCCTGCGCCTTCGCACCGGGAAAGATCGCTTTTATCGCGGCATTGATCGGCATCGAGGTCGCCTCGAACCTGGTGCAATATGGCGCCGCCTTCGCCTTGCTCGTGCAGATCAGGCCACGGGTTGCTCAGCGCAGCATCACCTACCTGACGCTGATCGCCGGCTTTGCCTCGACCATCTTCTGGCCGATCACCACGGCGCTGCACGCGCATCTGTCATGGCAGAATGTCTATCTGATCTTCGCCGCGCTTCATCTCGCCATCTGCCTTCCCCTTCACGCCTGGCTCTCCCGTGGCGTCAGCGAGACCAGGAAACGGACCGGAGAGGCGGCCGCAAAACACGTCGAACCGAGCCTTCAGCCGTCGGTGCGCCGGCCGGCCTTTATCCTGATGGTGACGGGCTTTGCTTTGGAGAGCTTCGTGAATGCGGCACTTCTGGTTCACATGGTGCCTGTGATGTCGGCACTTGGCCTCGGCGCCATGGCAGTGGTGGTCGGAACGCTCTTCGGCCCGTCACAGGTGCTCAGTCGCCTCATCAACATGGTCTTTGGTGAGAGCTTGTCGCAAGTGATTCTGGCGATCATCTGCGCTGTCCTGCTGCCGGCAGCCCTTGTCGTCCTCATCGCCACCGCACCCTCGGTGCCCGGCGCGCTGGTCTTTGCAGTCGTCTTCGGCCTCGGTTCGGGCCTTAACAGCATCGTCTACGGAACCTTGCCGCTCGCGCTCTTCGGAAGCGATGGCTACGGCCGGCGGCAAGGACAAATCATGTCGGTCCGTCTCGTCGTCGCCTCGATGGCGCCGTTCGCGCTCGCCTTCCTGATGGGCAGTCTCGGCGTATCATGGTCACTGTCTATCGCAGCATTGCTCAGCACCGTCGCCGTCGCCGCATTCTTCGCCATTCTGCGGCTGACGCGCCCGATTGCCCGGTCGGAAGCGGTTCCCAATCCCGGAGAAGCTTGAGCGCATCAATCAGTGCAGCCGCTACTTGACGACGGCCGAGCCCTTGACGATGTCGATCGTCTCGCCGCCGTCGAGTCCGATGCGGTCGCCGTCGGGCGTCGTCATGAAGCAACCGGAGGGGCAGAGGCTTTCCGAAGCGCCGGCATCGACCACAACCTCGACGCGCTGGCCGCTCTCGGTGATGACGAGCACGACGGCCGCCGGATCGGTGTTGGTAACGGATGCCGCATAAGCCGCGGGCGCGGCAAGCAGCGGGACAAGCAGAACGGCGGCAAATCTTGCCATCATGTGCGGCGGCGCTGGCGCGCCCTCCCCTCGAACGATCGGTGCTGCCCCCGGCAGCGATCCCGATGGAAGGGATCATGCACGCACACCCGTGAATGATGGCTGAATGACCCGTTCAGCTCTTGAGATTGCCGTCCGCCGTCCGGCTGCGCAATTGCCGCACCGGCCGCTCTTCCTCCTCCATGGGCTTATCCCCTGGATTTTCTTGGTCGCCCTTCCGATCCCTGCCCGCATCGACAAGGACGGGAGGAGCCTCTCGATGGATGGTGAGATCGCTCTGCGGCAACGGGATCTCGATCCCCTCGGCCTTGAAGCGCTGGAGGATCTCGATCCTCAAATTGTTGCGCACCGTCATGCCGTCGCCCATGTCGGCGAGGAAGAAGCGCAGCTCGAAATCCAGCGAATAGGGACCGAAACGCAAAAATTCGACATGCGGCTCGGGGTTGCGCATGACGAGCGGGATCTTGGCGGTCAGTTCCAGCAGGATATCCATCACCTTCTGCGGATCGGCGTTGTAGCTGACGGATACGGGGATTTCCGAACGGCCGATCTTGTTGCGATGCGTCCAGTTGCCGACGAGCCCGTTGATCAACTCCGAATTCGGCACAATGATCGACTGCTTGCGGAAGGTCTCGATCTCGGTGGCGCGCACCGAGATACGCTTGACGATGCCTTCGGCCGTGCCTGATACAACATGGTCTCCGACCTTGAACGGCCGCTCGACGAGCAGGATCAAGCCGGAGACGAAGTTGGAAACGATGTTCTGCAAGCCGAAACCGATGCCGACCGAAAGTGCTGAGGCGACCAGCGCGAAGCTCGACAGATCGATGCCGGCCGCCGAAACGCCGATGATCGCCGCGATGCCGACGCCGAGATAGCCGATGCCGGTTTTGACCGAATTGCGCACGCCGAGATCGACATGGCTTCTTGCCATCACATTGCCGTCGAGCCAGCGCTGCAGCCAGCGTGTCAGCAGGTAGACGCCGGCAAACAGCAGAATGCCGGTGCAGATGCCGAGCAGCGAGATGCTGATGCCGCCGAGCCTGACCTCGGTGAACAGCCGGTAGGCGATCAACTGCAGATCCTGCACATGGAAGCCCCAGAGCAGCAGGATCAGCGGGATGCCGACGAGAAGCGCCACGGCATAGATGGCAAGGCCGACGAGCAAGCCGGCCTGGTCGATCGCCACCGGCCCAAGCTTGAAGCGGCGCGTCAGGAAGCTTGCAAAGAAGGTGTCGCCGAAGCTTTCCTGCTTTGATATCGCCTTGCCGGAGAGCAGGCCGACATACATGGTGGCAACGACCGCGCCGGTGATGATCAGCTGCGTGGCGACGAAGCGCGCCAGCCCGACATAACCGGTCAGCGCGGTGAGGATGAGACCGGCGCCAACGACGCGCAGGATGATCCCCATGCCGCGCGGCCAATGCCGGCCCGGCGCATCGGGATCGCCGTTCTTCGCCAGCATCGGTTTGCCGAACGAGGCCGCGATCAGGATCAGGCCGATGATCAGCGCGGCAATCAGGCTCCTGACCACGGTCAGCACCAGCGGCGAGCCCATCGCCTCGCCGATCGTCCCGAACAGATAATCGAGCGCGTTGACGATCGCCATCGCCAGCAGGCAATAGCCGATCGAGCGTGCGCCGAGATTGGAAAGCCGGACGAGCCGCCAGCGAGGTTCGTCCGGTGCGAAGATGGCGTTGACGAAACGGCCGACGAAATAGACGAGCCCGATCGCCGCAAACAGGGCGCCGATGACAGGTGCGATGTCGGGCCGCAGAACATTGAAACTATTGAGGAAGAAGAACGAGGTGACGAGCAGTACCGAAAGCGCCAGGGTGCGGATCAGCGTCGACCAGAAGGCGATCGACAGCCGGCCGATATAGGACGGGTTCTCGATCGCCTCGTCCCGGCGCAGATACGAGCCGAACAGCCGATAGCTGCCGGATAGCAGAATGAGCGCCGAAGCAAGCGACAGGAAGATCGCGGCAAACAGCGGGAACCGCTTGAACTTCCAGACGAAAGAGGCCCAGCTCGACAAAGCCTGCGAGAATTCGCTGGCCTCGTGCACGAAGGCGCTCACGGCATCGTCGAGCACCGAGACGGAGATCTCGGTGCGCCTGAAAAGCGTGTCGGCGAAAAGCCGCCGCCGCATTTCGATGATTTCGTTGAGGAGCTTCGTCACCGCGATCGACAGGTTTTCGGCGTCACCGGTCACCGCGTTGATCTGCGCACGCTCGGCAGTCAGCGCATTGCGCTCGTCCGTGACAATCTTCGCCTCGGGCGGCTGCCCGTCCTTCGGCGGATCGCCGATCTCGGCAAGCCGGTTCTTGATCTGGTCGAACCGCGGCCGGAGATTGACCGATATGGTGATGACGGCGCGGCTGAGCTCGTCAGCCTTGGTGGCGAGCCCGACCAGGGCATCGTCATTGTCGGCATTCTGCTTGGCGCCGTCCTGCAGTGCCGTCAGCTGGACCTTCGCCTTTTCGATCTCCTTCGCCGCCTGGTCGAGTGGCGTATCGGTAAGCGGTGCCTCCTGCGCGGCAGCCGGTGCCTGCGGCTCCTGGGCGAAGGCCGCAGCACCCTTGAAATGCGCGCCCGCGACCGCCAGCGTCAGCAGAAGAATGGTGCGAAGCAGGATCGGTCTCAGCCGCAAAAGCGCCTCCGGAAGGGTTGTCGTCAGGATAGAATGCCTGCTTGTCATAGCAAAGAAAGGCGACAGAAAGGCGGAATATCCCAGGAAAGCCTCAGAAACCGGCATCGGGCCTGGAGAGATAGTCGCGCTCCGCCGCCGTCGACTCCCGCCCGAGCATGGCATTGCGGTGCGGAAAACGGCCATAGGCGGCGATCACGTCGCGGTGGCGGATCGCATAATCGCGATATTCCTCATCGCCAAGCGCGGTGAACAACGCCACCGAACGTTCCTGCTCGTCAAGGTCTTCGGCATGTTCGAAGGGCATGTAGAAAAAGGTGCGGCATGCCGCTTCAACCGCCTGGTCGGCGCCTGCTGCGAGCGCGAGCTTGGCTTCCCGAAGCGCCAGCCCGTCGGTCGCGACGGCAAGCGGGGTGCCGCGATAGATATTGCGGGGAAACTGGTCGAGCACGATGACGGCCGCCAGCCGGCTTTCCGGGTCGGCCTGCCATTCGTCCCGGACGCCCGCGGCAAGCGCCAGATGGGTATCGCGGAAGCCTTCGCGGATCTCGGCGTCAAGCTCCGGCGTCGCACGGAACCACAGCTCCCGGCCGCATCTGACGAACCAGAAATCATAGACTTCCCCAGGCCTGCGGATCGTCGTCATGCTTCCTTCCCTAGCGTGAATGGATTCAATTCAATCAATTAAATTATTGTAAATATTGGAAATTTTTATAAAATAAACCCCTTATTCGGCTTCCGGCACCTCTCCCCGTAAACGGGGCGAAGAGGATATGCCGCGACCTCTCCATCCCCGCCCCGTCTCGTTTGGCTCGTCCCTCGTCCCGTCAGAACACTAAGGGATTACACATCTCGCAAGGCCCAACCTGCGGCACATGCTTTGAAGTATTGTAGGCCATTGAAGAAGGTGATGGAGCCTGGCAGCTTGGAGGAGGCAGCCGCTCCAGCCTCAGAGCTTGGCGATGATCCAAGCTTCGCCCTATTGCACAGACAGGCCAGCGGCTTCAATTCCCGAAATAAAACGCTTTTGATCTTCGGTCCGCGCCAGCCGCCTGGCGACCTCCTGCCTGATGTTCGGGATCAATGCGGGTGACTCGCGCCTGATCCACTCAAGCTGTTCCTCTGCTTGCTGTTTTTTTCCAAGCGTGCCGAGAATGGAGAGCAATACGAGACGATGCATCGGATTGTAATTGAGGTCCGACATGCGCGACCATAGTTCCGCAGCCTGCGTATCGCCCCGCATGAAGGCACAGAGCGCCATTCCGACCTCGTAATACCCGCGTGGTCCGGCATTCTTGCCGACTGCCTCCGAAATCAGCGTGCAGCCTCTATCCCATTCCCCCGACATCGACAGGCGCAGGCCGTATTCACCTGCCACCTCGGTATCGTTCGGATTGCTGGCATAGGCGGCAGCGCCGGCGCTCAGGGCTCCGGCCGGATCATTGCCGAAAAAGTTGGCAAGCATCAGTGCCTGAAGAGCGCGTGCATTCTTTGGGTCGAGCCGCACGGCCTGCTCGGCAAGTTCCTTCGCGAGGTCGAGCGTGGCAGCCGTCGATTTCGTGTGAAGTTGGTATGAAAAGCGGAACTCGTCGAGATGAATCAACGAAAGAAGGGCGAAGATATTGGAATCGGACGGCACTTTTTCCACGGCCTGCTGCAGGCAGGATTTTGCCAACTCGTGCGCCTGCACGGTCATTTCGCTGCGGTAGCTATAGTAGGATAGAACGCATGAAAAAACGTCCGTGCTTCCGGCGATGGTCGCGGTATCGGTCTGGAACATGACGCCGAACGGACGCGCGACAGCCGTCGCGATATCCCCGGCAAGGCTCGCTTGCGTTTGCGGGATGCCTTGCACCTTCATGTCGGCATCATAATTACTTGCCCAGATGACGGCGGCATCCGTCCGCCGCACGAGTCTGGCTGTCGAGCGCAGCTTGCTGCCTTCGAGCCGCACACTTCCTTGGAGGGCATAAAGCGGCTGCGACAAAACTTCGCCGGTTCTATTCCGCGGCATGGCGGTGACGACAACGATATCATTGAAGCGGACCAGCTTCTCGATGATGTCGTCGGTGATGCCGCGAGAGATGTCGGAGGCAAGGCTCCCGTCGGAGGCGCTTTCGAAACGCTCGACGATAATGGTAGGGCGATTATCAGCTCCTGATATCGTTTCACGCTCCGTGCTCGGCGACCCGACCTGCCGAAGGAGAGCCGCCGCCGAGGCCAGGACAATCACCGCGCCCGCCGCAAGAAGCCAATATCGGTCCGGCGATAAGCGCCGGTCCGCCTGGTCCCGGCTGATCGTATCCGTGGCCGCAATGATCTGGCCGTTATCGCCGCCTGACGAGCTTGACCGATCGGACCGCTCGAGCGGCGAGATATCATTGGGTTCAGCGCTGCTGACGACATCGAAGACCGGCGCGTAGCCGCCCTTGGGGATGGTGATGATGATCCGGTCCGCGTCGCCGGCGGTCAGGTAGTAGTGTTCCAGTTCTCGTCTCAGCCGACCGGCTTCGATGCGAACGCAGGGATCCTGTTGGGCATCGAAGTTCGCGTCTCTGCCAAAAACGGCCTGTGCGATGGTAAAGGCCTTCAGGTAGTCGCGACGGCCTGCAAGCGTTTCCGTGACCACGAATTCAAGGAAACGCCTTGCCCGTTCGGGAAGGCGGAATTCCCGGCTGGAAAGAATGCGCTCAAGTTGCTGCTGCACCTCCTCCTGTGAGGCGGTGACCCTGTTTATGCCTGCACTCGTCATCGGTTCCCCCAGACTCCGATTGCGAACAACCAGCAGCACGCAGTCCTAAACAATAGTCCCCGTCAGACGTGACGGCAATGCCGCCCAGCCGAATAACCTAACCAATGCTGACCGAATCCCATGAATAGCCAAATGACGGACGTAAGTCACAGTTTACGAAATGCCCGCGTAGGATACCGTATTCTACCGGTGCCGACATGTATTTTACTGCCTTAGGCTCCAGGCGCGCTCTATCATCGCCATGTATTCTCTGGAGGAGCCTGCGATGACATCACCTGAGACCTCTACACCTCATCCCATGACAAGCGCAGAGGAACTGCGCAAACGCGCTCTGGAGCTTCAGCTTGTCGAGATGGAGCGCAGCGAAAAGATCAAGGCGCGTGAAGCAAAGAAACACGCGGAGTTCGTCGAGGATTTTTTCCGCAAGCAGATTGGCGAAGCGGAACGCGCCGTCATCAAGCGGCTGGTCATGAAAGCGGCCGCAGACGGCAAATATGAGGCGCTGATTTACAGCTTTCCGTCGACCTTCTGCACGGACAGCGGCCGGGCCATCAACAACAACCTGTCCGGATGGCAGAAGACGCTGCAGGGAAAGGCAAAGGAACTCCTCGAACTCTTCGAGGAAGTTGCCAGACCGCAGGGTTACGGGTTGAAGGCCATGGTCATCAACTTCCCGGACGGCATGCCGGGAGACGTCGGCTTCTTCCTCACTTGGGAGCCGCCCGTCGAGTGACCGGCAGCAGATAGAGGCGATCAACTTGAAAGCAATCGAGATCGAGCGCAAGTTCCTCGTGCGTAACGATAGCTGGCGCGATTGCGCCGGGATGTCGCATGTCCTGCAGCAGGCTTATCTGTCTCGAGACAAGAACTCGGTACGTGTTCGCTTGATCGACGGCCGTTCTGCTTGCCTGACAATCAAATTCCACACTGCAGGGCTCGCCAAGGACGAATATGAATACGAGATTCCTGTCGAGGAGGCACGGGACCTGCTTCTCCATGCGACCGGCCACGTCATTGAAAAGACCCGCTACCGGGTCCTGTACGAGGGCAGAAACTGGGATGTAGACGTCTTTGCCGGAGTCTATGAAGGATTGACGCTCGCCGAGATCGAGATAGCGAGCGAAGATGATCTTCCGGCCCTGCCGAAATGGCTTGGGCGGGAAGTCACGGGCAACAAACGCTATTCCAATCGCGCCATGGCGGTTGCATCATGCAGCCGCCCCCGGATGCATGGGGCGGTTGACGATCGCGCCGCGCTGTAAGACCCTATTCGCTTACAATGGTCCAATTGGCGTCCGGATTGAATTCCTTGATCGCGGCGGCGCGCTGCTCCGTTTGCGGCCCCAAATCGCGTTGATAGATGACGCTCATCCCGTTGACGACAAAGGTCTGCACGCCGGTCACCCGATATGTGACCGGCCAGGCGACGAGCGCAAAGCCACCGGTCATATAACCATTGATGACGTAGCTTTGTTTGCCGCCCAGTACGTTGTCGCCCTGGGCGGTCAGGATGCGATAGCGGTATCCGAAATAACCTTCCCCGCGTTTGGCGGCGCCGAAAGCGGCCGTCTCGACCAGCGCGCTTGCCGGGCTTTCCTCCGCAGAGACGCTGGGGTCCCAGTAGAGGCCGTCCAGCTTGCCCGGGCTGCTGATCAATTTTTTGGCGAACTCGTAAATACCGTCACCGTCGCGATCGTCGGACACATATTGATACTGCGCGGCGACATATTCATGCATCGTGTCGATCGTCGCGAGTTCGTTTTCGCCGATGCGCCGATTGATGATCTCCTCGAAGCCGCGCTGCGTGTCGAAGGACCACTTCCCGTCCTTGTCCTCAGTCAGCGGAAACGGCAGAGGCCAGAGTCGATTACCGATCACGACGATCTTGGCACCTTCGACGTCTTTCAAGCTCATCTGTCGCTCGGCGCCTTCCCGGATCAATCCATAAGCGATCATTGCCTCGTTGCTCGAGCGCAGCTTGTCTGCGTTCAGACCGAGCAGATCCCCAAGATCCCCGATATTGTTGGAGCCGAGCACCGATTTCAGCCGATCGAGTGCAAGAGAGGGGCTGTCGAATTTCGGTGAGGGCGTTGCCGCCTTGTATTCGGCGAGATCCGTCTGCCCCTGCGAAAACGCCGGCTTCGTCGGCATCGTGCAAAGCGCTGTCGCAAGCATGAGCGGGATTACCATCGATTGACGTCTCATGATGTAACTCCATGGGCTCGTAAGGGGTGTCATCGCCGCCCGCCGCCACCGCGGCCGCCACCGCCACCGCGGCCGCCGCCGCCGCGAGACGGCATCGGGCGCGAGTGATGCTGGGGACGGGCAGCCTGACGATGAGCGCCCATGCTTTGCGCGCCTCGTTTCGAGGCGACGGTCTGCTGGCGGCCGGACTGCACGTTGCCGAGTGCGCTCGACTGGCGCCCGCGATTATCGGGCCGGGCAGCCATCTGTGGTTTGTTGGGTTTCTTGACGGATTTCTGGGCGGGCTTGGAGGGGCGATTGGCCGATTTTTGAGGACGGGTTTCGGGCCGGGATACGTTCTGACGATTGGCGGCCGTCGGCCTGTTCGCCTGCGGTTTGGCCTTCAGTCCTTGCGCCGTGTTTTTTCGGATATCTTCCGCGCGAGCGGCCGTCCCGCGATTGCCCGGCCTCTGGCCTGCCTGGATATCTGCGGCTTTGTTTCGCAGTTGATTGCGATTGTCGGCCTGAAGTCCCGATTTGATCGACGACCGATCCAGCTTGGCAAGCTGGTCTTTGCCGATGCTCAGCTTGCTGCGGTCGACATTCGCCCAGTCGACGTCGTTCCACTTCATTTTTCCGTTGAAGTTGCGATTATTCAGACAATTGTTGCAATCGATGTCGATATCGCCGTCCCAGCGACCACCCCATACGCCCCAGTCGTCCCAATTGACGACGGCGGCCCAGGCAAGCCCGGTGACCGCTCCGGCAAAGAACGCGGCACCCGGATAGTAATAGCTGTCGTAATAATCGGGATAATAGGAGATCGGCGCCGCGGCATAGTCCGGTTCATAAAGCATTTCCGGCGGATACTGCGGGATATAGATCTTCTCGGGATCGGTCGGACGGATAATGATGTTGTCGTTTTCAGTGACGACCGTCACCTTGTCATCCGTCTTAATGATGTTCTTTGCCACCGCCTCGTCGCGAAGCTGCTGGATGGCAATCAGCACGTCCTTCTGCTGATTGGCAAGCGCATCGGCGAGTGATTGAGTCCAATCGAGATCCTCGCTCATCATCTTGATAATGTCAGGGTAGTTGAGCAGCGAAACGACGCTGCCGTCCCAATCGCTTTTGGGCTTGAGATCGGCATTTTTCTTTTTCGCTTCCAGGAAACGCTGCGCTTCGATGATCTGTAGGGGAAAGAGGGAGGCGGCCGAAATCGCCGCGACCAGTTCGTCCGGATAAAGCGCGATCCGCGCCACCAGCACCTCGAGTTCATCCTCCGAAAGAAGGGCAGCCGCGGGTTGTTCTGCGCTCGACTGGGTGGGCGCCGTAGCCGGCGCAGGGGCCTGTGCTCGCACGGGGAAGGCTGGCTGCAGTGCAATGATCGCCAGAGCTGACAACCCACCAAGCAGTTTGCGGGAAATTGCTTTCATCGCACATTGACCTCCCTAGATTCAGTTGAATGACGGATGCGTTCACGGAGATTTCGGGCCGATGGCGGGTGACCGCCGGAGCACTACAATTTTCGACTGTGAAATCGCCTCCCTCATCTCTTTCAACAAGGCATCGACCAAGCCTGCATATTCCAGCCGCCGCGCTTCTCTCAACGTGTCGGGCAACTGTTCGACATGCGCCAAAGCCTGCGCCGCGGCAGCGAGATCCTCGCACATGCTATGAAAAGCCTCATCGACGTAGAAAAGCCGCTGCACCAGCCTTGCCTGGTCGGGAAAATAAGCCTCTGCCGTTTCCAGAGCGGACAGATATGTCGAACCACTTTCTCCCGACGCCATCTCCGCCCCCGCCGACGAAACTGCGCTAAGCAGTGTGGAAACTATATAACAGGCGGACCCGTCTGGAGACGTAAAATACGCGATCCTACGGTGGCTGGCTTCAGAAGGACGCATCCCATGCCCGATACGAGACGGCGAACGGGATTCGTCTCGCCGATCTCGCTCCTTTCCTTCGAGCGCAGGCAATTCCCTCAGACGGGTCGCCCGCGAACGCCCCGATAGAGATTACGCGATGCTACGGGCCTTTGCGCCGAAACGGGCCTACAATTCCACCTTCGCTTGCGATCGACGGCTCGGGTAGACCAAGCCGGAAGGGAGGGGTCGTGTTTCTCGACTATTTTGCCTTGGGCGTATTGGCCTTTGTCGTGGTCACCCTTTTCTATGCCGTGATTGCCATTCACGACATTCCGCATCTGATCGCCAAGGCGCGCAATCACCCCCATCAGGATGCCATCCATGTCGCTGGATGGGTCAGCCTCTTCACGCTTCATGCGATCTGGCCGTTCCTGTTCATCTGGGCGACGCTTTACCGTGAAGACCGCGGCTGGGGCATCCGGCAGGACGGCAAACTATCGGCGGAAGCCGAAGCGAATGCGGAAATTGCTCGTCTCCATGCCCGGATCGCCGAGCTTGAGGCACAAGCGCCGGAGAAGGAGACCGCCTGATGGATCTGCTCCTGATACTGACCTATGCCGCGATTTGCTGGACGATCTTCAAAGTATTCAGGATTCCGGTAAACCAGTGGACGCTCGCGACGGCCGTTCTCGGCGGGATCTTCCTCATCTCCACCCTGCTGCTTTTGATGAGCTACAATCATCCCTATTCGAGCGACGGGCGCATCTATTTCACTTCGGCTCCCGTTATTCCCGTCGTGGGGGGGCAAGTCGTCGAGGTGCCGGTGACACCGAATGCACCTCTAAAGAAGGGCGACATCCTTTTTCGCATCGATCCCCGACCCTATCAGTTCACGGTTGATCAGAAGAAAGCCGCGCTCGCCGAAGCCGAGCAGTCCGTTCTGCAATTGAAAGCGGCCGTGGATGCAGCCAATGCAGCGGTCACGGGCGCCGAGGCCTCAAGGGACCGGTCCCGGCAGGCTTTCGAGAAATTCCAGCAGTCGAACGAGAATGCAAAGTCGAGCGGCAGGGGCGCCGTCTTTTCCGAACTCGAGGTCGAAAACCGGCGAGGCATCTATCTGACGTCGGAAGCTACGGTCGACACTGCCCGCGCACAAGCCGCGCAGGCAAGGCTCGCCTACGAGTCTGACATCAACGGAACGAACCCGACGGTTGCAAGGCTGCAGGCGGAGCTGAACAATGCCGAATACGAGCTTGATCAGACGGTGGTGCGGGCGCCGAGCGACGGCTACGTCACGCAGGTCTTCCTCCGCCCCGGAATGATGGCTAATCCCCTTCCGCTGCGGCCGGTCATGGTCTTCATCGACAGTCAGGACCGCATGCTGGGGGCAGCCTTCATCCAGAATTCGCTGCAGCGCGTCCACGTCGGCGACGAGGCCGAGGTTGCCTTCAAAGCCGTACCCGGCAAGATATTCAAGGCGCGGGTGCAAGAGGTCATCGATGTGATGGCTCAGGGCCAGCTGCAGCCGAGCGGCGCGCTGATCGACCCGCAATCGCCCGAGCGCCTATCGCCCGGACAAACGCTGGCTCGGATCGAGTTGCTCGAAAACACCGATGATTATCAACTGCCGGGCGGCGTGGTCGCGGAGGTCGCGGTCTACACCCACCATTGGCACCATGTCGCCGTTCTGCGCAAGGTGCTGCTGCGCATGAGCAGCTGGATGAACTACGTGTTCCTCGAACATTGATACATCATGCCAGCGGCAAAGAATAAGGAGCCAGCGGGTGATAGGAAGTCTTCCGATGTTGCGGGGCTTGGCTGGCTTCAACAGAGACTGGCTCCGCAGTGACATTCCGGCCGGGCTGTCGATTGCCGCAGTCGGCTTGCCGAGCGCCATCGCCTATCCCGCCATCGCCGGCCTGCCGCCGGAAACCGGCATCTATGCCAGCATCGTTGCTCCGATCGCCTATGCGATCTTTGGTCCTTCCCGGCTTTTGGTCGTCGGGCCTGACGCCGCGACCATGACCGTGCTGGCGGCCGCCATGGGCGCCATCATCGCAGCCGAACCCACGACGGCAGGTATCGACAGGGTCGCCATCGCGTCGGCCCTTGCGCTTGGTGTCGGCGTCTTCTGCATCGCGGCGAAACTGCTGAGGCTCGGCGTTCTCGCGAGCTTTCTCTCCCGTCCCATTCTGGTGGGTTTCTTCGCCGGCGTATCGCTCTCGATCCTTGTCGGACAAATCGGTCGTTTCACGGGGGTAAAGATCTCATCGGATGGACTGATCCCGCCGCTCGTCGAAATGCTCGCCAAGAGCAGCCTGATCCACTGGCCTTCGCTCATTCTCGGCCTGATCATGTTCGCCCTGTTATGGATCGTCCGGGCCTTTCGGTTCCGAGTTCCAGGCCCTGTTCTGGTGGTTGTCCTCTCGGTCGTCCTTTCGGCGATCTTCGACTTCCAAGGCCGGGGCATTGCAGTTGTCGGCGATATCCCAAGCGGAATGCCGAGCCTATCTCTGCCTGCATTGCATCAGATGCCTCTCGATAAGATCGTGCTCGGTTCGGCCGCGATCTTTCTCGTCAGCTTCGGCGCAGGCATCGTCGCAGCAAGAAGCTTCGGCTCACGAACCGGAGAGGAGGTCGACGCAAATCAGGAATTGATCGGACTTGGCGCCGCCAACATCGCGCCCGGCTTGTTCGGCTCGTTTCCCGTCAGCGTCTCGGATTCCCGAACCGCGATAAACCTGTCGACAGGCGGCGTCTCTCAGGTCGCTGGACTGGTATCGGCCGCGACGCTGATCGCCGCGCTTGTTTTCCTTCACAGTGCGCTGCGGATACTCCCCATTCCCGCGCTCGCCGCAATCCTCGCAACGGCGGCAATCAGCCTCATCGATATTCACGAATTGAAAAAGATCTGGCGCATCAGCCGCATGGAATTCATTTTTGCGCTGATCGCCATGTGGGGCGCAATCAGCTTCGGTGTTCTCAACGGCGTCATCGTCGCGGTTGCGGCAACGCTCGTCTATCTCTTGCGTCAGACGATGTTTCCCCGCGACGGTCTTCTTGGACGTATCGAGGGACGGCACGGCTTTTTCGATCTTGCCCGCTTTCCGGAAGCGCGCCCTGTCGAGGGGGCCGCCGTCTTCGCCATCCAAGGCAGCATTCTGTTTTACAACGCCGATTACGTGCGCCTGCGGCTGGCGTCCGTAGCGAAGGAACTCCCTGCCGAAACCAGATGCCTCGTGCTCGATGCCAGCGCCGTCACGCATATCGACAGCACCGGCGCAGCCGCGCTCGATGCCGTGGCCGAGATCCTGGCAAAGCGGAATATCGTTTTCGCAATGACCGACCTCAGCGAGGAAAGCCGCGGCATCCTCGAGCGCGCGGGAGTCGTCGAAGCGATCGGTGTTCACAATCTTTTCAACGGCAGGGAAGAGGCGTTGCGAGCGCTGATAGGAAATGTCGGCGAGACCGGCAGCACCGCGTCGGCAGGCTAAAGCATGTCGCGCAAAAGTGTGCAGCGGTTTTGCGGCAACGACATGCGTAAAAACAAAGAGCTAAAGCGCAAGGAGCGAATCTGAAAGATCGCGACGCGCTTTAGAATATGTTCGCGCAAGGGAGGTAGAGAAATGGACGAGAATTACGAGCCCGCAAAGACGGATGGAGGGGCAGGCCGCGTCGGAAAGGATAAAAAGAAAAAGAAATCATGGGACTATGACAAGGAAATCGAGCGACTGCAGGTGGAGTTGGCCCATTTGCAAGCCTGGATCAAGAAATCCGGTGCGAGAGTCGTCATCGTCTTCGAGGGACGGGATGCCGCCGGCAAAGGCGGCATGATCAAGCGTATAACAGAAAAGGTCAGTCCGCGGGTCTTTCGCGTCGTGGCACTGCCGGCGCCCACCGACCGCGAGAAATCTCAGATCTACATGCAGCGCTATATCGCTCATATGCCGGCCGCCGGCGAAATCGTCATATTCGACCGCAGTTGGTACAACCGCGCCGGCGTCGATCGGGTCATGGGATTTTGCAGCGAAAAAAAAGCGCAGCGCTTTCTTGAATTGGCGCCTCGCTTCGAGGCCGCGATCGTCGAAAGCGGCGTCGTTCTACTGAAATACTTCCTGACGGTCAGCGAGGAAGAGCAGGAACGCCGTTTCAGACGCCGGATCGACGATCCTCTGCGACAGTGGAAACTCAGTCCGATGGATGTTGAATCCTATCAGCGCTGGTGGGACTACACGCGTGTCTATGACGAGATGCTGCGGATGACCGACAGCAACCATGCACCGTGGTGGGTGGTGCCCTCGGATGACAAGAAACGTGCCCGGGTCAACTGCATCTCGCACATCCTGCAATCCATCCCTTATGAGCGGGTGAAGTTCGAAGCACCCGATCTCGGCAAACGTCAGAAGCGGCCGTCGGATTTCATGGAGGACCACAGCATCCGCCATGTCGTGCCGGACGCGACGTCATAAGACGACCTCAGCCTGAAGCAATTCCAGGCAAAGCGCGAAGCGCTTTTGCCGGGAATCGCGTCAGAACAAAAGGTTAGAGCAGTTCGCGTTTCCGCGAAAAGCTGAACCGCTCTAGAACATGGCGGACGGGACGCAACGATGGAGACCACAGGCGATACGGCGGCGCAGGGAGCCGGGTCAGGGCAGATTTCGATAGAGGCGAGAATAAGCGATCTTGTCCGATTGGGCATCATCGGGCTTTTTGCCTATTGGACCATCGTTCTGATTGCTCCCTTTGCGCTGATCGTCATCTGGTCGGCCATCCTTGCGGTCGCCCTTTTCCCGATATTCGAGGCACTTTCGAGGCTGATCGGAAACAGGCCCGTCATCGCGGCCGCCATCATCGTCGTCTTTTGCCTCGTCCTGATCATTGCGCCCCTGGCCCTCGTTGCGGTCAATTTTGCCGACACCACGCAGGCGTTGATCGGCAAACTGCGGACGGGGAACTTCACGCTCCCCTCGGCACCGGTCGCTATTCGGGAATGGCCCGTCGTCGGCGAGCGGATTCACGACGCCTGGAATCGGATTGCAAGCGATCTGGCCGCTACCATCATCAAGTTTCAAGCGCCCATTCGTGAAGTCACGGCCGTTATCGTCACGAAGCTCGCCTCGATCGGCGGCGGCGTTTTGAGCTTTGTCGTTTCGATCATGCTTTCGGGCCTATTGCTGACGCGATCAGCACGCCTGGCTGCAGCCATACAGGTGCTGGCAAGCCGGATCGCCGGTGAAAAGGGTGTCGGCTTTGCCCGGCTGGCGGGAGCTACGGTGCGCAATGTATCGCGGGGCGTCATTGGCGTTGCCTTCCTGCAAGCGCTGTTGTGCGGACTGTGTTTTGCCCTTTTTGACGTTCCGGGGAGCGGCCCCTTGACCTTTCTTGTGCTCGTCCTGTGCCTGATGCAGCTCGGGCCTGCGCTCATTCTTTTGCCGGTCATCATTTGGGCGTGGTTCTCCTGGCCCATGTCGATCGCCTTGGCTTTCACCGTCGTGACGATCCCCATCATGATCATCGATAACATACTGAAACCGATCTTGATGGCGCGCGGCCTCTCCACTCCAATGCCGGTGATACTGATCGGCGTCATCGGCGGCACCTTGTCACAAGGCCTGCTGGGGCTGTTTTTGGGGCCGGTCGTTCTCGGTGTCTTCTACGAACTGCTGAAAGCCTGGGCCTGGCCTTCGGTTTCGACCGGATCGGAAAATAGCCGCTCCGCGAGATTCGATGCTCAACCGGAACGCATCGAACACCCGCAATGACGATCGTCGAGGCGCCAGCGGCGGCCTGGCGGGACTCACCTGTTCTTGCAGTAGACGACAACCTCCTGCTCGATTTCGCGGCAGAGCTGTTCATACTCGATGATGAGCTTCTCTTCCCTCGGGCTCTTACTTCGGAACCGCTCCAGCGCATCGACAGCAAGATCGTAGGATTCAAACATCTCCGCGAGCGCTTCACTGGTCATGCTCTCCAGGAGATGCCGGATATCGGGGAGCCGCAACATCAGTTTTCTGCGGCCACGCTCTTTGCTCATGGATCAGCTCCGCATTCAACGTATCCCTGCAATGGATACGAAGTCACCAAGGTATCGGATCGTTCCCCGAGATCACGAATAAAATGTACGGCGGCGCAATCTCATCAAACCTAGCTGCCGTCTCGGTCCGTCACGCTCAAGGCTTTTACTGTGATGGCTGCAATGACGCCGGTCAGCACGATCCCTGCAAACCCGATGACCAAAGCGAGTATCCGTGCCGAAACATGTTTGGGCGTAAAGTCGCCGTAGCCGATGGTAAGTCCCGTCACGAAGGTAAAATAAAGCGCTTCATCGATCCGCCAATTTTCGATCCGCCAAATTGCCAGTCCGGATGCGACCATGATCGACACGATGCCGGAAAGGATCGGCCAGATGACACGCAGCTGCTGTGCGAGTGCGATGAAGAACAGCCTTCTCACCTGCCGGGTATGCGGTCCGCCGCCCGATCGCTCCTGTTTGGGAACGCGGGACCTCATCGCACTGCCGGCGGCAGGACGTACAGCGTTATGGCGAAAATCATGTACACCATCAGCACCAGGACGCCGACAAACCATGCCGATCGCCCGCTGTTGGTGACGAACATCGCAGTCACCGTCGCAAGGAACATCATCGTCACGGCACCCGGCCAGAATTGCAGATCCATCGGCGACGGACCGATGAAATAACTCATCAAGACCAGAACGGGCGCAACGAACAAGGCAATCTGGGAAGCGCTCCCGAGCGCGATGCCCACGCTCAGATCCAGCCGGTTCTTGCGAGCGCCGGAAAATGCCGAGGCCATTTCGGCCGCACCGCCGACCAATGCGACGACGATGAAACCGACAAAGGCGGGGGTCATTCCGAAGGCCTCGGCCGCTTCCTGCACGGACTCGACGAAAATCTCGCTCACCAGGGCCACGATTACGGTGACGCCGGCAAGCGTGCCCAGAGCAAGGCCGATCGGCCACGGCGCTTCGCCGGCCTCGGCATGTTCCGTTGAAGAAAAAAATTCCCGATGCGTCCGAAGCGTGAACAACAGCCCAAGCCCGTACCCGACGATCAGCAAGGCAGCCAGGCTGAGACTGAGCGTTTGAGTGACTGGTGCGACCGATGCCGAGTCCAATCCACCAAGCGCCGAAGGCATCAGCAGGGCGATTGTGGCCAGGAAAAGCAGGCCGGCTTGAAGTCGCGCGCTGGCTCGGTTGAACTCCTGAATGTGGTATTTGAGCCCGCCGAGCAGAAACGAAGCGCCCAGCATGAATAGCGTGTTGGTGACGATCGCTCCGGCGATGGATGCCTTGACCAGCGTATATTCGCCTGCCTGCAGGGCAGCCAGCGCGATGACCAGTTCGGTGAGATTGCCGAGGGTCGCATTCAGCAGCCCGCCCGCGGCGTCACCCGTCTTGGCGGCAACGGATTCGGTCGCATGGCTGAGCAGTCCGGCCAGCGGGACGATGGCCAGCACCGACAGGATGAAAAGCGCCGTGTGGGCCTCGGGGAAGAGCGCCGCAGCTGCGAACACGACCGGCACGGCGGCCAGCAGCCAGAGCATGGGGCTATCGCGAATCTCTTTGAAAAGAAGGCTCAACCTTCACTCCCCTCTGATCACCTAGCCCCTGATTACCTGGCCCCCGATAACCTGGCCCCCGATTACCTGGATCGCGATGATCTGTTGCCGCTAGCTCCCGGCCGACGCCAATGATCCCTGTCTTGCTCGTCTTCCCTGATCTGCTCGCGGCCTCATTCCGGAAGAGCCGTCTGCTGGAAGAAGGTCACGACTGCGTCGTCAGGCTGGCCAAACCATGTTGTAAAAAACACCCGGAAATTCTGCGCCGCATAGGCCTGGCTCAGGGCGCGATCGACGGCCAAGCGAAAATCCTCGTCCCCGCGCGCCAACTCGAGGCCGAGGGGTTCGTAGGTGAAATGACGCTCGAGGATGATGAGATTGCCGGAGCTGTCGCTGCGGGCGGCGGCATCCATCAGAAGCGGCATGTCGCCGAAGAGCACCGCCGAACTGCCGTCCAGGACACGCTCGATCCCCTGTTGATAGCTGTTCACGGGCGTCGCCGTTGCCGCGAGCTGAAAGGTCTTGATCCTGTCGGACAGCCAGCCTTCGCTTGTCGTGCCGGCTATGGAGGAGAATGTCTTGTGCTCGAGGATCGTGCGGGCCGGCGCGCCGCGCCAGACGGGCCGACTCGATGGCTCGCCATATTGCAGAACCTCGCGCAGCGCCAGCGGAGCACTCGCATTGAGCAGCGCCCCGGTACCGCTCGGGAAGATCGGGAGTGAGAATGAGACCTGCTGCCTGCGGCTGAGCGTCACCGGCTCCGCCCCGCAGACAAGGTCCACCGTGCCATCCTGTATGGCACGCAGCTTGGCGTCGCCTGCAAGGGAAACCCATTCCACGTCGAGCTTCGGCAGGTTCAGCTGAGCCCTCAGGCTGTCGGCTATCCGGTTGCAGAGGGCAACCGCATAGCCATCGGGTTTGCCCTGCTGGGCATCGAATGAAAAAGGTCTCGCGTCGGGGTCGTAGCCGAATTTCAGCGCGCTGGACGTCCTAACGCGGTCGAGCGTCTGGGCGGGCGCGGGCGGTGCGACGGCCATCACGGCGAGGACAGAGGCGGCAATTGCCGCCCAGCGACCATTTCTACCTGACATGTTTGGTCCTCCCTGTGTTACTCGGCCGGCGCCCGGTTCACGCCGCTGGCGAAACGCGGGGCGATAAGCCCGTAAATGATGAAAGCGATCCCTGTAACGATCATGCCGCCGAGTACCGCATCCTTGCCGGAGGCATAGATGGCGAAAACGCTGTAAGCCATGCCGACCAAGGCGATCGTGGCATTCAGCCGGTATTTCGCCGGCGGCACGCGAGCGGCCTTCATCATGACGAACAGGGCAGACAGCGCTATGATGTAAGGCAGCACATTGGTGACGACAGCGAGGTTGACGAGCGCGGAGAACTGCTCGCTCAAAGTCGGCGATATGGTCATCAGGGCAAGACCTGTCTGCACGATGCCTAGAATGATCATGCCGCTGACCGGCGCGCCCATCTCGTTCACCCGGGAAAATATGGACGGGAACATCCGCTCATCGGCAGCGGTTTTCGCCGTCTGGGCGATCGTGAACTGCCAGCCCAGCAAAGAGCCGAGGCAGGCAAGGACCGCCAGCGCCATGATGATCGAACCGATCGTCGGATTGAACATCGTGGCATAGGCCAGTGCGAACGGACCTGTTGAAGTGGCGAGCTCGGCATTCGGCACGATGCCCTGAATGACTGTCGTCGACAGGATATAGATGACGGCTGCCCCGAGCGTGCCGAACATGCAGGCGAGCGGTACGTCACGCTTTGGGTTTTCGACGGCATCCGAATTCTGCGCCGCCGACTCCATGCCGAGGAAGGCCCAGAGCGTCAGCGAAATGCTCGATCCCATGCCCTGGGCCAGTGTCAGCCCTTTCGGATTCCAGGCAGCGCCGAATGTGCTTGAACTGAACCAGAGCCAGCCGATGATCGACAGCAGCCCGACCGGAAGGATGACGCCCCAGACTGTGATCGAACCGATACGCCCGGTAATACGCGGACCGCCGAAATTGGCGGCCGTCGTCAGCCACAGAAGCACGATCAGCGCCAGGCAGGTCATGATGGGCGTGGATGTCAGCACCGGAAAGAAGCCGGCGAGATAACCAACGGCCGAAATACCAATCGCCACATTGCCGATGGCGAGCGACAGGAAGTACAGGAAGAACACCAGGAAATAGCCGTCTTTTCCGTAGGCATCTTCCGCATAGGCGGACATGCCCCCGGGGCGCTGATTGAACAATCCGGCCTGAGCAAAGCCATAGGCGATCGCCATCGAGCCGACGGCGGTCACCAGCCAGGAAAGGAGCGAGATTGCACCGACCTGCGCCATGTTGGCGGGAAGCATAATGATGCCCGACCCCATCATGTTCACGGCGACGATGAAGGTGAGCTGCACCAGATTCATCTTTTTCTTCGCGGTGGTCTCGGCCGCGAGATGCATCGTGTTGTCGGTCATGATGAAATCCTCCTGCCGCTACTCGCGCACGACATATGTGTGGAATTTGATCCGCCCCTCGACCCGCTCCTGGAACACGCCCTGGACCTCGTAGTTGAAACCCGGAAACCGGTTGAAGGATTCCTCGAAGGCGAGGAAATAGTCGCGCATGGGTCGTGCTCGGTCGTCCCAGCGCTCTCCCGGCACGATCACGCCGATGCCGGGCGGATAGATCAGCGCCAGCGTTGCCGAAATGCGGCCGGCGGCTTCCGTCAACGACACATAGTCGACATTGTTGGCGACCAGCGCTTCATAGGCCTGCTTGGGAGCGATGGCCGGCTCCGGGAAGCTCTCCGAGCGGAAGCAGAGACGCTGCAATTCCTTGACGCCGGCATCGCGATAAAAGGTATGCATTTCGCGGCAGACCTGGCGGACCGTATAGCCGGCATAACGCTCGCGATTGGCCGCAAAGACCGTCGGCAGCACCTCCTGCAGCGGCGCGTCGCGATCCCAGAGATTCTTGAACTTGACGAGTTTGGCGACGAGCGTGTTCAGCTTGCTCTCGTCTTCGGCTGGAGTGAGCAGGAAAAGCAGGCTGTTGAGGTCGCATTTTTCGGCGACGACCCGCTGCTCGCGCAGATAGTTGGCGACGACGGTCGCCGGGATACCGAACTCGCGATATTCACCGGTCTTGCGGTCGATGCCGGGCGTCAGCAGCGTAAGCTTGTTCGGATCGACCATCGTGTAATCAGGCGCATATCCGGCATAACCGTGCCACTTTGCCTGTGGATCGAAACGCCAGCATTGCTGCTCGCGCTTGAGCACATCCGTGGACACATCTTCCCACCGTACGGCTTCGAGGTCGGTGGTATGTTTTGAGCCCGAAATGGTGACCTTGTCCGGCACGAAGGGATCGAAGAACCATTGCTCTTCCGTGCCTGCGGCTTTGGACTCGTAGTGCTCGACGAAACCGCGCAGCTTCTTGCGCACCTCGATCCCCAGTTCGATGCAGCGGTCCCAGAGCATCTCGCCCGCCTTGCCCTCATGCACCTTGGCGTTGACGTCAAGCGAGGCGAAGAGCGGATAGAAGGGAGAGGTCGAAACATGCATCAGCAGCGATTCGTTGAAACGCTTGTGTTCGACGAACCGGCGCTGGCCGCTGATATGTTCGTCCCGCTTGTGGATCTGCGATGCCTGCGAGAAGCCGGCGCCCTGCTTGTGCACGGATTGGGTGGAGAACAGGCCAGGCATGTCCGCCCGCAGGTCTTTCAGGCGCATCGGGCTGTGGCCCTCGAAGAGCGGATGAAAGGCGTTGTAGCCGATCCAAGCCTCGTCCCAGAGCACGTAGTCGCAGAGATGACCGATCTTCTCCATGACCTGCCGGACATTGTAAATCGTGCCGTCATAAGTCGCGAGCTGGATGCAGGCCAGGCGGAAAGGCCTCTCCGCCTGCGCGCGGCTCTTGTCGGTGACAAGCGGATGTTCCTCGATCTTTCGCCGCAGCCAGCTCTCGTCCCAGGCCGCCCAGTCGACCGCGCCGATCATGCCGAAGGAATTGCGGGCGGTCGGCAGATAGATCGGGATGGCGCCCGCCTGAACCAGCGCGCCCTGATGCAGGGATTTGTGATTGTTGCGGTCGAAGAGCACGAGATCGCCGCTGCGCAGCACCGCGTTGGCGACCACCTTGTTGGAGGTGCTTGTTCCGTTCAGGATGAAGTAGGTGCGGTCCGCGCCGAAGATGCGCGCAGCCTGCTTCTGTGCTTCGACGGCGGGGCCTTCATGGATCAGGAGGTCGCCGAGATCGACGTCCGCATTGCAGAGATCGTTGCGGAAAATGCTTTCGCCGAAATATTTGAAGAAGAGCTGGCCGGCCGGTGATTTTCGATAGAACTGGCCGCCCTGATGTCCAGGGCAATCGAAGGCGATATTGGCCTCGCCGTCATAGGCCATCATGCCGCCGAAAAACGGCGGCAGCAGCGACTTGCCGTAATTGACCGCGCTGGAAACGATCTGCTTGGCATAGAAGGTCGGCGTCTGCTGGCCGAGATAGACGAAGCCATCCACCTCGCCGGCCATCTCGACGACATCCATATCCGCAATCGTCAGCGTATCCGCCATTGCCCAGATCGGCGTGCGAAAACCGATATCCCTGACCGAGCGAAGAAAGTTACGTGCCGCCGGCAGCTTGCCGCCCTCGACCGAGCCGATATAGGCGCCGACGTCAGCATCCTCAGATACATCAGCGGAATAGTCGTGGCGCAGCTCCACCTGGAAACCCTGGGCGGTGATCTGCGCCACCAGTTCCTGGGCCTGAGAATTGTCGCGGTCGATGACGGCCACGATCTTCAGCATCTTGTGAAACGGTATGGCGACCGTCGGAGACTTCACATCGCGCGGGATCATTCCTGCCCCTCCTCTGCAATGCAATCGACAAGATAGCGGCGACCGCCGTCACCGGGCAAGAATCGAAGGCCGTGGATATCCGTCTCGAAACCGGGGAACTTCCGGTCGAAATCACGGGCGTAAAGCAGATAGTCCTGAATGGATTTCGTCGACTGGGTGATCCGCTCGCCCGGCATGATCAGCGGGATACCCGGCGGATAGGGTACGATCATCACGGCGAGGATGCGGTTCATGAGATTGTCGATCTCGACGCTCTCGATCCGCCCCTTGACCAGCCGGTCATAGGCGTCGGCGGGACGCAACGCCATTTCGGGCAAGACGGTGTACATCTCGCGCTGCGCCTTCGGCACATCGTCCTTGCGGTAGATCGCATGGATCTGTTCGCAGAGGTCTTTGAGCCCCATGCCGCCATAGGCTTCCGGATGGGATGCAGCGAGTGCCGGCAGCGCGCGGGTCAATGGCGCATTGACGTCATAGAGATCCTTGAAATTCAGGAGCTCGGTAACGAGCGTGCTCCACTTGCCGCGGGTGATGCCCATCGAGAAAAGCACCAGGAAGGAATAGAGGCCGGTCTTTTCGATTTCTATGCGTCGGGAGGACAGGAACTTGGTGATGACGGCCGCCGGTATCCCATGCTCGTCCATCGCTCCGCTTGCCGACAGGCCCGGCGACAGAATGGTGACTTTGATCGGGTCGACCATGACGTGGTTTTCGGCAAGGCCGGTAAACCCATGCCAGGCATCATCCGGCTTCAGAACCCAGTCGGCATGGATATCGGTCGGCGTCTGCTCGGCGACCGTCGGCTCCCAGACGTCAAACCACCAGCTGCCTTCCGTCTGTTGCCTCATCGTGTTCATCGCCCGGCGGAAGCTGATCGCCTCGTCGATCATCTCCTGGACGAGCGCGCGTCCCGCCGGTTGCTCCATCATCGCTGCGGCGACATCGCAGGAGGCGATGATGCCGTATTGCGGCGAGGTGGAGGTGTGCATCATGAAGGCTTCGTTGAAGCGGGTGACGTCGAGCCGCGTGGTCTCGGCATGCTGGATGTGGATCATCGAGGCCTGCGAGAACGCGGCCAGAAGCTTGTGCGTCGATTGCGTGGCAAAAGTGATGGCGGTTTTCGAACGCGCCGGCTTCGTAGACGAAATCCCGTGGAAGCCATCGTAGAATTCGTGGAAATTGGCATAGGCGTACCAGGCCTCGTCGAAATGCAGCACTTCGACTGCGTCGCCGAGCGATGCCTTGATCGCATCGACATTGTAGCACAGCCCGTCATAGGTCGAGTTGGTGATAACCATCAACCGGACCTTGCCGCTCGTCTGCCCGGCAAAGGGGCTTGCGGCAATCTTGCGAGCAATCGATTCCGGGGTGAACTGATCCTTCGAGATCGGGCCGATGATGCCGAGCCCGTTGCGCGACGGCGTGAGATAGATGGGAGTTGCGCCCGTCATGATTAGCGAGTGCAGGATCGACTTGTGGCAGTTGCGGTCGCACAGCACCAGATCGCCGCGCCCCACCATGCCATGCCATACGATCTTGTTTGCCGTCGACGTGCCGCCGACCACAAATAGGGTCTCGTCGGTGCCGAAGATGCGTGCGGCATTGCGCTCGCCCTCGGCGATCGGCCCGACGTGATCCAGCAGCGAACCAACGCTGCCGACCGATACGGAGATATCGGATCGCAGCGTGTTTTCACCGAAGAAAGTATAGAAGAGCTGGCCGACGGGGCTCTTGCGGAAAGCGACACCACCCCCATGGCCGGGCGTATGCCAAGAATAGGCGCCCTCGAGGGTGTAGTCCATCAGCGCCTTGAACATCGGCGGCGGCAGCCGGTCGAGATAGTTGCGCGCAGCCTGCGCTATGGCGCGCGCCATGAATTCCGCCGTATCCTCGAACAGCCGGAAGAAGGCGTTGGCGTGGCGAAGCACCCCGGCCGGGACGTCTTCCGCGGTCGTTTCGTCGCCGAAGAGGAAAATCGGCAGGCGGTCGTTCCTCTGCCGCTTGGCGGCCAATACCTCTCCCAACAGCTGCCAGCGCGTGGTCTTGTCCTCGCTCCCGTCGACGGATACCAGCCAGCAGGATTCGGTGTTGAAGATATGCACGAGGCGCCGCGCATCCTCGTAGGAAACGCCGGAGACGATCCGGAAGCCTTCCTTTTCGATTGCGGCCGCCAGATCGCGCATGCCGCGTCCTGCGGCGCTCTTGCCATCAAAGTCTTCGTCGATAACGGCTATCGGAAATGCCATCTGGAATTCCATGCGTTCCTCCGGAAACCGAGGGTCAAAGGCCGTGGCCGCTCTGCAGCGACGCGTATCTCAGCTGGAGGGATCGTACATGACGGGTGATGCACCGTCGTTGATTGCAATCAACCTGAGGCAAAGGATTTCGATATCGATGGGAACGCTGACGTCGCCTATTCCGCCTATTCCGCCCATTCCGCGTCGGCCGTGAAGGCGATCGTCAGCCAGCGATTGGCGCTCTCGTCTCCGATCGAGGCCCCTATCTCGTCGCGGAGTGCGTCCCATTCCTCTACCGTCTTTGCCGGAAGCCCTTCCGGTACGATGAAGTAGAGTTCGATCTGCATTGCGCGGCCGACCCGGGCGACATAGGCGCGGTGCGAAAGGAAGCCGAGGCGGCGAACCGTTTCCGAGGCGACGCGGTCGACATGCTCCTGGAGATCGACAGGGGCGATCAGCAGGATCTCGCTCAACGCCTTCCGGACAGTGCCGATCGGAAGCGGGATCATGACCAGGCAGACCAGCGCCAGAACCGCGGGATCCATATAGCTGGCGACCCATGCGACGGGCGTCGCCTGCACAGCCATGCCGATCAGAAATGCAATCAGCAGCGCTAACGCGATGCCGCCGGACATGATCCACGCCTTGATGTCGAGCGAGATGAAATCGGATTTGATGCCGGCATTCAGCCTGATGCCAAGGAAAGCCATGGCAGCGCAGACAAATAGGGTCGCCGCGGAATAGGCGACCGCCATGCCGAATTGCAGTTCGTGGCCGCCGTTCATGATGCTGATGATCGCGCTGATCAGTGCATAGACGGCGACCGTCATCAGCAGGCAGCCATTGAGCATCAGCACGATGGGCTCCAGATGCCAGAAGCCCATGGTAAAGCGGTTTCGGATTCGGCCCGACTGCGCGTCGCTCTGGGTCGATTGTATGATGAGGCTGGAAACCCAGAGCGCAAGCCCGGTCATCGCCGCATCGGCCAGCGAATAAACGCCGTCGAAGGCGATGGAGAACGATCCGGAAAGGATGCCGAAAACCACGCCGAGCGTAGCGACCACAACCGTCGCCGCGATCGAGATCCTGAGAAATCCCTGCTCGCCTAACATCATTGTCCCCGCCTCCGACACCTTTCGTTCCAATCGTTTTATGCTGGTCGTGAAGGTGAGACGAGGTGTGAGACGGAATGGGCCCGCTTTTTTCATTGCCGGCCGCAGCCGCGCCATGGCAACCAGCCAATCATGCGGTGGGCGCGCAGGGAAGGCCGCGCGGCTGCCCCAGCCTGAAATTTACCCGGCACAAATGCCGCTCATTTTGTATAGAAGGTCATATTGCCGTTGCGCGCCCGCGAGACCCATTCGATGTCGTTCGCGGTAAGCTTCTTGGCCTTGAGCTGGGCCGCAAGCCATTTGTTCGCGCGAATTGCGTCTCTGATGGCTTTGACATGTTCTTCACTTCCCTGCTTAGGGTGAGAACCTGTCTCCGAAAAATCCGCCATCCTGTAGCTAACGATCGTGAATCGTCTGTCGTGATAGGTTCTCACCGCCTCGGGCAGATTTTCGCTCCAGTTCATTCTCCGATATTCGCGTCGATTCTGCTGGGCCTCGACCGGAGCAATTCCGGCGGCGGCAGTGAATACGGCAAGTCCAATGATCATGGCCATCTTCATCGCTCTTACTCCCGAGAACTAAATGACGTTCGGTGTCGAAGATAGCTCATGCACCGACGCCAAGCATTGAGTACGATCAATGCTGTTCAAGCAGGTACATTGCCGATGGCCCGCATATTTTCTGATGCTTTCAGACCGTCGCCCACTACGCATTGAACCGGATTGCGGCATCTGTTCTTTGGGAGGAAGATTGCGTCCGGGAACAGATGTCCGAGGCGATATCGGCGTCGGAAAGGATGTTTATCGGGAGGGGACCATGACAACGTCGCCAAATGGCAAGAGCCTCGGACTTGCTGCCTGCACCGCCATCGTGGTGGGAAACATGGTGGGGTCGGGCTTTTATCTTTCGCCGGCCGCAGTCGCGCCCTATGGCAACCTTGCGATTATCGTCTGGATCGTCATGGGCGCCGGCGCGATCTGCCTCGGCCTCACCTTTGCGCGCCTGGCGCGCCTCGTGCCCGCTGTCGGCGGCCCCTATGCATATACGAGGCTCGCCTATGGCGATTTCGCCGGCTTCCTGATTGCCTGGGGCTACTGGATTTCCATCTGGACGTCGCTGCCGGTCATCGCCATTGCCTTTGCCGGCGTCATGGTCGATCTCTTCCCTGCTCTCGGCAACCGCTTCGCCGCGACCGTGCTGACGCTTGGCGTGATCTGGGCGATCGTGCTCGTCAATCTTCGCGGCGTCCATGCGGCGGGTGTCTTCGCGCAGGTCACCACCTATGCCAAGCTGCTTCCCTTCGGCGCCGTCGCCATCATCGGCCTTCTCTTCATCGACACCTCGCATTTCTCCGAATTCAATCCGAGCGGACAATCGCTGTTGCAGTCGGTCGCAACGCTGGCGCCGCTGACGATGTTTGCCTATCTGGGGCTGGAATCGGCGACCGTGCCTGCAGGCGATGTCGAGAATGCCGAGCGCACCATCCCCCGTTCGACCGTGCTTGGGATCTCGATCGCCGCCGCCCTCTATGTCCTGGGCACCATTGTCGTGATGGGCCTCCTGCCGCGCGAACAGCTCGTTCGCTCGGTTGCGCCATTCTCCCAGGCCGCGGGGATCATGTGGGGACGGCCCGGCGAGCTGGCGATCTCGATTGCCGTGCTGCTCTCCTCGATCGGCGCTCTCAACGGCTGGACTCTGCTGATGGGGCAAGTCCCGATGGCTGCTGCCCGGGACGGGCTGTTTCCGCCGCTTTTTGCGCGGCTCTCCGCGCGCGGCGTGCCGGCATGGGGCATGATCATCTCAGCCTCGTTCGCAACGCTTTTGGTTCTTGTCCAGGCGATCGGCTCCGAAGGTTTCGCGGCGGCCTACCGGCTCATGGTCGGTCTGAGCACCATGGCCGCCGTCATTCCCTATGCCTTCTGCTCGCTTGCCGGAACCCTCGTTGCTGGTGCCGCCCATGGGCGAATGCCACGGGTGAGCGCAATCGAGATCATCGCCTTCGTCTTTGCAATCTTCACCCTCTACGGCTCCGGCGCCGAACCGGTGCTATACGGCCTCGTGCTGTTGATGCTCGGCATCCCGGTCTATGTCTGGCAAAAACGAAATGCGACTGGCGCCACAGACAAGGAGACGGCAGCAGGGGGCGCGGTATCGCGCCCCCTGCCCTCTCAGGATAAGTTTGCTTGAAAGATCGGGCGGTCAGCTGTGCCAGCTCAGGCCGGCAAAATTTTCATTGATGATCGTTCCGCGTTCGCCGCGCACCATTCCCGCAATGTCGGCAAGCGATCCGATGGCCGCGGTCTTGCCACCGGCCCGCGCAAAATGGCAGGCGGCATCGATCTTCGGGCCCATCGACCCGGCCGGGAAGGAAAACTGCTTGAAATCGTCGGGACGGGCCTGATGGATCGCCTTCTGGGACGGCTTGCCCCAATCGGTGTAGACGGCCTCGGCATCCGTCGCCATGATCAGGAGATCGGCTCGGAGCTCGCGCGCCAGCAGCTCCGAGCACAGATCCTTGTCGATCACCGCTTCGACACCGATCAGCTTCCGGTCGTGGCCCTTTTCGTACATTGTCGGAATGCCGCCGCCACCCGCACAGATGACGATGGTGCGCTGTTCCAGCAGCCATCGGACCGGGCGGATCTCGAAGATGCGTTTGGGCGCCGGCGAGGCGACGACACGCCGCCATTTTTCGCCATCCTGCTTGAAAACCCAGCCCTTTTCCTTGGCGATCCGGTCAGCCTCGGCTTTCTCATAGACGGGGCCGACGAACTTCGTGGGGTTCTGGAAGCCCGGATCGGCGGCATCGACCTCCACCATGGTCAGCAGCGTGGCCAAAGGTTGCTCGAACGGCAAGAGATTGCCGAGTTCCTGTTCCAGCATGTAACCGATCATGCCCTCGGTCTCGGCGCCGAGAACATCGAGCGGATAGGCTTCCTCGGGTTTGTAGGCCGCCCCCTGCAGCGCAAGCAGCCCCACCTGCGGCCCGTTGCCGTGGGTGACGACGATCTCATGTTCGGCCGCCAATGGCGCGATCGCCTCAGCCGCGACGCGCGCGTTCCGTCTCTGGGTATCGGCGGTCATGGCTTCCCCACGCCGCAGAAGCGCATTGCCGCCAAGCGCAATCACCACACGCATGTCAATCTCCCAGGGTCGCGACAAGCAGGGCCTTGATCGTGTGCAGACGGTTCTCCGCCTGCTCGAAGGCGATATTGGCCTCGGACTCGAAGACGTCGTTGGTGACTTCAAGTCCATTGTCCATGCCGTAATCTTCGGCGATCTGTTTGCCGAGCGTGGTTTCGGTGTCGTGGAATGCCGGCAGGCAGTGCATGAACTTGGTCTGCGGATTGCCGGTCGCCTTCATCAGTTCCTGATTGACCTGATAGGGCGTGAGCAGCTTGATGCGTTCGCGCCAGACCTCCTTCGGCTCGCCCATCGAGACCCAGACGTCCGTATGGATGAAATCGACGTCTTTGACCGCCTCCTTCGGATCTTCGGTGACCAGCAGGCGAGCGCCCGAGGCCTGCTGAAGATCCCTGGCGATCTTCATATATTCTTCCGAAGGCCACAGCGATCTCGGGCCGCAGATACGCACGTCCATGCCGAGCAGGCAGCCGACGATCAACAGCGAATGCCCCATGTTCGAGCGGGTGTCGCCGACATAGGCATATTTGATCTGGGCGACCGGTTTGTCGCTATGTTCGCGCATGGTCATGACGTCGGCAATCATCTGTGTCGGATGATATTCGTCCGTCAGGCCGTTATAGACCGGCACCCCGGCATAACGTGCCAGCGTCTCAACGCCCTTCTGCGCCGAGCCGCGATATTCGATGGCATCATACATGCGGCCGAGCACTCGCGCCGTATCCTTGAAGGATTCCTTATGCCCGATCTGCGAGCCGGACGGATCGAGATAGGTGACGTTGGCGCCCTGATCCGAGCAGGCGACTTCGAAGGCGCACCTCGTTCGCGTCGAGGTTTTCTCGAAAATCAGGCAGATCTCCTTGCCTTTCAGGTGTTCCTGCTCGGTGCGGGCATATTTGGCCCGCTTCAGATCGCGGGCGAGATCGAGGAGGTAACGGAATTCCCGCGGTGTATAGTCCTGCACGGTCAGAAGCGATCGATTGCGCAGATTGAAGCTCATGGTCTTGCTCCGTCAGCCTGTTTCGTGGATGGAAACGTCAGTAAGCAGGGTTGCGCCAGATGGGACATGTCATGCAGTGCCCGCCACCGCGGCCACGGCCGAGTTCGGCGCCGCGAATGGTGACGACCTCGATCCCCGCCTTCCGCAGAAGCGTATTCGTGTAGGTGTTGCGGTCGTAGGCGACGACGACGCCGGGCTCGAGCGCGACGACATTGTTGCCGTCATCCCATTGTTCGCGCTCGGCCTGGTAGGAATTGCCGCCGGTTTCGACGGTGCGCAATCGCGGCAAGTCGAGCGCCTCGCTGACGACATCGAGCATTGGTCGAGTTTCAGGATGAATCTCGAACGTGCCGTCGTCGTCTTTCGGATACATGCTGTAGCAGCGGACCTGGTCGACGACCTCGGCAAACAGCGTGACGACATCGCGATCGCAAAAGCTGAAAACGGTATCCAGGTGCATTGCCGCGCGGCTCTTCGGCATCAGGCAGCCGATCACCCTCTTCGCGGCCTTGCTCCTGAACAGCGCCTGCGCCACCTGACCGACGGCCTGATAGGTCGTACGCTCGCCCATGCCGATCAGGACGGTGCCGTTGCCGATCGGCATGACGTCGCCTCCCTCCATCGAGGCGTTGGCGAACTGATTGTCTGAATCGCCCCACCAGATCTGGAAATCACCGCCGAGGAAGATCGGATGAAACTTGTAGATCGCACGCTGGATCAGCGTTTCGGCGCGTCTTGCCGGCCAGAACATCGGGTTGCAGGTCACGCCGCCGTAGATCCAGCAAGAGGGGTCGCGCTGGAACAGGGTGTTCGGAATGGGCGGGATGACGAAATCCGTCTCCGGCAAGGCGCTGAGCATCAGCGACTTCGCCTTGACCTCAGGCAGGTCGGAGATTGCGATGCCGCCGATCATGAATGCGGCAAGCTGCGTGGGCGGCATTTCGTCAAGCCACGGTCGCATCGCCTCGGCGATCTGCGAGCCGAGGACATTCGGAGTAATGCGCCTGTCCAATACGAAATCGCGCGCCTGTTTGTTGGCAAGCGCCTGGCCAAGCAAGTCGTGGAGCTCGAGAACTTCAACGCCCCGTTCCTGCATCTTCAGCACAAAATCAAAATGATCCTTCTGAGCCTCATGTACCCATAGGACATCGTCAAAAAGCAGATCATGGCAGTTAGCAGGTGTCAGTCGCTGATGAGCCAACGACGGTCTGCAAACCATGACGGTTCTCAATTTCCCGACCTCCGAGTGAACCCCGAAACCACGCATGTGGTCCTCCTTCCGGCTTTCCAGATCGCGGCCGCGTCGGCCGTCCTTCGAAAAGCAGACTATTTCGGCCCGATCGGTCGTGTCATTGATCGCAGACAATCCACGGCACAGTATGTTGCGGTCCTTCCGCCGCTTTGGGGCGAGAGGTCATTGAAGACCCGGAACATCGCAGCGATGGATTTGCCATAGGCGCCAATGGGTGGGATGAATGTCGAGCGCGTCGCCGGTCACCGCATTGATCCAGCCGTCGGGGAGACGCTGGCAGGGGAAAACCAGGGCATGCACGCCTTCGTCGTCGATGACGGCGAGCTCTATATCCTGTTCGAATGGAGCTTCGACTGGCAATCGCCACATTACCAAACCCTCCCGACGATCCACCGGGTCAACCGGACACGAGGTTGTCATTCCGGCACACCAATCATCCAACCGGCAGGTTTTGGCCTGACCGGCGATCAGCCGGCAAGTGTGGGTCTTGTCTGCGGAAATAGATCCGACGAGCTTTGGCCATCGCTCGATCGCCGATATTCCTTGCGGCTCGCCCGCCCACGGGCGGCCCGGCCACTTGCCCGCTGTTTCTCACCATAGTGGAACAATGAGACGGAGGCATTGAGCCGGATCAATGGCGACGAAGTCGGACGACGCGCTATGGGTTTGCGCCGAAGGTTCGCGGAGCAAGACCAATAGAGGCTACGCGATACTACACGGATTACCCGCCCAATGGTGGTATTGTGACCTCATTCTGGAGGAAAGACGGTCCATGGGCCAAGACTTCTCAATGGACGGAGGAGACCATCATGTCCATCAAGATGGCGCCGCCGCGCGTCGTCGCCGAAGCCAGTTCCACCGTCGCAGTCGTCGCAGGACAAGTCCGATCCGGGACGTCGCAGGTGGTGTCTCACGAGCCGGTGCGCGCCTTGCGCGAAGGAAACGACGGGCTGCGGATGGACTGGATCCGGCAACTCCACGAACACATGCCGGACGCCGTGTTTTTTATCGATGGCCGCCATAGAATTTCCGGCTGCAACAAGGCTGCGGTTGCCATGTTCGGTTATGAAGAGCGTGAATTGATGGGTCGAAAGATCGGCCTCGTCTGGCATCCGACGCCGAATGTTCGATTGAATGGGCGCTGGGCAGACCACGGGGCGGTGCGTGCCGGTCTGGCGATCACCAAGAGCGGAGTTCAATTTCCGACCGCACTTACCATTATCAGGAAGGATGATGAAAAAGGCGTCTTCACTGCGGCGATTTTTGAGGACTTTCGAACCGAACGCCAGACCTTGCAGCAAGTTCAGGAGCTGCAGCAAGAGATTGCCCGGCTTGCAAGAATGACTGAGCTGGGGGAGATGGCGTCCACTCTTGCCCATGAGCTTTCCCAGCCGCTGTCGTCTATCGCGGCCTATTCAGAGGGGTGCGGGCGCCTTGTCATGGGCAAGCGTCGCCGGCGCGGTGAAGAGCTTCACGAAGCGCTGCTGGAAATTACGCAGCAGGCGCTCTGGGCAGGAAGTATCGTCCAGAACGTGAGAGAATTCGTCGAGCGTGGCGCTTCCGAGAGGAAACCGGAAACGATGCACGAATTGATCCATAGGGCGACAAGGCTCGCACTCATTGGGTCGCGGCGAAAAGACCTTCACACCGACTTTCGGCTCGAAGCAGTGAAGAACACCATCCTTGGAAACCGCGTTCAGATCGTGCAAGTGCTCACGAACCTCGTTCGCAACGCCTTGGAGGCGACCGAGTGTGTCGAGCAGCCCTTGATTACGATCCGGACAAAAGACAATTCCTCGTATGTCATTGTCGACGTGTCCGACAATGGCTGCGGGATTGCAGCCGAAATGGAAGAGTCGTTGTTTCGTCCTTTCGTGACCGGCAAGCCGCATGGCCTTGGCATGGGCTTGGCATTGTCCAAGCGCATTGTCGAGGCGCATGGAGGCCGAATAAGCGCGCGTAGAAGAACAGAGAATGGTTCAGTCTTCTCGTTCTCGCTTCCGCTGGTGGAGACAGAAGTCGATGGCGAACGACCTTACGATCCATCTCGTCGATGACGAGGAGGTATTGAGACGATCTTTGACATTCTTGCTGGTATCGGCAGGGTTTGCCGTGCGAGCACATAGTTGCGCAAAAGCATTTCTGGATATTCTGCCGCTTTCGGGCCGAAACTGCCTTGTGACGGATCTGCGCATGCCTGATGTCAACGGCATCGAATTGCTCCAACGTCTGCGCCGGTTCGGCGTAGACGTTCCGGCGATCGTCATTACCGGCCAGGGCGATATCGCTGCAGCCGTTCAGGCGATGAAGGCGGGAGCGTCGGATTTCCTCGAAAAGCCTCTCAGGGAGGAAGCACTGATCGCGGCGATCAATCTGGCAATGGGACAAAGGCGTCCAGGCAGCGCAATCGCCGATTCCGAAAGCGTCGCGGCACGAGTTCGTCAGCTCACGGACCGCGAACATCAGGTTCTGATCGGCGTGCTCGATGGTCTGCAGAACAAGATGATCGCCTATCATCTCGGCATCAGCTCGCGCACGGTGGAGGTCCACCGCGCCAATGTCATGGCCAAGATGGGAGCTCGCAATCTTGCAGAGCTCATGCGCATGGCCATCGCCATCGACGCGGTCGAGCAGTCGACCGAAACCGGACGGATCTCACCGGCCAACACCTGGCCAGCCTGCGCGCGATAATTCGAAAAGCGGTGCTTGCAACTGGACGCTCCTCAGATATGATGCTTTAGAAGACGCTTATATAATTGCGTGATCTTGTCGTAGGGGCGATCATGAGAAACGCAACAAAGATCGATGTATTCAGCAGTCTTGGACCGACGGCTGAGGAAATCTGCCGGCAAGTCGAGCGAATTCTCGCAAGTGAAGAATTTCACGCGCCGAAGCGCGGGCGAAATTTTTTGGAATTTGTTGTCAGCGAGACGCTCGCTGGTCGATCAGGTTTCCTGAAGGCATTTACCATCGCAAATATGGTTTTTGGTCGGGAAGCGTCATTCGACCCGCAGAATGATCCAGTCGTCAGGATCGAGGCGGGCCGAATACGAAAGGCCCTGGAACGTTATTATCTCGTCGCAGGCCAGGCGGATGACGTCATTATTACGGTGCCGAAAGGCGGATACGTGCCGCATTTCGAATATACCCGCGACGCGCCAATGCCGGCTCGGCCCGAAAAAGACCCGGAAAATCCGCGGATCGGAGAATTTGCTGATCAAGATCATTCACCTCATGAGGCGCGCCGTCCGCCGCCGATTGCTCGTGGTCTCGGAACCGGTCTGCTGGCCATTCTTCTTCTTCTCGCCCTTGCATCGGCATTTCTTGTGGCGGGAAGTGCCCCGATCAGACCATTGCCGACGCATAAACATACCTCCCCGCCGACGGTAGCTGTCGAGGTTTTTGCAGAGAGCAACTCCGTCGATTCCAATTCGGATATCGCCCGCGGCCTGAGAGACGATGTTATCGGCCAGCTTGCCCAGCTCGAAGACATCGTCGTGGTCGCCGATCCGCCGCCGGGTGATCATGCCGCTGCTGCCGACTACGCGCTTCAGGGCAACGTCCAGACGGATGGAAGCCGGTTGCGCTCCGTTGCCAGGCTGGTGCGTCGGGCAGACGGGGCCGTCATCTGGGCCAATAATTTCGATGCCGATCTTCGCGCTCAGAACAAGCTCTGGATTCAAACAAATGTTGCCCGGCAAATCGCCGGTGCGATAGCGCAGCCCCACGGCGCCATCTTTCAGGCCGAAACAGCCATGATCGCGCAGGCGGCGCAGAAGGCAGACCAGGATGCCCGTGCCTGTATCCCGGCCTACTATAGCTATCTCCAGGCGATGACTTCGCAAAGTCATGGCGCGGTGCGCGAGTGCCTGCAACAGGCTATCCGGCGCACCCCCGATAATGCGACGTCATGGGCGCTCTTGTCCCTGGTCTATCTTGACGAAATCAGATTTCGCTACAGGCTCGGCACACCATCTTCGGCCAAGCCCCTCGAATTGGCAACGGCTTCGGCGCAGCGGGCGGAATCGCTGGCGCCGGATAATCCCCGCGTGCTTCGCGCCGTTATGCTGGTGAACTTCTTCCGTGGAGATATCGACAAGGCGCTGGCGGCCGGGACGGCGGCCTATGGCGCAGATCCCGACGATGTGGAAGTTGCGGGCGAGTACGGCTTGCGATTGGCGATGTCGGGCAAATGGCAATCGGGTTGCGAGTTGATAGCGATCGCGCTTGACAAAAATGCCGGCCCCAGTGGCTATTACGAGGCGGGTATGGCGATGTGCGCATTTATGAGAGGCGATATCGAAGCGGCAGAACAATGGTCGCGAATATCGGATCTCGACGGCAACCCCATGCGCCGCCTTGCCTTGCTGTCCATTCTCGGAGCCGCGGGGAAGATGGAGGACGCCAAGTTGGAGCAGGATTGGCTCCAGTCCCACGCGCCGGCATTGATGACGAACATCCGCCAGGAGGTTTCGCTGCGCTTGCAGCGCCCGGCGGATCAGGAAAGGTTCTTTGCCGGCCTGCGCGCCGCAGGGGTGGCCGTCGACCTGCCATCGGGAGGATAATGGCACGAACGATCCGGGTGGACGGTCCCGCCGGCGATGGGAAGGCGGTCGCTTGCTATGCGGCTATGGAATCGGATCTGCGCCGCTCAGTTTCTGGTTGCTTGAAATTTCCATAACGATTTGAGCGGCAATTTCGTCCTCGACATCGAGAATGGTTTGATCGCGCAACTCGCGATCATATTGATTTGCCCAGACGACCGTGCCGTCGGCGCCGTTGATCAGGCGGACATGCAGATGCAGGACTGTGCCCTCGACAAGGATGCTTCCCTGCAGATTGAACAGCGAGCCGGTCGTCTCCATCCCGGATCGATCGGGAGCAAGCACGACGAGGTTGTCCACTTTCATGAGCTTGGCGATCAGCTGATCGGCCAGCCCCTTGGCAAAATCCGCGCCGCGCGCAGTACCGCCGAGGGCTGCGAAGGGTTCGACAACAATCCTGGTTTTGCTTTTCAACGTCGAGACGGCAGCCGGCGGCGTTTTCGGCGGCGACAGGTAGGATTCGAGCGGGCGGATGAGGGCGAGTACCGCCATTGCGCCGAAGAGCGCGGGAATGCCGATCGGCAGGAGAAGATCGCGATATCGCATCGATCGCTGATGCCCGGGATGGCGGTGCCTGTTCTCCCGATTTGGCGCATCGGCGGCCTCGACGTTCGAGGTGTCTTCATCGCTTGAAAAATGTGGAGCATAGCCCCCTTTGGGAATGGTGATTTGTATCGGGTCGCTGCTTCCGCAGACGAGATAGTATCGTTCAAGGGCGCGACGGATCCGCCCGGCTTCGATACGGACAACCGGATCGTTCTGTGCATCGAAGGAGGCATCGCGGCCGAACACGGCCTGTGCAATCGTAAAAGCCTTGAGCTGTCCGGCGTGGCCTTCAAGCGTCTCTTCCACAATATATTGCAGGAAGCGGCGCCCGCGTTCAGGCGCAAGAAATTCCGGGCTTGCGAGTATACGATCAAGCTGCGCGCGAACGCTTTCGGTATCTTGACGTGCCTGGCTGCCCCCTCCCTCTTCCGGTGCCATCTAGACCTCCCGCGATACCGCCGTATCACTCTCAAGGGGTGGAAGCATTATACACCCATCGGCGGTCGCGTGCTTCCGTAGCAATACGTAAGGGGTATCTCGAATACCGAGGCACGCAGCGATTGCTTATGCTGAACGCGGATGGGGGACGACGCACATGTTCCAGGGTCACGCGATCGGAAAATACACAACGGTTCCCGGCCACCACCATGGAACGGTTTCCGCGACGGCCAAAGATCAGTCGATCAAACTCAGCGCCGACGAAACGATCTACAGCGAAGGCGAATATGCCCTTGCCATCTACCAGGTCGAAGCAGGCGCCGTGCGGATTTACCGCCTGACGTCGAGCGGCCAGCGGCATATCCTATCCTTCTGCGGCAAGGGCGAATGGTTCGGGCTCGAAAACGGGAATGTCCGGACCGATTTTGCAGAGGCCATTTGCGAAACGCGCGTAAGGCCGTTTCGCACCAATCAGGACGCGGTCGTCCCCATCGATCTTTTGCACATTGCCCTGACGAACCTGGCAAAGGCGCAATGCAAACAACTCATCATCAGCGAGCAAAGCGCCTTGAAGCGCCTTGCAGCCTTCGTTCAGGAGATGGCCGACCGCCATCCCGAGGATCCGGAATTCGATATGATGATGTCTCGCAGCGATATTGCCGACTATCTCGGGCTGACGGTCGAAACGGTTGCCCGCTCTTTTACGAAGCTCCGGGAGAAACGCATCCTTCGTCTTGCCGGCAAATCACAACGGATTGTACGGCTTCTCGATCGCGATGCGCTCGTCGCCTTGACGATTTAGCAATGCAGAGTGTGACAGCGGTCTTTGCGAATCTGACGATACGCGCGGCGCTGCAGGCTACGATAGAGGATTGAACCATGACACATGCGTCCCGCCGAAAATCGATCGCATTGGCCAGAAGAGCTCTTGCGGGCCTGGTCGCCGCGCCGACTCTGGTCGCAGCTTTTCCACTGCACGCCGTCCATGCCGAGGATGATCCCTTCTCTCAGTTTCCGTTGGTCATCCATTGCAAGTACAACGAAACCTACCATGCCTTTTACATATCGCGTGTCTCGCAAGACGGCGTGGCGACCTATGTCGCATCCGACCGGATCGCCGGCACGATCACGCTCGATGGACAGGCAAAGGCGATCGGCGGCGCCGGCGGCGGCAGCTGCGTCGGCAAGACGCTGGTGGAGCTTCGTGCGTCTCAGCAGGCCTATGATCTGAAACCTTAGCGCATCGGCCCGAAAATCGGAATCGATTTTCGGAAAGCACAATGCGACGATTGAACGTGTTGGAGTATCCTTTCATCTGCCGTGGCCGGCGAGGTCACTTCGCCGGCGTCGCCGATTTTGCCGCCTGCTGCGCAAGGATCGCTTGAGCGGCCGCCGCGCCGCCACCCTTGTCGTCGCCTCCGACTTGCACCGTTGGCTGCGCGAATGCGATGCCGTTGGCCAGGAACAACTCGCGAATCTTGGCATAGGCTTTGCGACGGATATAAGTCTGCATGCCCGGAACCGTGGTCATGGCGAAGCTCAACACGATGCCGTAGTCGCCGAACTGCTCGACGCCCTTCATTTTCAGCGGCTCGATGAAGTGCTGGCCGAGTTCCGGATCTTCCATCAGATCGGCTCCGACCTTCTTGGTCAGCTTGCGCGCCTTGTCTATGTCGGTATCGAATCCGACGGTGATCCTGAACTTGTCGATCACCCAGTCCCGGCTCATGTTCTCGACGGCACCCAATTCGCTGAACGGCACCGTGAACACCGGGCCGCGATGATGGCGCAAACGCACCGAGCGCAGGCTGAAGCTCTCCACCGTCCCCTTGTAGTCCTTGGCCTGGATGTATTCACCCACACGGAAGGCGTCGTCGAGCATGTAGAAGACACCGTTGATCACGTCTTTGACCAAAGTCTGCGAGCCGAAACCGATGGCGACCCCGAAGATGCCCGCTCCGGCGATCAGCGGTCCGATCTGCACACCCAATTGCGCCAGCACGATCAGCCCCGCCATGACCGCGACAGCAACGGCCAATGCATTGCGAAGGATCGGGAGAAGTGTCCGAAACCGCGCGCGTCGGGCTGCGTCGGCCGGCGCAAGCGATGTCGTGCTGGTCGATACACGCAGCGTTCGATCGATCCAACCCCGCGCCACTTGCCAAAGAAGGTCGGCGACCACGAGGATCAGGACGCTCTTCAAGCCGCCGTAAAACAGAGCCGCGATCATCGGGTCGCGCCGACCCAGCGTGTCTGGATTGAGACGCCAGACAAGCGCCAGCCATCCCACGGCGAGCGCGATAACTGCGGCGCGCGCACCGCGGGCGACCAGGATACCGCGCAGGCTGCCGGGATCGCTGGTGAAGGACAGCGCCATGCGGCCGACGGCATTCAGGACCGCCGGCAATATCAGCGCGTAGATGCCGATCCAGAACAGGCCCTTCATATTGAGGCACCAGACGAGCCACAGGACGACGAGGAAAGCCGTTAGCGCCGCCTTCCAGGCGCGGCTTCCTTCCCAGATCGACCACACGGACTCGATGGCAAAAAGCAGCCCAATCACGGAGAAGCAGTAGCTGATTGCGTCGCTGGCTTCAGGGGAAACGCCGAGCGGCTCGCCGACGGCTGCTGTCGCGCTCGCAAAGCTGATGAGCCCGAACAGGATCAATAGCCTCATCCGCAGCGACGAGCCCATCGCTACCGCGGACAGGAGTGCAGCCGCCAATCGAAACAGGATGAAAGCCGAGAGATAGGCAAGGAGCGTCACTCGCGCGAGCGGCGGCCATTCGACTGCGAAAAAGACGATGCCCATCGCGCCGGCGAATATGCCGACTGGGATAAGCCGGCCAAACAATGCCTCGCGACGTGCGGCAAACCTGCGATACACCGCCTCGGCGGCGAGACCAAAGGCGACCAGACCGCCGAATATGACGAATACCGGCGCATAGCCTCTGTCGGCAGCTTCGCGCCTTGCTCTCGTTGCCGCCGCCGTCACCTCTGCCGGAATCGCCGGGATCGCGGCCAGAATCGCGTTCACACGCCCCCGCACGCCGGCCTCCCACCTGGCCAAGGCCGAATGGCCGGCCGGTGAAACGGATGGCGCGGATCCGCTCTCCTGCTTGCGGCTATCGAGCCAGACTTTCACCTCGGGATCCTGCAGCAAGCGCACGAGTTCGTCGACCTTCTGCTGAGGGCTTACCGGTGGCGTTTGCGCCAAAGCGCTCAATGCGAAGAAAAAGGCGGCGGTGAAGGAAAGCAGCCATTTCAACCTGAGACTCCTCATTGCGTCAGCGTTTGTTGTTTCAGGTCGCCGTCGAGCGTCTCGTTGGCGGATCGTGGCGGCCTCCTCCGCGTGACGGGCTGCTCGATGATCGCAACCGGCGCCGCGACGGCGGTGGCCGCTACAGTGCCGATATTTGCCACCGTGCCGCCGACGACAGCTGTAATGCCCTGGCCCAGCGTGACCTTGGAATCGGTAAGGGTCTGGCCGGTCATAAGGCGCTGGCCGATGAGTTGGACAATCTCGGGACTTTCCGCAAATTTGCCGTGATTGAGCTTGTCGTTGGTCTTCACCTTCGTCAGGTCGATGGCGGTGATGCCGGCCTTTTCCAGTTTCGAGCGGTAGGGCTCTTCAGCAGGGTTGATCGCACCGAGACGGGATACACGTCCGGTGAGAAAGCTGGAGACTGCAAGAGCCTTGTCATCCTGGGAGACGAAGATCGTGAATTTCGGGCGCGGTTCGCCCATCTCCACATATTGTTTGGCGAAGACCTGAATGTCGATGTCAGGCGAGGCCAGGATGACATTGTGGATTTTCGAATTAACGTGACCGTCGCGTATCCCCATCTGCCGCAGGGATTCCATGGCAAGCCAGGTCCCCATAGAGTGGGCCATGACGGTGATGTCCTTGACGTTGGGATCGGCCGCCAGCGTGCGAAGCGCCTGCTCCAGCGCCGTGCGCGAATAGTTCGTACTTTCCTTGTCGTACTGGTAGGCAGTGATTTCCGCTCGTGACGGCCAGGTGAACAGGACGGGCGTCGCCTGCATCTTGCTGTCGTGCACGATCTGCGCCAGCCGGAAGACAGAATCCTCATAGGTGTTGTTGAAGCCATGAATGAAGACGAGTGCATGCCCGCCGTTCACGTGCTGTCGGAACCAGACGCGCCCTTGCGCGACGGTGTCGATTTGCTGAACGTTCGTCACGGCAAAGTCGGTGGCGGGATCGGGGGGAAGGCGTTTAGGCCACTGAACCGTGCCGGCTTCACGCTTTGCCGGGATTGAAATGGAGATCTGGGTCAGATGTGGCTTGGAACTGCGCTCGCCGTTGAAGAGTGTGGCCGGGCTTCCGGAAGGCTCGCGCGTGGTCGCAACCAGCATGTCGACCCTTGATGTTGGCGGCGTCGATGAAATTGAAACGGGTGTCATCACGCCGCCCGGATGCCCGCAACTCGTTAGAAGAAGAAAAAGAGCCACACTACGCTTTGCCATTCACGCATCCAGCAATCGCCCAGGAGGAGGCGTCGGAGCCGGAATACTAGCAGCTGGGTCGCAGCGGCGCCTGTAGCATCACGTAATATCTGTATGCTTTGAAAGCGATCGTTGCGCAGAGGCATGGATAGGAGTCACGTCCCGCACAGGCCGTCCGAGCGCAGCGAAAGAAAGCAGGCTTTGGCAACAGGTGTCGGATATAGCATAGCTTACGGCTATCCGACCGGAAGATCGTGTCCGGCACGATCTGGCTGCTGCGGGCAGACTTCTTCCCGTGCCCGCTGCGGGTCGACCGTAAACAGATCATCGCGCTCTGGAGCTCGGGCGATGCTTCAGGGGCGCGCAACCTTTCAAGAAAAGATCGGCCGGCAAGCCTTTAGGCTGCACAAACACTACTTCCCCTCATGCAACGAAAACACCAATGTCGCCTTGGTGCCGTCATGCCCGGGATCATAAGCGAAATCCGATTTCAAACTCGCGGCCATGGCCGTCAGAATGCGCGTGCCGAGGCCGGTTCCTCTGGCCGGGCTCGACGGGTCGAAACCGGCGCCGTCATCCTCGACGATGACGCGCAATATCTCGTCCGTTTGGTCGACGAGGACGCGGATCTCGCCCGGCACGCTATCCGGATAGGCATATTTGAAGGCATTGGTGACAAGCTCGCTGACGATCAGCCCAAGCGTGATCACCTTGTCGGTCGCCAGGTTGACCGGCTCAGCAGTAAGCACGATGCGGTGTGGCCGCTTGTCGTCGCGCATCGAGGCTTCAAGTTCGGTGAGCAGGCTGTTCAGATATTCGTCAAGCTGCACCGAGCCGATCTGCCGGTTGGTGTAGAGCCGGCGGTGCACGCTGGCGATGGCGTTGATGCGCATCTGCGTTTCATGCAGCGCATCGATCGCCACCTGGTCCTTGGTCATCGAAGACTGCATGCGGATCAGCGCGCCGACGAGGCCGAGGCTGTTGGCGATACGGTGGTTGACTTCGGTAAGCAGCATCTCGGCAAGGTCGCGCTGCTGGCGGATCACCTCCTGCGCCTGCGCCGTTTCGCGGCGAAAACGCGCCCGCTCCAGCGCCTGTTCGAGGGCAGCGGCCAGCAGGTCGAAATAATCGGCTGAGATCTCCTTGAGCATGTAGTCATCGGCGCCGGCCTTCAGCGCCGCAACCGCGATGCTGGTATCGTCCGAACCCGTCGCATAGATGACCGGCGGATGATCCGGCATCGCCGCAATGCAAGGCAAAATGTCGAGGCCGGTCTCGTCAGCCAGGACATGATCGAGCACGACGGCATCGATGCCGCCTTCGCCGAGTCTCGCAAGGCCGGCAGCGCCATTCTCAGCCCACTCCACCGAAAAGCCGCGCCGGAGCAGGTTCTTCTGCATCAGCAGGGCAAGCTCCTCGTCGTCGTCGATATAGAGGATGTGGATCAGGGCATCCGCATCGCCGCTAGAATTGCTCATTCCGTCTCCCGGCGTTCTCTCTGAGCGACGAACGCCCGCAAGCGTCCGAGTCGTCCGCATGGCAATGTCGTATTGCATTGACCGCCTGGGGTAAACAGCGGTTATCCCTCGCTCTTGTCGCAGGCGACGCGGAAGAAGGATGTCGGGCAGCCGGCATTTTCAGATCATGACCATGGCCTGGGGAAGATCCCATGGAAGCCGATGAAAGAGGTTGGGAACGAGAACCCTGAAGTAAGATCCATAAACGCCGAGCGGCCCGATTGGTTCCGCAGGCCAAGCTAATTTTTCTGGAATTTCCGATGGCCGGATACTTCGGCCCCCGCCTCCACCGGCAATTGCAGGAAGCGTAGCGACGAGACGATGCCGATCGCGCCGACCACGACGAAAGCCCAGCGAAAATCGGCAAGAACGGGATTGTCGGCGCCCCTGAGGGCCGAGGCGATATTGAGCACGGCCGCCGCCACAGCCACGCCGAGCAGCATCGACACCTGCTGCAGCATGCTCGACAGCGTCGAGGCCGAGCTTCGCTGCGCCGGGCCGATATCGGCAAAAGCCAGCGTGTTCAGCGCGGTGAATTCCATCGACCGCGACAGGCCGGCGAGAAAAAGTAGCGCATGGATGAAAAACGGCGGCGTCGCCGGCGAAAGGAAGCCGCAGCCGACAATCGAAAGCGCCGCGATCAACCCATTGACCCCGAGCACGGTGCGGAAGCCGAAGAACCGCAGCAGCGGCGTCGTCACCGCCTTCATGCTGAAATTGCCGAGGAAATAGACGAGCAGATAGGTGCCGGCGGCAATCGAGCTCAGTCCGAAGCCGAGCTGGAACAGCAGAGGCAGCAGGAACGGCGTCGCATTGATGGCCATCCGGCAGGCCGTGCCCGCCGACAGCGTCGACATCGAAAAGGTCTGGATGCGGAAGGCCGAAAGGTCGAGCAGTGGATTGTCGACGGCGAGAAAATGCCGAGTCGCCATGACCGAAAGCACGATGCCCGCCGCCAGCATTGAAATGATCGGCAAGAGACCGCCGTCCCATTTGACCGAAAGCTCCAACGCGGCAAGCAGGAAGGTCAGTCCCGCAGCGCTGAGGACGAAGCCCATCAGATCCAGCCGGCCGGGATTGCTCTCGCGCTGCTCCGGCACGAAGCGTAGCACCAGCGCCATGCCGAGAATGCCGATCGGGATGTTGATGAGGAAGTTCCAGTGCCAACTGGCATAGGTGGTGATGAAGCCGCCGAGCACCGGGCCGATCACCGGCGCCGTCAGCGCCGGCCAGGTGATCAGCGCGATCGCCTGCACCAGTTCCGACTTGCGGGCATTCTTGAGCACGATGATGCGCCCGACCGGCGTCATCAGCGCACTGCCCGCCCCCTGGACGGCGCGCCACAGCACGAATTCCGCAAGGCTGCCGGAGAGCCCGCAGAACAGCGAGGCGCCGGTAAAAACGGCAATCGACATCAGGAAGATACGGCGCGCGCCGAACCGATCGCCGAGCCAGCCCGACAGCGGAATGAAAGCGGCCATCGTCAGCATGTAGACGGTGATGCCGATGCTCATCGACACCGGCTGCACGCCGAAGCTTGCCGCCATCTGCGGCAGCGAGGTGGTGACGATCGTGCCGTCGAGGATCTGCATGAAGAAGGAAACGGCAACGACCAGCGCCACGATTTTCGCCTGGCGGCTGCTCGCCGCCTCTTGCCCGTTCTCGCTCGTCTCTGCCGTGGTCATCGATCTGCCAATGAAAATTCCGGATGACGCGGCAGGGAAACGGGAAGGAAGCCGATCGGAGAGCTGTCGCGCGGAGGCGCGCGGACATGGAAAGCCGCGCACTGGCTGAATACGCCCGTTGCAGCCGGCCGGAAAGGCTAAATCTCGCACTGCGCAGGAATATTCCCGATAGGGCCGGACGGCGGCCGACATCGATCCCCAGAAAGGATTCAAGAAAAAGGCCCCGCCGAAGCGAGGCCAAGCCTGATCCGCTCCGGGGAAAAACAGGAGCGGCGCACAATCCATATCGGGCGATCGATGTCGCAGCGAGGCCAGATGTCGCTGCTTTGGTACGCTTGCGGAGAAATTTCCCGATTTCGCGGAAAAGATTGCGCCCAGAAAGTCGCTGTCGGGTGGGCGCGACAGCTGTGCACTGCAGCAACGATTGCCGCTTGCAATGTTTATAAAAATAGTTTTCACTAAACATATTGCTAAACATGATGATTGAGGAGTTCATGTGAGCATTTTCTGAAACGGGTGAACATGCGACGCCGGCGGGGAGCCGGCCCTTGGTTCTGGGAGGAACTTATGCAGAAAACATCGAAAGCCCTTTTGGGGCTGGCCACGGCATTCGTCATGTCGTCGGCATTGCCCAATCTCGCCAAAGCCGATGAACTGACGCTGTGCTGGGCCGCCTGGGACCCCGCCAATGCGCTCGTCGAGCTGTCGAAGGATTTCACCGCCAAAACCGGCACGCAGATGAAGTTCGAATTCGTTCCGTGGACGAGTTATGCCGACCGCTTCCTCAACGAACTGAACTCCCATGGCAAGCTCTGCGATCTCATCATCGGTGACAGCCAGTGGATCGGCGGATCGGCCGAGAACGGCCACTACGTCAAGCTCAACGACTTCTTCGACAAGGAAGGCATCAAGATGGATGACTTCGTGCCGGCGACGGTCGTCGGCTACTCGGAATGGCCGAAGAACACCCCGAACTACTGGGCACTGCCCGCCATGGGCGACGTCGTCGGTTGGACCTACCGCAAGGACTGGTTCGAGAAGCCGGAACTGCAGAAGGAATTCAAGGCAAAATACGGTTGGGATCTCGCAGCGCCGAAGACCTACGATCAGCTGAAGCAGATCGCCGAATTCTTCCAGAAGCGTGAAATCGACGGCAAGACCGTCTATGGCGCCTCGATTTATACCGAACGCGGCTCCGAAGGCATTACCATGGGCGTGACCAACGTCCTCTATGACTGGGGCTTCCAGTACGACAATCCGAAGAAACCCTATGACATGGAAGGCTTCGTCAACTCGGACGACGCGGTCAAGGGCCTCGAATTCTACAAGTCCCTCTATGATTGCTGCACCCCGCCCGGCAGCTCGAACGTCTACATGGTCGAATCCGCCGATGCCTTCAAATCCGGCCAGGTCGCCATGCAGATGAACTTCGCCTTCACCTGGCCCGGCCTCTATAAGGACGAAAAGGTCGGCGGCGACAGGATCGGCTTCTTCCCAAATCCAGCTGAAAAGGAGCATTTCGCCCAGCTCGGCGGCCAGGGCATCTCGGTGGTCTCCTACTCCGACAAGCGCGACGCCGCCCTGCAGTATATCAAGTGGTTCGCCCAGCCTGATGTGCAGGCCAAATGGTGGGAACTCGGCGGCTTTTCCTGCCTGAACTCCGTCGTCAACGCGCCAAGCTTTGCCAAGAGCCAGCCCTATGCCCAAGCCTTCCTGGACTCGATGGCGATCGTCAAGGACTTCTGGGCTGAGCCGAGCTACGCCTCACTGCTGCAGGCCATGCAGAAACGCGTCCACAACTACGTGGTCGCCGGCAACGGCACCGCCAAGGAAGCGCTGGACGGTCTGGTGAAGGATTGGGGCGACGTCTTCAAGGACGACGGCAAGATCTAGCGCGTGGCATCACTGTTGCGTGTCATCCTCGCCAGGATGGCGGCCCGGATCGGCAGACGAGCCGGGCCGCCAGATCTGCCATATGCCAAAAGACCCCGTACCCCAATAAGACCAGGTGAAAACTTGACTATGTCCCATTCCTCCATCGTCGAGAAGGCAGCCGACGCAACAGCAAGGGCAACGCCGGTCTCGGTCGCCCGGCGCGTCCGCGGGCTCTCCGACAGGGCGATCGCCTGGCTGTTCATTGCACCGGCCATCACCTTGCTGCTGGCGATCAACATCTTCCCGCTGCTTTGGGCGGTCTATCTCTCCTTCACCAATTACCGCGCCAACCGGCCGAATGCGCCGGTCCAGGGCGTCGGCCTTGGAAATTACCAGCGCGTCCTCAACGATCCCGACATCTGGTTTGCGATGCAGACCACCGCGCATTTCGTCTTCTGGACGATCGTGCTGCAGACGGTGATCGGTTTCACGCTGGCCTATCTGATCGACCGCAAGTTTCGCGGCCATGCCTTCTGGACGACGATCATCCTGATTCCGATGATGCTGTCGCCTGCCGTGGTCGGCAATTTCTGGCGCTTTCTCTACGAGCCGCAGATCGGCCTCTTTGCCTATGCCGTGTCGCTGATATCAGGCATTCCGACATCGGAGATCCAGATGCTCGGCAACGTCACTCTGGCGCCCTGGGCGATCATCATCGTCGATACCTGGATGTGGACGCCCTATGTGATGCTGATCTGCCTCGCCGGCCTGCGCTCCATCCCCGATTATATCTATGAGGCGGCCGAGGTCGACCGCGCTTCGCCCTGGCGCCAGTTCTGGTCGATCACCGTGCCGATGGCCCTGCCCTTCATCATGCTCGCGGTGCTCTTCCGCGGCATCGAGAATTTCAAGATGTTCGACATGGTGACGCTGCTCACCGGCGGCGGGCCCGGCTCGGTCACCGAAGTCGCTTCGATCACGCTGAAACGCGCGGCCTTCGAAAGCTGGGCGACCGGCCGGGCCTCGGCCTTCGCCATCATCCTCTTCGTCGCGGTGTTTGGCCTCGCCAACATCTACGTCAAGGCATTGAACAAGGTGAAGCAACGATGAGCGCCGCCAACTCCGCCCATTCGGTCGTCGAACCGAGCCTTTCCAGCAAGCGCATCGCCGGCACCATCGTCGTCCTATACGCGCTGATCACCCTCATCCCACTCGTCTGGATCTTCCTGACCAGCATCAAGTCGCCGCCGGATTCGATCAGCTATCCCCCGAAGATCGTCTTCACGCCGTCGCTCGAAGGCTATTGCAACCTGTTCACGACGCGCACCCGGCAAACGCCTGATTATATCGCCTCGCTGCCGGCGCCGGTCGGAGCCTGCGATGAGGTGACGCGCAAGCGCAACATGGTGATCGCCGGCCCGTCGAACTTCCTGCCGCGCTTCGTCAATTCGCTGGTGATCGCCTTCGGCTCCACTTTCCTGGCGGTCTTCCTCGGCACGCTTGCCGCCTATGGCTTCTCACGCTTCAAGGTGCCGCTCGCCGACGACCTGCTGTTCTTCATCCTGTCGACACGCATGATGCCGCCGATCGCCGTCGCCATCCCGATCTACCTGATGTACCGCGAGCTCGGCCTGTCGGACACGGCGCTCGGCATGATCCTGCTCTACACCGCCGTCAACGTCTCGCTTGCCGTCTGGCTGCTCAAGGGCTTCATCGACGAGATCCCGCGCGAATACGAGGAAGCAGCGATGATCGACGGCTATACCAGGCTGCAGGCCTTCCGAAAGGTCGTGCTGCCGCAGGCGACCACCGGCATTGCCGCGACGGCGATCTTCTGCCTGATCTTCGCCTGGAACGAATATGCCTTCGCCGCCCTTCTGACCTCGGGCGAGGCCCAGACCGCGCCGCCCTTCATCCCGACGATCATCGGCGAAGGCGGACAGGACTGGCCGGCGGTCGCCGCCGGCACGACGATCTTCCTGATCCCCATCCTCGTCTTCACCATTCTTCTGCGCAAGCAGTTGCTGCGCGGCATCACCTTCGGAGCCGTCCGCAAATGAGCCATCTGATCGAGACACGCACTCCCGCCCGTCCGAAGCGACCGTTCTTCCTGCGTCGTGGCCCGATGGAGACCATCGCCACCGTGCTGATCGGGCTCGGTTTCCTGATGCTGTTCCAGCCCTTCCTGCTGGTGCTCTACACCTATTCGCTGGTGACCCTGCTCATAGGCACCGTCATGTTCATCATCGTTTCGAAATTCCCGGAGTGAACCATGGCGGATATCCGGATCGAAAATCTCCGCAAGGAATTCGGCAGTTTCGTCGCCGTTCAGGATTCGAGCTTCACCGTCCATGACGGCGAGTTCCTGGCGCTTCTCGGACCTTCCGGCTGCGGCAAGACGACGACGCTGCGCATGATCGCCGGCCTCGAGCTGCCGTCGAGCGGCAAGATTTATCTCGACGGCGAGGACGTCACCTTCAACCGCGCCAGCGCCCGCGACATCGCCTTCGTCTTCCAGCTCTTCGCGCTCTACCCGCATATGAACGTGCGTAAGAATATCGGCTTCCCGCTGCTGTCGCAGGGCATGGCCAAGGCCGAAATCCGAGCCCGCGCCGAGGAGACGGCGCGCCTGCTGCAGATCGACCATATTCTCGACCGCTCGGTGTCCGGCCTTGCCGGCGGCGACCGCCAGCGCGTGGCGCTCGGCCGCGCCATCGTCCGGCGCCCGAAATGCTTCCTGATGGACGAGCCGCTCGGCACGCTCGATGCCGAATTCCGCGAGGTCATGGTTCATGAGCTGCGCGAACTGCACAATCGCATCCACGCGACCACCGTCTATGTCACCCATGACCAGCACGAAGCAATGGCCATGGCCGACAAGATCGCCGTCATGAACCATGGCGTCATCGAGCAGTTCGGCACGCCGCAGGAGATCTATGCCAAGCCTGCGACCATGTACGTCGCCGATTTCATCGGCTCGCCGCCGATGAACTTCATGCGTTTCACCTCGGGCCTGAAAAGCGGCGACCGCTCCATCCTGCTCGACGGCATCGATGTCGCCGTTCCCGAAATCCACCAGGACATGGCCGAGAGCGAACTGGCGCTCGGCGTCCGGCCGGAGCATATCCGCTTCAGCGATGCCTCGGCGCTCCGCGGCGCCGTCTATGGCAGCGAATATCTCGGCACCAACCAGGTCGTCGCCGTGGAAACCCCGGGCGGCCTGATCAGGGCCCGCGTTCCAGCCAATCGCAGCTTCCGGATCGGCGAGAGGGTCGGCCTGGAATTCAATCCGGCAAAACTCGCACTCTTCGACTGCAGGTCGGGCCGCGCGGTGCCGTCCTCACTCTATCAGGAGACCCGGCATGGCTGATGTCGTCCTCAGGAATCTCGCCAAGCGCTTCGGTGATACCCAGGCTCTGGCCGATCTCGATCTTTCGATCCGCGACGGCGAGTTCGTCGTGCTGCTCGGTCCCACGGGTGCCGGCAAGACCACGACGCTGCGGCTGATCGCCGGCTTGGAAAGACCCGATAGCGGCCGCATCGAGATCGGCGGCCGCAATGTCGCCACTGAGGCCCCCGCCGAACGCGACGTCGCCTTCGTCTTCCAGCAATATTCGCTCTATCCGCATATGACGGTTTACGAGAATCTCGCCTTCCCGCTGAAGGCGCCGGTCCGCAAGCTGAGCGCCGAGGAGATCGATCGGCGCGTGCGCGAGGTCGCGCGCATGGTCCGGATCGACCATAAACTCGAGAACCGCTCGACCAGGCTTTCCGGGGGCGAAATGCAGCGTGTCGCGATCGGCCGGGCGCTGGTGCGCCGGCCGGCCATCTATCTGATGGACGAGCCACTGTCCTCGCTCGACGCCAAGCTGCGCGCCGAACTGCGCCTGGAACTGAAGCGTATCCAGAAGGAACTGGGCTCGACGCTGCTCTACGTCACCCATGACCAGGTGGAAGCCATGACCATGGCCGACCGGATCGGCATCGTCGCCGAGGGACGGCTGATGCAGGTGGGAACCCCGCGCGAGATCTACGGCAATCCCGCCAACCTGCATGTTGCCGCCCGCCTCGGCCAGCCGCATATCAACCTTCTGCCCGCCGACCTGCTGCCGGGCGGCCGTCCGCCGGCCGGCACGCAGACCGTCGGCGCCCGCACCGAACATCTCGATATCATTGTCGGCAAGGATGCCAATGCGGAGATCGACTGGATCGAGCATCTCGGCGACCAGAACCATCTGCATATCAGAGCAGGCAATCACAAGCTCGTCACACTCGCCGATCCATATCTGGCGATCGCGCCGGGCGACCGGATCAGCCTGACGCTGCGCGATCCGCTTTATTTCGATGCCGCTGGACAGCGCCTTTCCTGACCGGCAAACAGACATGACGACGGCATGAAAAACAAACAGACGGGTCTCAATCGATGAAACATTTCTTCAACCGCAGGGAAAACATCGTCACCGAAGCCTTGGACGGTCTGCTTCTGACGAGCAGCAACGGTCGTCTCGCCCGCCTCGACAGCTTTCCCGATATCAAGGTGATCCTGCGTGCGGACTGGGACAAATCGAAGGTGGCGATCATCTCCGGCGGCGGCGCCGGCCATGAGCCCTCCCATGCCGGCTTCGTCGGCAAGGGCATGCTGACGGCAGCCGTCTCCGGCGAGATCTTCGCCTCGCCCAGCGTCGATGCCGTGCTGACGGCGATCCGCGCCGTGGCCGGCCCGAAGGGCGCCCTGCTGATCGTCAAGAACTACACCGGCGACCGCCTGAATTTCGGCCTCGCCGCCGAAAAGGCGCGCGCCGAAGGCTTCGACGTCGAGATGGTCATCGTCGCCGATGATATCGCCATCCCCGGCATCAACCAGCCGCGCGGCGTCGCCGGCACGCTGTTCGTCCACAAGATCGCAGGTTATCACGCCGAAAGGGGCGACGATCTGCAAACGGTCGCGGCCCATGCCGCCGCCGCCGCCGGCGACATTGTCTCGCTCGGCATGTCGCTGTCCACCTGCAGCGTGCCCGGTCAGGCGCATGAGGACCGTCTCGGTGCTGATGAAGGTGAACTCGGCCTCGGCATCCATGGCGAGCCCGGCGTCGAGCGCATCACCCTGCAGCCGGTCGCCGATATCGTCGCCACCATGGTGGCGCGCCTGTCGCCTGCGCTGCGCGAAGGCGCAAGCCATGCCCTCCTCATCAACAATCTCGGCGCCGTGCCGCCGCTCGAAATGACCGTCATTGCCAAAGCAGTACTGTCCTCCAGCCTCGCCGCTCGCATACAACTGATCATCGGCCCGGCGCCGATGATGACCGCACTCAACATGAACGGTTTCTCGCTGTCGCTGATCCGGCTGGATGCCGCGCGCGAGGCGGCGCTGACGGCGGCGGTCGAGCCGCATGCCTGGATGCCGGCCGTCGAGCGCCATGAGATCCGGATCATCGCCGCACCGAGAACATCAGCCGGCTTGAACGGCGCGGCCGTGGCCGGGGAAAACACCCGCAACCGGCGCTTGATCACGGCGCTCTGCGAGCATCTGATCTCGCAGGAAAGCGAGCTCAACCGGCTGGACAGCCGCGTCGGCGACGGCGATACCGGCTCGACGGTGGCCTCGGGCGCCCGCAGTGTGCTTGCCCGCTTGGACATGCTGCCGCTCGACCGACCAGCGGCAACGCTTGCCTGCCTCGGCGATATTCTCGGCACCAGCATGGGCGGGTCGAGCGGCGTGCTGCTGTCGATTTTCTTCACCGCGGCGGCAAAGGCGATGGCCGATAAAGCCGATATATCAGCCGCCCTGCTTGCCGGGCTCGACAGGATGACGTTCTATGGCGGAGCCGGAGTCGGCGACCGGACGATGGTCGATGCGCTGTCGCCGGCGCTGCAGGCGCTCGAATCCGGCGATATCACCGCGGCGGCAAGGGCAGCGGCAGCCGGTGCGGAGTCGACAAAGACGATGTTGAAGGCGAGAGCCGGACGCGCCTCCTATGTCGGCGAAAGAGATCTGGCGGGCGTCGCCGATCCCGGCGCCGTCGCGGTTGCCGGCGCCTTCGGCGTGGCGGCAAGCCTCGCCTGACCAAAGAGACGTTTGAAAGCCCGCGGGAGGCGCGGCGACAGGGAGGATGGCAGTGCAGGCGGAACCGGTGCTTGTGGCGGGATTGATCGAGGTGTGCTGCGCGACGATCGCTGATAATACAGATCACCTCTGCGCGCTCGATCGCGCCATCGGCGATGGCGATCACGGAACCAATATGCGGCGCGGCTGCGAGGCGGTGAGCGCCGAAGGCGAAAGCCTGTCCAGCCTGCCCTTTCCCGAAGCCGTGGAAAAAATCGGACTGACGCTGGTAATGAATGTCGGCGGCGCGGCCGGGCCGCTCTACGGCACGCTGCTGATGGAGATCGGCCGCGAGCTTCGCAAAAGCGAGGAAAAGGCCGATTTTTCGCAGGTGCTGAAACAGGCGATCGACGCCGTCGCCAGACGCGGGCGGGCGCATGCCGGCGACAAGACCCTGCTCGACGTGCTCTATCCCGTGCATGCCGCGCTGGCGAAGCGGTCCCCGCTCGGTGACATCGCCCGCAAAGCCGAGCGCTCCGCCGACAGGACGGCAGCGATGAAGGCGATGCGCGGGCGCGCCGCCTATCTCGGCGACCGTTCGATCGGCCATGTCGACCCCGGCGCGTCGAGCTGCGCGCTGCTGACCACGGCGATCTGCCGCTATCTCGGGGAGCACCGTCAGCAATGAATGGAAAGACCACAAACGTAGGCATCGTGATCGTCTCCCACTCGCCGCTGGTGGCAAGGGGCATCGCCGACATGGTGCGGCAGATGGTCGGCGACTGCGTGCCGCTCGCCTGGTCGGGCGGCAACGTCCACGGCGAGCTCGGCACCGATGCCGGCGGCATCCTCAAGGCGATCGAGGCGGCCTGGTCCGATGCCGGCGTCGCCGTCTTCGTCGATCTCGGCGGCGCCGAGACCAACAGCGAGATGGCGATCGAAATGCTGGGGCTTCCCCGCGCGGCGCTCGTCTCCATCTGCAACGCGCCTTTGGTCGAAGGCGCCGTCATCGCCGCCGCCGAGGCGTCGGGGGGCGCATCGCTCGCCAAGGTCGTCGCCACAGCCGAGGAACTGTCCCCTTGATGACGAGCGGATTGCGTAGTGAAAAGCAGGAGCCCGAGCCATTGCACCTGAACTGCCAGACGGAAGTGGAAGTCAAGCACGGCGTCGGGCTGCATGCCCGTCCCTCCGTCACCTTCACGCGGCTTGCCAAGTCCTTCCCCTGCTCGATCGAGGTCGCCGTCAACGGCAGCGATGTCTGGCTGAACGGCAAGAGCATCATCAAGATCATGGGCGCGAGAATTCGCAAAGGTTCGATCCTCCGGATCCGCGCCGACGGTATCCTCGCCGAAGAGGCGATCCGCGCCCTAAAGGAACTCATCGAGCGCAACTTCGATGAGGAAAAGAAACATGGCCGAACCGCTTAGACTGAAAGCGAAGAGCGCATCCCCGGGCATCGCATCCGGCCCGGCCTTTCTCGCGGAGGAGCCAAAGGCTCCTTCCGCAGAGCGGCCGGACGGCGCACCCGCGCCTCAAATCGCCGGCGGATTCGGCGCACTGGAAAAGGCGATCGATGTCTCGATCGGCGAACTCGAGCGCCTTGCCGAGGGCACTGACGCCGAAAGCCGCGATATCATCGATTTCCAGATCGAGGTGCTGCGTGATCCGACGATTGCGGAAGCGACCGGCGCGCGCATGCAAGCCGATGAGAACGTCGTCTTCGCCTGGGTCGCCACGCTCGACGCCTATATCGGCGAACTCGAAGCGGCCGACGAGGAGCAGATGCGGGCGCGCGCCGTCGACATTCTCGACATCAAGAACCGCGTGCTCGGCGCGCTCGCCGGCACACCGACCCCCGATTTCCCGGCTGGCTCGGTCTTCGTCGGCAAGGACATGGAGCCGAGCCGCTTTCTCGCTCATGATTGGTCGAAGGGCGGCGGCATTGCGCTGTTTGCCGGCAGCGCCGCCGGCCATGTCGCCTTGCTCGCCCGGGCGAAATCGGTGCCGATGGTGGTCGGCACGGGTCGTTTTTCGGCAGAAGATGGAGATCCAATCAGCGTGGATGGCGACGCCGGCGCGGTCATCCTGCAGGCGGGCGGCATGCTGATCCCGACACCGGCACAAGCACCTGCTACCGACACGCAGACCGAAAGCGGCGAACTGCGCTCTGCGGACGGTGTGCCGATCCAGCTGTCCATCAACATCAACGATCCCGCCGAGATCGATGCACTCGATCCGGCAACGGCAGGCGTCGGCCTGATGCGCTCGGAATTTTCAGTTGCCTCGGTCGCCGATGCCGCCAATGAGGAACGCCAGCTGGCGATCTATCGCCAGGTGCTGGAGCGGGCGGGCGATAAGCCGGTGATCATAAGAATGCTCGATATCGGCGGCGACAAGCCGCTCGCCGGCCTCGAAGACCTGCCGGCCCTCGCCTCGGGCCTGCGCGGCATCCGGCTGCTGCTCGCTCAGCCGGAAATCGCTCGCGTGCAGGCCCGCGCCCTGCTGCGCACCGCCGTCTTCGGCAGGCTGTCGGTGATGCTGCCGATGGTGACTTTTCCCGACGAAATCGACAGGATGCGGGACATATTTCGCGAAGAAGCCGAAAGACTCGGCCGCCGTGCCTTGCCCCACCGGATGCCGCCGATCGGCATGATGGTGGAGGTGCCAGCAGCCGCATTGATGCTCGACACCTTCGGCTCGGCAGCATTCTTCTCGTTCGGCACCAACGATCTCACGCAATATCTCGCCGCCTCGACCCGCGACAGCAGCGAAGCCGATACCGGCAAGGCGGCACCCGCCGTGCTCCGGCTGATTGCCCAGGCGGTCAAGCTTGCCGCCGGCAAGCCCGTCAGCATCTGCGGCGACATGGCCGGCGATCCGCACTATCTGCCCGGGCTGCTCGCCGCCGGCCTCCGGCATTTTTCCGTGGCGCCGGCCCGGCGTCCCGCGATAAGATCGGCGATCATCGGCCTCAATGCCGATGGCACAAGGGCAGCCGGAGAATAGGATGGCGCGCGAAGACACCGAAGACGCCATTATCGCCTACAAGTCCATTCTGGCGCAGATCATCGACAACAGGCCATCGGGTACACGCCAGCGCCTGGCGACGGCGCTTGGAAAACATCGAAGCTTCGTCACCCAGATCACCAGCCCGACCTATGCGACGCCGCTGCCGGCGCGCCATCTCGCGACCATCGTTCGCGTCTGCCATTTCAGCGGTGCCGAACAGGAGCGTTTTCTCGAAGCCTATCAGGCCGCCCATCCCGGCAAGCTGCCGGATCTCGGCCATTCCGAGAAATTGCGGCACCTGTCGCTGATGGTGCCAGATTTCGGTGACGACAGGAAAAACCGCCTGCTGGAAGAGGCGATCTCGGATCTGGTGCAGAAAATCGTCGCGATATCGGGTGCGGAATGACGAGTGAGCTGATTGACGTAACGTAATGTCTTTAGCCTTGGGAGAGGCTTGATGAAGAAGTTCATGAACACTGCGAAAACCATGGTCGCCGAAAGCGTCGAAGGCTTCGTGCGCGCCCATGATGCTTTCGTGGTGTTCGGGGCTGAGCGCAAATGTATTCGCCGCCGCCATCTCACGTCAGGCAAGGTGGCGCTGATTTCAGGCGGCGGCGCCGGCCATGAACCGATGCATATCGGCTTTGTCGGCCAGGGCATGCTGGATGCCGCCTGCGTTGGCCATATCTTCACCTCGCCGACGCCGAGCCAGATCATCGCCGCCATCGAAGAGACGGATACCGGCGCCGGCTGCCTGCTCGTGGTCAAGAATTACGACGGCGACCTGATGAATTTCGAAATGGCGATCGAGATGGCCGGCGACCGCCACAGCCTCGATATGGTCGTCGTCAGCGACGATATCGAAACGTCGAGAACAGGCGAGGGCCGCGGCCGGCGTGGCGTCGCCGGCACGCTGATCGTCGAAAAGATCCTGGGTGCTGCGGCCGAACGCGGCATGTCGCTTGCCGCATTGAAGCAGCTTGGCGAGGGACTGAACTCGCGGATCCGCTCGATGGGTGTGGCGCTGAACGGCGTGACGGTGCCGCAGACCGAACGCAGCACGTTTTCGCTCGGATCCGGCGAAATGGAAATGGGCGTCGGCATCCATGGCGAACCCGGCCATGCCAGGCAGTCCTTCGCCGCCGCCGACGCCATCATCGGCCATCTCTGCGAGACCATCGCCGACGATATCACGGTCGCGCCGGGCACCCGAGCCCTGCTCTTCGTCAACGGCCTCGGCGGCACGCCGCCGGCCGAACTCTACCTCGCCTATAACAGTGCTCGCCGTTTCATCGAGGAGAAATCCATGCCGATCGAGCGCTCGCTTGTTGGAACCTATGTCACCTCGCTCGACATGCAGGGACTGTCCGTCACCCTCGCCTTGCTGACCGACGAGGAACTCTCGCTCTGGGACGCGCCGGTGGCAACGGCGGCGCTGCATTGGCCGTAACCGCATCCCTTCAGATGTAAAGTGCCGCCATCTTCCGCCAGGTGCCGGCGCGGTGGGCGCGACCATCCCAGACATGCAGCTGATGACCGATGTTCTTTTCGCCGAGCAGCCGGCTGAGATAGCGGTTGTTGTCGAGGAAAGGATCGGCATCGCCGATGGTGAGAACAATCTCCAGCTGACGCAGCCTGTCGAGCCGCCAGTCACCACCGAGACCAGGCAGGAAATGCGTCGGCGTGTGGAAATAGACGCTGTCGTCGTAATAGCCGTCAAACAGGTCGCCAAAGGATTCCACCTTCATCGTCAAGTCGTAGCGGCCGGAAAAGGCGACGAGCTTGCGGAAGAGATGCGGATGGCGGAAGACGAGGCTCGCCGCCTGGAAGGCGCCGAGGCTGCAGCCGTGCACGATGGTGCAATCATGCGGGTTCTTCGCCGCCATCAGCGGCAGCACCTCGTTGAGGATATATTCTTCGAGGGCGGCATGCCGGCCAATGCGCTCGGCCGGATGGCGGTGGAAGCAGTAGAGGCTCTCGGCCGCCAGGCCCTCGATGCAATAGAGCTGGAGATGGCCGGCCTGCAGCTTGTCGGCAAGACTTCCGACCAGACCGAGCTGTTCATACTCGAAGAACCGCCCCTCCCGCGTCGGAAACACCAAAACCTTGGCGCCGGCATGGCCGAACACCAGCATCTCCATGTCTCGATGCAGCCGCTGACTGTACCAGCGGAGATATTCGCGGTTCATGGCACCCTGAAAAACTGTCCGATCTTGTCGCGGAGAACTGCCTCTTGCTTAGCACTGCCAGGATAGTCGAAGTGCCCGGCGTCCAGGATGAAGATTTCATTAAATTTCGGTATCGCATTTGCGACAGCGAACTGGCAGGGCGGCGCGACCGCCGGATCGAAAAGGGCGACGGCCGTCAGCATCGGCACCTTGATCCGTCTGGCGGCGGTCGCCGCATCGTAGAAGCGCAGCGTCTCGAGCGCATTTCCGTGTTCTGCCTGATATTCCTGCACCGATTGGGCGCTGCCGACAGTTGGAAGCTTCAGCCGTAGTGGCTGGTGCCCGAAGCTCGGCAGTGCCAGATGGCCTCGATCGATGCGCTCATCATAGGCGATCGCCATCGCTCCGACACCGCCGCCGAAGCTGATGCCGCTATAGCCGATATGGCCACAGAGCCAAGGATAGAGCGCCGTAAGCGTCGAGACCGCAAGCCAGATATCCTCGACACAGCCGCCGATAATATAGGAGTCCGGCTTGTCGATATCGTGCAGTACATGCCAGGACGGATTCTGGGAGATTGGCGGATGGGCGCTGAGCGACAGCCCGCGGCAGCAGGGAAAGAGGATCGCCGTTTCCTTGATCGGCAGCTCGAAATCAGGACGATCCCGCCCGCCGTAACCATGCCCGACGACCAGACCGCGCCGCACCTCCCCTTTACGCGGCAGGATGAGCCAGCCGCCGATCCGGAACGCGTCCGTGGAGACATAGACAAGGTCGAGCACGTGCCAGTCGGGATGGCTGATTTCACTCCGGGAAAGCACCGGCTTCGGATCGACCGTCAGCGCCTTGTGATACCGCGCCTCCCAGAAATCGTCGAACCCCTCGGGCGCCTCTGGCGGCTCGACCGCGAGAAACTCTTCGAGCCGCATGCCGTAGGTGGGATCGAAATCAAAGGGGTGTGTCGTTGGAATGCTCATCCGGGCTTTGTCCCGTGAAACGGCGGGCTGCGCAAGCCTGGGATCCACGCCGGCCTCCACCAGACGCGGGCCTGGCTCAGTCCGTATTCTGTCCTGCAGCCTCAAGGATCAGCCTCGTGATCTCGTCGGGATGAGAAATCAGTGAGAGGTGGCTGGCCTTCAGCTCGATCGTCTTTGCGCCCATGCGCTTGGCCATGAAGCGTTCAAGATCGGGATTGATCGTCCGGTCCTCGGTCGAGACGGCATACCAACTCGGCTTGGAATGCCAGGCGGCCTGCGTTGTCTTGCCGGTCAGCAGCTCTTTCTGGAACGGTTGTTGCACGGCATAGAGCACTTTCGCCTTCGCCTCCGGCAGGTCGCCGGCGAAATCACGCAGGAAGGCCTCCTCGCTGAGCCGGCCCTCATCGCCGTCGAAGACGATGCCGGCCGAAGCCGGTGGAGTCGGGAAGGTCTTGGCGAGAGCGGTATAATCCTCGCCCGCATCCGGCGCCCGGGCTGCGACATAAACGAGCGCCGAAACATCAGGGTGAACGCCGGCCTCGGTCACGAGCATGCCGGAAAACGAATGCCCGACCAGAACTGTCGGGCCGTCCTGCCGGTCGAGCACTCGCTTCACGGCAGCGACGGCCTCGGGCAGCGTCGTCAGCGGATTCTGCACAGCGGTGGCATTGAGCCCGGCCGCCTGCAGGCGCGCGATCACCTCGGTCCAGCACGAGCCGTCGGCAAACAGCCCATGCGCCAGCACGACGTTGCGCGCCTTCACCGGAGCGGATGTCGCGGCCATGCCGCGGGTGGCGAGCAGAGAAGTGGCGGCGCCGGCAACAAGGGCGGCCGAGAAAGTCCGTCTGTTCATCATCATGATCTGGTTCCTTGTGGGTCAAGAAATTGAAAGATCGAAAGCATGTCGGCTCAAGCCTGAAGAACCGAAGCCCAGTCGAAATCGGCTGATCTACAATGCGATGTCGGGATGGTTCGCCCTGCCCGGCGCAAGGCGTCAACCTTCGCCCCGTTGCGCTCCCGCATATTCAAACTCGGCATTTGAAGCGGCTTCATCTATGCAGAAACCTGCTTGCTGGAGACTTATGTATTCCCATCCGGTCCATGAAGCCATCCATCCCACCGCACACAATGGCGTCCTTGCCGGCAGGCGTCGCCATGCGCAACCGCATGCCCCTTCCGGCGCACACACTGCGCCAGGGCGAACGGCTGCGCCGATCTCAGGACAAACATGAGGCTATCATGCAGGCGATCGCCGACGGCGAGATGGCATCACGGCGCATGCGCGCCCACATGCTGAACGCCGCCACCTCGCTCAGCCGGTTTATCGAGGCGGGCAAGCTGGTATGAGCTTGACGTCCTACGGCACGAGGCAACGGTATTTATAGGCCATCAAGGTCGTCATCAGCTCGTCGCCGGTGGCCTCGCGTATGCCGGGGTTCTCATCCAGGAATGTACACAACGTATTGCCGATCGCCTCAGCTGTGGTTCCAACCGGGACGCACAGGTTTACGCCGACGGAATTGGCAAAATAAGCCGAGTTCACCATCGCCTTCGGTGCAGGAACGGCTTCGGTGAAGATACGGCGGGCCAGATACTCGTCCCGGCTCCACTTGTCCAACCAACCCGCGACATATCCGACGACAAACTGCCGTGAGCCGCCGCAATCAGAATAAAGGAGATCACCGCTGGCAAATCCGGCGGGAATCTTTGCTGAAACCGTTGCCAAAAGGGTGGCGATAAGAATGCCCGACATCGTATCTCCAAAGCTCGCAATAGCGCAGAGCTTCGATCGGGAAAGTGTCGGAAATTAGCTTCAAACGTGTCATCTTTTATGCTGCATTCAAAAGTAGCAACCAGGGCAGATGGCGCTTGGGAGGTTATCGTGGCTGGGCGCCAAATCCCTCCTCCATCGGACGGAACTCCTGCCCGCTGATCGGCCGATCATTGCCCGGCCCGGAACGGCACCGGAAAGTTAAACTTTGGCAATCATCGCCGTTGTCGGCTCCCTTGCGGTTGCACATGCCGCCGTCGTCGGCTACATCATGCCCTCAATGGTCGGGTCACCCGGCCACGTAAGCGTTAACGTCACTCAACGCGTATGATCGAACGGCTTTGCGGCTTCGATCTGCGCGACTGTGTCCTGCGGATCGAGCTCAAGAAAGCTTCTGAGGACACATGGATAACAATCAACTCAAATATCAGACTTCACCTGCCCCCGGCATCGAACGGGTCCGCCACGACACGCGGCGGCGCACCCTCGCCGTCGACAGCGTCGTCGATGTCACCCCCGGTATGCGTCGCATCACATTGACCGGCGATGATCTTGCCGATTTCATCAGTCTTGCTCCCGACGACCACATCAAGATTTTCGTACCGGCCGCCGATGGCGGCGAAGAACGCCGGGACTACACGCCGCGCCGTTACGACAATACTGAGCGGACACTGACCATCGACTTCGCCTTGCACGAGGCAGGCCCGGTGACCCGATGGGCGATCGACGCACGCGCCGGCGACAGGCTCGAGATCGGTGGACCAAGGGGCTCCGCCGTGGTCTCCAGGACGGTAAAACGATGGCTGCTGATCGGCGACGAAACGGCACTGCCCGCGATCGGCCGCCGGATCGAGGAGAGCGGCGCCGGAACCGTTATCACCGCAGTCGCAGCCGTCACTGACCCGCTGGAAGAACAGGTCTTCGAGACATCAGCCGAACTGCACGTCCGCTGGGCGCATCGGCCTCTCTCGCAGGCAACCGATGCCACTGCCCTGCTGAAGCTCCTGAGCACGGTCGACATCCAGCCGGAGACCTTCATCTGGGTCGCGGCGGAAGCCTCGGTAACACGCGATATCCGCGCCCATCTGCTGGAACGAGGTTGCCCGCTCAGCTGGATCAAGGCATCCGGCTACTGGGTATTCGGCAAGGCCGATACGACCGAGAAATTCGGCTAGGACCAACCCCGCATTCCGGATACCATTTGGTGATGAGTTCTCACTCCCTTCGTTCCGGATTTTATGATCCGGAACGATCCGATGGATGTGAAGAGGTATGAATTGAGCGAAGCCTCGGCAGCCTCTGCCCGAACGCACCGGGTGCCAGCCACCGACTTATTGAAAGAGATCAACCACGCGGCGGGCAGAACCTAATGCAAGCGTCCATCCCAACATGCCGTGACCGGCATTGATGTAAAGACCTTTGATGCGTCGGGAGGCGGCGATAATGGGCTTGGAGGTCGGAGTCATAGGCCGCTCGCCCGACCATCTCATCAGTTCATCCGATCGCTCGAAAAGGTCGGGCAGCACCGCCGACGCGGCCAGCTTGAGCGTGTCGAAACGTCTGGCATCAAAACCGGCCCCGGGACGCTCGATGTCTGCCAGTCCGGCGACACGAAAACGGTCGCCGATGGCAGCAAAGGCAAGCTTTCGCTTGACGTCTGTCAGGCTGATACTGGGTGCAAGGCCAGTTCTTGGAATGGTGAGCGAGTAGCCTCTGACGGGGCGTATGTCCCGGGCCTCAGGCAAATCGGATATGAGGGAACCGATCTGCGGTCCTGCCGCAACGATGGCGGCATCGACGCGAAGCTCGTCGCGGTCCTCGAACCTCAAGCCTGTCAGCACGCCTCCCGTTTGGACGAAGCTCGAGACCCTCCTGCCGAAAAGCGCCGACACCTGCCCGCGCTCGATCATCCAGATGGTGAGCTGGCGGCAAAATCCAGCCGCATCGCCGAGGGCATCACCGGGAGTGTAAACGGCGCCGGCAATCTCTCCCTGATACGCGGCGAGTGCAGGTTCGATGTTTTCCGCCTCCACCCGCGTCAGCAGGCACTGTTCGAAGCCAAGGGCATTCTTGCGCGCCACACTGGAGTCGGCGGCAGCAAAACTTTGCCGATCGGCGTAGAGATGCAGCTTTCCGGCGACACGGTAATCGAATTCGACATCGGTTTCCTTAAGCAGGATGGCGAGTTCGTGACGGGATTGCTCGGCAAGGCGCAGGATGTCCTGCGTATTGGTCCACCAACGCCTGAGCGATGTATTGGCAAGAAATTTCAAACCCCAGCACAGAAAGTCCCGATCGAGTTGCCACTGGATCCGAAAGGCCGGATCGCGGCTCATTGCAATGGCTGGCAGATGCTTCAGCAAGGCTGGCGACGCCATTGCGTCACCGTAGGCCCAGGACAGCTGCGCGGCGTTGCCGGCACTCGCCCCCATGCCCGGCTCGCTTGCCGCATCGATAAGTGTCACATCATGCCCCGCCCGGGCCATCAGATAGGCCGACGATACGCCGATGACGCCGGCGCCGATCACCGCAACGCGCGCCATCTCAAGCCTCATCGCCGACGACGGCTGTCAGCTCGACTTCAACAGGAACCCCGCGCGGCAGGGATGTTACGCCGATCGCGATGCGGGCATGCGCCCATCGATCCGGGAAAAGCGCTCGGAGCAGTTCCGAAGCCCCATCGACGACGGCGCCGTGGCGCTCGAAAGCAGCATCTGCCGCGACATAGCCCGCCAGCCGGACGAAGCCCAGGATGTTGCCGAAGCCGCCAGCAGCCGCCTCCAGCTGCGCAAGCGCATTGAGAAGCGCCCAGCGCGCGCATTCCCGCCCCTCTTCGATGGAGACGTCCGCTCCGAGATGTCCCGTCTGCAGCACGGCGCCATCCTTCAGCGGCACCTGACCGGAAACGGTGATGATATTGTCGGTCCGCACAGCCCCGGAAAACGCGCCTGGCGGCAAGGATGCTTCCGGCAGAGCAAGCTCGAGCTGTGCCAGCCGTTCGCGCACGCGATTGCTTCCAACCGATGAAACATTGCGCGCCTTGCGGGCTGCCGCTTCTGCGCTGCGGCCGACGAAGGCTCTCATGATATTCCTGTCGAGTTCAGTCAGCCGGTATTCTGGGTGCCATTGAATGCCCAGACAAAAGCCGTCCGTTTCTCCTTCGAACGCTTCGATGGTGCCGTCCGGCGCCCGCGCAGCGACACGGAAGCGTCCGTCGCCGGCCAAAGCATGGCGGTGCAGGCTATTGACGCGCGCTGGACCTTTCCCGACCCAATTGGTGAGCACGCTGTCCGGCTCGACCGTGATCTCGTGCGCCAACACATCGGGAATCCCTTGCGGGATGTGGGATATGGCGGCGGCCGGCAGCTCGGTGCGAAATTTGCCTCCAAGGCATTCCCCGATCAGTTGCATGCCGTGGCAGATGCCGAGAAGCGGCTTGCCCGTTTTCAAGGCTTGCTCGACCAGCTGAATTTCGAACTGTCTGCGCGCGCCTGTCACCTCAGTCCCCGGCCGCGCACCGGTAAGGACGATTCCATCCGCAAGAGCCAACGCCGATGCCAGGTTCTCGAAGTTATAAGGCAGGATCAACGGAATTCCCCCCGCCTCGGCTATGGCGTCCGCATAGTTGGCGCGCACCACATACTCCGTCTCGGTCGGAACACCAGGCGCCTCGCTGACATCGGGCGTCATGAGGATCACCGGCCAACGAGGTTCATGCGATTGCGTTGCATGCCGACGGGCGTTGCCAGTGGCAACGGTCGTTTCAATGGTCATGGTCTTGGCCTTGTGATGACGAGTTAGCGGGCGGCCGGAAGGGCTAGCCGGCGCGAGAGGACCGAGAAAGGCCAGGCTATCGCGAAATAGCAGAGGCCGACGGCAATGTAGATCTGCAAGGGCAGGAAATACTCCGTCGCCATCGACCGCCCGGTGAGGACCAGTTCGTTGACGGTAATCAGCGAAGCGAGCGAAGAATCCTTGAGCAGCGAGACGAAGGTGATGATCATCGGCGCCAGAATGACACGCGCGACCTGCGGCAGGATGATCAGGACGAAGCTCTGGGCCGGGGTGAAGCCAGCAGCCAGCGCTGCCTCGCTCTGCCCGGCCGGTATAGCCTTCAGGCCGGCGCGGAAAAGCTCTGCGACCTGGGCCGCGAAACACAATGCCAGGCCCGCAATCGCCGCGCCGAAAGCATCGAAGACGATCCCGATACCCGGCAAACCGAAATAAAGCAGAAACAAAACCGCCAGCAGCGGCACGCCACGCACGATCGTCACATAAAGGACCGCGAAATACCTCAGCGCTGCAAAACTGGATTTCTGGCAGAGCGACAGCAGCAAACCAAAAACGAATGCCAGGGCAAAGGCACAAACGGAAAGCAAGGCCGTATTCACCATCGCCCGCAACAGCAGAGGCAGCCATTCGACACCATAATCACCATAGGGCGCGAAGAAGACGCTCATCCTTTCAATCTCCCGTAACGTCTTTCGAGGAACCGCGTTGCCTGCATCAGTGGCAAGCTCAGCAACAGGTAGAGTGCCGCCGCCGTCGCGTAGATCATTGTTGTCTGGAAGGACGACGTCACCATGGAACGGGCAAAGAACATGATTTCCGGCGCCGCGATGGCCGAGACGACGGACGTATCCTTGAGAAGCTGCACCGCGTAGTTCCCGAGCGCTGGAAGCGCTATCCGCATGGCCTGCGGCGTCAGGATCTCAAAGATCGTCTGGAGCGGGGTCAACCCTGCGGCAAGCGCCGCCTCCGCCTGCCCGCCCGGCAACGCAGCGAAACCGGCGCGAAAGATTGCGCAGGTAATCGCCGCTCCGATGAGCCCGAGGCCCAGGACGGCCGCCGTGATCGACGTCAATTTCACGCCGATGCTGGCAAGCCCGAAATAGAGGATGAACAGATGCGTCAAGGCCGGCACATTGCAGAGGATCTCGCAGCAGGCATCGATCGCCAGATTGATAAGCTTGATCCCGGCAAATTGCCTGAGCAGGGCGAGAAAAAACCCGAAGGCGGTTGCGAGCGCCAGTGAGGCGATCGTGACGAAAGCGGTTACGCCAAGCCCGGCAACGAGCCCTTCGACGACCGAGAAGAATATGGAAAATCCGGTCATGGCGCGCCTAATGCCGGATCTTGTTGAGAAACGCTTGCGTGCGCGCTTCGCGGGGAGCGGTGATGACCTGGCGTGCCGGCCCGGCTTCGACGATGGTGCCGCCGTCAAGAAACAGGACGCGATCGGCAATGTCGCGCGCAAACGCGATCTCGTGCGTGACGATCAGCATCGTGCGCCCCTCGGCCGCCAGTTCCTCCATTACTTTCAGAACCTCCTGGACCAGTTCGGGATCGAGTGCGGATGTCGGCTCGTCGAACAGCATCAGCTTCGGCTTCTGAGCAAGCGCCCGCGCGATCGCGACACGCTGCTGCTGGCCGCCGGACAGTTCGAGCGGTGAGGCGTCGGCGCGGTGTGTCATATGGACTTTGGCCAACATCTCCAAAGCCAGTTCGCGTGCCTCGGCAGCAGGCAGACCGCGCACCTTGCGCGCTGCGATCGCCACGTTTTCAATCACCGACAGATGCGGCCAGAGATTGAAGAGCTGGAAGACCATGCCCATCTCGGCGCGCTGCGGTGCCAGTTGCCGATCACTCATGACATGGCCGTTGCGCACACCGATCCGCTCGCCATCGAGGCGGATCTCGCCGGCACTGGGCTTTTCCAGAAAATTCATGCAGCGCAGACAGGTGGATTTTCCGGAACCGGACGGACCGATCAGGGCAATCTTCTCACCTGGCGCGACATCGAAATCGATGCCTTTGAGAACTTCGATAGGACCATAGCTCTTGCGCAGGCCTGCAACGCTGAGAAGCGCATTCATCGCCGTTTCCTTATGCGATCATATCGACAGCGCCGCGCGTCTTTTCAGACACGCCAAGGACGCTGTAGCACTTTGAATTGCTGCATAATTTTCTCCTGAAATCGATTCCGATTTCAGGAATTATTCAGTAGGCGGAGAGGGACGAAAGCCGCCGATTGCAGCTTCCGTCCGCACGGCCGTTCAGCCGCCAGCTGCGCAGGACGGCAGCTTGTAATCTGCGGGGCGATCGACGCCGGCGCGGAAGTTTTGGCCCACAGGCTTGAACCAGACATCCGACGACAATCCGTAGCGGGCGCCGATTTCCTTCATCTCGCAGGTCTTCCACATGTCGGCGATGATGGCGTCCATCTTCTGGCGCAGATCGTCGTTCTTCTGATTGAGGCCATAGACGACCTGACCGAGACCGGTCAGCAGCGGGAAATCCGGACTGTTATCGGTGAAGGCAAGGAAGTGCATATTCCAATCAGGGTTCTGCTTGATGGCGTAGGAGATCACCGGCGGATCGCCGATGACAGCGTCGATGCGCCCGGCGATAAGATCGCGGACGGCCGCATCGGAAGTGTCGTAGAGCGAGAGCTGGAGATCTTTGATGCTCTTCAATTCCGGAATGAACGAAAAGCCGGTGATCGTGCCGATCTTCTTGCCTTCCAGATCGGAAAGCTTGTCCCAGCTGGTCTTCGTCGATTGCATGATGCCGTTCTTGAAGTAGTGGATCGGTTCGGACAGGGTCATGATCTTCGTACGCTTTTCAGTCCAGCCCATGGTGCCGAGCATGACGTCGACCCGGCCTGACTGAACCGACGCGATCGTACCCGACCATTCCATGAGCGCAGGCTGGATCTTGAGGCCGAGCTTGTCGGCAATGCGTTGCATGATTTCACCGTCATAGCCGACCAGCTTCCCGTCCTGCCAGCCGGAGCCGGGCATGTCGCCGGTAAAGGCAACCGTCAGCTTACCCTGCTCGGCAAGCTCGAAAGCACTGGCGATAGATGAAAGGGACATGAAGCTCCCTGCCAGCAGAGCGCACGTCACCATCCTTCTCGAAAGAGAAAGTGCCATTGTTCTGATCCTTGATTTGTTGGTTCCCCTGTCCGGTGGTTTCAGTTCCCCGGATGTCGCGTTCGACGAGAGCAAACTTGACACCGAAGGTCGCCCTTGAATTTTACAAATCGGACATTTTCTTTGAAAAAAGGACATGACTTCTCTATCATTGCCATGCGCCATGATCACATCCGAGAAACCTTCCGAAGTATCAGCCAACGAGCCGGACTATGTGCGCTGGCTCGACGATCTTTGGGCCGAGCGGCTTCTGGCCGCACGCGACCGAAAGGCCGATCTTTCCATCGGCATTCTCCTCTGGCCGACCTTCCCGATGATGTCGCTGACGGGTATCGTCGAGCCTCTGAGGCATGCGGCGGACTTTGCCGACAATTCCCGTCCATTACATTGTCGCTGGTCGATCATGGGGGCTCCGGGCCATGCAGCGGTGGCCAGCTGCGGCATCCGGGTTCACGCCGACGCGCCCTACATCAACCCGACCGACTTCGACTACGTCGTGGTCATCGGCGGCCTGCTGCCACATCTGCGCGCCGCACCCGGCAAGCATCGCGACTATCTCAGGGTGGCGGCATCGGCGGGTGTGCCGGTAATTGGTGTTTGCACGGGCGCCTTCGTATTGGCTCAGGAGGGACTGCTTACCGGACGCAAGGCGTGCGTCCACCCCTTTCACGCAGAGGATTTCCGGACTGCCTTCCCGCGTCTTGCCTTCTCCACGCGCGACGACTTCCTGATCGAAAACGGCCGCATTACCGTGCCTGGCGGCGTATCGATCCTGTCGCTGATGACGGAGCTGATCCGAACGCATTGCGGACCGGATCGGGCGGCCAAGGCCGTGCACCAGCTTTCGCTCACCGAGCAGAAGCACATGAGCGCCTTCGATCACGGCCGCGCCTCAACATTTCGCCGCACAGAAGATTCGCGCATACAGCGAGCCGTCGTTCTCATCGAGAGTCGGAAAGGCCGCGACGTCTCACCGGAACAGGTGGCCTCTCTCGTCGGTCTGTCACCACGCCAATTCGCGCGTCTCTTCCAGGACAATATCGGCATGGCCCCGAAGCGCTTTATCGTCGAGACGAGATTGCGCTATGGCCGTTTTCTGGTCGAAAATAGCACGCTTCCGATGACTGCCATCGCCTTTGAAATCGGATTCTCCGACTCCGCCCATTTCGCGACCGCTTTTCGCAAGAAGTATGGGAAGCCTCCCAGGAGTTTCCGCTGATCTTTGTCGAGTGACCACAAGCGGCAGGATTGAAAACCGACTTCAACACCATTGCGATTTAATCGGATACGATTTATATAGGTCTCATCGTTAGAAAGCCTGGACAGGATGAACCGATGCCGACGTCTAAAGCAGCTAAGGGGCCGGATATGCTTGCGCCCACCTCGCCTCAGGCAGGCGCAGATGGCAGGAAACTTTCGAATTTCCTGTGTTTCGCGGTCTATTCGGCAAATCTCGCCTTCGGCCGCGCCTATAAGCCGATCCTGGATGAGCTTGGCCTGACCTACACCCAATATATCGCCATGGTGGCTCTCTCCGAACAGGACGACCAAACCGTCGGCGTGTTGGGGGAAAAGATGTTCCTCGAATCCAACACGTTGACGCCCATCCTCAAGAAGCTGGAATCGAATGGTTATATCACCCGTCACCGCGATCCCGCCGACGAACGGCAGGTGCGGGTCAGCCTGACGCCGGCGGGACGCCAACTCGTCGAATCTGATCCCGCCAACGCGCTGCTTGGCGCCACCGGCCTCGGCGACGACTTTCCCGTCGTTCAGAAATCGGTGACGACGCTGCGCGACAACCTGCTGCGATCAATGCAGGGCGAACCGGGGAAATCTTGAATCAGTCGCCTGATTCCGCCTGGGTCTACTGCCGCAGCGGCCGGAACGCAGTCCTGAGCTCGGCAGTGAAAGCCGTCGGCTGCTCCCAGGCGGCGAAGTGGCCGCCCTTTTCCAGCCTGTTGTAGTGGATCAGCTTCGGGTAGGCCCGCTCTGCCCAGCTCCGCGGCGCGGCATAGATCTCGTCGGGAAACACACTCACGGCAACCGGGATCTTGATACCCCTGGGGTCGAAGAATCCTCCTGTGGGATGGTGCGCGTTTTCCCAATAGAGGCGTGCCGAGGAGATTGCGGTATTCGTCAGCCAGTAGAGCGTGACGTTGTCGAGAATATCGTCCTTCGTCAGCCCCTCGGGCTCTCCGTCGAAAACGCGCGCGATCATCCGGTAACTGCGGATGTCGTGGTCGAGCATCCACGCCGCGAGGCCGACCGGCGAGTCGACGATCGCGTAGAGCGTCTGCGGCCGGTTGTTCATCTCGATGGCATAGCCCAGCCCATTCTTGTAGAAATCGTCGAGCTGCCCCCAGGCCTGTCTTTCCTCCGGCTGCAGGTCGGCGGGTGGCGGACCGCCGGCAGCCAGAGCCTTAGCGATGTCAGCCGGAACCGTGGCGGCCATGTTAGTGTGGATGCCGAGCAATCCCGGCGGTTCCTGTATCGCCATCAGTTCGGTGACCGCATTGCCCCAGTCTCCGCCCTGCGCCACGAACTTGGTGTAGCCGAGACGCTGCATCAGCGCCGCCCAGGCGTGCGCGATGCGCGGCGGGTTCCAGCTCCCCGACCCCGTCGGTTTCCCGGAAAAGCCGTAGCCCGGCAAAGACGGGATCACCACATCAAATGCGTCCTCTGCGCTCCCGCCATGCGCTGTCGGATCGGTGAGCGGTTCGATAATCTTCAACTGCTCAATGATGGAGCCAGGCCATCCATGTGTGACGATCAACGGCAAGGCATTTTTATGCTGGGAGCGGACATGAATGAAGTGGATATCCAACCCGTCGATCTCGGTGATGAACTGCGGCAAAGCATTGAGCCGCGCCTCCATCTTGCGCCAGTCGTAATCCGTCGCCCAATGGTTCGCGAGTTTCTGGATCGTCGCGAGCCGCACGCCCTGCGTATCGCCCGTGACGGTCTCCTTATCAGGCCAGCGGGTCGCTGCCACGCGCCGGCGCAGATCATCCAGCGCCTCCTCGGGGAAGTTGACGTTGAAGGGGCTAAGCCCGTCGCCGTTCGCCTCAGCGCTGCGCGTCCCGGCAAGCATGCTCATGGCTCCGGCGGCGGCCGTGGCGGCAAGCAGCTCGCGCCGCGTGGGCGTTGATAGAGATGTGGGTGGCATGACGCTTTCCTCTCCGTTTGGTCTGTCAGGAAACGGACGAAGATCGACTGACCGACCTCGTTCGCAGCAGCAGGTCATTCGCGTCTGTCCGGGGACTATGCTCCCGGGCAATAGAGGGGTCAACTTACCCTGTCAGGCTATGTCTCGACTGTCTCGATGAACGACCGGTCATTGCAAGAAGCCGTAGCTGCGGGCAGCATGTGCGAGATCGATTGGGGAGAGGAGAATGCATGCCCGACATCGCGATGGGCGTTTTGAGCCGGAACGGAACCGTTCTTCTGGCAAGACGCAGTTCAAAGCGCAAGGTGCACCCGGATCGCTGGAGCCTTCCGGGCAGCCATATCGAAGAGGGCGAAGACGCCGAGGCGGCAATGTGCCGGGAATTGATCGAAGAAATAGGCGTGGCGCCGGAGCGCTGGCGGTTTGCAGGACGGTTCGCATCGGAAGGCCCGCCCGAAGCATTCACCACTTTCCATGTCTATCACGTCGATAAATGGCACGGCCAGCCGCGACTGATCGGTGATGAACATACCGAACTCAGATGGTTCACCGCCGCTGCGATAGAAACAGAAGCCGAATTGGCGTTGCCTCAGCTCACTGAAATGCTGGCGAACCTGGCTGGCCGGGAAACACGCCCGCCCGCTTAGGTTTCTTGGCGGTCACGACGTCTCGCCGGCTGAACCGGTCTTCAGCGAGCATGATGCTGAGCGTCGCCAAGCGCTCCTTGCTCCATCATCTCGGCCGCCCTGGCATAACCGCCGCCCATTCCGTCGAGGAAATGTAGATGGGAATCCGGCCTGTCCGATGGCACGAGACAGGTCATCAGCGCATGCGACTGCCGATGCAGTCCGAAGTTGATCTCGCCGCGCGTTCTCGCCGCAACGAGCATGGCTTCGACCCTGTCGATCTGTTCGGGCGTACAATCTAACGTCAGGCGCAAACCGTCGTCGAACTTGCGGAAATCCGAATTGGCGGCGACCTCAGACCAGCCTTTCGCATCGACCTGTCGCCCACTGTCCTTGGGAATAGCCATATCCCCCGACAGCGGATGAGACCGGCGCCGCGCGGTATCGAAAACCGCAAGCACCCGTTTTGCCAGCGCTGCAAAGGCCTCGGGACTGGTATGGTCATTCGGCTCGACCAGCAGCGACAGGATCTCGCCCTGCCGACTCGGAAACGGGGTCCAGTCACAGCTGAGGCCGGTCAGATCAGGCTTCGTCGCATAGCGTCCCGGCTTGACCAGATACCGGCCGTTCTTGATCTGCTGCTCCGCCCATTTGAGGCCGCCCCCTGCAAACATCGCATAGGTCGCACTTTCCGAAGCCGCGTAGCGCGCAACGCGCACGTCGCGTCCACTGGTACGGATTTCCCGCACGGTGATGAGCCCGATGCGCAGAGTAAGGCCGAGATCGGCTGCGGCAAAGCTCGCCACCTGCCGCAATGCCGATGTCGCGGCCATAATGCCCTGCGGCGGCAGAGCGAAAGCCGCCCCGTCTCCGCGAAACACGAAGGGAAAATCGAACGATCCCCAGGCATTGCCGAGCGCCGCGATCACAGATGCGCCCGCGAAGTTCACGTCTTCATAGCGCCCCGAGCGGATCGCCGAGGTCGAGTTGACGACGTCGGTGATGCCGATCAACCAATCATCGGGCAACGGCTCATAGACATCAGGATCGAGCACGCGTGAAAACTCGTCATAGGCCTTGTGCGGCTGGGCGTGGCTATTGATCATGGCATGTTCTCCAGATCGGCAAGATTTCCGGTGCTGCTACATCAGGAAGGGGTCTGCCGGCCGATCGGCAGGCCCTTCGCATCAAATCCTCTGACAGTGAGGTCCTCCCTTCCCCCGCTCAGAGAAGCGTGGTCTCGACGTCGATATTGCCGTGTGTCGCCTTGGAATAAGGGCAGATGCCATGGGCTGCCTCGATCAATTCCTGCGCAACCTCGCGATCGATGCCGGGCAGGCTGACATTGAGGCGCGCCCTGAGGAAGAAGGAGCCGTTATCGCCGTTCAGATCGATCTCCGCATCGACCTCGGGACCGGCCGGCAGGGTGATCCTCCGCTGGGATGCGGCAAGCTCGATGGCGCCGATATAGCAGGCCGACCAGGCGATTCCGAACAGGTTTTCGGCAGCTGGATGCGGTTGCGGCAGCTTGATGTCGATCGTGCCGTCGCTACTGCGTGCAGAGCCGTTGCGGCCGCCGGAGATGTGGGTCTTGCCGGTAAAGAGAAGCTTCTCGGTCATGATGATATCCTTTCGGTTTGGGTTTTATACGCATCCGATTTAATCGGATACGCTCTAATACGCCCCACCAAAATCGATGTCAACACCATTCCGATTTAATCGGATACGATTTATTTTGATAGCCAAACTCGCCGTACCCGGACAATCCTCAACAGCGATATGCGAGAGGCCCGACCTGCAAGTCATGTCTTGTCGGGCGACCGAGCCCTCTATACGCTCTGCTCACAAGCTCGAGCCGATGCCCCCATGAAGAGCCAGAGAGATGGGATGTCCTCCATAACAGAAGACAACGCGGACCAATATGGCGACAGCCGGAAGCTCGCCGCGCGGGCTCGACTACATAGCCAATACACCATCGCCGAGACGGCATGGTTTCCATGGGTTGCGGCGCAGCTGCCGGTGAAGCCGGGCGATCGTATCCTCGACATCGGCTGCGGGCCGGCCTGGTTCTGGGCGGCAACGGCAGGTCTGCTGCCGGAGAATCTTGACCTGACGCTCGCCGACCTTTCGCCTGGCATGGTCGACGAGGCGGTGGCGCGCTGCAGCGCATTGCCATTTGGCTCCGTTCGAGGCCGCCAAGCCGATGCCGCCGCGCTTCCCTTCGAAGACGGCGCCTTCGATGCCGTGGTCGCGATGCATATGCTCTATCACCTGCCCGACCCGGACGCCGGCATCGCCGACATGTCAAGAGTGCTGAGGCCGGGCGGGTCTCTTGCGGTCACAACCAACGGCGCCGGCAATATGGGCGAGATCTACGCGCTGACGACCATCTTCGGCAGCGCGCCATCCGATCCGGCTGCCGAAGCCTTCGGATATGACACTGCCGAGCAATCGATGCGGTCACAGTTTGGAAACGTCTCCATGTCGCAGCATCCGGCAAAGCTGCGGATCACCGAGCCCGAGGATGTATTCCTGGCGCTGACCTCCTACCCGCCCGGCGACAGCGCCGGCGAACTCGAGCTCACCAAGCTCCGTCAAGCCATTGCCGATGCGTTCAGGCAATCCGACGGCGTCCTTGAGGTTCGTAAAGAGACCGCGCTGTTCCTGAGCAGGAAGACGGCCTGATCAGGATCGCGGGCTGCTGGCCCTACGACCGCGGCGGCCGGCCGTCATCGAACAGCGTGGCCAGCCACTGGTAGTATCGCGGCTGTTTCTCCCGCAGCTGGCTGCGTGAATAAGGCGGCCGGTCGATGTCGCCGAACAGGTAGACGCTGGCCGTGACCGCGAAAAATTCGTGATCATTGCTCATCATATAGGAATCGCCCGGCCAGACCCGCCGGCCGATATCAAAGAATTGCTTGACATCGGCATTGCCGAATCCGCCCGGAAGCATCCGGTCGTGATAGGCATGCAGAAGTTCATGCAGGATGATCGGCTTGTCGGACGCAAGACTCTTGACGCGCAGGTCGATGCCGGTCTTGCTGCTGTAGTGGCCGGGCCCGGCCTTTGCGGCGGCCGGATTGGCCCAGATCCTGATCGACCGCATAAAGGTGAGGACATCGGGTTTTAGATCGACATGCTCGACAATATCGAGCTGCCGTTTGACGGCCGCGACCATCTCCCGGTCGGGCTCCGCGTCCCTGGCATTGGTGAGATCCACCTGCCATCCGCGATAGGTGAAAACCAGCGGATCGGCGGCCGCCGTTCCCGTTGCCGCGATCATGATGGCGATGGCGGCGCAGAGCCCCAGGATTTTCGAAATCAGTCTCATGGCGCACCCTCAAACCTGCCCCTCGCGGACTGTCGCACAGGCAAACTAGACCAGAGGCACAAGCGCGTCATAACGGTGTTGATGTCCCGCGCACGAAGTCAGGAAAATGCTGGTGTCGCCGGGGTGCTCAGACCTTCTCTTTCTTCTTGATCTTTTCCTTCGGTTCCACCGGCGCATCCGGTGTCGGCGCCAGAAGCTTGCGCAGCGATGCGATCTTGTCCTTGACCAGCGGCCGGAAGCGCGTTGCGCGGTAAGGCATGTCGGCCGCACCGTAACCTTCCGGCCCGTCATCATTGCCGCGATGGATTTCCGCGAGCTTCACCCCGATGAACGTGCCGTCGACATAGTGGGTATATTCACCCACCCAGCGGATCGTATAAATCTCGCCCTTGCGGATAAGTTGGTCGATGCTGACATGCTTGAAAGTATCGTTGATGCAGACGACCTTCTGGCCGACATGGAAATCATAGCTCATGGATCAAACTCTCGAAAGGCAATCCGCCTGACCGATCTATAGCGCGCGCCGCGGCGGGGATGAACCATTTTCTGCCAGCCGGGCCGATTGCTACGATATCAATTGCACCCGCGCCGCACGCCTTACGGCGACATACATCAATCGCAATAGGCCTTGCCGCTCTTGCGGGAGCGCAGGTCGAAGTGGAAGTGGTTCCAGTGTTCCGGGTTGCTGCCCGGCCCGAGCACGGTGTTGAAATAGCGGCAGCTATCGGTGCGCACCGCCTTCAGCAGCCGGCCCTCGCGCAACGAAAACAGGCCCTTCTTGCGCACGTCGATCTCGTGGCCGTTCTTCAGCACGAACTTGCCGACGTCGATGGCATTGCCGCGGGCGTGTTCCGACATCGGATTGTATCTCTGCCGGCTGTTGTTCATGCGGCGGCAGGAATAGCCGCCGAGCGGTTGGATCGTCTTGATGCCGGTCCAGTAGCGGAAGCGCGCCGACGGCGCCAGCTCGTTCTTCACCCATTTGGCGAAGGCGAGCGTCACCTGGCAGTTCAACGTCACGGCCGGCTTCACGCCGATATTGCCGGAAAGCCCCTTCAGCGATACCGGATAAGGCACCTGACAGGCCGGCCCGTTCGAGATTGGCGGCTTTTCATCGAAGAGCACGCCCATGCGCTTCAGCTCGCGCCGGCAGGCAAGCTCAGAGGACGGCATGACGCTGGGATCGACGGGTGCCGCCGGTTCGCTCATCATCGGATTGTTCGGCCGCAGCATCGCGACCTCTTCGCTCTCGTCCTCTTCGGGAACGCGGGTCGGCGCCACGACAGGGCTGCCGTCGCTCCAAGCGGGCGCCCGGCTCATCTGTGCCTCGGCCGCCGGCTGCGGCATTGGCTGCTGCGGGGGCTGGCGCATGGGCTGGTTGAGCTGCGTAGGATTGTCGGTGCCGATGCCGTCGACAACCGGCTCGGTAGCATTGCCTTCGGCGATCTGCTGCTGTTGTTCCTGCGCCAGCCCGACGACCGGCTGGGCGCCGAGCTCATCATCCATGTTGACGCCGCCGGAAGGGATCGCAAGGTTCTGCGTGCCGCCCCAATTGCCGCTCGGCTGGCCCGCCGCCAGCGCCTCGTCGCTGTCGATCATTGGCAGCCGCCGGGACCCCGGTGCGGTCTGCGCCGGTGCGGCTCGTGCCGCTTGGCCGGTGCCGGCGAGGTTTGGCGTATCAAGATAATCGAGGGAGCCTTGCGTATTGCCGACGGCCGCGCTGGAAACCGGATAGGAGGACTGGCTCTCCACCGGCGCCATGCGCACGGCAGGCGCCATGCGCGCTGCCCCTCTCGACGGAGAGATTGAGCTGACCCTGGTGCCGTTGTCGACATTGGCCGGCGGCACCAGCCCGTCACTGATCGAACAGGTCGTCAGCGCCGCCGAGAGGATAACGGGCAAAAGGGTTCGCCGAGGAAAGGAAACAAACGCCATACTCTTATCGCTTCCGCAGGCTGGCTGGGCAGTGACCGAAAAAACTCACTTCAATTTTAGTTAAAAACGGTGAATGAAAACTTACCGGCACAATCTGAACGCGACGCAATTGAAAAAGGCCGGTTTCCCGGCCTTTAATCTCTCCGCTTCCTCACGCTGCCCGTGTGTATCGGGCCACCGCCGATGGTTCCGCGCGCAGCCGGAAATTCGCGAGCAGCGTCTTCAACTGGGTGCTCTCGTCAGCGAGCGTACGGCTTGCCGCCGTCGTCTCCTCGACCATCGCGGCATTTTGCTGGGTCATCTGGTCCATATGGTTGACGGAACCGTTGATCTCGTTCAGCCCGGTCGACTGCTCGCGCGCCGCCGTCGCGATCGAGGCGACATGATCGTTGACTTGGTTGACCAACGCCTCGATCTCCAGCAGCGCCTCGCCCGTCGAGCGCACCAGCGCCACACCGCCCTCGACTTCCGTTGCCGACCGGCTGATCAGTTCCTTGATTTCCTTGGCTGCATTGGCAGAACGCTGGGCGAGCTCGCGCACTTCCTGCGCGACGACGGCAAAGCCGCGACCCGCCTCACCTGCCCGCGCGGCCTCCACACCAGCATTCAATGCCAGAAGGTTCGTCTGGAAGGCGATTTCGTCGATGACCGAGATGATCTGGTTGATACGGCTCGACGATTCCTCGATCCGGCCCATCGCCGTCACTGCATTGCGAACGATATCGCCGGAGCGTCCGGCGCTTGCCTTGGTCTCGGCCACCATCTCGCGCGCCTCGTTCGCGCGCTCGGATGCCGTCTTCACGGTCGCGGTGATCTCGTCGAGCGCTGCCGCCGTCTCTTCGAGCGCGGCTGCCTGCTGTTCGGTACGCTTCGACAGGTTGCCGGTCGCCTCGCTGATGTCGGAGGCGCTGTCGTTGACGACGCGGCTCGATTCGGCGATCGCATGGATGACGCCGTTCAGCGCATCGACGGCAGCGTTGAAATCGCTCCTGAGCTTGGCGTAATCCTCGCCGATGTCACCGATCGAAACCGTCAGGTCGCCGCCGGCGAGCTTCTCCAGGCCAACGCCGAGCGCCTGCATCGCTTGGGTCTGTCGTTCGGAGGCCGAACGCAGGCTTGCCTCGTTGCCGCGGCGCTCTTCCTCGATCTGCCGCTGCCTTTCGTCTTCCCGGCCGCGCAGCGCGCTACGCTCGTCAACGGAATCACGCAGCACCAGCAGCACCTTGGCCATCTGGCCGATCTCGTCGCGGCGGTCGCTGCCGGCAATCTCCACCGATGCCTCTTCGGCTGCGATCGCGTTCATCGCCGCCTTCAGCCGGGCGATCGGCACTGTCACGCTGCGCACGATGGCATAGGCGATGGCCATCGTGGCGGCAGCCCCGAGCAGGCAGAGCACCGCCGCCCAGATCGCGTTCTGGCGATAAAGCGCGGCAAGGTCATCCGCATAAACACCAGTGCCGACGATCCAGCCCCAGGGCTCGAAACCGGCGACATAGGAATATTTCAGCACCGGCTCTTCGGCGCCCGGCTTCGGCCAGTAATAATCGACGAAGCCCTTGCCGTCCTTCTTCACCTTGTTGACGAATTCAACGAAGAGGAACTTGCCCGTGGGATCCTTCATCTGCGAGATATCGGTACCGTCAAGCTGCGGCTTGATCGGGTGCATCACCATGGCGGGACGCATGTCGTTGATCCAGAAATAACCGTCGGCGCCGTAGCGCATCGCGCCGATCACCTCCTTGGCCGCCGCTTGCGCCTGTTCGCGGGTCATCGTGCCCGCCTGTTCCATCTTGTAATATTTGTCGAAGATACCGAGCGCCGTCGCCTCCATCTTCTCCAGCCCCGCCTTCCGCTCCGCTTGCAGCTCGGAATAGGAGTAGTTCAGAAAGAAGATCATCGCCGCTGCAAGCACGGCAAGCGTGAAGCCGACGAGGCAGTAAAGGCGGGTGGAAATCTTGACGTTGCGCATGAGGTTCCCGGCGATTCTTTTAGGTGAGATCGATCGCATTCTGAATTGCCGGAATTACTGGAGCGTAAAGCTTAATTAGAAGATGATTAAATAACGTAAGGTCAGGCCGAAACGCCCGAAATCAACCATTTGAAATCGAATGAGATTTCGATCTGCGAAGGCTGCAACATTTTTCCCGTCGGCTGCCTTCAGCGCCCGGCCGTGCCGTCTTTTACAGCCCACGGCCTTTGCACTAGGGTGATCCGCAGTGAATCGCCGGCCCATGGCCCATACCAGATGGAGAAGACGTGATGACCGATGCCGCCAAGCCGAGAGGCGAACTGACGCTCAGGACGCTTGCCATGCCCGGCGATGCCAATCCGGCCGGCGATATCTTCGGCGGCTGGGTCATGGCGCAGATGGACCTTGCATCCGGCATCCGTGCGGCCGAGCGCGCCAAAGGCCGCGTCGTTACCGCCGCGGTCAAGGAGATGGCCTTCGAACTGCCGGTCAAGATCGGCGACACGCTGTCGGTCTATACCGATATCGAGCGTGTCGGGCGTACCTCGATCACACTGATCGTCGAAGCCTGGGCGCATCGTTCGCGTTACAACCAGCAGGAAAAGGTCACGGCCGGCACCTTCATCATGGTCGCGCTCGACGAAGAGGGCAAACCGAAGCAAGTCCCTGTGGAGTGACAGGCCGGGATCGAAAGCATGGAAACGGTCAGCTCGCCGGAGGTCTTCCTTCACATCAAGGTGGTGATGGGCATGGTCATCAGCCTGTCGCTCGCCAGGGTGCTGACCGGCGTTGCCGGCATCGTCCAGCATCCTGGTAAGGCCAAAGTCTATCCCATCCATCTCGGCTGGGCGCTGTCGATGTTCCTGTTCATCATCCACATCTGGTGGTGGGAGTATCGCCTGCAGGCCGTGCCTGCGATCGGCTTCGGCATCTATCTCTTCCTCGTCTGCTTCTGCAGCCTGTTCTTCCTGCTTTGCGCCCTGCTCTTTCCTGCTTCACTCGACGAATATGGCGGCTACGAGGAATATTTTATTTCCCGGCGGAAATGGTTCTTCGGCATTCTCGGCCTCACCTACGCCATCGATATCCTCGACACGGCGATCAAAGGCCACGAGCGCATCCTCTCGCTCGGCTGGGAATATCCCGCCCGCAACATCATTTACATCATCCTCTGCGCCATCGCCGCCTGGACCCCCAACCGCCGCTTCCACACCGCCTTCATCACCGCCAACCTGCTCTACCAGATCAGCTTCATCTTCCGGCTCTATGATGTGCTGGGGTGAGACGTGGTCCCGCGAAGCGGGAGCAATCGATCCAGTGAATCGATTGCAACGTCGAACGCCCTGAGCCCAAGCGAAGGGCCGGGAGAGGCGCAGCCGCAAACTCCATCCCCACAGTCGTCGCAAACATCACTCGCCGGCATCCGTCACCCGCCGCACCCCACCCGCCCATCGCAGCCATCCTGCTGCATAATGCGCAGCACAAGCACACGCCCCCAGGATCGCGACGTGATGCAAAAAGAAGCCCGCGGTCGACTCCTGAAAGTCCCAGAAATCGATCGATGGCCTGGCCAAGAGCCTGTCTCCGATGCCCATGACCACCATGCTGTGAATGCCGTAAGCCGCAATTGCGCCCGCAACGGCACGAATGGCTGCAGTCCGGATTGCGTTTGGCGACCCGGCCCGCAATAGCCTGCCCGCGACCGCCGTGATCATCGACCAGTGAAGGCCGAGATGGACAGCTGCGAGGATGAACGCCCAGTAGGCAGCAAGGATGTGAATTTCACGCGCCGTCGGTCCACCGCTGACGGGAAGGAAAGCAAACACACTGCGCGACATCAGCAGACTGGTGACCAGCAATGCGGCCATTACCAGGGCAATCGAGATATTCGAGGCGATTGTCACGAGCCCAGGCCTGCCCCGCGCCGCCCTTGGAAGCCTCGCCCACCACCGCCTGTTGAAGACATTGTGCGATAGGAGAAGGACGAACATACCGCTTCCGATCAGTTCATGTGACGTGTTGTCGAGCCACCAATAGGCTAGCGCGACCAGAAGCAGCCCGGCGGCCGTGAAGTCCAACACCAAGCGTATCAGGAATAGCGGGCTCATGACGCGGCGCTCTCGCAGCGGCTTCGATCTCCTCTAGTCAATGACAGCTCCCTCGAAAGCCTTGAGATCATCAAGCGTGTAGAGGAAGTCTTCGTCGGCCCGGGAGGAATGGCAGGATTGGCACCGCGCCGTGTTCTCGGCCATGTTGACGCTGCCGTCAGGCTTGAACCATTGGAACTGCCAGTCGCCGGTGCGACGGTCTTCGTCATAGTCGCCGCCCCAGCCGGAGCCCTTTTCCATAACGAAAGTGCGATAGACTTGCCCGTCGCGGTAATCGACCAGCACGAAATGCGTGCCCGGCGGAACAGGCTGCCCGTTCTTCACCGCCTGGATGGCTTCCTTCGTCGTCATGATGTGCTCGGTCACGTTGCCGCGTCTGACGGTGGTGTAGTGAACGAGACCGGCCAATTCGGGCATCGTCGTCCGGTTCGGCTCAGCGTCGACCTTCCAGCCGACGAGAGTGACGGCGCCGGCCACGGCAAAGAGAATTGCAATGCGTTTGATGAAATGACGCATGGATGTCTTTCCTGGTTTTGTGCGGAAGGCGTTTGGGCGACCGGCTCCGGCAAAAGCGGAAGGCAGCTCGCCTCATTCACGCCCGAAGACGTCTTTCGCGATGGCAACGGCCGAGACAGCACTCGGCCAGCCGGCATAGAAGGCAAGGTGGGTGATCGTCTCGATCAGTTCGTCCTCGGTCACGCCGTTCTGGCGGGCCCTGGCCAGATGGGATCTCAGCTGGTCGGGCCGATTCATGGCGATCAGCGCCGCAACGGTGATGAGGCTGCGATCCCGCTTCGACAGCTGCGGGCGTTCCCATATGTCGCCATAGAGGACGTCGTCGGTCAGTTCAGCCAGCTTCGGTGCGGTCGCGCCCATCAGTTGCTGGGCGCGCGACCGCCGCGACTTGTCGTCGCCTTCGGTTGGTGTTTGAGCGCTGACGACGCCCGGCAGAACGGCCAGCATCATGCTGGCCGACAGCATCAGGTTTCCTAACAATTGTTTCATGAGTTTCACTTCTGTTTCCAGGATCAGGCGAGAAGCTGCGCGAAGATGTCTCAACTTCCCCGCGAGCACGATCAGTCGAGCTTTTTCTCGCGAAGGAATGTCGAGACTAGGTCGGCGATCTCAACATTGTTCAGGTCGGAGAACGGAAAGTGAGTGTTGCCGCGGATGCCGATCTCCGGAAGATGCACGACGGTGACATCGCCGCCATGCCTGTTCACCGTGTCCCGCCACAGGCGAGCCATTGCCAGGCGCACCCGCCAGCTATCCTGCGCCGGCATCGTCGTCGGCTGGTCGGGAATATTGTCGCCGTAACAGATGACGATCGGGATCTTCGTCAGCTTGAGAAAGTCGTCTATCGGCACCGGCACGCCCTTCAGCGTGTCGAAGGCGCTCGGCATATCAGCGGGGACCTCGCCTGCCGGAAACACGAAGCTGCTGCCGGGTTCGAAGGCGACGATGGCTTTAACCTTGTCGCTCTTGATGGCCGTCAGCCAGCCGGGTCCACCGCCCTGCGAGTGAGTAAAAAGAACGCCAGGACCGATTTTCTCGAACAGCTTTGCCACCGCATTCGACACGACCTCCATGTCGAACGGGCCGGTGTTCGGCGTCATCGCGCGAAAATACTGGTTCAGCGCTTCCGGATCACGGGAGAATTGCACGCCGTCGAAATAGTTCGGCCAGATGCCGACGCGAAACTGGTTGAACCAGAGCTGCTCATCCGGCGTCGGCTTCACTGTTGTCTCGACCATGGTCCGCCCGGCCCCGCCCCGGCGTGGCTGGTCGACGAGATAGGTGGAGAAGCCTCGACGCAGGAAGATGTTCTGGAAGCCTTCGCGGCCGTCGGGCGTCGTCTCCCAGGTCTTGGAGAATTGTCCGGCACCGTGCCACATCACGATCGGGTATTGACGCGGGTTCACCGGCACCTGGTAAAAGGCAAAGGCATGATCGCCGTGATAGGTCTGGCCTGCGGGATCGAGAGGTTTCAGCGGATCGAAGGGTCCGGGCGCCGTCGTGCTGGTTCCCCCGACGGCAAAGCTGCCCTGCTCCTGGATGACCAATGGCTCGGACTTTGCCGCATCGGTAGCCGTCGCCAATGGCGCGGCAAACTGCGCCGAGGCAAGCAGCAATGCCGCGAGAGTGTTGGGCAATCCATATCGCATGTCGGCTTCTCCCGTTTCAGATGGCGAGAAGGTAGAGGCATTGCAGAGAAAGGATTAGACGGCTCGGACAGCTAGGGTCTATTAGGACCGCTAATTAATCACAAGCTGTTGATAAGCCGTGATGGAATAAAATCGGATTTACTTTCCTCTATAGCGGAGCGCATCGACGAACAGGGTGAACGCAGGAGACGCATGACGCCTGTTCGGATAGTAGAGATGGTATCCTGGGAAAGGCTGGCACCAGTCCTCCAAAACCCGGATCAGCCGCCCGTCTTCGATATAGGACTGAACCTGGTCCTCGGGCATGTAGGCCAGTCCCAGCCCGTCCAGTACGGCGCCGATCCGCATGGCGATGTTGTTGAACACGGCCTGCCCCTCGACACGGACGCGCAGTTCGCGGCCGTCCTTCTCGAACTCCCAGGGATATATCGTCCCATGCGTCGGCAGCCGCATATTGACGCAGTTGTGCGCCGTCAGGTCCTGAGGAACATCAGGGCGTGGATAATGCTCGAAATAGGAGGGCGCTCCAACGACCGCCATGCGCATCTCGGGGCCGATCCGAACCGCGATCATGTCCTTTGCCAAATGCTCGCCGAGCCGGATGCCGGCGTCGTAGCGCTCGGCGACGATATCCGTCAGGCCGTAGTCGACGATTACCTCGACGTTGATATCGGGATTATTAGGAAGAAACCGCGCCAATACAGGAGCGAGAACGGAAATCGCCGGATGCTCGCCCGCCGTGATGCGAATGGTGCCGGCCGGCCGCTCGCGCATTTCGCTCAAGGCGGCGATCTCGAACTGGATTTCTTCAAATCGCGGCCCGACCCGTTCCAGCAGGCGTTCTCCTGCCTGTGTCGGCGACACGCTTCTGGTCGTGCGGGTCAAAAGGCGAAGCCCGAGCTTCTCTTCGAGACCGCGCACCGTCTGGCTCAACGCCGATTGCGACACGCCGAGCTTGGCAGCCGCCCGGGTGAAGCTGCGTTCCCTGGCGACGGTGAGAAAGGCGACGAGTTCGTTGAAGTTGTTGTCCTGGGGCATTCATTAGTCCGCCTTATAGGTCCATGCGCATTACAGCATCTAATCGAAAGCTGACATGGGGACTAAGTTCACGTCAACTCACCTGGGATGCTGGCGGCAGCCAGCCATACAAAGCCACGAACGGATACGACCATGAAAATACGCAATATCGGCGATCTCGAAGTCTCCGCACTCGGTCTCGGCTGCATGAGCATGAGCGCCGCTTACGGCCCGCCCGCCGACGAAGGCGAGATGATCAGATTGATGCGCACCGCCCATCAGCAAGGCGTAACCTTGTTCGACACGGCCGAAGCCTATGGCCCTTTCGTCAATGAAGAGCTTGTCGGCAAGGCGCTCGCGCCGATTCGCGACCAGGTGGTCATCGCCACCAAATTCGGCTTCGATATCGACCCACAAACCGGTGAGCGCCGCGGCGGCACCAACAGCCGCCCCGAACATGTCAAGGCGGTTGCCGACGCGTGTCTGCGCCGTCTGAAGACCGACCGCATCGACCTGTTCTACCAGCACCGCGTCGATCCCGCCGTGCCGATCGAAGATGTGGCCGGCGCCGTCAAGGAGCTGATCGCAGCCGGCAAGGTCAAACATTTCGGCCTTTCCGAAGCCGGCGTTCAGACGATCCGCCGCGCCCATGCCGTCCAGAAGGTGACTGCCGTCCAGAGCGAATATTCGCTCTTCTGGCGCGGCCCCGAGGCGGAACTGCTGCCCACCCTTCAGGAGCTCGGCATCGGTTTCGTGCCCTTCAGCCCGCTCGGCGCCGGTTTCCTCACAGGCAAGATCGACGAGAACACCAAATTCGACGCGAGTGATTTCCGCAACAGCGTGCCGCGCTTTTCACCTGAGGCGCGCAAGGCCAATTTTGCGCTCGTCGACCTGATCAGGCGGATCGGTGACCGCAAGGGCGCAACACCCGCCCAGATCGCCCTCTCCTGGCTGCTGGCCCAAAAGCCCTGGATCGTCCCGATCCCGGGAACGACGAAGCAGCATCGGCTGGACGAGAATCTCGGGGCTGTCGACATCGACCTTCTGGCCGACGATCTCGCCGAAATCGACGCGGCCCTCTCCGGAATCCAGGTTCAAGGCGAGCGGCTGCCTGAGGCAGCGCTGAAGATGACCGGTCACTAAGGGCCCTCTCTCCAGCCTCGTGCTTCGAGACCCCTGCGGGCACCTCAGGATAAGGCTGGTCGGTGTGGGCCAGGCCTTACGCCTTGAGAAACTGCGACCCCTTATCAAACCCCAGCCCCGGAAAGATCTTCCCCGTCAGATCATCCGCACTCACATCGAACTGCCGGTAGAGCATCGCTGCGGCCAGTTCGCGCACGTCCGCGGTCGGCATCAAGTCGCGGTCGTCGAGCAGTTGGCCGTCGCTGACACCGGGCCAGCGGCCGAGGATGCGGCCGCCGTTGATGGCGCCGCCTGATAGCACCGCGCAGCCGCCGGTGCCGTGGTCGGTGCCGGCCGAGCCGTTCTGGCGGACGGTGCGGCCGAATTCGGTCATGGCGAGCACCACCGTCTTTGCCCAGATCTCAGGCCCGAGCGTGGTCTTCAGCGTGTTGATCGCCTGCGAAAGGTCCTGCACCGGCCGCTTGAACTGGCCGGCCTGGCCGATATGCGTGTCCCAGCCGGTGATGGAGAAGCTGGCGATGCGGTAATCGCCCTTCAGCATATTGGCCGCGAGCGCGGCCACATCGGCGGTCTTTTCACCGCGCTGGCCATCCGGCTCGACCATCATCGCGGCGGTGTCAGCCCGCGTCGCCTCGGCGAGTGCTGCGGCAAACGGTGGATCGCCGGCATAGAGCCGCGCCAGAAACTGCATCTCGTCACGCGCCGGCGACAGATTGGAATCCGACGCCCAGACATCGACATTGTTCGGCCCGGAGAGGATCAGCTCCGTCGAGGTGTTGACGTCGATCGCCCTGCGCGCATCCGAGCGCGGGATGATGGCGAGCGCCCGGTTCAGCCAACCGGTCTTTTCCTCGGCGACGTGCTCGCCACCGGATTCCAGCATATCCTGCCCGTCGAAATGGCTGCGCTGGTCGCGATAGGGCGTCGACACCGCATGCACGAAGGCGAGCTCCCGGCTCTTCCAGAGCGGCATCAGTTCAGCGGCGGCAGGATGGAGGCCGAAACGCCCATCGAGATCGAGAAGCCCGGTGTCGGGCGTCAGCGCCAGGGTCGGCCTGAGCGCCGCAAAACCGGCATCGCCATAGGGCTGCACCAGGTCCAGGCCGTCCATCGCGCCGCGCAGCACGATGGTGATGAAACGGTTGTCACCCGGCATCGCCGCGAAGGTGACCGGGATGAAGGCGGGGGCGGCGGCGAGACAGCAGGCCGACGTCAGAAAGCCACGGCGGGAAAGCAGGATCTGGCTCATGGGCAGACGCTCCTATCGGCGATTGAATTCGGGGGAAGCCAGCACCAACGTCAGCCCGCTGATCTTGTTCGGCGCTTGGGAGACTACGCGGATCGTCTCGTCGCGGGCTGCATCGGCAAGCGTCGATTTCAGGAATTCGCGCGGATCCTCGTCTCGGCCGAACTGCGCTGCGGCCCGTCTTGCCCAGGCCAGCCGTTCGGCAATCTGGCTGCCGGTGATCCAGGCGGAGAAGCCTTCTTCGAAACCGGCCGGGCTTGGCGGCAGCCAGATCGGCTGGCCCATGCGCTTCAACGCGCCCTGCCCCAGTGCCCGCGCCGTCCGGAAGGCCTTGAGACGCTTGTCTCTTGCCTCGCCGGCGGGATCCGTCGTCACCGGTGATCCCGCCATGCCAGGCGTATTGGCGGCCATGTCGCCCTCTTCAGTGCCCTGCTGGTTGGCCGCCAGGAAGCTGCCGACGACGCCGTTGACCGGCCCCGCATTCAACGCCCTGAGACCCGCAACGACATAATCGAAGGGCTGGCGCGCCTTGGTGCCCTCGTCGCGCCAGGCGGCGGGATGGTCGAGCATGGCGGTATAGACGGCCGTCAGATCGCCATCCGTCTTCTTCCAGGCTTCAACCATGTCGGACACCATGCCCTCGTCGGGCTGGTCGGAGACGAAATGCACTGCGAGTTTGCGGCTGATATGCGCCGCCGTCTTCGGATGGACAGCGAGATCATCGAGCAAATCGAGATAATCGTCGCGCGAGCGCCTGTTACCACCATAGCTGACGCCGAGCACCTGATGCGCGCCGGGCTCCGATATATTCGGCCGGAAGACGATATCCATCTCCTTGCGGTCGACGGTGAGCCCCGTCAGCACCATGGCTGCCGCCGTGACATCCGCCTGACTATAGCCGCTGCCGGCGCCGAGTGTGTGCAGCTCCAGCAGTTCGCGGCCGAGATTCTCGTTCAGCCCCTTGTTGCGCTTGATGCCGCCGGCCGAGTCCGGCCCGAGCGAATCCGCCTGGTCGAGATAGATCAGCATGGCCGGATGGGCAGTGGCGCTGCGCAGCAGATCGCCGAACCTGCCCGATATGAACGGCCGGATCGCCTCGGCCTCGTAGAGCGGCACGATGAGGCGCATCGGCAGGCTCTTGTTGGCGCTGGTGGAGAAATGATCAGTCCAGAAGGTCGCCAGCCGCTCGTAGAAACCGTAGGGCGACAGCACCGCCTGCATCAGCCGCAGGTTCGAATCGTGCTGGAACTGCTGCTGCGCCTGGCGCTGCACCCCCTTGCGCATCTCGCGCTGCACCGTATCGTCAGTCACCGTCTTGGCGTCCTGCCGAATTTGCGTCAGCTGCGACTGCAGGCTGAGAATCGCCCGGTGGCGCATGTCCGGGCCGCCCATGGGAAAATCCGGCATCGCCGCCGCCCCATTGCGCAGCTGGCCGATGAGCTCGTCCTTGCTGTCAGGTGGCGCCTCGCCCGGCCGCAAGCCATAGCCGAACCGGATCGCCGCCATCGTCGGGAAAGACAGGCTCATGGCAGATCACCTCCTGATCAATGCTGAAGCGATTCCAGCAAAAATGCACAGCGGTTTGCGCCCGGAATTGCGCAAAACAAAAAGCTTGAGGTGACAGGCTGCCAGCCGAATGCGACCGCAATCTGTAGGAAATGCGGCGATATCGAGACATGGACGATTTGTAATCTGTTGAAAAGGCTAAAGTTTATGCACGGAAGATGAAGGATGCACCAATTGCGATCAGGGCGAAGCCGATCGCATGGTTCCAGGTCAGGTTCTCGCCGAGCCAGAAGATCGAGAAGCCGGAAAAGACGATCAGCGTGATCACCTCCTGCATCGTCTTCAACTGCGCCGTCGTATAGACCGCCGAGCCGATACGGTTCGCCGGTACCGCCAGGCAATATTCGAAGAAGGCGATCCCCCAGCTGACGATAATGGCGAGGAAGATCGCGCTGCTCTTGTGCTTGAGATGCCCGTACCAGGCAAAGGTCATGAAGATATTCGAGGCAAACAGCATGACGACGGGCCAGATGGCGGCGGGAGAAAAGGACATGAAGAAACTCGGGGGGCTGTTAAGGGAAAGTTGACCGGCGAGATACCGGCGGGCCTTACCTAGCATGCTGGCGTTCCGCCGCAAGTCCCAGAGCATGGACCGATCGTCTCACGCCATCGAGGCGATGCGGATCGCCGAGTTAAAGGCCGGCGACATCAGCCGCCGGCCCTCGTACCGCAGGCAGCGCTAGATTCGCATCGCGCCATGCGGCTCCTCGGCCTCCTCCGTGCCGAAGCGGACATCCTTCTTCTCGTAGCCGAAGCCGGCGAGAGCCGCGACGACCAGCGCCACTACGGCGGCGACGATTAATAGCGCGTACGCATAGTCGCCGTCCCAGCGGGCAGCCAACCCCGCCTGCAGCGTCGCATTGCCTGAGGCGAGCAGGTTGCCGAGCTGGTAGGCAAAGCCCGGAAAGGTGCCGCGCACCTCATCCGGCGACAGCTCGTTCAGATGCACCGGCACGATGCCCCAGGCGCCCTGGACGAAGAACTGCATCAGGAAGGCGCCGATGGCGAGCAGCACCGGCCCCGGCGCATAGGCCCAGAGCGGTGCCACGGGCACGGCGATCAGCGCGGCGATGACGATTGCGCGCCTGCGCCCGATCCGCTGCGACAGCGCCCCGAAGAACAGCCCGCCGCAGATCGCCCCGATGTTGTAGACGATGGCGATGGCGCCGACCGTGTAGCTCGAATAGTTGCGTTGGGTCTCAAGGAAGGTCGGATAGATGTCCTGCGTGCCATGGCTGAAGAAGTTGAACGCCGTCATCAAAAACACCGCCCAGATGAACAGCGGAATGTTTTCGCGCAAGACCGTCAGGAATGGCCGCCGCCCCTCGGCCTGCCGCTTCAGGAAGGCCGGGCTCTCTTCGACATTGCGCCTGATGTAGAGCACCAGCAGCGCCGGCACCGCGCCGACGAAGAACATGCCGCGCCAGCCGATGACCGGAAAGAGCAGGAAGAATACGATCGAGGCGATCAGATAGCCCGAGGGATAACCCGCCTGCAGAATGCCCGAGACGATGCCGCGGCTCTCCTCCGGCACCGTCTCCATGACAAGCGAAGCGCCGACGCCCCATTCGCCGCCCATGGCGATCCCATAGAGCGCCCTGAGGACCAGAAACATGGTGAGCCCCGTGGAGAAGCCGGTCAGGAATTCAAACAGCGAATAAAGCAGCACGTCGGCCATCAGTGTGATGCGCCGACCGTAGCGGTCGGCCGCAAGCCCGAAGATCAGCGCGCCGAGCGCCCGCATGGCAAGTGTCAGGAAGATCGCCACCGAGACGGCGGGGACGTCTGTGTGGAATTCCTCGGCGATATATTTGAGAACGAAGACGAGAATGAAGAAATCGAAGGCGTCGAGCGTCCAGCCGAGATAACTGGCGATGACGGTGTTGCGCTGCTGCGGCGTCAGCCGGCGCAGGCTTTCCAAAGCGGACATATGAATTCCTCCGTCCGAAAGCGGCGGCGAGGCGGGCAATTCCGGATGCCGTCGGAAGGGGTGCCCGAAACGGGCGGGTGATGCTGTCGACAATTGCGTTCGCTGTGGGCGACAGCGGGCAATAACGTCATCAATCCTGCCGCTGTTCCATCACGATTGGCGTGATCGGGTCACACGCGGCTCCTTGTCGCAGGAATGCGACTGGCCAGCGCCCTGCCCTTTGGGCGCGACATTCTCCAACGTCCCTCATCCTGATGCGCCGAGCCCGAAGGGCGAAGCCTCGAAGAACACGCCGCAACGCCGCTCCCTGCGTCCATTTGATGCCGCCCCGCATCCGCCCCATCCTTGGGGGTCTCTGCGCGGTGCCTCAGGAGGAGGCTCTCTTGGACTTGCGCCATACGCAGCAAGCTGTGCCTAGCCTTCCGCTGGCACCTGCCCCCGGCACGCCCACGCCACCGACGCGAAAGACCGCGGCCCATCGGGCTCACCCGCCTCGTATGCCGCCCTGACGGCGGCATCGACGGCCCTTCGCTTCGCCGGATCCAGCCCTGCGACATATTTACCGAGCGGCCCCTCACCGGCAGCGATTGGATCCCAGTAGTCCTCGAAGGAAGAATACTCCATCCGGATCAGCAGCGACGTCTCCTCGACATCGACAAGGCCCTGCGCGATGAAGCTCTCCTTCATTTCCCCCGGCCGCATCATCGGCTGAAAACAATATTTGCGGCGCAAGGGCAGCGCATTCTCGTCGAGCATCACCACGGTATCCCACATCATTCGCATGCAGGACATGCCGCCATAATGGTCCCAGACGGCCGCCGCGACCACGCCGCCCGGGCGCACAACGCGAACCATCTCGGACACCGCCTTTCCCGCCTCCGGCACGAAATGCAGGACGAGCAGCGACATCGCCCGGTCGAAGCGGTTGTCCTCGAAAGGAAGAGCGCAGGCATCGGCCTGCTGGATCGTTATTCGCGGATCGGTGTTCCGCCGGGTTGCGGCCTCGACGAAGACCGGCGAATAGTCGACGGCGACGATCTCCCGCAGGCCTGGCGTTTCCGCCAAAGTGAACGCCAGGCTGCCGGTCCCGCAACCGACATCGAGCACGCGATTACCATTCGCGAGACCGGTGAAATCGATCAGCATCGGCGCCAGCCTTCTGCTCCAGCGCCCCATCAGCCGTTCATAACCATCGGCACTTTCGACGTTGAAACTCGACGGCATCGAAGCCTCCTTCTCAAGGACACAAGTCTTCGATTGAATACTAGGATTCACCGGCGACTGTGCAAGCGGGCACGATCGCCTGCATCCTCGGCTCGAGGCCGAGGATGCCGAGAAGTTGGGCTATCGTTGCCCCTCTTTCGACGTGGCCGTAAGGCGATTGCCGGCCGATCCACCTCCGTCAGATGTCATCAGCCGGCGATATCACCGGCCGGTGATACCGCATCAACTCAGCCGCCCGCCCTACCGAGCACACTCCAATCGAAGCCCCGCGCCCAGTCGGCGTAGCTGTGCCAGCCGACCTCAGGAAAATCGCGGCGCAGGGCGGCGATACCGGCGTCGTAGCCGGTGCGGTCGAACCATTCGAACATCAGCGCCGTATCCTCGCTCTGCTGCCGTATCGCCGCGATCGGCAATTCCTGGAAGCGAATCGGGCGGCCGAGCACCTCGGACAAGATCTTCACCTGCTGCTCGCCCGACAACTCGTCGCCGGCAATATCGAAACGCTTGCCGAACACCTGTTCGCGCCGCTCGGCCAATGCCGAGACAAAAGCACCAATGTCATCAATGGTGATCTGTTGCAGCACGCGCGTCGGCGGCAGCGCGGCGGCGTAGACGCCCTGGCGCAGGCCGTCGATCGCCCAGGGTGCCACGGTGTTTTCCATGAAGGCGACGGGCGCGCTGATCGTATAGGGTATGCCGAGACCGGCGATATGCTTCTCGACCAGATACTTGCTGTCGAAATGCGGAATGCCGGTCTTCTTGTCGGCATCGGCGACGGAGGAATAGATCAGGTGGCCGACGCCGGCGGCCTTTGCCGCATTGGCGACGGCAATGCCCTGACGGGTTTCCGCGTCCGTTCCGGCCTCGTAGCTGTTGCCCATCAGAAACATCGTGTCGACGCCCTCTGCCGCCGTCGCCACGGATGCCGCGTCGTCAAGATCGCCGGCGACGACCTCGACTCCCGCCGCGGTCAGCCGTTTTGCGCCTTCGCTGTCCGGCCGGCGGCTAATCGCCTTGACGCGATGTCCCCGCGCGATCAGGGCGCGCACGACCGCGCCGCCCTGCTGGCCGGTGGCGCCTGTGACCAGAACGCTTCGTGTGTTGCTCATCTGTCTACTCCTTGTTGTGACGGATACAGCAAAGTTAGGGTCTGTCGCATTGAACCATAATGGCCTATAATTGAGAAACATCGTACCATGTGGAGCTACAATGCTCGATCTCAACGATATCATGATCTTCGCCCGCGTCGTCGAAGCGGGCAGCTTCACCGCCGCCGCGCGCTTGCTCGGCATGCCGAAGACGACGGTCAGCCGCCGCATCGCCGAGCTGGAACGCGAACTCGGCGTGCGGCTGCTGCAGCGCACGACCCGCAGCCTCAACCTGACGGCTTCAGGGCGTCTCTACTACCAAGAAAGCAGCCAGGCGCTACGCACCATCGAAGGCGCCAACCTGCAGCTTGCGGAAGCGCGTGCGGAGCCTGCCGGCACGATCCGCATATCGGCGCCGGTCGGCTTCGGTGGCCATTTCCTCCAGGATGCGATCTTTGGATTTCTTTCGACCTACCCGAAGACGAGGGTCGAACTGCGCCTGACCGACGACAGGCTGAACCTCGTCGAAAACGGCATAGACTTGGCCTTCCGCACCGGTGTCCTCGAGGATTCTACCTTGGTCGCCCGCAAACTCGGCTCGATGCACCGCCTTCTCTGCGCAAGCCCGGATTATCTCGCCCGCTGCGGCCCGCCCGCCGCGCCTGAAGATCTCGTCCGCCACGACTGCGTCATCGCCGGCCAGTCTGTCCATGCGCAATGGTTGCTGGAAGGTCCGCGCGGTCAGGAAACGATCGCGGTTTCGGGCCGCTTCGCCGCCAACGAGATGCAGGCGGTGATGGCCGCCGCAATCGCCGGCCACGGCATCGCCCAACTGCCACACCGATTTGCCGAAGCCTGCATCAAGGATGGGCGGCTTCGCCGCGTTCTCGACGGCTATACGACCCCGGCCGGCGGCTTCCATGTCGTCTATCCCAGCAGCCGACACCTGCCGCCTTTGGTCAAAGCATTCATTGAACTGGCCGTCACACGGCTGAACTCCACAGGAACTGGCGGGAGCGAGGAATTCGCCATCATATCGCCTTAGGATGAAATCCGACCTTAGCCGTTAGACCTCCTTCAACACCACCTTGCCGTCGAGACTTCCGATCAAAGTCGCGCTGGCTTGGTTAAGGCCCGCGACCTCCACGGCGATGTCGTGCGCCCTAAAACGATGGACGACCTTGTCGAGCGCAGCAACGGCCGTGATGTCCCAGAAATGCGCTTCGGACACGTCGATCAGCACGGTCTTGCCGATCGCGTCCTGAACGTCGAAAGCCTCGACGAAGACATCGGCAGAGGCAAAAAACACCTGGCCGGACACGCGGTAGGTCAGCCGCCCGGTCGTTGCGTCGGGCGCGACGTCCACCCGCAGCAGGCTAGCAACCTTGAAGGTGAAGAACACGCCGCTGAGCAGCACCCCGACCGTCACCCCGAGCGCCAGGTTCGCGGTGAAGACGGTGACGATGACGGTCGCCACCATCACGGCGCTCGACATCCTGGGATGGACCACCACGGCTCGGAGCGACGACCAGTCGAACGTGTCGATCGATACCATGACCATGATCGCCACCAGTGCGGCGACGGGAACCTCGGACACCCACGGCTTCAGGAGCACCATCAGGATCAGCAGGAACGCGCCGGCAAACAGCGTGGAAAGCCGGCCGCGCCCGCCATATTTCACGTTGCTGACTGTCTGGCCGATCATGCCGCAGCCGGCAATGCCGCCGAACAGGCTCGCGGCCGCATTGGCGAGACCGAGACCGGTACATTCGCGGTTCTTCGAACTCGGCGTATCCGTGAGATCGTCGACGACACTCGCCGTCATCATCGATTCCAACAGCCCGACCATGGCGATGGCAAGTGCGGGTCCGGCGATTATGCTAAGCGTTTCCAGCGTCAGCGGCACAGCCGGCCAGCCGAACACCGGAAGCGATTCCGGCAGCTTGCCGAGGTCAGCGACGGTGAGCACGGGAAGCCCGAGCACCATCGACGCGACGGTCAGGATCAGGATGCAGATCAGCGGCGACGGGATCGCGGTGGTGATCCGCGGCGTCAGGTAAATGATAACAAGCCCGGCGATCAGCACGGCATATTCCATCCAGCCGGCACCGACAATATGCGGCATTTGCGCGGCAAAGATCAGAATAGCTAGCGCATTGACGAAGCCGGTGCGGACGGATTTCGACACGAAGCGCATCAACACGCCAAGGCGCAGCAGGCCGAAGCCGATCTGGATTAACCCCGCCAGCAGCCCGGCCGCAAAGAGATAGGGCAAACCATGGGCATGCACCAGCGGCGCTGCGACCAGCGCCACCGACCCGGCGGCGGCCGAAATCATCGCCGGGCGTCCACCGGTAAATGCAATGACGATGCTGATCACGAAAGAGGCAAACAGACCGACTTCGGGATCGACTCCCGCCACGAAGGAAAAGGCGATCACCTCGGGGATCAGGGCGAAGGTCGCCACCGCTCCGGCGAGCATTTCGCGCATAGGATTGGCGGACCAATCACGACGGATGGAGGAAAGCAGCATGGGATAGATTCTCGCAAAGCATGGCCAGACCCGCTCTGGCGAGCGGTCGCGTGACGGCATGCAGGTTTTGCTTTGTCTGGCGGATCGGCGGCCAGAAGAGCCACCCGGGGTCTCACCGGGTCCGTTGTGAATGCCTGCGGTATAGACGAAATTTTTACCGCAGCGCAACATTCAACTGCACTGAAATGAAAAATGCAAAAGTCAACGAGCAGCCTCAAATGCTCGAGGTGCGCGCACCTTGCGCCCTCTGGATTGAGGAGCCTTCACTGCCAAAGGAAGTCCGGCCCTGTGCTTTGGGACGTCAGCTTGAGCGTCCCATCCGGTTGAACGACATAGGTTTCGAAGACGCGGTAACCGAAATCGCCGAGAAAGGTATTCTTGACCACCGTTCCCGGACGATAGGGCGAATGGAGGACCTTTCCGCCATAGGTGAGGCTGCCCGGAAGAGGCTGCGGATCCCCTGCGCTGGCGCAAGCGCTGAGAATGAAGAGAACGGCAATGAGCGCGTGCTTCATCCGGACTGTCTCCTCAGGTGGGCGCCAACGGTCTGAATGACGCCGATCTTCTTCTTATCACAACATAGCCTTGCTGTTCAGAACGCAGCCTTGCTGCTGTCGAAGTCTTTGCGTCGCGCCGCCGCCCGCGAGAGCGCGCTGGCGACCCTCTCGTCGGTAAAGGGCTTGGCGATCACATCAAGCGCACCGTCGATACCGTGACCGACGCTCTCGGGACTGCCAGTCACGAAGATGACGTCAACTCTATGGCGATCGATCAGCCGGCGCGCGAGCTGGGCGCCGCTCAGCCCGTCGGAGAGACTGAGATCGACGAGCGCGACATCGCTTCTTTGAGCGTGGGCGAGAGCCTGCTCCACCGTCGAGACCGGCCCAATGGTCTGGTGTCCGGCCTCTTGCGCGATGCGCTCGAGTTCCAGAGCGATAAAATTCTCGTCTTCAACGATCATGACCTTCATGCATAAGCCTCCCCATAGACGGCCCTGTCAGGCGCACTGCCGGTAGCGGCTACAACGCAACCGTCCCCGAAAAGTTTCCACTTTGAGAAGAATAAGTTGGCGATCAGCGGGCAGCGTTACCGGCCCCGCTGCTGGTCCTGTGGAGAAACCAACCGATGGCGCGGTCGCTCCGGCATCGGGAAAGCACGGGCCGCGGCCGGCAAGGCAACGGCTCTATGGCGGGCGGCCGAAGATTTGACGGCGCGGCCCGACGGACCGGCGCCTGCAGGCCGCTGATCCGCAGCCGCCTGCCTCCCTCACGGTTTCTCGTTTGCGCTCTCGGCCCGAAACGCCGCCTCCCCTGCATCAGACACCTCGACCCACTTCTTGTCGGGCTCGGCGTCCGGCACATAACTGTCGTGCCAGTTCCACCACTTGTAGGTCGGGGTCTGGGGGTAGCCCTTGGGCGAGTCTTCCCAGACTTCCTGGCGGCCGAGCGGGGTGATGTCGAGGTAGTTCCAGGTGCCGCCCATCTGCTCGTCGCCACGGTTGTTGATGAAATAGGTGCGGAAGATGCGCTCGCCGTCGCGGTAGAACACGTTGGTGCCGTGCCACTCGTCGACGCCGAAATCCTTGTCGAAGCTGTCGGTGATGGTAACCCACGGCATCGTCCAGCCCATGCGCGCCTTCAGCCGGGTGATGTCGGCCTGCGGCGCCCGCGAGGCAAAGACCAGTGTCGTGTCGCGGGCGTTGAGATGGGCGACATGGGCGACCTGATCGGCCACCATCGAGCAGCCGCGGCAGGCATGCTCGGGCCAGCCGAACACGCCGGGCTCGTAAAAGGCGCGGTAGAGGATGAGTTGGTGTCTGCCTTCGAACAGATCGAGCAAGCTGACTTTGCCCCCGGGACCTTCGAACGCATAGGCCTTCTCGACCGCCACCCATGGCATGCGCCGGCGCTCGGCGGCGAGCGCATCGCGAGCCCGGGTCTCGGCCTTTTCCTTGACCAGCAGCTGTTCGCGGGCCGCCTCCCAGGCCTGCGGCGACACGACTGGCGGCTTGTGCATGGCTTGTCCGCTTTTTCCATTCTCGGCTGAAGCAGTCATGGTTCAATCTCCTCATCAGGGCGAATTCCCTGGTTTGGAAGCCCGGTTCATCGCGCATTGGTCTGAGATAGTTTCGCATCGGAAATCGGACAGGGGGAGTAACAAGTGTGACCGTATTCCCCGGAACCGTTGGTCGCAGCCGCAGCGCATGCGTGGTGTTGACCACGAGCGCGTCCATTAGCGTAATCTTGTTTACGGCCGGCACGCGTGCTAAAACGCGACAAAACGGCGCATGCGAACCCCAATCAAGCCGAGATCGTGCCCGTGAATGTTTTTATCGCGACTGTTGCTGCGCTTGCCATGGGCGTGCTGCCATCATGGGCTGGTCCTTTGCACCAGGCGGCTGGGGATGGCGATGTCGCACGCGTCAAACAGTTGCTGGATCAGGGCTCCGATCTGTCGGAGGTCGATGAGGCGGGCGAGCCGGCGCTGATTATCGCGTCATTGGCGGGCCATGCCGATGTCGTCGCTCTTTTGCTGGATCGCGGCGCCGACATCGAAATTCGCAACAAGGGTGGGCTGACGGCACTGCATGCGGCAGCCTATGGAGGAAATCTGGAGGTGGTGAAACTGCTTGTCGCAGAGGGAGCTGTCGTCAACGACAGGAAGAATTTCTATCAGATGTCGCCGCTGCACGGCGCCGCCGAAGAGGGCCGCACTGAGGTGGTCGCTTTTCTGTTGACGAAGAATGCGGATGTCGAAGCGACGGAAAGAAATGGGTACACGCCTCTCACTCAAGCCGGGTGGCGGGCGCATTGGGATACGGCCAAATTACTCATAGAAGCCGGTGCTGTTTGCCAGAAAGCCGAGCTTGTAGGCGAACCGCTCTACAAGGAATGCACCAAACGGCAATAGCATTTCGCTTGAGGTAACAGACCGCGTCCGGGAACGGAGCTTGTTATGTCTTATCATGTGCAAAAATGCGGAAAGCGGGTGGGCGTAACCGTTGGCGCTACGGTCATGCTGCTCTCCTTCCTTCAGCCTGCGGGGGCCGAGGAACTCGTCAATACCGGCTATTTCGGAAATGTTGCGATCAAGGGCTACGATCCGGTCGCCTATTTCACGGAAAATCAGGCCATCGAAGGATCCGAGACATATTCCTATCACTGGCTTGGCGCGACCTGGTATTTTTCCAGCGCTAGAAATCGCGACCTCTTCAAGGGCGATCCGTCCAGATATGCGCCGCAATATGGCGGCTATTGCGCCGATGGCGTGTCCTTGGGGACGGTGACCACCAATATCGATCCGAAAGCCTGGCGGATCATCGACGGCAAACTGTATCTCAGCTATGATCCCGGGGCGGCGGAAGGCATGGAGAAGAATCCGACCAAGGTGACCGACTCCAAGAAGCATTGGTCCGAAGTTCAGCAGACACTGATTTCGGAGAAGATGCACACCGTCTGGCAGCAACCGGCGACGAAATGAAGCCCATCGCCGGCACGTCAGGGCGTAAGTGAAAAGAACGTCAGGGCGCGCGGCGTCACGTGTACATATGGCCGGTCGCCCTGCTCGCCTGTGGTGTTGCGGTAGACATATCCGCATACCATCCGGTCGAGGAAGTAGCCGGCGAATTTTTCGCAGATTCTGTCGCCTCGCACCTCGACCGTGCCGGTGATGTTGGTATTGGCGCTGCGATAGGCCGTGTTTCCGGCCTTGTCGAAATACTGCATGAAATCCGTGCCGTTCTTGTGCTTGCCGCTCCAGCTTTTGCCGTCGACGAGATTGCGCAGCTCTGCCTCGCCGAGCCTGTCGCCTTGATTGCCTGTAAAACCGAAGGGCCATTCGGGAATGCCGGCCTTTCGCAATCCGGCCAGATGGCGCTGCAGATCACCGTCCTGCCAATAATCATAGAGATAGCCGTAATAGGTCAGATTGCTCTCCGGGAAGAGCTCCAGCAGCTTTGCCGTCTCCGCCGCGGCCCTGGTTTGATTGCCCTGATCCGCATAGGCAGCCGCCAGATATTCGCGCGCCGGCTCGACCTTCGGCAGGCTGTGGAGCGTCGGCTCTATCAGCGAGATCGCCCGCTGGTCGTCGCCGGCGGTATAAAAAACGATCCCCGCCAGCAGTTGAAAGCTCGGCGCCGGCGATGGGTCGAGCCGCAAGGCCTTCTCCATCTCGGCGACGGCCTGGCCCGCGCTTCCGGTGTGAACGAGGATGAGCGCGAGATTGGCGGCGGCCTCCGCATCGTTCGGCTGCATCGCGACGGCCATATTGGCGGAGTTCCTGGCCTCCGTCTCGCGCCCGTCCACCCATTGCAGCAGGGCAAGGACGGTGTGCGCCCTGGCATTGTTGGGATCGAGCTTGAGCGCCTGCCCGGCGGCGTCATAGGCGATCTTGCGGGCAACGGCCGCCGACCAGAGATAATTGTAGTCGTTGCGCCAGACATCGACGGCGACGCGCGCAATGCCCGCATGGGCATTGGCAAAGCCCGGGTCGAGATCGATCGCTTTCTGGTAGAAGGAGAGCGTCCGGCGATAGGTATCGACATCCCTGAAGATGAAGCCCTCCTGCTCGGCCCTCATGTAATAATCATAGGCTTCGAGATTTTCGGTCGGGATTCGGGCCAGTTGGTCGCGCTCGCGCGCGCTGAGCTTGACCGACAGGGCCGCAATGATCTTGCCGATCACATCGTCCTGAACCGCGAAGAGATCGGTATACTGGCGGTCGTAGCGCTCGGCCCAGAGCGACAGGCCGGTGACCGCGTCGATCAGTTTGACATTGATCCGCAGCCGCGGCCCGGCGCGCTGCAAGGTGCCTTCGAGCACATAGTGAACACCGAGTTCGGCAGCCACGTCCTGGATCTTGCCGGCGGAGTCCTGGATGGCGAAGACCGAATGGCGGGCGATGACGAAGAGACCCGATACTTTCGACAGTTCGGTGATCAGGTCGTCGGTCAACCCCTCCGCGAGATGGTCGTGCTCGGTATCGCCGCTGACATTGATGAAGGGCAGAACTGCAACCGAGGGCCTGTCCGGCAGCGGATAGGCAAAACGTTCGCCGAGCCCCGGGGGTTTTGCCGGCATCCACGGCTGCCACCACCAGAGCGCCGCACCGGCAAGAGCGAGGATGACGGCGGCTGCGATGCCCGCAATGAGGCGGCGCATCGGCGGGCGCCTGCGGGTCTTGACGGTTTTGCCGGCAGCAGTCGGATCGAGCAGGACGCGATAGACCCGGACCGGTTCGGTGATGCTCTTCAGCCGCTGCTCGCCGAGCGACGCGAAACCGACCGGGACTTTCGATTTCACCTGGTCGTATGTCGTGCCCGATATGGCGATGCCGCCCGGCTCCCCCAGCGCCTGCATTCGATCGGCGATATTGACGCCGTCGCCCTGGATGTCCTCGCCCTCGACGATAATATCGCCGAGATTGATGCCGATCCGGAACTCGAGCCGATGCTCCGGGACAACAGCGGCATTATGCGTGGCTTTCAGCTGTTGAACCTCCACCGCGCAGCGCAAGGCATCGACGACACTCTGGAATTCGACCAGCAGACCATCGCCCATGGTTTTGACAAGCCGGCCGTGATGACGCTCGATCGCCGGCTCGAAGACATTGTCCTGATCCGCCTGGAAACGCGCACGCGTGCCCTCTTCGTCGATCTGGCTCAATCGACTGTAACCGACGACATCAGCGATCAGGATTGCTGCAAGACGGCGCTCCATCCCCGGTCTTTCCTGGAGAGCGAATGTATTATGAACAATATCCTACAGGAGGTCCTATCGCGATGCTATCGCCGCACCACACGATATTCGACTTGGCGGCGATGTGTCTGATCAGGATGGCGCCGGACGAAAGACTTCAAGCCATCATTGTCTTCGATGATTGGGAGAGTTGTCAAAAGCAACCAAGTATTGGAAGCTTGTTTTTTTGGCTATCAGGCGACGGATTTGGAAACATGACGACAACCTCTTCCATGGAGCCGGCCAGGCACGGCAGCGCCAGGATCTGCCGCGGCTGCTGGGACCAGATGCATATGCCGATCCCGATCGGCGGCCCCCTCGCTTTGCCCTTCCGCGCCTTCGGCATCACTCGCAGCAAGATGAACCCCGATATCTGCACGATCTGCGAGCGCTCCTTCCAATATGTCAAGAAGCAGCGCCAGATCACCGTCGACGCCACCATCCTGTTTGCCGATATCCGTGGTTTCACGGATCTGTCGGAGCGTATCGAGGCGGTGCAACTGAGCGAGATCGTCAGCCTGTTCCAGGATCGCTGCGCGCAGGCGATCTGGGCGCATGACGGCATCGTCAACAAACAGATGGGCGACGGACTGATGGCGATCTTCAATTTCCCAATCGTTCGGAATGATCACGCCGGCGCTGCGATCCTGGCCGCCCTAGAAATACAGCGAAATTGCGCCACAGCGCTGAACGGCCTGACGCTCGAGGCATTACCCGGCCGCACCCTCGGCGTCGGCGTCGGCATCCACTCCGGCGAGGTCCAGATCGGCGAATTCTCAAGCTTCCGCAGCGATTTCACCGCGATCGGCGGAGTCGTCAATCAGGCCGCAAGGCTCGAATCCCAGGCCGCCGCCGGCGAGATCCTGATCTCTGCCGAAACGACTGCGAAGGCGCCCGCTCTCACCGCAGACGCCGAAACGCGCATGCTTGCCCTGAAGGGTATCGAGCAGCCGGTGCAGGCAAGCGTGCTGGTCAAGCGCTGAGTGACGAGATCTCTGGTTTTGATGGCGTCCGAAAGGGTGCCGGCGAGGCTGGCAAAGACCCCGCCTCTGGCTCAGTACTTCATGTTCCGGAGTTCCGGAAAATCATGGTAACGCAGCCGTTCGTCGTGGCAGCGATAGTCGTTCCTTTTCAGGTACAATATCATGTTGTGTTGCAAGCCCAGGCCGATATAGGACCAGTTTGGGTTGCCGCGCTCCGTCGTGCGCGTGCAATAAGCATATATCTGCTTTTCCGGATTAAGCAGAACCACGCTGGAAATCTCCGCCTTTACGAAGTTCCCCGGTTTAATGGTTCCCCGCAGAGCGTCGACGTACTCGTGTCGCACTGCGCTGGAAGGCGGCCGTTGGGAGTCTGTAACGGATTGCGGCACCGCGGTTTGGCAGCCGGCCAATACCAGCAGGGCAGCGTAAGCAAGGAACTTGATTTTCATTCCGTTGAAGCTCTCTCAATCAAAATTGATGGATCGGGTTTCCCGAGGCTGCAAGCAGCAGCGCCGCACCCTGTGCTTCGAGGCTCCGCCTGCGCGGCTACGCACCTCAGCATGAGGAAGGTTGGAGGATGCCGCGCGCCCATGACGGGCATGCCGCGCTGCCGCTCATCAAAGCCTCGAACGGTGGCGCGCCCCTCGCTCCTTCATCAGGTTTTCATGCCGTTCATCTCAGGAAACGGGTAGTAGCGCAGCCGCTTGTCGCGGCAGCGATCGTCATTCACCGTCGCGCCTAATATTTTGCCGTCCGTGAAGGAGACGCCGAGATAGGCCCAGTCTCCCCAACTGCGCTTGGGCACCACCCGCACACAGTAAGCATAGATCTTTTTTTCAGGATCGAGCAGAACCACGCTGGAAATGCGAGCCCATACGACTTCTCCCGCTTCGTGCCTGTAGGTTCTCTTGAACACGATGTTGACGAAGTTCTGCCGGACGTCAGTCGAGGGAGGACGCTGGGAATCTGCAACGGATTGCGACACCGGGGCATTGCAGCCGGCCAGCGCCAGCAGGGCGGCACAAACAAGGACTTTAATTCTCACTCAATTCATCTCCAAATAAGCCGACGCGCAGTCGCGATATATTTCCTACAAACATTGCGAGAATATTATTTGCAATACACGATCTTGGGACATGCTTAACGTTAGCAAATGGTTACCGCACAACGATGGTGAACTGCTGTTAGCCCGAGCTTATTGCACCCGTCGTGCCCCGCGCCGGAGCGCCGACACGCAGTGAGCCTCACCTCGAAGGGCGAGGCGGGTGCTCCGGCGGCAGACAGAATGCAAGGAGCACTGTTGCGGTCCTGCGTTGCAAACTATTCACACTTTCGAACACACAGTTCGTTTCCCTTTTGTACTCTTTCCCTCTTCCCTTTCGCGCTGACTCTCTCCATATTCGCGCCATGGCTAAATCTCCGAAGAAATCCCCCGCCCCGAATGGCTTCGAGGAAGCCGCCCAATCGTCCTTTGAGGGAGCCCCGCTTTCCGGCTCTGTCGCCGACTGGGTGAAGCAGCTCGAGGCTGATGCCGAGGCCTCGGGCGTCGAGACCCAGCGTCAGATCGCCTCAAAGGCGGGCAAGCATCGCAAAAAGGTCGAGATCGCCGCCTCGAAATCGGCGCGCGGCACTTCCATGGGCGGCTCGACCGACCCGAAGACGCGCGCGGCCGCCGGCCTCAATCCCGTCTCCGGTATGGATACGACGCTGGAGGAAGCTTCGTCGCTGCAGGCCGGCACCGCCGTCACCGCAACCGTAGAGGCGCTGTCGGCGCTGATCGAGAGCGGCAATCCGCTGCACAAGAACGGCAAGATCTGGACGCCGCACCGCCCTGCCCGGCCCGACAAATCCGAAGGCGGCATCGCCATCCGCATGCAGTCGGATTACGAGCCGGCCGGCGACCAGCCCACGGCCATCCGCGATCTCGTCGAAGGCCTGGAGAATGGCGACCGCAGCCAGGTGCTGCTCGGCGTCACCGGCTCCGGCAAGACCTTCACCATGGCCAAGGTGATCGAGGCGACGCAGCGCCCGGCCGTCATCCTGGCGCCGAACAAGACGCTGGCCGCCCAGCTCTATTCCGAATTCAAGAACTTCTTCCCCGACAATGCGGTGGAATATTTCGTTTCCTACTATGATTATTACCAGCCGGAAGCCTATGTGCCGCGCTCCGACACCTATATCGAGAAGGAATCCTCGATCAACGAGCAGATCGACCGCATGCGCCACTCGGCGACGCGCTCGCTGCTCGAACGCGACGACTGCATCATCGTCGCCTCGGTCTCCTGCATCTACGGTATCGGCTCGGTCGAGACCTATACGGCGATGACCTTCCAGATGTCGGTCGGCGACCGGCTCGACCAGCGTCAGCTATTGGCCGACCTCGTCGCCCAGCAATATAAGCGCCGCGACATGGATTTCACCCGTGGCTCCTTCCGGGTGCGCGGCGATACGATCGAACTCTTCCCCGCCCACTTGGAAGATGCCGCCTGGCGCATTTCGATGTTCGGCGACGAGATCGACGCCATCACCGAGTTCGACCCGCTCACCGGCCAGAAGGTCGGCGACCTGAAATCGGTGAAGATCTACGCCAATTCGCACTATGTCACCCCGCGCCCGACGCTGAACGGCGCCATTAAGTCGATCAAGGAAGAGCTGAGGCTTCGCCTGGCCGAACTGGAAAAGGCCGGCCGCCTGCTGGAAGCCCAGCGCCTGGAGCAGCGCACGCGCTACGATATCGAAATGCTCGAAGCCACAGGCTCCTGCCAGGGCATCGAGAACTATTCACGTTATCTCACCGGCCGCGACCCCGGCGATCCGCCGCCCACCCTCTTCGAATACATTCCCGACAACGCCCTCGTCTTCATCGACGAAAGCCATGTTACCGTGCCGCAGATCGGCGGCATGTATCGGGGCGACTTCAGGCGCAAGGCGACGCTGGCCGAATACGGCTTCCGCCTGCCCTCCTGCATGGACAACCGACCGCTACGTTTTGAGGAATGGGACGCCATGCGCCCCGACACCATCGCCGTCTCTGCCACGCCGGGCAGTTGGGAGATGGAGCAGTCGGGCGGCGTCTTCGCCGAACAGGTGATCCGCCCGACCGGCCTGATCGACCCGCCGGTCGAGGTCCGCTCGGCCCGCAGCCAGGTCGACGACGTGCTCGGCGAGATCCGCGAAACATCCGCCAAGGGTTACCGCACGCTCTGCACCGTGCTGACCAAGCGCATGGCCGAGGACCTGACCGAATATCTGCATGAGCAGGGCGTGCGCGTGCGCTACATGCACTCCGACATCGACACACTGGAGCGTATCGAGATTCTCCGCGATCTCCGCCTCGGCGCCTTCGACGTGCTCGTCGGCATCAACCTGTTGCGCGAAGGCCTCGACATTCCCGAATGCGGCTTCGTCGCCATTCTCGACGCCGACAAGGAAGGCTTCCTGCGCTCGGAGACATCGCTGATCCAGACCATTGGCCGTGCGGCGCGTAACGTCGACGGAAAGGTCATCCTCTATGCCGACCAGGTCACCGGTTCGATGAAGCGGGCGATGGAAGAAACCGGTCGCCGCCGCGAAAAGCAGATGGCCTATAACGCCGAACACGGCATCACGCCGGAATCGGTCAAGGCCAGGATCTCCGACATCCTCGACAGCGTCTACGAACGCGACCACGTCCGCGCCGATATCTCGGGCGTCTCGGGCAAAGGCTTCGCCGATGGCGGCAACCTCGTCGGCAACAACCTGCAGACCCATCTCAACGCGCTCGAAAAGAGCATGCGCGACGCCGCCGCCGACCTCGACTTCGAAAAAGCCGCCCGCCTCCGCGACGAAATCAAACGCCTCAAGGCTGCCGAACTGGCCGTCATGGACGATCCGATGGCACGCGAGGAGTCAAAGGCGATGGAAGGCGTCAGACGGAACGCCAAAGCGACCCGCGAGTCCCTTCTTCCCGCGGGGGGTCCGGAGGACGGGTCGAGACAAGCGGCTCGACCCGGGTCGGTGCCCGGCAGAGCGGATGAGGCAGCCACCGCCTCCTACTTCACCAGGCCCAGCCTCGACGACATGGGCCCGGGCACCCCGCTCTTCCGGAAACCGGATCTGGATGAGATGGGCCGGGACATCGCCGAACCCGCAAAGAAGAGCCTGTTCCGCAAGAACGACCTCGACGAAATGACCGTCGGCCGAACGGAAAAGCCGGTCATCGGCCAGGTTCCGGAAAAGCCGGAAGCCGCCAAGGGCACCAAGCGGTTTTCGCCGTTGCTGGAAGGCCAGCCGGAGCGCGATGACGTGCGGCCGGTCGTCCGCGGGAAGACCGGTGTTGGGAGTTATGAGGACCCGGGTGAGCAGAAGCGCAAGGGGCGGACAAAGGGGAAGACGGGGCGGCCGGGGCGGTGATCAACGAATTCTACGTGTCTTGAAAGCGAAATTAGGTACGTGGCCACCACAGGTGCTCTTCGCCGTCACAAAATGAGTCAGGCCCGCCCCTGCCTTTGATCGGGAAGACCCTCCATGCCCGCTGAATGAAGGGAACCGCCAATGCCAGAACTGCGCATCGACCCGTTCCCCTCCGCCGCCGAACTGAACGCCCTCTGGTCAGCCGTCTGGGGCACCTCTGAAAGCCGCGACTTCACTCCCATCCTGTCCCGCAGCCTCGCCCATATCGGCGCCTACCGCGACGACAGGCTCGTCGGCTTCGTCAACGTCGCCTGGGACGGCGGCATCCATGCCTTCATCCTCGACACATCGGTCCATCCCGACATGCAAAGGCAGGGCATCGCGACGCGCATGGTTCGGCAAGCGACGAGCCTCGCCCGCGAGCGCGGCGCCGAATGGCTGCATGTCGATTTCGAACCGCACCTGACCGGCTTCTACCGCGCCTGCGGTTTCAGGTCGACGAAGGCAGGACTGATCAAGCTCGCGTGAGGCCTCCCGCGTGGGAAACCGGAACAAGTCAAAGCCAGCACCAACCTGCGATAGTCAGGAGGACCGTCGCACGGCGCGACACCACCGAAAAACCCGCTGAAAACACAATTTTCCCGAGAGCATCCCGGCTGAAAATGAAACATAATACTATTATGAAAACCAAAGTATGGCTTTGAGTTCTCAAATTAAAATTCGTTCTCTCAGTATTTTATCCTTAGTTTTTCATTAAAAAGCAATGAAAAGACACAATTTTGCATTGAAAACTTTATCGGGGATTGGCATAGATCCCCAGGGGGTTGTCGTCCGTTGAAGCTGCAAGAACAGTTCTACTGAGGATGTCTCATTTTCATAGAATGCAACGCATCTTTTTGGAAAGTTTCAATATGGCCTTGAATATTTTGGACACGAACGGCGCAACGATTACCAAGACAGGCGCCGCATTCGAAGCTTACGACGTTATCCGGGACTCCGCCGCAAATCCTTCCTCGCCTGTCACTCTGGTTGTCTCGGATTCCGGCATGGCCGACCTGGCCGCCGAGTTGGGTTCGGTCTCCGCGCAGGTGACTGGCTCGAGCGGCGACAATGTGATCACGACAGGCGCAGGCAACGATACCATCGATGGCGGCGACGGCGCAGACACGCTGAATGGGGGCGCCGGAAACGATCTGCTTCGTGGCGGCGATGGCAATGACACGCTTAACGGCGGTGATGGCAATGACTGGCTCGCGGGCAGAGATGGCAATGATATTCTGAATGGCGGTGACGGCAATGACCAGCTTATAGATAACGTCGGAAATGACGTCATCAGAGGCGGCGCGGGCAACGATATGATCTCCGATGGTGACGCCGGCGGCCGTAACCCTGAGATCTTCGACATCAATGCAGGCGACGGTGACGATGCCATAAGCGTGAACGGTCAGGGCTCCGGAACGATCGACGGCGGCGCCGGGATCGATACTCTGCAAGCCCTTGAACTAAGGGGCTTGACGATCAAGAACATCGAAATCCTTGAAACGGCGGGATATTTGGTTTCGGGTTCAAGCGCACAGTTCGAAAGCTTTGATAAGATCGTCTACTCGAACAACCCCGCCTACAATTATCCCGCTTCATTGGCAGTGACGGACAGCGCCCACCTCGATCTTTCCGACGAACTCGGAGATCGCGGGGCTTTCATTACCGGCTATGTCTCCGGCGTTGACGTCAAGACCGGCGGTGGTAGCGACGAGTTTACCGGCACCAACGGCAACGACATTTTCGACGGCAGCGGCGGCAATGACATCATCAACGGCAAGGCCGGCAATGACAAATTGACCGGAGGTGCCGGCAACGACACTATCAATGGCGGCGACGGCATCGATACAGCGATCTTCTCAGGTAATTTCGCCAATTATTCCTTCGCATTGAACAACGGCGATCACATCCTGACGAGCGCCGCGGAGGGGTCGGATACGCTGCATGACGTCGAATTCGCGCGCTTTGCCGATGGCGTCTACGATTTCGCCACGGAAAAGTTCACGCGTGACGGCAGCAATAGCGCTCCGACCAATATCCAGCTCTCCAAGACCGCCCTCTCCGAGGACACCCCGATCTGGACCACGGTTGGCCTGCTCAGCGCCAAGGACGCCGACGGTGACGTCCTCACCTACAAGCTGCTCGACGGGGCGAACGACCATTTCCGGATCAACGGCAACCGCATCGTCACCTCCAAGGCCCTGGACTACGAGACGGCCAAGTCGCACACGATCAAGGTCGCGGTCTCCGACGGCAAGGTCACGGTCGAAAAGGACATCACGATCAACGTCCTCGACGTCAACGAAGCCCCGGTTAACCAGGCGCCGATCAAGCTTTCCTTCTCGCGCAGCTCGATCTCCGAGAACGTCGCGATTGGCACTTCGGTCGGCCTTCTCTCGGCGGTCGATCCGGAGGGCGGCACGGTGAAGTGGCGGCTGACGGATGATGCCGACGGCGTCTTGAAGCTCGTTGGCAACAAGATCCAGACGAAAGCGGCGATCGACTACGAAAGCACACACAGCCTGACCTTTACCGCCGAAGCCTACGACGCGGCTGGAAACGTCACCAGCCACGATTTCACGGTGGCCGTGAAGGACGTCTTCGAGTCGTCGTTTTCGATCTTGTCGCATGAGGCGTTGATTTAGTTGCGACTGGATTGCAGGCGACGCAGCGATGCGTCGCCGATGGTTTTCAAAATAGAGGGGCTTGCGGCCAGCAAGCCCCTCAGTGTCGATCAGGCGGAACAGGGCGCCGCGCCCAATCTCTTCTCCCGGCTGGGAAGAAGAGCGAGTTCGGGTTGGCCGCCCGGTCCAAATTGCCGCTCCCCTTCGCGCCCGATTCGGCTATAATTCCTGCCGATCCGAGGAGAGCCGCATGCGTCTGCCCACATTGATCCTCGCCCTCACCTTCTCGGCGCTCGCAGCTTTGCCGGCGTTAGCGCAGACCTACAAGACGCCGAAGGCGCTGCTCAAGGCGCTTTACAGCTATGACACCGACAAGAGCGACGCCGAAGCGCCCTCGCCCTATTCCGCCTTCTTCTCCGACCATCTGAACGAGCTCCTCCAGGCTGATCTCGACAATACGCCGGAAGGCGATGTCGGCGCGGTCGACTTCGATCCCGTCATATCAGGTCAGGATGGCGCAGCCAGCGACGTCAGGATCGGCCAACCGATCCTGCTGGATGATAAGGCCAAGGTGGAGGTGCAATTCGAAAACGGCGAAGAGGTGACGCTTTTCTACACCCTGGTACGCGAACACGGCGGCTGGAAGGTCGACGACATCGCCAACCAGAAGGGGGATAATCCGTGGAGTCTCGGTGCGTTGCTGAGGGAGGCGCAGTAGGCGGGCAGGATAAAGCCAACGAGGCGCACGCCGGCAATCCCACCCTCTCCTTCATTCCTGTGCTCGTCACAGGAATCCAGCCACGGCGCGTCGGCGCCGTGAATGACTCTCATGCGATGAAGTCGTTCGCCCGCGCCCAAGGACGTGGGCGCACTGGATTCATGTGACGAGCACAGGAATGAAGGAGACGAGGGAGGTCGACGGCACCAACGGCAGTGGAAGGCGGCAGACGCCAAAGAGAGCCCTCATGGTGAAGGTGAGTTGGGACCGCCGGCTCCACCAAATTCGGCTCCACCGCCACCAGCATCAGGCCACCATATCACCTTCGCATCCGCCAGATCCTGTTCGCCGCCATGCCTAGCCGCCCAGAACGATTTGCTGACAAAATCCATGCCCGGCTATCGAATCCGCCGCTCATCCCGTTTCGGCACAGAATCCCGATATGGCACAGCCGTGCAAGGATCCGTTAACCCACGGTCAAGTATCTGAATCTTCGGCATTTCCCGTCACGATAAGGGACATGCCACAATAATCCCGCTTGCTTTTTGCCCGAAAAGCTGGCACCAATTCACCTACTCGGGCATTTGCATGCCGGTGACTGGACTGATGTGGTAATCCCTTCCGTTATGGAAGGCGGCGCGGGACTACCCGCCTACGTAGACGTTCTTTCCCCGTACGTGACTTCTCCGACTGACCCTTCGTCCCAATCGATCGGGGCGAAAGCTAAAGCCGTCCGCTTCCTCTCGGGGGCGCGGATACTACACAGACTAAGGGAAAAGGACGATCCCAATGGCCACCAAGGGCACCGTAAAATTCTTCAACCAGGACAAGGGTTTTGGTTTCATCACGCCGGACGGCGGCGCTAAGGACGTTTTCGTCCATATCTCTGCGCTGCAGGCTTCTGGCATTCAGTCGCTGCGCGAAGGCCAGCAGGTTACCTTCGACACCGAGCCGGACCGCATGGGCAAGGGCCCGAAGGCTGTCAACATCTCGGCTTCGTAAGTCAGACTTCCGCTCACGCGGGATGAACGGCGCTCCGCAGGGGGCGCCGTTTTTGTTTGCAGCGCGGCCGCCGTTTGTCGATCGCATCGGCAAGTGTTATATGCGCGCTTATGGATGATCCCGCCCCTGCGGCGGTGCGATGCCGCATTGCGGCACCCAGAGAACAACGAACAATGGAACGTCGATGACGCAGAAGAGGCCCATTTTTGCGGTCGCCCCGATGATCGACTGGACGGATCGGCCAATTTTAACGAACAAAATCAAATATTATGCGTGATTGCGTAGCACTTTCGTAGCGCTGTTTGGAGCAACCAGCGCTGCCGCCGCATGCGAGAAACTACCTGTGGATATGTTCGAGTAATCATCCACTACTAGAACAAATAAGCCATAGTCCGTGCCACCACGATCATCAGGGGTACTTCTAATGGCAGATGAGATCATTCCCCTCCCACCTATGAACATGAGTATCGCCGCTCACGTAGAGCGAGAGTGGGGGCAAATACTCGCGAGCTGGAAGAAGGGCTGGGCATCTGAAACTCGGCTTTCAGATCTCGAGCATTATATCGAGGTCTACCGAGAGAAAATCTTTGAGAAACGAGAGTTTGCACCTGACCATAATTGGCAGGCCGATTGGCTGCGGGCGAAAGCCATCCATGATGCGAATGTCGATTTCGTTAGGAACCGGCGAGCTCATGTCGATGACGTCAAGAAAATGTGGAGTGATTGGTGCGCGAACACCGAGAAAGGCATGCTGTCGCTTTCAATTGAGGTGCTGAAAAGCATGGTTCTTTTGAACGGAGCAGCAATTCTGGCAAGTTTGGCGGTACTGTCGGGCCAGATCTCGTCTCCCACGCATGGGGCGACGATTGCAGCAAAGTGCACGATATTGTTCAGCGTGCTCAGCCTTGTAATGCTGGCTACCGGTCACGGCATAATGTTTTTAAGGGCCGTCGAGGTGCAAGCCACGGTAAGGGGAGCGCTGTTGGGAAACACAAACCATTCGAAGCTATATGCGATTGGGCGCTACCTGGGACGGCACCTGAACCCGGTCATCGACATTGGGAACGCACTTATCTTTGGCTCGGTAGGCGTATTCGCTTTCGGCTCTTTCATGGCCGCCATCGTGCTCATAGCCGCTTGAGCGGATCCTGCATGCCTGAGCTGCAGCACTAGACCCCCACGTCCCGAACGGAGGATGCTTCGGGAAAGCCCAATGAATCCGGGACAGGCGATTTCCATATGTTCCCGCCTGTTCCTATTCTGTCCAATGAAACGGTCCGCAAACGGTCCGCCGGTCCGCCTATCCCAGCTGATAAACCGCCGCATTGTCCTGCACCTGGCGAAGCCCCTTGAAGGACGAATGGCGTAGCTTGCGGTCGTCGGTCCAGGCTCGATATTCGATCTCGGCGATCAGCGTCGGCCGCAACCAGACGACATCATTCCGTCGACCAGCATACTGGATCGGCGGCGTCTTTCGCTTGATCCTGTCCATCATTCCACGCAGCTTCCAGGCGACGCTGTCCTTGAAGCCCGTCCCGACCGAGCCGACATAGACCAGGTCGTCACCCCTACGAGCGGCGAGCAGCAGTGCGCCAATATGGCCGCGCGCCGCCATCGATATCTCGTAGCCGACGATGAAGAAACTGTCGCTTTGGATGCATTTGATTTTCAGCCAGTCGCCAATCCGGCCGGATCGATAAGGCGCATCTCTGCGCTTGGCGATGAGGCCTTCGAGGCCGTGAGCGCAGGCGCTTGCCAGCAGCTGGTCGCCGTCGGCTTCGATCTCTTCCGACAAACGGACGGCGCCGGCAGCATCGTCGAGGAGATCCTCGAGGATGTGCCGGCGCTCGCTCAGGTCCATGCGCGTCAGATCATGTCCATCGAAATAGAGAAGGTCAAAGGCCATCAGGATGGATTCGTGGGAGGTCTTCTTGCCGCCGCGACCGCCGAGGCTTTGCTGCAACAGCCCGAAGTCCGACCGGCCCAGTTCGTCGAGAACGACCGCCTCGCCGTCGAGGATCGCCGTGGCGACGGGAAGGCTTTTGGCTGCCTGCTCGATCTCCGGAAAGCGATGCGTCCAGTCATGGCCGCCGCGCGTCAGGATGCGCACGCCGGCGGGCTCGATGTGCACCGCCAGCCGGTACCGTCCCATTTGATTTCATAGACCCAGCCGTCGCCCTTCGGCGGCCTCGCTTTGAGCAGCGCAAGGCACGGCTCGATGCGCGCAGGCATAGGGTCAAGGGGAAGGCTTGGTTGGGAGGGGTCGCGCCGGCGGCGAGGCGCGCTGCGGATAGGAGTATCTGTTTCACGCAGCAGCGGTTTCGAAGACTTGCGGGGCGGCTTTGTCATGCCGGCAGTTCAGCAGCAACATCTTAAATTGACCAAGATGGGTTATTGACTCGGCCCACGACAAGAACATATTAGCAACTCGCTTCGGGCGGAGCGACATAACCATCGACATGCGGCGGTCGAAATCTCTAACGAGGATCCGCATGATTTACCGAAGGCCCAATTTCCAAGGCGACTATTTTGTCCATGCCATCGACATCGTCGACAAGGCGGGAAAGCTCGTCGACCACATCGGCGGAATTAACAACGTGGTGGTGGCGAATGTCGCGTTCGAGGAGCTGCGGCATTACCATTCGAAGAACGACGTTCTCATTCTTCGGGACGGCGCCAGGGTGATGCGGAGATCAAGGGGGTTCGATCGCGATCGCGAACGACTGATGGAGAGCAGCTCGAGGAGATCCGACACATGGGCGAAGGATGACGACGAGGGGCTTTGGCCGGTATAGTTATGGCGCGCAGGCAACCAGCTCTTGAACGACCCGGGCCGACCACGACGCTGGACGATATCCCCAGCTGGTATGCGCTGATTGCGGCGTGCCCCGATTGCCCCAGGGGCATCGTCATGGACCGCCGGCCACTGATCAGGCGATACGGCAAGGACGCGCGACTGCACGACCTGGAAAGGCAATTGAAGTGCACGGAATGCAAACGCCGCGGGCGCTGCAAGTTCGCGGCCCAGAAGATCCCAAGATGATTGACGACGCCACGCCGCACCTCAACCGATGCCACGGTGTCGAGCCAGACGCCGCCTATGGTCCGACCTCGGTCATATCCTGCCCGAAATGCAAGAAGAAAGTCACCGTGAAGACGGCGCCGTTTTTTCGCGAAGGCGTCAGCCAATGCGAACATCAGGCCTGGCGGGCCACCTCGGCGTGGAATGCCGCATAGGTCAGTTGGCGATCGGGCTGGTTGAGACAACGAATTCCAAACGCGGCAACCATGACGTTTTGCCGGAACGGCCGACCTCGTCGAGTTGATCCGAGAACAGATAGAGCGTCAGCGCCGCGATCGCGCCGGAGAGAATGAAGGCGACGATCGCGCGCCGAATGTTTTCCCGCGGCACCTGCCCTCCCTCGGTACCGCGTGCCAGGATCATCAGGAACACGGAAAACGCCCCCATGATCATGATGACGCCGGTCACCGGCGAATAGACGAGATAGTCCGGCCGGCCGGTCCACCGCAGGATATTGCCCCAGACCCGCTGCACCGAGATGAAAAACAGGATGGAGAAGATGCTGAAAGCGAAGAAGTCGGCATAATCCTGCCCGTCGCGCAGCGATCGCGCCGCCGGCTTGAACCATTGCGGCAGGGCGACCAGACAGGAACCCATGACCAGCGCCGAGGCGATCTCCTGAAATTCGTACCAGGAGAAGAGCGAAGCGGAGAGCCAGGTCAACAGTGTCACGGCGAGGAAGAGATAGGCGATCAGGCTCCGGCGCAGTCGCTTCATTTGGCATGCCTTTCATCGAGCTTTTCAAGGGTGTCCAGGGCGATGCGCCGCGCCCAGTCCATTTTCACGGCATGGTCCGCCAAGACTTCGGTCAGCCTGCCTTCCGCCTCGATCAGCTGCTGGCGCTTGTCTTCCGAAAGCAGCGGGCGCACCCTCTGATCGCTGCGGCGCCTGAAGAACGGGAGCAGCCTCATGCCCTCTCCTTTGCCTGCAAGACGTTTGCCTGTACGGCAAATTGCAGCTTCTGCGTTGCCGTGAGATCGGTGATCACGTCGATCACCTTCTGATATTCAGCCAGGCGCTTTTCCGTCAGCGCCTCAAATTCTTTCCGCATTTGGGCGACATCGCTGTCATACCGCTTCCGGTCTTTTCCCCGCCCATATTGGGAAAGAAGAAACAGGGCGAGGAAAAGCACTGTCGTGAAGCCGAGCACGCCTTGCGTGAAGGCGTACTCGGTAAAAAGTTTTATGATACCGACTTCTTCCACCCTCAGTCGCCCTGCTTCAGTAGATGACATTCTCTTCTCGTTGGCCGCCAACGCCGGCACGCAATACCGTGTGGCCGATCACTGTCCGCGATCCGTCTTCCCGCAGTTGCAGGATGTCGGGGCCACTAAAGTCGATGCACGGAACGGTCTTGCGAACCACCCTGTCTTCGACGTAGCTGGCTTGGGAAATTGTTCGCGTCGACAATCGATCGCTCTCAGTCACGGGCGTCCAATTGCCTTCATTGTCGTCATCCACCTCTCAGATTTCCGTGTAAGGCCTTGGCGGAATCTTGCCGCCGTTCGCTTGGTATAGCCGCTCCCCCTCAGGGAGTGGCCATGCGTAGCGGATACTCGTCCCCACCTCGATCAGGTTTCGGCGCTCAGCACGTTCTATCGCCCGCTCAGCCACCTTGAGCGGCTGGCCTGTCATTCGCGCTAAGACCTCAATATTATTGCCATTCGCGCCATTCTGGCGCTCCTTGATCGCATTGATCACATCGAAGTCGGAGATATCTTTTCTCGCCATGTGTCGCCCTGAAAATTAAACGGGGGTGCTCTGACCGGCCTGAGCTACCTCGAAAGGAAGGGATTCGAACCCCTGACCTCCCCCGCCACGTTGCGCTACCAGACTGCGCTACCGTCCTAAGACGAGCCGGATTCGAACCGGCGACCACCGTGCCCTTGAATTTACACTCAATCACTTTCGTCAGGTTAAGCCACCTGCGGCAGGTAGGGATGGTTGACATCCCGGGCCGACAGGTTGGGCCTGATGACGTTATCGTAGTCCACGTCCTGAACGGCAACAGCAGCGTCAATGGCAGCGGCGGCGATGACGCCAGCCGCCTCTCCCTTGAGGCCACCCGTAAGCTCCAGCCGCTCCATGAACCATGCAATCTTCGTGCTGGACGATGCCCAGGGGATGATCACATTCTTCTTACGCGCCTTGTCTGGCACGATAGCTTCCAGAGGGATAGGTGCCATCTTGTCAACACCAGCTACGACCTCGGGGACACCCCCTTGGCTGTAGAGCAGGCCGCCAGAGACGACCTTCCAGGGGCGGTGCCTATCGCTGTCGTAGGAGGTAACCGCCACGGTCTTGAGGGACCTTGGTGCGGTGCCATCCGTGCGAGCGTAGTCGGAACCACTGGACACGTAGCCGTCATTCTTCAACTGCCACACGGGGTCACGCTGGTACGGCCTGGAGGGCACGAACAGCAGCTCTCCCGGTCCAGCATCCAGGAAGCTTGCGGCATCCGGCTGGAGGGCTCGGAACTGAGTGACCAGCGTCGAGGGGATGCGGCTGTCTCCCGAGTAGGAGTGCCAATCCCACCAACCAAGCTGGTAGTCCCTGATGTCGTCGGCCACCGCATGCTGGCCTGCGCGGTCAGCCGCGTGGGCGTAGTTGTAGCCGCTGCTACCAAGGTCCGTCGAGAGACCCCCGGAGCCATTGTTCACGTCCACGATGCCAGCCGTCGGGCCGACCACGAACTGAAGGATGGTCTGGGTGTTGGACGGGTCGGAGATGGTAACATCCGTCTTCTGGACGTAGAGGCGAGCACAGGTCTCGTACCTCAAGGCATTCCTGTTGCGGCCCGGATCGAACTGCGAGAGGTAGGCCTTACGGGTCTCGATGGTCGTCATTGCCCAGCGGAAGTTCATCGACTCCAGCGACGGGTCAGGGCCGTTCAGGGTCAGCCCTGGGAGGGGCAGAGTGCCCTGGATATCAGGCAGGAGGCCCGATGCTGGGTTGCCCGCCACGATGTAAGGGTCGATGTCGTAGGTGGTGTACGGCTTGAGTATCTGGGTTGCTCCCAGGTAGCCGTTGTACTGCTCGGAGCCGGCGCCAGAAGCTTCGGACCCAATGATGTACGGGAGGCCAGACTTGTAGACATATTCACCATCGTAGTCTGCCCCGATGAAGATAGAGCCGGTGAACTCTCTGCCGTCATTGGTGACCAGGACCTGATCCACGTCGCCAGCCACGTTGGTCTTGATCTGGGCGATGCCAGTCGAGAAGTAGACGGGGATGTCCTGCCCGAGGATGAGCGCACCGTTGGTCTTCGTGGGGTCCAGCATGCGGCGGACGCCCTGTTGGAACACACGGCTCTCCAGGGAGTTGGTCGCTTGGTTGTTCGCGTCGGCTCGCCCATAGATGGCTGTGTTGGCCCAGGAGGTGAGGTCCCTCCATAGACCCTTACACGCAGTGAAGGCGTAGCAGTCCATGTAGGCGAGGCCCTGCGTCGGCATACCGGCGACACCCCAGTCCGTCTTCACGAAGTCGTCGCACACGATGCAAACCGTCTTGCCTGCCTGCTTGGCGGCATAGGCTGCACAGACTGCGGTCCAGCTACCACCGTAGACAACCACGTCGTACGAGAGGTACTGAGGCGCGTAGCCTGCCTCATAGACATCCATGAAGCCGAAGCGGCCCTTCTCGTAGAAATCCAAGAGGGCCGCGCTGATGCGTATCCGCTGCGCCGGCGTGAGTTTGACCTTGAAGATGGCGAAGAGGCCGCAGTCATGCGACGACACGGCGCCACCATTGATGCCACCGAGGTGGATTGTGGGGTTGGTCGATGGGGCAACGTAGGTGACCGAGGGCGTCTCGCGCGAGAAACCGAACGTGTCTATGGAGTCGGACGTAATGCAGTGCATTCCCTGGCCGAGGAAAGCTGTTGAGGTGGATGCGTAATTGGCGCTCTGAAACCGGCCATTGAACTTGTTGCTGGCATCACGGACATTCGCCGCGATGCCGTCGCCAGAAGCCGTTTGAGCGCCGAAATCACCACCTGACGCGCCAGCGACGGTCCTGGAATAATAAAAGATGGTGAATTCGCCCTGGGTGAAGGTCTGAAGCCCTATCCCGGTATTGTACTTCGCGGTACTCGACCAGCCGCCCCACCGATCATTGGCCGTAAAGGTGGGCGTGCCCGCCCCCGTAAGTGTCAGGTCATTGGTGCCTGGGTGGAATAGATTGAGCCGAGACGTTGGTTCCGTGGTCGCGAACGAGGCGGAGTACAGGGACAAAGCGTCGGACATGGAGGCCCCCGCATCCTTGATGATGCGGACGAGCCTGTCATAGTGGTACTTCTGGCGGCGCGACATGGTGACGCCCTGGCCTGCGCGAGCGGCTTCCAGGGCGGTTGTCTCTGATTGGAATGTGAAATTTGGCAGCGACGGCGTGCCGCCGCCTCCGCTGCGCGAAAATGGTCGGCGATCGACGGTCTTGTTGACCGTCTTCGCCAGCCCGCGAATATTGGCAAGTCTCGTCGCAACGCCGGCCATGTTAGGCGCTCACCACATTGCACTTCCAGCCGGCCTGGGCTGGGATGTCCTTTTCCTCGCTCGCCACGTGATGCGATCTCGCGGTATTCTGCGCAGATCCGATCGCCACGCTGGCATCTGGAGCCAGCCCGGCCGCCGAGAACATTTCGCCGCTGGCGGGCGCACGGACACGAAACACCAGCGAAGCCGCATCTTCAGGCGCCGCAAGCGTCGGCGCGACCTGCGTCGTGCTCGATGCAAGCGCGATCGTCTCCGACCAGATCGGGAAGAACAATTTGGCCCCGCGGACATCCTTGACGTAGCCGCATTGCACATGAGCACCGGTGATAGCCATGCTTCAGTCTCCTGGTTTCGATTTGGATTTCAGTTGTGGCGATATCGCCCGCGCGGCCCGATCAGCTCGCGTCGTAAAAGGCCGCGCAGCGCTGCTTCACGGCATCCTCGACATCGGCGAGGTATTCCCAGCGCAACTGGGTCGCTCTGTATTTCTCGTTGACCTGCGGATAGGCCCGGCCCATCTCGGTGCGGCATTCAGCCGGCAGTTCCGGCTTCTGCGGACGCACGGCCAGCCGGCCGACGGCCGCGGCGGCCTTATCGGCCCGGGCTTGCCTTTCTTCCTCTGTGGTCTTGCATCCAGCGCTGGTCAACATCAGTCCAACGGCCGCCATCGTCGCCAACATCCTCGGCGATCGCACGCTCAAGCTTTTCATGTGCCACCTGTAGTGATTGCTGGTCGGCCCGCGCCCGCTTCCGGTAATCCTCGAGCACCTGTGCCGCCGCGTTGCGCTGGCGCTCCAACTCGGCGATTTCGGCCTTCGCCGCTGCCAGCTCGTAGCCGGAAACCATCTTTTCCAGCTTTCCGTCGCAGACCGCCTTTGCCGCGGCCGTCGCGATCTTCACCTGTTCGGCCGCGTAGGTCTTCACCCGGCCGGCCGTGAGATCGCCGATGACAGGCACGTCGACGAGCCCGAAGCCGCCGACCAGCGGCACGGCGTCCGGGATTCGGATGCGGGCAGCACCGGGAATGCCTTCCTCGTAGAGCAGCAGCCCAACGAAGAGCACACCGCCGATCCCGATAAGGCGCGCTATGGCGGCGAGAACAGCACTCATCAGCGCACTCCTTGATCGCGGACGTCATAGGGTTCGGCCGGCGGAGCATACGGCTCCGGTCCAATCGGCTCGCCATCGACAGCTACCGGTGGCGTGGCGTAGGGAAGCCCAGTTCGGGTCGCGAAGATCGCCGCGATATCCTGGGCGGTCGCAAAGCCGGTGTAAAAGAACACCGACGCGATGATGTTCACGATCAGGCCCCATGCGATCGTCTCGTTTACCCGCGTATCCTGAGAACCGATCAGCACGTAGATGAACCAGAATGAGATGATGAGGTTCGGGAAGATCGCTGCCTTCCGCCACTGCCAGCCTGGTTCGCCGCTGGGCTTGGCTTCTGCCCGGCGAGACATCAGGCGGCATCCTGCAGGGCGGCGTCGAAGAGCTTGCCATACCGAGCGATATCGGCAGCACGATCGAGGCTATTGATAATCTTGCGAGCGTTCACCCAATCCGATGAACCGCTGGTGAAAAAGTCGCGCAGCGCCTTCCCGGTGAACAGGCCATCTCGCATGCCGACGACAATGATCTTGCCGGCGATGTCAGGATGCAGCGCGAGATCCGGATTGCCGACGAGATCGACCCCAAGCAACCGCGCGAACTTGGCATAGTTGTCGTGGCCTGTAATCTGGCATAAGCCGCGGCCACGGAATCTCCACCCATCGCCTGAAGCCTCATCCCCGTTCCCCATGCGGTTGGCATAGGCGCGGTTGGCGATGCGCTGGGGCTGCTTGGCATAGGCTGCCGCGTCTTTATTGGAGAAGTATTTGCCGAACGTCCTGACGAGGCCCTGAGCGCTGTAGTTCAGGTTTTCAACGATCGGCAGATATGTACCGCCCGTCTCGATCATCGGCGTGGCGAGGATGTAGGCGACGTGGCGCTGATCTGCGACTTGCTCGGTTGCACACCCATCAAGGATAGCTTCGATGCCGGCGACCTGAGACTGGGCCAGCGATCCGCCGAACACAGAGGTTCGGACAGCCGCAAAGAATTGCGATCGGTTCATGGATGTCTCCAGATTGCGGGGAATAGGGAAAAGACGCTAAAGCGAAATAAAATTGGTTAAAGCACTCGCCCCAACTATGAGACGAGCATTTAAGTCTCCGATCTCGGAATTAATCACCGTGAGATTGCAGAGATGAAAAAGGTGTCCTATACGTCGAGTGATCATAGGAGATGCCGATGACCACTCTGGCGAACAATACAGACGAACCGATCGGAGACGACCACCTAGACGCCCTGCTGGCGTTTGGCAGCGAGTACTTCCTGCGGCTCATGAGAAGCGTAGGTTACGCGTTTCTAGCCACGGTCCTCATCTACGCGAGCAACTATGAACTCAACCAGCCGAAGCTGGTCATTCTTGCTATCGGGTCATTCGGATTGTTTGCTGGCAGTGCTCGCATAGGCCAGATAGGCCTTGGAATTCTGATGGTGCTAGCGACCGTGCCAAAAGAAGTACTCTTGCCGATGCTCAACTAGCCGTTACGGCCAGACTATTTCAGGAAGCTCCAGCAGAAACTCGGCCACAGTGGGCTTTTCACGTTTCCCCGCCTGCACCTTGGAGAGTTCAGAATAGGCGTACTGCCAAACATCATCTCGCCATGCGACGAAAGCCAGTGCTTGCGCGGCCCAAGGTTCGACGGTGGATGCGATGTAGGAGGCCATTGTCACGCCATCATTGAAGAGTTTTGAACGGGCTGTTCCATCAATCGTGCCCTGGATGGCAGTTTGGTAGTCGGCCACCTGCGGCTGGCTGAGGGCCGCGACCGAGGCGAGGAATTCAGCCTCTTCTGCCACGGTCATCTCGATTTCAACGCCATTTATGTTTTTGAACATGGTCATCCTCTAATGCCATCAACAGTAACAAAACCGGCTAGCGTGACGGAACTGCCGGGGGTGATCTGAAGGGCGTTTCTAGCAGTGCCGGATGATCTCTGGCCGCCGTTGTTTTCCGACGTGACGCCGGAGGGGGAGACATTTGTATAAACCCTTGATGTCGCGTGCATATTGTTGCCGGATGCGTTGAAATTGAAAAGAATTGTTTCGAATGACACAGCGAGTAGCGTCTGCCTCGTGATCGCTAAAGCTGTATCTGTGATACTGGAGGCAGCAACCGACCCAGCTGAGCCAACCAGTGTTTGGATGGTGTAATCACCGGCTCCCGAATCATAGGATAAGCCATTGTTGGTGCTGGACCTGATGAACATACCTGCCGACGCCGCAGATGGAACGAGCGAACCTACTACCCGCAGCATCCTATAAGAGCCCAGGTCTGTAACGCCGAGAGAGCCGGCGGCAGACAGTGTGTAATGGCCGATCGATTCCCAGCTAAACGGCTTTATGACGGTGAAGAAATTCGATCCATCGCAGATGATTTTCGCGGACGCCCCGAGGGGGACAACGAGCGTGGCAAGTCCGTTGATCGTTTCCGAACCGTTTGGGTCGATCGTGACGGGGCCGCCATACGCCATAATGTCCAACGGGTAACCACTACCAAGTGTCGCCGCCGTCGCAAGCGAGAGTGTCGCGGCGGCGGTGAACCGGATCGTCGTACCTGCGTCGGCAGCTACGGCGGTGTAGTTGCCGCTCTTAGTGAGGTACTCCGTACTGTGGTTGTACCTGATGGCACCCGTAGCGGTATCGATCGTCTTGATGAGGCGATCACTTGCCCCATCAAACACGTAGAATTCCATAATCCCCGCAGTCGCTGTCGATACCCATTCGGTGCCGGCGACTGCATAGGCAGGGCGAACGGATCCTGAATGCGAACTCAGAAGCGCATCCAGGCTTTCGTCCATCCTGCCGGCCATTGCCGTCGGCGTTGCTGGACCTATGAGCGGCACGCTCCAGTTAGTTGCTTGGCTCATTGAATGGCTCCGTATCCTTTTGCAACGTAATCGAACGTTCGGGATATTGATGTCCCGGCCGCGTTCTTGAACTCCATGTGGAATCCGGCCTCGTTTTTAGCCGTGATCAGGTAATAATCGCCAGTCGCGAGGCCCTGCGCGGCGATCGAGACGCCCTGCAGGTGCTTGTAGGCAGGATCAAACGACACGGTCAGCCCGCCAGGCGGAACGGCGATGTCATTGCCGGCCGCGACTCTGTCAGGCATGTCGATCGAGACGCCCATGGAGGTCACGATCGGCGTTAGGTCATCCTGCAAGGTCTCAAGCCTTGCGCGGAACCTATACCCTCTGGCGGCTATGTCTCCGGTCACGAATGGGGTCCAATTCGACCATGTCGGCGATCCGGACGGATCGTCATCTGTGATCGACATCTCTAGAAGAGTATTCCAAAGACTGCCGACATCACCAAAGAAGTCGGCCCGACCGAATGCGTCTTCAAGTGAAAAGAAGTCGTCACTAGACCACTCACCGGAAGCATTGATCGCCGACGAGACGCGAGAGGTGTAGGTGTCACCAAGGTCGATGACGTCCTCAAAGTAGTAGTAGCCAAACGGCAGATACCCCTCCGTAGATAGAAAGAAATCGGCCGGGTCGAAAAAGTCGGCGAGATCGAAAAAGTCGGAGCTTACATCGAGCCGCAGAGTGCTGCCGTCGAAATAGGTTCCGTCTTTGACGCCAGGGAATGGCGCCACTTCGTTTGCATCCTCGACCGCGTTGAAGCTTGTCAGTCCGTCAATCGTGTTGACAATGATTGTCGGGTTGGGTGACCGAAGCCCAGAAAAGCTAACAGCCTTGATCAGGTACGTGCCGCGCAACGGCGGCAGTTGCACCTGCTGTCCGACAATTGGCGACCGCAACAGAGACGCGGTTTGCCACGTCACCAGCGGCGACGGAACAGGCGAGTACCTGATCTCGTAGTGAGAGATGCCAGTCTCTGCGGCAATCGGGTCCCACTGAAAGGTTGCCGAGTCACCGGTTACCGCAATCTTGAAGCCAGTTACATCTGGAGGGGGGGTCGCGAATATTATCGCGCTGACAACACCGTACAGCCATCCCGACAACTGGTCGTTGGCAAAAACAGCGCGCACCCTGACATCGTAAGCCCCGGCTGGCAGATCTACCAGATCGGCGTAAGCAACGGTCACCTGATTGATCGGATACCAAAGGCCGGAACCCTTGGGTGCGTACTGGACTATGTAGCTAGTAACCTTGCCACCCTGGGGTGCCTGCCACGAGATGCGGACAGCAGAAGTTGGCGGATTGGTGGTCCAGATGCTCTCTACCGACGCAAGCCCAGTCGGCTTCAATGAGCGATAGTCCACCAGGGCTGGAATGCCTGTCTGGAACGGTGGGATGGTCCCGGTGTCAGCCGTCAAGATCGCCGGAGCATCATCGACGAGTTCCAGTTTTGCCGACAGGTCAGATTGAGGCATGATGCTCTTGACGCGAAGAACGACACTCTCCGTGCCATTCTCGCCGAACTGCACCAGATCCCCAACCCCAGGCAACGCGCCCGTGTCGGAGAAGGTGAAGTTGGTGAATTCACCATCGACACCTACCACGGTGCGAACCAGTGACGTTCCGTCAGTCAGCCTGAACCGCATCGAGTATGTCTTGCCGCTCTCCATCGAGAACGTATCGTCGAGCGTGACGCCGCCCGCAGAGACCGCCTTGACGCGCGCCGCTCCGAGGCCCCACAACACAACGTCATGATTGACGCGGACGCGATCGCCTCTGGTGCAAACCAGATGCTCGAAGTCGGTCATCAGCGAATAAGATTCTCGCTGAAGGCGAAGTTGCGCGATCTGATAACGTCCGTGACGCCAGATCAGTTTGGTGTCCGTAACGCCAGGGAAATCGAGCCCTTCAAACTTGGTCGCATTAGCTGCTGTGTATCCATCGTCATAAACAACCCGCTCATCATTGAGATAGTTGTTGTCCCGATTGATGAAGTTCACGCGGAAGCCGTGTGGCATATCCGCGTATGCCCTTGTCGAAGAGAACCCGGACGAATTGCGCGGCGTGAAATGCTGTACAATGTCGGACCCCGCGACATCCCAAACAATACCCCACTTGCCATCCCGGAATGAAACGGAAGCTCGACCCGCTGCGGCGATTTGCGTAAGTCGGTCGTAGACCGACACTTGATCGGCCGCCACCAGATCGAACGTGAAGCCCTGCGTCGCGCAGTATGCGTGCCAATCCTGAATGCTCTCCAGGTCAATGGATGCATCCGCAACAGGACGAGCGTTTGCGTTACCTTGCAGAACCTGCCTGAAGTGATCGGCTGGGTTGCGTGTGGTCTGGTTGAACACCCATGTGGCGCCATTCCATGACCTGATACGCGGGCTGACGATGCAGTTAAGCTGGCTGATCGTCCCGTTGAGCTCGTTGGTGGCCTTGATCCTCAAGGCGATCAGTGTCAGCGGCTTACTGAAGCTGATAACCGGCTCATTGCGGCGGCCACGAACAGCTGTCCAATAGGCCGTTTCAGAAACGGTATCGCCACCAACGTAATCTGGCGATGATTTCCAAAGGCGCACATCATACTGGCCACGCGCCACCGCTACGGAGCGCGACTGCCTAACCGCTTGCGCGGAGGCCGCCAATACGGAAATCTGCCCCATTGACACCCACGAACCAGTCCCCGCCGGGGCGTACTGCACCTCAATGTTGACGTTGTAGTTGACGCGATTGCCGTCTTTCTTCCTGTATCGATAGACTCCGTTTGGAAAGCTGACGTCGACGGATATTTCGTCAATATTGTCGGCTGTCGTGCGCTGAATCCATCCACTGGGATTGTCGAGCAGGACGGAAACGCTCTCCTCGTACACCGGCTTGGTGTAAAGCGTCGGAGACTGCGTCAGGTGATTCGTGATGATCTCATAGGAGGCTTCTTCGAACGTGCTGATCGGCGTCTCAGCGATTTTGAGGTCGCTTATGTCGATCGGGCCATAGCCAACACAGAAAAGCTGCCGCAGGTACTGGTCGTTACCCACGATCTCGGTGTAGTCGCCTGCTGCCTTTGGCGGCGAGATGCGGTGGATGCCGAAGATTTCTGGCACCGCGCCATACTGCAAATTTTCGTTTTGCGCGCCACCAATGGAATAGAGCGTCTTGGTGTTGTCGGCCGCTTGCTGTTTTGGCTTGGCAACCGGGAAAAGAGCATTGACCACCAATGAGCCAGCGACAGTCAGACCGGCACCGATTAAACCGGTTACCGCAGCGCCGGCAGCTGTGCCGACCAAGGCTGGCGCGAGCACGCCGAGAAGGTATGGTGCAAAGATCGCCGCGGCTATCGACACAATGGCGCCAAGAATGCTCTTAAGCATCCCCTTGCCGGGCACCCTCACGATCGCGACAGAGGCACCAGCCTTGACACGCACACGCGGCCAGTTTGCCCGGTTGATCGAGTGGCCGTTGATCGTGATGTACAGCCTCGACGGCTCGACTTCGCAAAAGTCTAAGATCTCGGCGACAGAAAGGCAGGCTGGCACGCGTATGTGCTCGCGATGCTGGCGCAGTGGCGAGCGACGCAGATAAACGTCTACGCCTTCGCCCGGCGCGAAGATCTCAACCGGCGCCGGCGCCGATACTAGTTGCATTGATCTGCCCTATTGATTGAGCCGGTAGAACCCGGAAATTCGACTTCGCCAGCGCATGTCGCCGATGCGCTGGATGACGGACGGATCATCCGGCCCTTCGCTGTGAAGCATCCGGCCTTGACCGAGAAAGACGCCCACATGGCTGTCGTGCCGCCCTGCCCGCATCAGCACGCAGTCGCCGAAAACAGGTGTGTCCACCTGCCGCCAGTTTTTCTCGCGTTCCTCGGCGATCAACGGGCCGATATCCCTGTGCCGGAACTCCCTGGCGTCCATCTCGGCGGAATATGCCGGCACCGGAGTGCCGAGCATATCTCGATAGAAGAGAAACAGGATGCCCCAGCAGTCCGCGCCGGCGTATTCGCGTCCGTGAGCCACATATGGAATCCCGACAAAGTCGCTCGCCGTTTTCGACATTGTCAGAACAAGCCGGGGAAGCTGCCGGGCGTGAAAAGCTGCGCCGGGTGCGGCTCATTAATGAGCGCATCTGCCACCAGCGTGGCGGAGATCCTGCCATCGTCCATGGTGACATCCGAAAGCTGAAGCGCCGGCAGCTGGATCTCGACCGTGTTTAAATCACTGGCCAGGACGAGTTCGACCTTGATGTCCGCCGGCGTCGCAATGCTTCGCAGAATCGTAACCAGGGACCGGTCCGTGTTGTCCATGCTAAGTTGGACACGCGGCGGGCTATCGCTATCGTCGTCTGGCAGGGTGAACTCGAATGGCAGGAAGAGGTATTCGTTGCCTCGGCTGTTCGTCCCATAGATGAGCGGATCGTCGGAAAGCCGCGCGGTTGGATCACTCGACAGGTAGATCGGCGTGCCGAGGTCCTCATGCGTCACAGTAAGGAGACAAATAACGACCTCGTCCGTTTCCTGCGCATAGACGACCTCACGGAACCTATCGCTTACATCCCGGCTCATGGCAGCACCTCGAGGGCGATTTGAACGCGCCAGTCGATCCCGACTGACGAGACGGACGCCGGCTGGCGCATTCTTACCAGCAACGGAGAACCGCCATGCGGATCAGGGAAAGTGAAGGCGCGCGCGCGGTCCTTGATGTCGTCGATCACGAAGTCGATGAACGCCTGGTATTGCGCCTCGATCATCATCATGCTCCCCGTGATCGGCCGCACATTCGCGGTCGTGCGCCGGCGCACCTTGGCAGGCCCGACAGAGACATTAGAAGCGAGCAGGTTGTCCGCACCCTCTTCGGCGTAACCATCCTGCAGGAATTCTTGTGGCAGGCCCGCGGGCCAAGAAGGGACTGTCATCGACGTGCGAGGCCTTCCGAAAGACCGAATTGCGACTTCACGGCACGGCGCGAGCGCGTTCCAGGTGTGCTCAGATTCGAGGCGACGGCCTCGTCGATAATGACATCGAACTGCAGCCCGTCATTCGTATCGCGCCGCTGTGCTTTCACGCTCGACCCGTTGTTGTTGACCACGTTGAAATTCACATTCACATTCGCCGCGCTCCTGGCGCCGGAAAGCAATGCTTCGGTTTTTTGATTCGGCACCACCTTCGAGCCGCGCGGCAGGTTCACCAGCTCACGGCCGCGCTCCCCGACCATTGCAACGCCGCCAGGCGCGAAGTCAGTGCCTTCGGCAAAGCCGCGAATGAGGAAGCTGCCAAGCGTCGTATTCGGCGCCCACATCGAGCTCGTCGGCGAAATGCCTCCGAATAGGCTACCAAGGCTACCAAGGAAGCTCGATGGACTGTTGGCGCCGTTCGCCGCCGCCACCAGCTGCTGGGAGAATTGGCCGAGGCCGCCACCTAGATTGGTCAACCCCTGCGCAGCAGTGTTGACGGCCGGCGCCATGTTGCTGAGTCCACCACCCAAGCCATCGAGACCTTTGGTGGCAACGCCGGCAGAAGAGCTCAGCTTGTTGACCGCATCGGCGGCGCTTTCCATGTTCTGGTTAGCACCGATCCCCTGCCACTTGCTGATCCCAGCCTTGCCTGCCCCATACCATGCGCCCCAGCCGTTTTTGGAGGCATAGTCGAGCGCGAAATCGATACCGGCAGGACCATTGGCGGCGATGGCCGGATCAAGTCCAGTCTTCGACATGAAGGCATTCCCAAGGCCGCCGCCCTTATAGAGCTGGAATGGTCCAAAAGATGCTTCCCGCACCCCGTTCTTCACATAGTTGGACTGCAGGTTCCAACTGCTCAGCCCACCTTCAGAGCGAGCAACAGCGAGTGCGATGCTCGGGTCGATCCCGCGCTGCGTCGCCGCCTGCGCGATGTAACTGGCCACATCGCCGAGAGGAGCGCGCGTGACGGGCGTCACCGGAGCCGTCCCGACGTTGTCGTTTACGGCACCGAGAAGCTTTCCAAGCGTTGTATTGGCCGAGAAATTGTCGTTGGCTGCAATTTTACCGATGCCCAGGCTGCCGAGCAGTCCGCCGCTCGACCCCGTACCAACGATCGCATTGACGAACTGCTCGAACAGCCGGTCCGTCACCTTCGCTAGAACATTGTTGAGCGCGTTCAGGATCGCATTACCGAGCGCCTCGCCGATGCTGTCACCTTGCATCAATCCGTCGCGGAAATCGGTGAAGAAGCCGCGCACGCCATCGCGCAGTTCCTGAATCCGCATGTTGTCACGCATCACCTGCGCTTCCTGCGACATCAGGTCGACCGGCAAGCCGGCTCCGCGCTGACGTGAGGCGATCTGCTGATCTTCAGACGAACGGAAGATTTGCTCGCGCTCGAACTGCAGATCATTTGCCAGCTTGGCACGGTTATAGGCGTCGGTCAGCTTGCCAAGTTCCTGCGCCTTCTGGCGGATCAACTCCAGTTCGGATTGGTCGACGTCGACGCCATTTTTTGCCGCCTCGATACGCAACGCCGAAGTCAGCTCATATTCCTTGCGCAGCGCGACAACTTCGCCGCCGGTCTTGCCAATCAGGTCGATTTCCGTCTGCTGGTCCTGCACCATTCGCTGCATGTTCTGCGCACGATCGCGCTGCGCCTCCAGCAGTTGATGTTCGGCGGCAATTCTTGCTTGTATGCCCGCGAGATCGATCCTGTAGTCGCGATCCGTCGTGCTTTCCCTCTCGTTGAACTGCGCAGCCGCGGAGGCGCGCGCCGCAGCCTCGCGCTCGGCTGGAGAGCGCGCAGCAGCCTCCTGCCTGATGGCCGCGAGGCGGTTCTGCTGCTGCTGAAAGAGCGATGGCGTCCGGTCGGCCTGAGCCTGTGCATCGCGAATGGGACTGAAGACGCCCAACGGATCTAGCGGCGGCAAGGTGCCGATCTGCGTCAGAAGATCCTTGGTTTTTGTGATCTCCGTATTGATCTGCAGAAACTGCTGGGCAGCCTTGAGGATTTTGTTTCCAAACTCCTCGTACTGAGGGTTAACCTTCGAGATTTCCGAGATCGTATCAATGAACTTCTCCCCCTCGATCCGCCCGCTGCGGATGCCGCTGTCGAGCCCGCGGAAGGCGTCCTCAAACGGCTTGTAATCTTGGGAGAGATTGAAGAACGCCTGCCCGCCTTTGCCAGGGGTCTGCATGGTGCCGAACTGTTCGCGCAGCTCGCGCGCCGCCTGCACCTGCAGCTTCTGCTGCTCGGCGAGGCTACCAATCGTCGATGCCCGCGAAACAGCCCGGTCCGCATTCGAATAGGACCGCGCGCTGCGTTCTGCCACACCATAGGCTTCAGCCAGGGCTTTCACGTTGGCCTGATGCTGTTGCAGCAGCTGGTCGGCATTCTTCAGCGATGTTTCGCTGCTCTTGGCGTACATGATCGCCGCTGCGCCGGCGGCACCCAATGCAAGCGGCAGTGCGCCGATGCTGGATACGGCTATCGTCGCGACAGAGGCCACATCGCTGAGAGCGGCTTTAACGCCTCCTTGACCCGCATATAGCTGGGCAATCTGCGGGCCTTGCTGCGCTGCAATTATGCTGAGCGGCGTGCCTGATGCGATACCTTGACTTATGTCGAAGGCCTGGTAGCCCAGGATCTGGCGGCGACCCTGCGCAGAGTTGTCGTTTGCGCCCTTTTTCTGCTCTTCGTTCAGTCGCTCATGCGCAAGACGAACCTTGTCCAGTTGCTCGACCTGCTGGTTACGCAGACGAAGAACCTGCTGCTCAGCCTCCTGCTGGGTCGTAACGCCCTGAAGGACGGCGCGGTTGATCACCTGCAGGGACCGCGTCATTTCGGATTCGAGCTTCAGCTGCGCAGCAAGAACCGGATCAGTCTTCGATCGGAGCCGGTCATAAGCCGCAGCCGTCCGCTCGATCGACTGCGGCAGCTGGTTTTCATAGATGCGCATTGACTGCTGGATAGCAGCAGTCGCCTTCGCCTGCGCAGCCGCGGCACGCTCGCCGAGGTGATCATAAGCGAGAGCCACACGGCGCTCGCCAGCCTCGACGCCAGAGGCATCGATAACAAGCTCGACAATCTTGCGATCGCGTTGATCAGCCATCGTCGTCTAGATCCGTTTCCTTGGCATCGAGGTAGAGATTGTCGAGGGTTTCAATCACCTCGACTTCCCATGGGGCGAGCCGCATGCGCGTCATGCGGTTAAAGGCTTCAATATCCGACCATCCGATCGGTTCGGGGCCGGCAAATCCGACGCCCTTGCGGCGGCGGATGCGATGATAAGCTGTCCAGAGATAGGCGAGAGGTTGGGGAAAGGACGGAAGCTTTATTTCCGCCTCCAACTTCGCCCTTTTCTCCGGATTCCGGGTCCGCTTCAACAGAGCTTTCACCCGGTCAAAATGCGTCACCCCGTCCTTGCCGACGATGTTCAGCGCAAAGCGGCGCTCGGCGAAAGCGATCAGCTCGTCGCAGAGCGCGGTGTAAAAGCCTTGTCTTCCACCAGCCAATCGACGATCTGCGAATAGGCCCAGCCCATCTCCGGCTTGATCAGAAGTTCACTGGCCTTCGAGACGTCATAGAGAACGCCGCCGATCTTGATGGGCGTCCAGTCCACGATCCGCGCGACGACCCACGCGACGTTGTCGCGCCGTGCCTCTTCGGGTGAGATCTCGTCCGGCTTGTACTTCTTACCGTTGACCTGGGCGCTCTCGATTTGCTTCTGCTTGAGCAGGCCCTTGCGGGCTGCCGCGTCGCTCCACGCGATCGACTTTTCATGCGAGGGGCCGGCCAGAGTGACTTTCCAGCCGGTCGGCGTGCCGTTCCGCTCGATTTCGATGACGGCGACATCCGTGGGCAGAAAGCCGTCGAGTTCAACTGCATTGTCCATTGTATCTGTCCTTTTCTCGGGAAGGAGAGCGGAGGGGCGCCGAGAAACGCCCCTCCGCATTGCGCGCAATTTTTAATCGGCTTCTCGGCGCCGATCCTGCTATTTCGATTTCCTAGCTTCGCCGCTCACGAAGGTGGCAGGGTCATTGGATGATGACTGATCGAGGGGCGGCAGCGCTGCACGCTCCTCGTCCGTCAAAAGCAGGGATTCTCCCTGTATGACCCCATCCGGGCCGATCGGAAGTGGTGACCCGTCTAGATTCGTCACCTTCGCCCTCTTCGCCGTCTCGCTGATCGCGAGCGCCGTGATGGGCAGGCCTGCCGCCTGCGGAAAGACAATCACATAGCCGGCCGCAACTGCCTTATCGACTGCCTGCTGGAGCGTTTCGGCGGCATCACGCACGGCCTTTTCAAGTGCTTCCATCTGGATCTCCTTCTGGAGTTTCAGGTCGCGTTGCTGACCTGCAGTTTCACCATAGTGGCGTCATAGGCGCCACCGCGTGTATCCTTGCCGACGAGCTCGGCAGGAACCCCGATCGTGACGGTACGGGCGCCGCCCGCCTTACTGAGGGCTGATTTCGCCACGCTGCCCAGCGTAAAATTCGGCACGAACACGGAGAAGAAGGCAGCCGGGGCCGCCGTGTTCTCTTGCCCGAGGACGTGCAGCGAGAACTGCGCCTCGGAACTGAAATCGGCGAGCGCCTGGAGGTCCTTGCGCAGCATCGTCAGGTTCATGGACGTCTGGAAGATACCCGTGAAGACATCGGGAGCCAGGCCGCCGGGGCTGATCGTGCTCGGCGCATTCGGCTGCAGGTCGAAGGCGATGTCGAACGAGGTAATGTCGACGACGTCGGTGGAGCCCAGGCGGATCGTTGCCTCGGTCGCGGCCAGCGAAAGCGTTGTGACGTCTGTCGGCGACGTAAACACCGGTGCAGATGCGCCGGTCGCCGTGCTCATGGCGCCGGTACCGGTCCACCCGTATTCGGTGTCGAGCAGACCATCGGGCTGCATGCGGAGCGCCGCCCGCGTCCAGCGCGCGTCGGAAAACACTTCGGAACTGTCGAGATCGTACTCATACTCCTCGATCGTGAAGTAGGTGCGCGTCATCGCGCCCGCTGCGCCGTTGATGAGGATGCGACCGGGACGGATAATGCTGAAAGCCGTGTCCGGCGATGCATTCGCGATCAAGGTCTCAGCCACGGTAATGACGGACGATGTCAGCCCGACGATGCGAAGGTTCTGGCTGTTATTCGCCGCATCCGGGAGGCCGGTTGCGCGGATGACGTCGCCGACCCGCAGCCCCTTGGCAATCCAGTCGCCCGCGGCGGCGACGATCGTGCTTGTCGTCGTCGTGACACTGGTCATGTCGACCTGAGTGATGGTCATATCGGCGGCGGAATATGTGCTGCGCATGATCGCCTGCCAGATCGGGTCCGCGCGGCCGATAGCGAGCTCGCTGTTGTAGACGCCGGTCGTACGGCGCGAGCCGTGACGGCCGCGCAACTGCTGACCGTCCTGGCGGACGATATTCGAGTTGATCGACTGCTTCGTCAGCTGACCGCCCTGGCCGCCCGAGGTGCCGAGCAGCAGCGCGCCGGCGCCGCTGGCAGGCGTTCCCTTTGCGCCCTGCGCCTTGATGGCGACATAGCCGTTCCATTGTTCAGAATAGGCCATCGAAGGCTCCCTTGATGTCCGCGTCCAGGCGGGTTGATGGAAGTTGAAACCGAACCGCTCTAGCCGCGGTGCCAATAGATGAAGGCGCAGGTCATGGTCGCGCCGAACCAATTACCATCGTCGGATGCGCTTCCGCCGCCAGCCGTGAACGGATCTTCGGTGCGCAGGTAGCAGCCCGGCGAAACGCTGTCGTAGAACTGTTTGCGCCGGAAGATCTCGCCGATCTGATCGCCATACTGCTTCGCGAGCTCGGTGCCCGACCCAACAGGAACGAACACATGCACGAAGATCATCCCGAGGTACTGGTAAGGATGGCTTCCCTGCTTGCCCTGTCCGTAGATCTCCGACGACAAACAACGAATTTCGAGGTTGACCCATGGCTGCAGTACCGCGTCGCCGTCGACAGGCGGCCACGGATCGGCAGGAACCTCATTTTCAAAGGCGATGCGCGTCAGCGTCCATTCCGCCACCAATTTGGCGCGGATCGCAGCTTCAGCCCCAGCATAGCTAGCCATCAACGCTCCGTAATGATGATGACCGGGAAGCGCCGGTCGGCTTGATTGTGGGCGGTCTTGCCGTGTCTCTTCGCGATCGCGCTTTCAAGCACGCCGGACGCGGCACGCTCCGCTCCATCGTGGCCGAGCCACCACGACGCGCCGGATGACGCCGCCTTGCTCTGATTGACGCCGGCGCCATCGATCACCGCACGATAGGTGAACTGGACGCTGACGACATTCCCGAAGCGGGAGGTGATCTTTCGGCGAGCCTGCTGATAGACCTCAGAACTCCCGGAAACCTTCATTTTCATGCGGCCGACTTCGATTTTGCGGCTGTACGGCAGTGTGTTCGTAATCATGACCTCGTCGCCCGAGCGCCAATTGGCGAGATTTGCGACCGTCCTTCCGTTCAGCATCATCTGATGTGCATTGCGATAGGCGCCCGTCAGGACCGGCGAGAGATCGAACAGCGTTTCCATGGCGAACTGCACGATCTCCGCAATCCGCTGATATTGATAGATGATGACGCCATCCGCCTTCACCCGCTCTTCCGTAGCGCCGGCCACGCCGTCAACGATCCTTATGAAGGACGAGGGCCTTGGTTCTTCACCCATGATGGCCGCATGCTCGCGCTTTGCCGTGCTGACGATCAGCTGCTGCGTCAACTTCTCCGTATCCTGCTTGAGGATGCGGATTGTCTCGCCCATCGTGAGCTTTGCCATCCTCGCCCTGTCAGCCCTTTACGAACATCTCGATGCGAACGACAGTATCCGCCATCTTCATGTAATCCGGCTTGCCGATGATGGCGTGCGGCTCGTTGTCGATCAGCGCAAATCCGCCGGCCTGCGGCAGCCCGAAGCCCTCCAAGCCAGTCGGCGAGATAATCACCTTCTTATCGTTCTGCCGGATGGTCGTGCCGTCGATCTCGTCCGACGAGACCTTGCGGACATGGCCCATGATCTCAACCGACGGTGTGGCCGCATTGGATTTTCGAAGGACGATGGTTTCACCGGCTACGGCGATCGATTCGTCCAGTTTCGCTATGGCGTCCTGAGGCGTGAACATCGTCAGACCCGATAATTTCGGAATCGCTTCAGAGAGCCAGCGATCACCTCGGGAACGGCGCCGTCATTCTGCTGGCCGGGTATTGCCCCGATCCAATATTCTTGCTGCTGGACCATGATGTCGGTGACCTCGGTCCGATCACTCTTCAGGAACGGATCACGGCTCTTGGCGAGCCAGAGCGACTTCAGGAAGTCCATCGCCGCAAACTTCAAATCACCTGGAATAGTCTCGAAACCGGCCTCATAAACGACGACGATCTTCGAGCTGCGCCATGCACTTGGGCAGTCGGATCGCATGCGCGTTACGATGCCCGCTTCGGGATCAACGATATAATCAGTCGCCGTCAACGCAGTGTCGCCATCCGTCAGACTGGTGATATCAGCATTATGCCGGCGGGCGAGCAGCAAGCGATCGAGGTAGACGCTGTAGAAGGTTTCGGTCAGCGTCTCCTTCTTCAGGGTGGGCTCGCCGCCATTCCCGATCGCAATATTGCATTCAGACGCGATCGCCGCGGCGACGCGCTGGTCAAGCGCCAGCAATGTTGCATCTTTACTTGCATCACCAGCGTCAAGCCCAGCGGCTTCCCGACGCTCTTCCACCGTCAGAAGCGTCAGGTCCGTCGCCGCGGTCGTGACGACGAGCGTGCTCCGCATAGGCTTCCGGATCATGCTTATTCCGCCTGATCGCCATTGCCGCCGGCGCCGGCATCGCTCGCAGCGCCCTCGGGCTGGCCCGCTTGCGCCGCGTCCGTTCCATCACCAGTGCCATCGCCATCGCCCGACTGCGGCTCGTCACCGCTTTTGGGTTCGACGGGAGGCGTGGTGATGCCTGCGGCAACCAGCGCCGCGATGATGTCGGCCTTCGTTGCACCGCTTGGGACTTCGACGTTCGCTGCTTCTGCGATCGCCAGCAGGTCGGCCTTTCTCAGCACTTCCAGCGCCGTCGTGTCGACTTCGGCTTCAGCCGCTTCCGCAGGGTGCAGAATGCTCCAGGCGAGATCCCTCGCCGCGACCAGGTTCGGAAGGTCGACTTCCTTGCTGACGTTCACGCCGCCGGGATCGAACAGATCGAATCCGCCCCCTGGAATTGACTCCACGCGGAAACCACGCGGCAACTCATCCGGCCGGTTCACGACGACGGGCTCGACCTTCAGCCCTGCATCGGCGATTTCCTCGTCGGTGACCGCCGCGACGGTTCCCATTGCCAGGCACGACTGTGCGGCGTCATACGGCATGTTGATGATGTTTCCGGCCTCGCGGCCGATCAGCTGTCTGACAAACATGGGTAACCCCTGAAATATGTCGATCGGAGATCTCCGCCGAGCCGAAGCCCGGCGGCCATCACGTCAAAGATCAGTCAATGATCGCGCTCGGCGGCGTTTCCTGCGCATAGCGAAGGTCGGCCAGCAGGAACACGCCCGCGGTGATGTTCGCCGCATTCGAGGCGCCGGTGGTGACATAGATGCAGTCGAAGCCGTTGTTCAGATCGAGCAGCGCCGGGTCGATCTCGAAGATCACCTGCTTGTTCTTAACGGCCGCATCCGTCGTGTAGTTCACCGCGTCGGTGCGGCGAACAAGCGTGTCGGAGGCCGCGGTGTCCAGGTTGGACCAGATCGGCACGGCATTCGCCAGAACCTTGGCGCCGGTCCCGGCAACGTCCTGAGCCTGCATCGGCGTCAGCGCGACAGTGGCGGCGTTGCCCTGCGTCAGTGAAATGACGATGAAGGCTTTGCCGGCATTCTTCAAGTTGATGATGTCGGAGCTGCGGCCGGCAGCATCGGCGGCCGGCGCCAGAGCTTCGACAAGCTTGAGCTGCTGTGGAAGTGTAAAGCGTGTCATCTCGCATTGTCCTTCAGAAAAGAGTGAGGGAGGAGGCAGGCCGCGAGACCTGCCGGATCAGGTTCAGCGCGTCTGCAGCGCGATGAACGGGCTCTGCGTCTTCGTGCCTTTGTACGGCGTCATCGGCACGGACCAGATGGGCTGACCGTTGAAGCGATAGACGAAGCGGAAGCAGGTCTCGTCATAGATAAACCGGACATGAATCGAAGACGCCGATTCCAGCGGACCCTTGTCGATCGCCAGATACTGCGAGAGATCGACAAGCATGATGTCGCCGGCAGTGCCGAGAGTGGCGGCATATTCGACCGGGATCACCGGACGCCCCATCAGGGTGGCGTATTGATTTCCGCCCTGACCGGCCGGCGTGAACATGATCTGCGGCGCCTGAATGCCGCCGACGTTTTCCGTGCCGGCGACGTTCTTGATCTTGATGTTGAACTGGTAGAGCTGGGGCTCGACATCTTGGTTGACGATCCAGACGGCGTTCTTGCGGGAACGCGCAGGCATACGCGCCCACATGTTCAGGATGTTTTCCGCGACGATGGTCGCTGCGAGCTGCCCGGTCTCTTTCGGCACGGTGATGACGGCGCCGCTGTTGAGGAAGCCGAGCGGCATGCCCGAGCCGGAGCCGTTGACGATCGCGTCCTCGATCTTGAAAAGGAATTCATCGGAGAACGCTTTGTTGAGCCAGGCCGCGAGCGCTGTGCTGTCCTGCAGCAGTTCGTCCGTCGCATAGCAGAGCCCCGTCAGCTTATCGAGATCCATGCCGATCCGGCGGAATTTCGGGCGGGAGGGAGTCTTCAACTGCGCCTCGCCCGTCCAGAACGCCTGCACGCCACCCCAGCGGGAGCCGTTGGCGCGACTGGTTTCGTCGACACCATTGATGCGGATGCCGTTGGAGTTTGCGCCGATCGGGATGCGGTTGACGCGGCTGGCGATTTCGCCGGCTTCATAGGTATTCTGCAGCAGGTCGTTGGCGAAATCGACCTGAACCAGGAAGCCGCCATCAGCCGCAATACCCTCGGACATCCCGGTCGGCCCGGCGGACGGAGCTGCGACAAGGCGGGGGTCAATTATCCGGAATGACGGATGATCGGCGCGGGCAACCGCCATCATCTGCTCGCCCAGTGAAGCGAAGCGAGCCCCATTGTCGCGGCCATTACCGCGAAGATCGGCGACCTCATTGCCGTCCTGGGCCGCACCAACCGAACGCTGGCGCTCCATCTGCCGTTCGGCACGTTCGATATTGGCGTCGAGCTCCATCAGCTCCGCGCCGATCGCGTCGTCGCGGGCATTTTCTTCGGACGTCAGATTGCGGTTTTCCTTCGCCGCAAGGTCAAAAATCCCTTGGGCCTCGCGGACGAGGTCGGCGCGACGCTGGCGGAATGCCTTGATAGACATGTTTCAAGCTCCATAGGTTAGGTAGGCCGGGAGTGGGCGCGGAAGTCTGCCCACGGTCCCGGCGGAGCGTGGGGCGCAAACAGATGTAAATGCTCTTATCGAGTGGCCGCTCTAGCCGGCTGATCTCAGACGATGAGCATGCCTGCGACGGCGGAACGCATCGCTTTCGGATGCGGACATGGCGGAATAGTCCGGCTCATTCGCGGCATGTTCCGGCTCGGAGGAATCTAGCTGTGCCTGGCCGCTGATATCCTGCTGGTCGGTTCCGGCTGCACCTCCATCGCCCTGAACGTCGACCAGGTTGACAGCATCTGCCTTGGCGGCGGTCGAGCCCTTCTTGGCCGAAGCCAGCCGACGGATCGTACCGTCGAGCGTGTCGACGCGATCTGCCATCTTCGCCTTGACCGCCTGCTTGTCTTTTACGACGCGCCCTTCGCCGAAGCCGCCCATGACGTCGTGGACAGAGACGCCACGGCCGCGCGCGACCGCTGAAACGAAATCACCGTAGAAGGCGTCGACATTCGACTGGGCGGCCTGCGCGGCCTCATCGGAAAGAGGCTCGAACGCATTGCCTTCGACCTTGTACTTGCCGGCAGAAATGAACGTGAACTTCAGGCCGGCCGCGTCGACTGCCCTCGACACATCCTGGTGCAGCGAGTAGACGCCGATCGAGCCCGCCATCGCGCCAGGCGTCATGACGATCTCGTCGCAGGAACTGGCGATCCAATAGGCTGCCGACGCGCAGAGGCTGTTGACTTGCGCGATGACCGGCTTATCGCCGCGGCCATTGTAGATTTCATCGGCAAGCGCCTGAACGCCGCTGACGTTTCCGCCCGGGCTATCGAAGTTGATCACGATTGCCTTCACCGATGGATCGCTCTTCGCGGCACGGTAGCTGTTGGCGACACGTTCAGTCGAAGTGCCGCCTGGCCCGCTGATATCGTCGACCTGCGACGCGTGCTGCGCGACAATGCCGAAGAAGGAGATAACCGCGATGACGGTTGCTGCCGACGACGATCCGCCCGGCGCAGCCGCGGAGACGTCCATGGCGTGGCCCGTGTCCGCATCGTAGTGGGTCGCAACGCCGTTCGGCTGCCGCTCGCCCTTGATGCCGGCGATCTCTTCAGGCGAAAGCCGCACGCCTTCAACTCGGCGTTCGACCACCTCGGCGATCGCCTCAAGCCGATCCGGCATGATTGCCCACGGCTGCTGCATGATCGCGGCACGAAGATGCGGAAACCTAGTCGTCATGTTCTTGCTCCGAGAATACGTCGTGATCGTCGAGGGCGGGACCGCCGTTGTGGCCGATCTGCGCCGCGGTTAGGCCTGCCGAATTGTTGATCGGCATATTGTCGGGAGTGGTGGTGTTGGTTGGGACAAGCGGCTCATCCAGGCCGTCGATGGGGTTATATCCGAGCGCCTCGCGCGCTTCGTTGCGCGTCAAGATGCCATTCAGAACGAGACGCGAATAGAAATCGGCCAGCGCCTTGGAATCGCCCCTGATCAGGGGCTCGACATCGAACTGCGCCTCGTAGAGGTTCGGCGCAAGGATAAGGTCGCGACGAATGCCGGAGGTCCAGCAGCTGAGCCAGGGCATCAAATTGTTGCGGACGAAGGCCAGCATAATTGCTTCGACCCCAGTTCCCCAGGAACTGGTCTTCGTCATGTGATGCAGAAGCACCAAAGGCACGTCGAACCAGCGCGCGATCTCCTCGATCGAGAACTCCCGGCTCTGGATAAACTGGGCCTCCTCGGCATTCATACTGATCGACTTGAACTCGGCGCCTTGTTCCAGGATGGGCGTTTTCCCGGCATTCCCAAGACCGCTGAAGGATTGATTCCACTGCGTCTTGAACCGTTCGAATGCGGGATCGCTCATCTCCGTCTTGACGCTGACCACACCCGAGGGACGCGCGCCGTTCGAAAACATGCGGGCGCCGTGCTCTTCAGCGGCGAGGGCAAGCCCGATCGTTTCCTTGGCATAGGCAATCGGGCTGATGCCGACGATGCCACCAGGCGCCATATGGCTGCGGAGGTGGAACATTTCGTCCTGCAGCAGGATCCGCGTCCCCTTCATTGGGTCGGAGACGGTGTAACGGATCGAATAATCCGGCATCCGCTCCGCAATGACGCGATCGGGATGGATGGGCTCCAGCCGATCGGCAAAACCGCGAGGGCCGGCGATGATCTCGGCATACCCATTGCCACGGAGCGCCAGATGACCCATCAGCATCGCCTTGAAGTCCCAGGCTGACTGCCACGGGTTCGGCTGATGCTCAAGCAACTCGTTCAACGGATGTTCCGGCGCCTCGAACCTCTTCCCGGTCGCAGGATCCTTGCGATACATCCGCAATGGCAGCGTCGCCACCGTCTTCGACAACAGCGCGATGCAGGCATAGGCCGCAGATACGCGCAGAGAGCCGTCCACCGATACCCGGCGACCCGCGTTGCTCGTCCGCGACAGATCGCCTTCGTACCAGCGATCGGCCGCATCATCGAGATATAACGGGTCCGACGCCTCGTCGTCCGAAGCCCGGAAACTACCGCCGAGCATGGCAGAAAGCAGCCCCATTATTTGCCACCGCGCAATGTGCCGAGCACAGCCAGGCCGACAAGGATGCCGCCAGCGACCATGAAGCCGGCCGGCGGATATGACAGCCAAGCCCCGTAGCCGGCGAGCGCGGCGCCCGCGGCTCCGACAATCTCGCGGATCGTCTGGCGATCGACTTTCAAGCTCGAATCCGAGTGCTCTTTCAGCGGTCGTTCCGGCATCAGGCCACCCTCAATCCGCGTTTCTCGTAGACCGAGCCGGTCTTTTGTGGCTCGGGATTTTTGATCATGATCGTGACGGCGTCGAAGAGAGCCATGACCGGGTCAATCTTTGCGTCGCCAGCTGTTTGCTTGGTCGCGCGGATAGCAGTCGCGGTCGGCTCAATTTTGAGGTTGGACACGCACCAACTCATCATCTCGCCGCCGGCATGACGCAGCGTCCCATTCGACAAACGGCGTTCGGCAGTTTTGATCGCGTTCATCAGCGCGTAGCCCTGCGACACGCCAACCAGCAGACCGTTTTCCTGTGTGACATCGATGTCCGGCGTCGCCAGCGCATCGACCAAATCACCGATCACAGCTGGGTCGACTGCCACGCAAGCGAGAAGATCCAGAGCCTTGATCGTCTTGATGATGTCGACAATCGCCGCGATATCCTCGAGCGCCATGTCGATGATCGTCAGGTGCCCCGCCTTCTCGAAGTCGAGCAGCTTCGGCGCGATCTTCTTTCGGATCTTGAGGACGTCGCGATGGCACCAGGCGTGAGACCAACTGAGCCAACGTTTCATCCAGACCGACTTCTCGCGACCATTGACCTTTATCTTAACCTCGACCTCTTCCGGTTCCCGGCCAACCACCGTCAGTCCGAAAAGGTCATCAAGGCCGCCGCCATCAGCCGACACGACGACTGACTCGCAACGCTCCAGCAGTCTGCTCAACGCCTCGAATGGCGGAAGCGCGGCGAGCTCCTCGTCTACCGCCGTTGCCCAATGATTGGCGCCCGGCCAGCGGTTCGCCCGCAAGCGCATGCCGATCTCGATGTTCAGATGCTTTGCAAGGAAGCTCTGAACCGTATCCCCTTCCTCGTCCGCACCCGATCGAACGGCGAGCAGTTTTCGCTCAAGCCAATCGCGGCGCACCGATCGTCCCATATTGGGGTTGGTGATGTGCCAGTTGTCCGGATCGAGATATGCCTCGTTGGCGATCATCGAATCCGGGAATTCGTAGAGGACTGCCATGCTCTGCGGATCGCTGATCTTGCCGTCGCGAACATCGCGAAAATAATCTAGTTTCTGCTTGAACACGCCGGCGGGCGGCTCGTCGGACTGGGTCGAGATGTAGATCACGAACCCTTCCGGGCGCGAGATCAGGCCGCCAGTCGCCTCCTGGAGCATTGCCGCAGCGCTCGCCTTTTTGCCGAACAGCCACAGCTCGTCGACGAGAACAAATGCCGCTTTCTTGCCCGCGGCAGTTCCTGAATCGGCCGAGACAATCTTCAGGATCGCCCTGGTGACCGTATGCGTGATGCTCTTCACATTGTCCTGAATGTGAAGCAGCACCGACAGATCAGGGTCAGCGCGGATCATCGCAGCAGCTGGTCCGAAGGAGTTCTCGGCAACTTCGCGCGTCGGCGCCAGGACGGCCAGCTCTTGGTGCGGTCGCCAGTTCCGGATCAGAGCCGTCACCATGATGCCGGCGACGATCGTCGACTTGCCGTTCTTCTTGCTGATGAGCAGGAAGAACTCTTCGATCAACCGGTGCGCGGAATCCGGATCGTAAGCCCCGAAAACAGCCTCGACGAAGTCGAAGACGAACTGATCGCAGACCTCGCCGAAGGTAGGATGTCGATAGAGGCCGGTCTTGCGGTCGAAAACCTGCGGCATGTCGCAGACCTGTAACGACTTGAAAACCTCGAGCGCGGCCGCGGCCTCTTCGGGAAAGAGCGGAGGGATCGGGATCAGGCTTTCGCCCGCAACGATCCGGCGCTCCCAGTCGGGACAAGCTGTCGAGAACCGCATCGCCCTACCGGCTGCACTTTCTGACGAGGACGGAGCCGAAGGATTTCACGGTTCCATCCTCGCCACGAACGATCCAAATGATACGCTTCGCCACGGGGCTGGACGCTCGGCACTGCGTCCGCGAAACCGTCGTCCGTTGATCGCTGATGTCAGGCTTCTCTGCCACCTGCTTTGCCAGCGCCTGCTTCACCAGCAGCGTCAGCGCGCATAGGGTGGCAATGACCAGAACGGAGAGGGCGATCATCGGGCGACGCATCGGGTCTCAGGCGGCCGGCGTGAAGTCGACGTAGTATTCCCTGCCGAGATCGAACTTGTCGATCGCGTCAGGGTTCGTGATCGAGATCTTCAGCTCGCCGGACGGCGTTGCCCTGGACCAGGTCCTGTTGACGCCATCCTGCTCCCATACCGGGATCATGCGGATCGTGGTGAAAACATTGTTAGGGTCAGCGTTCTGTGCCGGCTCGATCGCCATGACACGAAACTTGGCTCTTACGACGGGTGCGCTCATGCGTCTTCTCCTAGGTTAGCCCGGAAACCGCCGGGCGCGGATCACGCTAAACCTCTTCGCCGCTCGCAACCGACTGGCCATTGTTGGCAATCAGCCGCGGCCCAACGGGAACGGCATACCGGCCGCCTCCACCGATCGCCCTGGCATTGTCGAGCCGCTGCTCCTTCTTGGAGACATAGCCCTTCGGCGCCGGCTTGTTTGCTGCCCTGCTCTGCAGTTCCCGACTGGCCTTCTCGGCGCTGACGGCGTCCAGCATCTTCAGCGCCCCAGAGAGAGCAGCGGCATTGCCGGCCAGCCCCTGCTGGATCTGGGCAGTGCGGAGCCTGGTCCTCAACCGAGCCAGCATGACATTGCGCTGCTTGAGCAGGTGATCGTAGTGCTTCCGCAACGTCTTGACGTCGAGACCCAAGGTCCCGGCCACTTCCTTGTTCGTCTGCCCGGCAGCCACAAGCACCATCACGTTGATGATGCTGACCTCGGTCGGGACGTGCGAAGGCCGGCCTTCGCTGCGGCCTCGGTCGTAGGGGTTCCCGAAGAGGTCAAGATCCTGTTCCATATCCCGATCAAGTGAAATGGGAAAAACTCGGTCCATTTCGGCCTTCTTGCTCCATGAGGAGCAGCTAAGCCGTTGAATTCTCTATTACCACCAGAGCCGAATTCGCGCGTCTCGCTTGATCGTCAGTCGACCGATGGGAAAAACTCGCCGGCCAGAAAAAAAGATGCAAGTGAGACCCATGCGGTTACGGCCCTAGTCGGGCTGTGGAGTTTTAAACCCCCTACCCCCTTGCCTCCCTCGACGATCGGAGGGGTCAGAACCGCTCGGCGAGCCGCTTCGCGCGCGCTGCCGCCGTCTTTCGGGTGTGGGATGCCCCGCATCGGAGCATCACGTTCTTGGGGTCGAGATGGGCGCCGCCGTCCTTCAGTTCGACGATGTGGTCGCCGAAGACGCGCATGCCCTTCTTGTGCGTTCGGCCATCGCAATGCGGATCTTCGCAGATCCGGCCGCGCTCCTTGATGATCATCGCCATCAACGCGCGCCACTCCGGCGTCAGATAGAAGGCATCGGCTTTCTTTTCAGGCGGCCGCACACTCCGCGTGTCCATCGCCGTCAGCGTCGATGCTGCCATCTTCATTTTCATGATCAGTGGAGCCCGAGAGCGAGAACGCAGAGAGGAGCCGAGGCGACCACTATCCAGGCAAAGACGCCAAGAACGATGGCCGATAGTCTCAACAGGCGATTTGCGATGCGCATACTCTAGAGACGACAAAGGCGACCCGAAGGTCGCCTGTCAATCATCTCATAGCAGTAGCACTGGCCCTGACTCGATGCCTCCGTTGAGGCGCTTAGGGCTGGGGCTGACCGGTGTACCGACCTCGGGCTTGCGCCCCGCACTCTCATGCGTTTTCAGAGGCTCACTTCAGGATCATCAGCTCATCCGTGATGCGATTTGTAGTCATACCTTTTCGAGGATTGCAAGAGGCATCAACACAGGGGTCACACCTCCGAACACTTCCATCTCGACAACCGCGTCACCCTTCGCATCACTCCGGCAGGAGATGACCTTTCCCAGGAAAGAGGCGAATGGACCCTCTGAAATTCGCACCTGTTGGCCCTTCTTGAAGATGCGGACCGGCTTCTCCCAGTCGAGGTTACCACTTTCCGCCAACGCCTTGAAACGCTTCACTTCTTGATCCGCAATACGATGCGGTCTCATGCAGCCGCCAAGCACGTCCAGGACGTGCTCCATACCCCGAACGCCAAGGAAAGCTTCATCGCTCGCCATGAAGCGAAGCAGCACGTAGCCCGTCATGACCGGGATCAAACTAGCAGGGATGATGCGCCCACGACGGCGATACTCCGGCCCCTTGCGCATCGGCACAACAGCCTCGACACCGGCGTCATCGAGCGCTCTATTCACACTTTTCTCTCTGCCGGACATCACCCTGAGGGCAAACCAAGGCGAATCATCCCGCGCTCTGAGCGATGCGTAGTGCAGCATGTCAGCCCTGATTCGCCGCATACGGTCTTCGAACCCTTCGCTCCCACTGACAGCGATCGGCGCCCCTTCAAATCTGTCATGCTGCATCGTCATCGCCCCTGCCCTCGTTCAACCTGCCTGCAAACTCTTCCATCGCCCGCTCGACTGCGTCGTCGAGATCCGCTTCGCTCTCGCCATAGGCGGCGATGCGGGGGAACTGCATCCATTCCAGCCCGTCCGGCGCTGGCAGCCACGGCCAGAACCGATTGACGTGCAGCCGCCGCCACGCTTCCCAGACATCGCTTCCGACCTTCACCTTGTCGAAGTCCTTCGAGAGTTCGACGATGCGCTGCGGCACGTGGAAACGCCGGCGCTGGACCGTCGTCTCGATCAGCTTCACCGCTTCCGGCCAGCCCTGCTTTTCCCGCTTGTCGCGCCAGATCATGCCGCTCTTTTCCGGGCTGGCATCGATGATGTTTTCCTCGACTTTGTTGAGCTGCAGCTGTCGCATCGGGCGCAGCAGCTCGGCGAGCAACAGGCCGCGCCCTGCCCTGGAATAGGCCGTGTACGGCTCCGGCGCCTGGCCGGAATGCTGCGCATCCTTCTCTCCCAGCCGCTCCCAGGCTCGTTCGCTGAGATAGGTCGCCGCCGCCTTGGAGAACTTGCGGCCCGAGGCCTTCACGGTGGCGAGGTAGTCAGCCGTCCGCTCCTCGCATGCCCGGCGCTGCTCGGCCGTCAGGTCAAGCCAGGCGCGGCGGGCCGTCGTTTCCGTGTCCACGGCGTATGTCGGCCATGTGGCCCACCACCGCCTGAACCTCCGCTCCAGCGCTTTGGGATTTTCTTCCTCTTCACCGCCAAGCGCGGCGTCTCTCTCACTTCGTTCAACAGGGGGAGTTAAATTACTGTCGTTAATAGGTGCCGGTTCTGGACCGGCAGGGGGTGCCGCCCTAGGACCGGCAGGGGGTGCCGGTATACCGGCAGGGGGGGTGCCGGTTTTCTCGACATCGATAGGACCGAATTCCTCTTCGTCTTCGCCGTCCCATGCGGCAAATGCATTGCTGGTGACCGCCCGATCGAGCACGACGCGGTACCAATGCGCGCTATCCCGACCATCAGCGCTCGCCACCTTCTGCTTTTCGACAGCACCGATTTCCGAAAGCCGATTTAGCGAATCCTGCACCGTCGAGCGGCCGCAGCCGAGCTGTTCGGCCATCTTCACCTGGCTGCGCCGGCACCAGCCTTCCTTGTTGGTATAGGTGCCCAGCAGGCACAAGACACGAAGGTCGCTGCCCTTCAGGCGGCTGTCCGTGACGATCCACGCAGGGATAATCGAGAAGCGCGGGCTACCCATTTGCGCCTCCACAATTCGGACAAAAATATCCGAAACCGTTTGACATTCGGACAAAAATATCCGAATATCTCTTCATTGAAACGGAGACGGACATGGACAAGCGGGATCGCTTCATCGCTGAACTCAGAGAGGAAGCAAAAGAGCGAGGCCTTTCCTTCCGGGTCAGCAAATCGAAGGGCAAGGGCGGGCATGCGACGGTCTGGATTGGGGACCGCTTCACGACCCTCCCGAGCCGGGAGATAGACCCGAAGACGGCATCGAAGATAAGAAAGGGTCTGGGGCTCATCTGAGCCCCGGACCTTCGTGGCGAAACCGCTTGCCCATGTCGAACAAGGCCGATTTTGGCCGCATAGGAGACCGAACCATGAAGACTTACGCTTACGCGGCAACCTTCGAGCCGACCGAAAAAGAAGGCGGCTTTACTGTGACCTTCGCCGACGTGCCGGAGGCGATTACCGAGGGCGACGATATGGCCGACGCCCGCGCCATGGCGGCCGATGCACTCGGCGTTGCCCTGCTGACATACCTGGAAATGGGACGCCCGCTTCCGGAGCCGGCGACGGCTGGAACGATGATCTCGCCGGAGCCGGAGATCGCCATGAAGATCGCCGTCATCGAGACGTTCCGTGAGGCCGGGATTTCGCGAAGCGAGCTTGCCCGCCGCATAGGCAAGGACGAGAAGGAGGCGCGCCGCCTGTTGGACCCTGACGTCATCACGAAGCTGCCGTTGCTGGTCAGCGCTCTTGCCGCCATGGGCAAGCGCCTGGTGATCGGGCTTGAGGCGGCCTAGACGAACAACCATCATTCTGCCGCCTCCGCCACCGCGTCGAGCGCATCGAACATGTCGGGAACCGCGATCTTCGCTTCCGCCGCCCGGCAATAGCGCAGGCCATCGCGGAAATAGGTCGTCGACAGTTCCGAGGCCTGTCCGCGCCGGCCCTTCATGATGGCACGGTAAGGCACCGTCATCAGGCCGCCGAACGGGTCGTAGACGACGTCGCCGGGGTTCGAATAGCGATCGATCAGCCGGTCGACGATATCGATCTGGAACGGACAGACGTGCTTTTCCAAGTTGCGCTGCGCCTGTTCGCCATTCAGCGTCCGCATGCGAACGATATCGGTCCAGACGGCCGGGTGCTTGGAACGCGGTGCGAGCGTCATATAGGTCTTCGACAGGTTGTCGCGCGCCGCCAGCTCCTCGCCGAGGCGCACGTGTTCGTCGAAGTCATAGACCTGAGTGCTGTCCTGCAGCTGCTTGAACAGGTCGGAGACCACCTTCGGCCCCATCCTCACCATCTCGTCGGTCGTCAGCAGGCGATTGCCTGACGACGGCCAGAAGGAATGGGCGTCCAGTTGCCAGCGCGCCAGCGTATAGCCGCTGTCCGGCACATGGGCGCGCCGATCTCCGTCCGACCAGGGCACATGCGAGCCGTCGGCGGCGATGACCCGCGGCGGCTGATGGACGATCCTCTCGTCGGCATAGCCCTTTGACCGGTCCGTCTGCGGCTTGCGGAACAGCAGGACGTATTCCGGGCAGCCGACGCCCATCTTCGAGGCGTCCTTCATCATCTCGGAATAGGTCAGCCGATAGGTCTGGTTGTTCTCCGAGACGACATCAGTCGTGATGGTGATCATCCCGCAATACTGAAAGCCGTGCTTCAGGTAGTGGAAGATCGCTTCAGCATGGAAGGGCGAGATCGTCGGCACGCCCTCGCCGGTCACCGCGCCAAACAGAACGCGATCCTTGACGTGGACGCAGGCGAGCCGCCCGGGCTGGATGATGCGCAGCAGCTCCGGCGTCAGGTAATCCATCTGCGACCAGAAATGATCGTTGTCGTCGGTATGGCCGAAGTCATTGTAGCTCTCGGTATATTCGTAGTGGTTGGAGAACGGCACCGAGGTCACCAGCAGCCCGACCGAATTGTCAGCCGTCAGCTTCGCCTCTTCAACACAATCATTGTTGGCGATCTTGAAGAATTCGCCGGTCTCGACCCGCCGCTCCAACCCGACGGACCGTTTCAACAGGTCATCGACCGGCAGCTGGTCGAGCCCGAATTTGCGGACGATCCCGGCCATCCGCTCCATCATCTCGTCATGATCGCGCCACTTGCGCTCCATCACGCGCCGGACCTCACGCTCGGCTTCGGAGTAGATGATATCGATACGGCATTCATGCACCTGGCCGAAACGGACGATGCGGTGGACCGCCTGGATGAAGTCGTGAAACTTGAAGCCGATCCCGACGAAGATCTCCCAGTGGCAATGCTTCTGGAAATTGCACCCGGCGCCCGACATTTCCGGCTTGGTGGCGAGATCGCGGATCCTGCCATGCTTGAAACCGAGGGCATTCGCCTCGTTGATCTCGATCGACTGCGAACCGAAGATCGATGCGACGCCGGGCACGGCCGCCTCGATCGCGCGCCGCTCGTCCTCGAGGTCGTGCCAGAGGATGCGATGAGCCTCCGGATCCTCGGCGATCAACTCGCGCATCTTGTCGATCCGGGCATCGAGGCTTTCCCGCTTGGCAGCGCTCGCCTGCGTCACGCCGAGGGCAGCATTGTGGATCAGCAAGCCCTGCCCGTCGCGGTCATAGCCGGCGGAGCGCGGATCGAGCGATACCTCATGCCAATGCACTTGCATCGGCGGCAGCTGATAGCCTTCGTCGGAGAAACCGAGGTCCGACGGCTTCTGCAGGAAGATCGCCCAGCTATGCACCCACAGCCAGAATTCCTCTTCCTTGTGCGCAAAGAGCGTCAGGTCGCCGGCCTTTTCCGAATTGCGCTGAAAGAACCGCGTCAACGCCTGCCCGGTATCCATGACGCCGAGGAACCCGGCATAGTGGATCAGCTCCTTCAGCCGGTTCGGGCTCGGCGTTGCGGTGGCGACGAACTTGTAACGCACCTTTTCGAAGAGCGGCAGGAAGGTCTGGAACGTCTTCGTGCCATAGCCGCGCAAGACGGCCGCCTCGTCGAGGCTGGCGGCGATGAAGCGCGATACGTCGATCTTGCCCTCGCGAACGCTCTCATAGTTCGTCAGGTAGATCAGCGGATTGCCTTCATTGCGCCCGTCGATCTCGTCGCGCATTTCCGATGTGGACTTGATGAACTTCAGCCGCACGGCGCAATCGCCCGTGAAACGCTCCTCGGCCTCGTCGAAGAACTCCTGCCGCACGCCGAGCGGCAGAACGATCAGGCAATTGCCTCCGATCGTCTGTCTGATCTTGCGCATCAGCTCGATCTGGATCGAGGTTTTGTGCAGGCCGAAATTGGCAAAGATCGCCCGCTGGCCGCCGCGGAGCGCCCACTGGACGATCTTCCGGCAATGCGGGGCGAGCTGCCGGTTGAGATCGCTTTCACGAACGTCGAAACCGGTGGCGGTGGCAATGCGCATCTTGTTGCGCAGAAAGGCGCTGTAATCGTTCATTCGGCAGCCTCGACGAATTCATAGCGCCCGTTGCACTCGGCGAGCAGCTGGATCATCTTCTTCGGCACGCTGTTGCCGACGAGGTGGCCGATCTGGGTTTTCGTGGGCTTGCGTTTGACGAGCTTGCCGCGCTCGTCGATGTATTCGATCACGTGGTCGAAGCTCTTCGGATCGAAGCCATGCGCCGCCGCACCCTCCAGCGGGTCGAGCATGCGCATGCAGATATCGGTGATGACCATCGTCTGGCCGTTCACCTGGACGGTGACGAGGCCATGGCGGGCGAGACCGGTCAGCGCCCGCAGCGGATCGTCGGCCCGCCCACCTTCCGAACCCGCGCCGTAATAGGCCTGCAAGAACGGCAGGATAAGCATTTCATGCCGTGCGCGCCCGCCGGTCTGTGTCGGCAGGGGGTGATCGACATCATGGCCGCTCTTGTTCGTTCCGCGCAAACTGCCAAGCGTTGCCGCGACGACCCCTTGCTGGGATTGCCCGCGATCGCCGCCTGTCGTGATCGTCGACAGCGGCTCGCGCGCATCGTGGCCGTCGTTGCCGGTATTGTGCTGCGCGAGGAAAACAGCGCCGACGCCCTGCTGGGGGTAAACCGTCAAGGTCGCGAGCGGATCGGCAGCATCACGCCCCGAGCGAAACTCGACAGAGCCGTCGGCGCGTGGGTCGCCGTTGTGCTGCGCCAGAAACGCTGCGACGAACGCAGCTTTCGAGCCTCCTGCCACCACGGTCCCGAGCGGCTCTTCGACGTCAAGCGTACGCGGCGCCTGGCCCTCCCTCTCGCCATACCCCGTTTGCACCATCGTCGCGGCAACAAGCGAGATGCCAGCCCCGCCCGCCGTGATCGTATGCAGCGGTTCGTCAGCCGCGCCGAACGGCTTCTGCGCATTGCGCATCGTCGACATGTGCACTGCCGCGACACCGAGCGGCGGCGCGCCACCCGGGCGCTTCTCGAAATTGTTCGCCGTATAGGTCGGCAACGGTTCCTCGGCGTCCGCGCCGGTCGAGCCCGACCGGAACTTCGTGAGATGAGCCGAGACCACTGCTTTGCCCGGGCTGGCCGCCACGGTGCGCAAAGGATCTTCCACGCTCCATTCCGAGACGCCGCGCCCCTGCCCTTCACCGTGCGCCGTGTCGATGATCTGCGGCGTAATCAGCATCAGTTCGCCGCGATGCGCCGTCGTCATCGTCCGCAGCGGCTCGTCGATATCGTGCACCCTGTCGCCGCCGGCGTGCGTGATCGGCACGATAAAGGGCCGCTTGGCATTGACGACATAGCGCATCACGCCGCGGGCGATCCGGCGCAGCGTCGCTTCTGCCAGCGGCTTCTTGCGGTCGAAGATCGATTTGACGGGCAGCGACCAGTCGATGATCGTATATGCGCCTACCCATGGCTTCAGGCCGAGCGCCTTTGCCTTGTCGCGCGGCGCATGCGTGCGCTCCGGCCAGTAGATTGGCCCGCCGTCGGCACGTGCCACACCGAAGAAACGCTTGCGGATCGTCGGGATGCCGTAATCGGCGCAGACGAGGATACGGTGCTCGAAGCTATAGCCGAGGTCCTGCATGTGCCGCAGCCAGGCGCGCCAGATCCGGCCCTTGTGGCGCGGGTCCGGAATAAGCCATTGCTCCTCAACCGGGATGCGTTCTCCCTTTGCGGCGATCGAGCCGTCGCGCCGCATCGCTCGCCCCGTCTTCTTGTCGCGCTTGCAGATCAGCGGCCCCCAGGTCTTGATCTCCTGGACGTTCTCCATGGTGATCACCTCGGGCCGCACCTGCCCTGCCCAGCGCGGGATCACCCATGCCAGCGAACGCCGCCGCTTGCTGACGGGCTTGGAGCCCTTGGCGACGGAAAAATGCGTGCAGTCCGGCGAGGCATGCAGGATGCGGACGCCGCGACCGCGCGTCGCCTCTTTCGGGTCGACCTCGAACACGTCGCAGCGCAGGTGCTTCGTATACGGGTGCCGCTTCTCATGCATGGCGATCGCCAGCGGATCGTGGTTGACGGCGAGATGCACATGGAACCCTGCGTCTTCCAGCCCGTCGCAGCCGCCACCCATGCCAGCGAAAAGAACGACGGTCATGCGGTTGTCGAGCCCGAAGCTCCTCGGCATTGAGATCGAATTCATATTGCCCCCCCGGCGCCCGCCAGCGCCGCCAGTTTGAGATTTCCCGCGGCGATGTGGACCGCCAGCACGATCGTTTGCGGCAACTGGCCGTCGGCCAGCCGCGTTGCGTTGGTCATGGACAGCAGGGCGTCGAGATAGGCGACGCCCGCCTGGAAGCGATTGCCCTGGAGGATGGCGCGGATCGGCACCTGCTCGCGATGGAGCACGCCGTATGGGCAACGCAGCAGCCAATCGGCGCACGCTGCATCGCTCGCCGCCTCCATCAGTTGCTCGACGATCGGCAGGAGCCCGCTCATCGCGCCACCATTGCCCAGGCGAGCCAGACGGCCAGCGAGGCGATTGCCGCCAGCGCAAGGAGGAGCAGATTGACGATGCGGTTCGCCAGCCGCGCATATTCCGGCGCGCGCGTCCGGAGCGAGCCTGCGGCCAGGCCGAAGACCACGACCGTCACCAGTAGCGGCACGATCCAGTTGCTAAATTCCAATGTCGCCCCCATAGGCATGCCCTCGCGACAAACGTTTCACGTTTGCCGATTGCTGAAACAGTTTGATTTCGCTGCGTTTTCCGTTGCCATATTCAGGTAATTCATCGGGTCGAGCCCGACGACGCGGCAAAGCACAAGCACATTGACGACCGAAAGCTTGCGCTCATGCACTGCCCGCGACAGCATCGGCAGGTTCAGCAGCGGATGTTCCGCAGCCGCCGCCCGGTAGGAGCAGCCCTTGCGCTCCAGCCAACGCTTGACATCGCGCGCGAAGGCGCTGCTATCGAATTCAGCCCGCATTGCCGCCCTCCTGTCCGCCATCGTCGGTGAGCAGGATGCCGAGGCTTGCCGGATCGATCCAAAGCGCGGCCCAGATCTTCGCCCGCGTAGCGCCGGTCTTCAGCTTCCCCTTGCAGGCGAGATCAAACTCTTCGCGCGTCAGACCCGAACGCTTGCGCAGATTCGCCAGCGCCGCTTTCTCGCCATTGCGCGGCTGCGACGGGAAATCGAGCCGCACCATCATCGCCACCCGCAGGGCGATGAACTGCTTGAGCATGAGCGGTGAGAAATCGGTCGTCGGCAGTTGATGATGATCGCTCAAGCGACGCCCTCCTGAACAAGGTGGAGATCATCACTGAAGCAGACGGGGCATTCAGCGCCGCCGGTTCCGATATCCAGCATGACGTCAGCAAGAACGCCGAGCCTCTTGCAGCCATTGCAGCGATAGCTGCGCAGCGACATCCTATGGACAGGATGATTCTTCGGCGCAGCCTTGACCGCGGCCTCCACAGAATCGTCACCATTCGTATGCGGCAGTTTGGCCAGCGCACGGACATACGCGACCATAGCTTCATCGAATTGATCTGAGGCGTTGCTCATCCCAGCACCTCCGCAAGCGGCGCACCGGCCCTGAGCTTCTTCGTCGCCTCGACCGCGCCGACTGTCGCGATCATGTTCATGCCCTTGCCGGTCGGCAGCCACTGCCCGTCACTGGTCGGCTCGATCAGCCCATTGGCCGCGAGCGCATCGATCAGCGCCGCGGCGACGCTCTGGCGAAGCCCGACACCCTGGCGGAACTTCACCACGTCGAAGGGCTCCAGATCCTTCATCCATTCGAAGGCGCGGACGAATTCTTCCTCGACGCGCTCGTCGACCGTCTTGCGGGGCGTCTGACGGTTGAACTCGTCGAAGTGCACACCGCTGGCGTTACCGCCCTCGCCGGGCTGAAGTGCCGCCGCATCCTCGAATTCCTTCCAGTCGACGCGCTTGACGATGGTCGTGTCGCCATAGCTGCCGTCTTCACGGCGCTCCCAGACGAACCAGGCGGTATTCATCCGGCTTGAGGCCTTCGGTCCCTCGTATCCCTCGCGATGCATCATCGGCAAGCGATGCTTGAAGACGTAGACGCGAGCCGGCGGCTGCTCGTCCATGGCGAAGTTTCGCGCCTCATCGGCGTAACCGCAGAAGAAGTTCCAATTCAGCAGCAGCGCCATCTTGCGCGGCTTGTGGACCCGCAGCGCATGCGCCACATAATCGTTCAATACCTCGCCATAGGGCGGATTGGTGACGATGTCAGGCCCCTCGCCCGGAGCCTCCGGCTGGCTGGCGAGAAAGTCGCCTACCGCCTGCAGCTCGCCATGCGCCGTGACCGTGTTGCGGTCGACGAGATCGGAGAGGATGACGTCATAGCCTTCCGCCTCGAGCACCGCCGAGATCGCGCCGAGGCCGCACGACGGCTCCCAGATCGTGCCCGAGAAGCTTTCGAAGGCGAGCAGCGTGCGCGTGGCAACGACGGGCGTCTGGTAAAAATTGTCGCCGCGCTCTTCCTTGCTGGCCGAGGCCGTCCCGACGGCCGCGCGCAGGTTGGCACGGCTAGGCTCTAATCCCGCCTGGATGCGCGCCGCGATCGCCCGTTCGACCAGCCCCGGCTCTTTCGTCTCGGCGTCGCGCAGCTTACGCGCTTCGTGAACCTGTCCCTTGGAAAGGCCGACATCCTCAAGCCGAAAAAGGTTTTCGTCTGAAACCTTTTTCGGACGCCCGGGCGCGGCAACAACGCCAGCCTTCTGCGCCTCGTCGAACTGATCGGCCAGCGCCATCTTCGCCCGCGTCTCGATCAGCAGGGCGTCGCCCTGCATGCGGCGCGCCTTGCCGATCAGTTCGTCGCTAAGCTTCATGCGCTTGGCATAGCTCGCCGCCGCCTTCGCCTGATCGTAAACTGCCTCGGAAAGCCACAGCGCATTTTGGTAATCGCCCTCACTGAAGAGCGAGCGGGCGCGGTCGATCGTGGCGGCAAGATTGGAGGCGTCAGCGCGGGCCGGCGCCGGAACATCGATTGCGCGGCCGTTCCCGATCGCTTCCAGTACGCCGACCGTCGTCTCCACCGACTTGCCGCCGGCGGTGATCGTTACGCGCGTATCGTCAAACCCGCGCTCCATCACTCGGCCCTCATCAGCGCGGCGAGATAGCCGCGGCCCTTATCGGTCAGCGTCACGAAATGCGGATCGTCGGCCAGGCGCTCGACATAGCCGCCATCGACAGCTTTCGCCGCGCCCCGGCGGTCACTTTCCAGCGCGAGCGGATAGGCGCGGCCATGCCGCCGGGAAAACTGCGCTGCCCGATAGAGCAGCTGCCGTCCGTCGGGACCGATCGGAGGATCGATGACATGAACGCTGGCCTGCTTGGACTCTTGAGACCGTCTCTTCACGCCGCCACCTCGTTTGGCTGCCGGGCGAGCCGATAGCCTTGCCCCCAGATCGTTTCGATGCGGACGCCGAAGCGGGAAAGTTTCTTGCGTAGCTTGCAGACGAAGACGTCGACGATCTTGATCTCCGGCTCTTCGGCCCGGTCGCTGTAGAGCGCCATCATGATCGATTGCTTCGTGCCGAAATCGCGGCTGGCGAGATGCGCGAAGACGCGCGCCTCCTGCGCCGTCAACTGATACTCGATCGGCGCGCTCACGCTCGAAGGCATCAGCGCCTCCTCAAGCTGGCGGATTCGCTCTTCGAGGAAGGCGATGCGGTCGCGCTGCAGGTCGACGAGCTCATCCATGCCGCACCGCCGCCTTCGCTTCGGTCACGGGGGGGGTATGGGTGTATTTCTGCCGGTTCATCAGGCTGTAGCCGGTGAAACGCTTGCTGATGATCACGACACCGAACGGCCGCAGCTTCTTGCGCAGCTTGCTGACGTGGCTCTCGACGGCGTTGCAATCCGGTTCCTTGTCGAGGTCGAGCCGGTCGCTGTAGAGCGCCTGATAGAGCGTTTCCTTGGTGACGACGTCGCGCCGCGTGAGCGCCGAGAAGATCCGTCGCTCAGCATTGGCCAGCTGCCATTCCGCGGGAACCACGACGTCATCAGGCACCAGCAGCGTTTCCAGCTGCCGGACGCGCTCCCGAAGCGTCGCGTTCTCTTCCCGCAAAATGCCAACCAGGTCGTCAGACACGCGCCTTCCTCCGGTTCATGAAGAGCACGGAGGCCATGGCGCGCCACAGCGGCACCTTGCGCTCGGCGGCAAAGCGCTTGGCTTCGCTTTCGATCTGGTCGGGCATGGCGGAGATCAGCGCGGAGATGCGCTCGGGCTCGATCTGACCCTTATATTCCTTGTCGAACATCAGATGCTCGACCGCCCGGATCAGCACCGCGCCGACGGGGGCTGCCCCGCCCTTGACGCAGGTTTCCAGCACCTCGCGTGCGCCCTTGGCATGCCGGCGGGAGATCACCGCCTGGATCGTGGTCACTGCCATGCACTCGCCCGGCTTGAAGCGGGCCATCGGGGGCGGGTTCTTCAGGAGCTTGACGCCGGCCCGGTCGCAGACCTGCGCCATGGTCAGCGCGTCTTCGTCGCCGGCGGCGACAAGGGCGGCATGCAGCTGCGTCGCCGTCACCTGGATCCGGTCTCGGTTGTGGCGGACGAAGGCCGAGGCCCGCTGCGCCAGCGCCTCGGCCCGAACGACAAGAACCGGGATCACCGGTATTCCGCCATGCGTCACCGCGCCGATCGCGGTATGCTGGCCGTCGATCACATGCAGGACGCCGCCGACGTCGACGACGATCGGCGGCTTGAAGGCGAGCCAACTCCATTCGGCGATGATCTTGCGGATCAGCCGTATCGACCGATCGGAGAGGCCGCGCTGATATCCCTCGTCGACGACGAGGGACGCCGGATCGGCGAGGCGAACCTCGGGCATCCAGTCGGGAATTTCCGCGCGGGGCAGATCCGGAAAGTCGAGCGCGGCGACTGGCCGCGCGGAGATATTGGCCGTTGCAGGCAATGAGGATCCGTCCATCACTCCCCCACCACTTTCAGGTCAGCCCTGCCGCCACCGGCGGCCTTGATCACGGCCAGCGCCTGGCGGAAGCTGGACATTTCGCGCTCCAGCTCGTTGGCCTCGCGGTCCATCGCATGCGCCTCGGCCGGCGTAATTTTGCCGTCGGCCATGGCAGCGGCTCCCGTCGCCATCAGCGCCGCAGCCTTCTGCAGAACTTCGGAATAGGAGGCGAGCACGCCGATATTGGCCTTTTGCTCGGCCTCGGGATCGGAAAGCCGGCGGCCGGAGAGCTCCGCCATCGCCTGTGTGACGACGGGAACGCCGCATTCGCTTTCCAGCGCGTAGACGACCGACAGCGGCATCATGTCGATGTCGCGGGCATTGTTCATGCGGCCGATATGGCTGGGAGAAACGGAAGAAATCTCGGCGGCGCGCTCGATGCCGCCGACCAGCTTGATCAAGTCCCGCTGTGCGGATTTGATCCGGTGAAACCATGCATCAGAAGACATGACAAATCCTTTCCCGCGCCGGGAAATCCGGGCGGTTTTTCCCGTAGTGGGAAACGCTGGAAACTGTGAAAACTCAGCCCGTTAGCAGATCACGGGGGACCGCATGCCTGGACGAAAGACAAACGACGAAAAGAAGGCGCGCCGGACGATAAAGGTCCGCCCGTCCGGCGCGAGTTGGCGCGGCGATCACTACCTTCGCGGCGCTGGGGAAAAATCATTCGGCGGCCTCGCTCGTTTCCGGATAGGGAATGTCGCGGGCGGCACAGTTGGCCCGATAGAATTCTTCGGGCCCAAATGGCGTAAGTGGAATCAGCACGCGCCAGTGACGGTCGGGGATGCCCGTCAGCCGCCACTTGTATATTGCGTCACGGGTAATCACGACACCGGCGTCAATGCAGGCGCGCTCGACCGCAGCCACGCCGCCGGCTTCTTTGATGATCTTTGTGACAGTGATTTCCGCTTCCATGCACGCAGCTGTACTAGATTTTAAATCTAGCTTCAAGCCATGGGAAATCTACACCAGAAAAAAATTCCGGATTTAATATGCGTTTCATGACTTGGTGGAAGCGACTTGACCACAGGCGGATAGAACTCGGATGGAGCGGTGCGGAACTTGCACGGCGCGCGGGTATTCCCTATGCGAACATAAACAAATATCTGAACGGCAAGATTGAGCAGCCGCGCGGCGAAGAAATGCAAAAGCTGGCATCAGCTATCGGCAAGTCAGCGCTCTGGTTGCGAGACGGGCTTGAGCTTAGCGACGTCGAAGCCGCCCCCATTGAAGGCCGTCTGTTGCCGGTCGCCGTTGTCGGAAAGGTCGAAGCGGGCACGTTCCGCGAAGTTGACGACATGGACCAGTCAGAACGAGAACTACTTTCTCTGCCGGCCGACGATCGGTTTCCGAGCGCTAGGTTGATGGCTTTCGACGTCTCCGGCGATTCCATGAACGAGCTGCGTCCGCGACCCATTCTTCCGGGAGACCGCGTCATCTGCGTTTCTTATGAAGATGTTGCCCACGAGGCGCCCTTGCGCGATGGGATGGTGGTGGTCGTAGAGCGATCCCGCGACGGCGGACAAACACGCGAATGGTCTGTGAAGCAAATCGAGCTCTACCAGGACAGAACCGAATATCATCCGAGATCTACGAACCCAAAGCATAAGCCTATCGTTGTGCCGCGCGATCCGGATGCCGACACTGGCACGCTAGTCGAGATCATTGGCCTGGTTAGAAGGGTTGTCAACGACCTCCCATTTTAGGTTCCGTCAGCGCGCGCGTCATGTACGCCGCAGAGCGAGGCGCTGACGAGAAGGCCGATAGCGCTGTCGCATTTGGCGCATGAGAACCGCAAATTTCCCAGAAGGCCGCTCTCCAATAGCTCCTCTACGTCGCTCGGCGCTTCATCGATCCTGGGCACCTTAATTAGCCTCGTGCTCTCCCGCATGCAGTTCTCACATCTGATCTGCAGCTCAAATTCGCGTGATACTTCGCTGATCAAAAGTTGCATGCCGTTCTCCTTTGGTTCTCATTAATCCTGAGAACGCACCCGGAGTCGAGTCGAATCACCAACATAGATTTTATTTCTATCTCCCTATTGACGCCGTTCGAATGTAGATTTAATTTCCATCTCGTCCGGCGATCCTCCTCCCTTCCCCGGATGACCGCAAAAGCCAGCCGCCGCTTCACACTCCTCCCGAAGAAGCGGCGGCCGGCGCGGTCGGGATCAAAGGAGATGATCATGAAAACCAAAAGCGAGATTACTGCCGCTGACCGGCGCGACCGCAGCATCATGCTGCGCCTCTATCAGGACCGTGGCCCCCAGACCGAAAAGACGCTGCTTGCCGCCGGCATCAGCCTCGAAAGCCAGGCCCGCAACGTCCCGTGGGTCGCCGAGCAGGTCAAGCTCGCCGAGGCCGCCTAGTCCTCTGGCCCGAACCGAGGATCCGGCTTCGGTCTCCGCCCCGACCAGGAACGGGGCGGTTTCCCAAGCGGATGAACAAGGGGAAATCCGATGAACCACGTCATGCCAGTCGCGACGGCCCGCAGGAGCCTCGCTGATATCCTGACTTCCGATGACAGCCGCCGCGATCTCGAAGAGCGGATGCTGGATACGATACGCATGAGGAGCAAGACCCAGCGCTGTGCCGAGGCCGCACTGCTGCTGGCGGTCGGCTTCACGCTGGCCTTCTCCTTCGCACTGGGGATCTGAGCCCGTGATGGCGATCACCCCGACCCTGACAGTGCTCGCGGCGATCCAGACCGCCGCCGTCCTCGGTTTTCTCGTCTGGATGGTGCGCCGCGACAAACGGCGCCACGAGGACATGATTGCCGCGATCGAGTATGCGCTCGGTCTCGATCTCTTCCGCCAGCGCCAGTTCCTGCGCCTCTTCATCGACGGCGAACAGGCCGCGTTGAAGCGCGATTATCCCGAGTGGACTTCTTTCCTCACCCACTTCCGCACCATGGAGGGCTACTGACATGGCAGAGATTTTGCATTTCCCGCGCACCGCGCCCCGCCCGGCCCTCCGCCTCGTCGGCGACGTCGATGACATGGTCGCGGCCGAACTGAAGGGCGAGGGCCTCAGGCACATCGCCGCGGCCCTGGACCATATGGCCTCGGCCAATTGCGAACTGATCGCCGTCAACAGGATCCTGCTCAGCCGGCAGGATGACGTGACGGACCTCGTCAGCGAGGAAACCATCATCAGCCTCTGCCACGCCCTGATATCGGTCATCGACGCCAAGGGCTGCCGCACCGACGACCGGGCGCTGCGTAATGCCGCCGCAAAGGCGATATCAGATCGGGAGGGCACCTCCCATGGCAACTAGCGCCCTCGCCACCCCGCCGTCGGCAATGGCCGTTGACGCCTCGACCCTCTTCTCGGTCGCCCTCGGCCACCTCAAAATCCGCCTGCCGTTGCACCATGACGAGAGCCACTGCGGCACGATCGCCGACGCCGATGGCAACATGGTTTTCGTCGTCGACGTCAACCGCGAGCGTTCCGACGCCGAGGTCCGCGACATCGCCGAGCTGCTGCTGCTCGCGATCAACGTCCATGGCGGGTTCATGACGGAGTTCACCAATGGCTGACACGCTTCTCGCCACATGCTGGCAGGAACTCACCACCAAGGATGGCCGCTCCTCCAAAGAGAACCATGGCATGGCCCTCATCACCCGCGATGAGCTGCAGCAGTTCCTGCATCTCGCCGCACTCAAATGGGATGAAGACCGTCGCCATGGCATTTCCGTCGAAGAGCTGCGCGACCTTGATGGCGGCCTAATGGGCTATTGGACCAGGGGCCATCATCCGCTCCATCACTTCCAGGAAGCGGCGAATTGCTACAGCGGCGCCGATGCTCGATACGATGAGCGCTATATCGCCGAGCCATCCAGCATCAGGCACGAGTGGTGGCGCACCACGCCAGTCGGCGGCGAGCCGGGCATGGTGCAATATCTGCCGGCAGAGCCAAGATCACGCGGCGCGTTTGCGGTCACCGTGAGCACGATTGTCGAAGATCGCTACATCAAAAAATCGACACGCGAAATCGCCGACCACCATAGGGCAGCGGCCCGCGGCTTCGCCGACGGGCTGAATTGGGCGCTGCGCCAACTGGAACGGATTAATCCGTCCGCTGGCGATGATCTCCTCAAATTTTATCGCGATGAAAACAAGAAGGAGCGCAGCCATGTCAGCTGACACCCTCTTCCGCGTCCATTTCGAGGACGGCACCAAGCTCGACGTCACCGCCGGTGACAGCGCATCGGCCGGCAAGCGCGCCGGCGCAGAGCATCCCGGCATCATCACCAAGATCAAGCGCGTCAAGGGGAACGGATGATGGAGAGCAATCGCGAGACGATTTCCCTCGACGAATTTCGGGCGCGCCTCAAGGCGCAAGGCGTCAGCGACCGCGTTCACGCCGCCTTTAAGTGCCCGGTCTGCAAGACTGTCCAATCGATACAGAGCTTCATCAATGCTGGCTGTGACGCAGATACCGCTGAAAGGTTCATCGGCTTTTCGTGCATTGGTAGAGAGACTGGGGCTGGAGCGCCCCGGAAGGAACCTGATGGCAAGCCATGCAACTGGACACTCGGAGGCCTTTTCCGCGTCCACACGCTCGAATTTATCGACCAGGAAGGGGAAGTGCATCCCCTCTTTGAGGTAGCTTCTCCGGAGGAAGCTCAGGCTCTTGAGGCCACTCAGCCCGAACTGAGGAGCCCAAACACGTGACCGACCTCCTGCAGCGCGTCGCCGAGGACGTCCAGGATCACATGGACGCCATCCTTAAGAACTTCAAACTGGACGCCAAGATCACCGTTCTCGTCCGCTTCCCTGGCAAGCCGACAGCGGACTTCTGCATGACCGGTGACGACCTTCCAGCCGTGGCAGATATGGTCCACCGTCGGATGGACAGCGAAGGCATTGTCCAGGCCGCAGCACGACGGTTTACCTCGTTCGTCGACCTGATCGAAAGCCGAGCCCAGGCTTGCGACGGGCCGGTGACGCCATTCCTTGAAGAGCTTGCGTCAGCGACGAGCGAGGAGAAGGAGCGTTTCACCGCCATTCTTCGCGACCTCTATTCGGCGTTCAATCCGAAGGAGGCACGAAATGGCTGACATCACCCTCTGGAAACCAGAGCCGGACGTTCTCATTCACCAGGCGCTCGGAAAAGCGCTTGAGGAGGCGGGTGAGCTGTCGGCGATCCTCGCGCGATGCCTTATCCAGGGCATCAACGAAGGCGAGCCGGTCAGCGGCAAGCCAAACCGCAAGGCGCTGTTCGACGAGATCGCCGACGTTCTCGCCGCGACCCAATGGCTGCGCGAGATCGTCGGCGACGGGCTCGACGAGGCGCGCGTCGCCCGAAAGCTCGCTGGCTTCCGTCTCTGGCAGCAAATGCTGGAGGAGGATGCCCAGCAGGCGAAAGCCGATGACGATACCTATCAATGCCCCATCTGCGCTGTCGCCATCAACGATGACGATCTCTGCGCCACCGATATCGAGATGGGCACCTGCCACGCCGCTTGCCTGGAAGGATCGCCGGTCGTCGACCTGGAAACCGGCGAGCCGACCGATGGCAAGGCCGGCACGTTCCGTTACGGCGAAAATCTCACTGGGAGACCTTCACATGACTAATGCGCCGGACATCCAGGCCGCGAGAGAGGACTCGGAAGGAGCCTTCGCTTGCAGCATCAGCGAGCTAACAGCAGAACTTATGAGAGCGTCTGCGGGCGGCGGCAATACATGGAGGATTGCTGGCCTTTTATGTCAGACGCTTGATGCGATTGATAAGTATCAAGAACTGCATGGCCATGGATTGCCGGGTTATCTTGTGTTGCGAGCACTTGATCCAGATGTATCGTTCCGCCGGAAAGACCCGGAATCCTATACCGAGCAAAGATTGGCTGAAATCAACAAAGAAAAGGATACGAACCGAAGCGAGAGCGTAAGAGCGAGCTGCGTGAAAGCGATCGTAAATCGAGCGCTTCAGGTGCGGGCATCCAAGCTGATCGGACAATCGACCCAGGCGACCCTCGCCGAGCGAAGAATGCATGACGAAATTCGCGATCTTGAAGACATACGAAACAAAACTCGCTTCGGATGGGGATCGTAGCCCATGTCTGATGGCACCAAGATCGAATGGACCGACGCCACATGGAACCCGATCACCGGTTGTTCCGTCGTCTCCCCCGGCTGCACCAACTGCTACGCCATGAAGCTCGCAGGCACGCGCCTGCAGCATCATCCAAGCCGCACCGGCCTGACGAAGGATACAAAGGCCGGCCCGGTCTGGACCGGCGAGGTGCGCTTCAATGAGCAGTGGCTGGACGAGCCGCTTCGCTGGAAGCGCCCGCGGATGATCTTCGTCTGCGCCCATGGCGATCTCTTCGCCGAAGGCGTGCCGGACGAATGGATCGACAAGATCTTCGCCGTCATGGCGCTTGCCCCGCAGCACATCTTCCAGGTGTTGACCAAGCGGCCGGAGCGGATGCGGGAGTATCTGACAGGCGGCCGGCGCGGAGGGCATCTCTTAGTTGCCGCTCAGCTGCAGTTTAAGTTCCCCATCCCATCGCCCGCCCCATGGCCGCACATGCCATTGCCGAACGTCTGGCTCGGCGTTTCGGTCGAGGATCAGAAACGCGCCGACGAGCGGATCCCGATCCTGCTCAACACTCCGGCCGCTATCCGCTGGATATCAGCCGAGCCGCTTCTTGGGCCGCTCGATCTGGACAAGGATGGTGCCGTCAACATGGATTCCGGCAGAAGCTATCTGCGCTCATGGGGCAGAAACGACTGGTATTCTCGCGGGCTCGATTGGATTGTCGCCGGCGGCGAGAGCGGCGTCGGCGCTCGCCCGATGCATCCCCACTGGGTCTATGCGCTGCGCGACCAATGCGCGATCGCCGACGTCCCCTTCCTCTTCAAGCAGTGGGGCAACTGGATCATCGCCAGCGAAGAGAACGGCCATACCGACCGCAGCATGGCGACGAACGATGCCATCTGGCTCGACATCGACGGCCGCCAGGCCAAGCCAAGCTGCGACGGCATGAGCGAGCCGATCGGCATGTTCCGCGTCACCAAGGCCCGCGCCGGCCGCACGCTCAAAGGCCGAATGCATGACGGCTTTCCGCCCCTTCCCGCTCATTTCACCAAGGAGGCCGCAGAGTGACGAAGCCGAAGAAATTGCCGAGCGACGAGGTCCTGCGCCTGCTGGTCGCCGAAGGCCTGACCCGCGCCCAGATCCTGCAGCGCTACGAAGTGCATCGCACGACGCTCGGCAACAAGCTGATCGCGCTGGGGCTTGCCGAAGCCGTCGCCAAGGCGCCGGGCGAACGGCGGGAGTTCACGGTCGAGGCGGTCTCGCAGCACCTGAAGAACGGCATGAGCTATTCTGATATCGATCGCCATTACGACCGGTCGATCGGAAGCGCCTGGTGCTTCTGCCGCAGCCGCGGCCTTATCCCCGAAATCCCCAACACTGAAATCCGCGAGGACAAGGTCATCGTCGGCATCACCACCACCGCGACGGACAAGAGCGGCAGTGCCCGAACCGTCCGCATGGCGATCAGCCTGCCGCCCGTCAGCATGCATGTTGCCGAGCGCCTGCAACCCAGCGAAGCGATGGGTGCAAGATGAAGGTCACCAACCAGGACCGCGCCAACATCCGGCGAATCTTCTCAAAGGTTCGTGAAGACACCGATCGCCTGACTGCCGCGAAGGTCGGCAGCTCGGGCGTCAAGACCCATCCGGATATCGACAAGATCATCGCTGCGCAGAATACCCTGCGCAAATGCATGGAAGTCGTCTTCGAAGAATGCATGCCATACGACGAGATCTTCTGCGGCGAGATGGCGGTACGCCTGGCGACCTATGCCATCAGCGCCGTCCCGATCGAGCGGCACGGGCTTGTGTTGAACGCCGTCATCGAGGGCCTGCCGGCCGCACTTGCAAGGCGCGTTCGTGAGGGCATCGCCATCCGGACGGAATGGGAGACCGACGGCGTCAGGCACGCGAATATCCCTCGCAAGGGAGATGTTCAGTGACAGCCAAGCCCATCCGCCTACAGCTATCACGCCAGAAGGGCTTCAGCCTTCAGGCCGCATCAAGAGCCGCAAACGGCCTCGATGCCATCAAGGTCGACCGCACCTCGCCCTTCGGCAATCACTATGCCTTCAGCAAGGATCCGTTCGCCAAGCCGGCGCTATGGGATGTCTTTTGCCACGGCACCATCGTCAAGAGCTGCCCGACGAAACAGGAAGCGGTCGAATATGCGGTCGCGTGCCATCGGGCCGAGGTCAGCTCGCCCGGCCCCCATAATCACCGTCGCATGTACGCCGTGCCGACCCCGGTCGATATCGCCAAGGCGCTGCGCGGCTTCAACCTCGCCTGCTGGTGCAAGTCCGGCGAGCCCTGCCACGCCGATATCCTTCTCGAGGTCGCCAACGCTCCGCTTCAGGAGATCGTATCGCGATGATGATGAAAGCCCTGACCGTCTGGCAGCCATGGACGAGCCTGATTGCGATCGGCGCCAAGCCCTATGAGTTTCGCGGCTGGCGGCCGCCGGCATCATCGATCGGCCAGCGCATCGCCATCCACGCCGGAGCCAGGCTGATGAAGCGCTCCGAGGTTCTGGCGCTGCGCATCAATCTCGCCCGTCCCGGCAGCTACCCAACGCCCTGCCTGAAACCCGATCTCGCGATCCCGCTGCTCGACCGCATCCTTGAGCAACCGAAGAGCGCCGTCCCGACCTTCCTGCCGCTTTCGCACGTGCTCTGCACCGCGATTGTCGGCGAACCGAAGAGCGGCGAGGAATGCGCCTGCGAATTCGGCGACGACGCCGGCAATGACAGCGATCGCGAAGGCACCTTCAATTGGGGCTGGCCGCTGACCGACATCGAGATGCTGGAGCCGCCGGTTCCGGCAAGCGGCCTGCAGGGCCTGTGGAACTGGAGGGGCGCATGACCGTCCACGTCCGCAAGCTTTCCGGCCGCCCGCTCCTGCTCGCCCAGCGCCGGCGCGAGATCGTCCTGCCGGCCAAGGTGGTGACGATCCGCCGCGTCGTCGCCGGCGACCACGGCGGCGTCGCCGATCGTCCCTTTTCGCTTCCCGGCATCAGCATGTTCGTCGCCGTCCTGAAGGAGCAAGGCCGATGCTGAAAACCGATACCACCGCCGGCACGGCGCGCATCGGCTGCGACAGCTGCCCGACATCAATGGAATCCGTCATGGACGCCGATCCCCGCGCCGCGCGCGAAAAAGCCGTCCGCGTCGCCAAGATCGCCCGCTGGCTGATCGAACGCCACGCCGGCAGCTGGCAGCATTTCTGCCCGGACTGCCGCAAGTCGCGGGAACGAGGGAGCTTGCTATGAGCAAGGAAGCCCAGAACAAGATCCGTGACCTGATCGTCGAGATGATGGCCGATGGCGTTCGCACCCATGTGTTGACCGCGGTCGAGGCTATGGCCGCATGCGGCGACGCGTGCGCAGCCATTATCGGCACCATGTTGCCGCATGCGAACCATGCCGAGGCGCTTGAGATCATCATCGAGAAGTTACCGAAGCAACTCGCGGCTCACGCCGCACAGGCGGCCGCCTATCGGAAGGCGAGGTCGAACTGATGAGACGGGGACCAATCGAAGAGATATTCCCCTGCGGCACGACCGGCTTGATCGCCTGCGGCAATCGCAACCACGACAGCTGTGATCCTAGCACGTCGTTGGCCGACTGCGTGGTCAATCGACCGAAACCTTTCCGGCTCGTCGTTTGGGAACCGCTCCTGACCAAAGCTCCGGGACCGTCACTGGCGCAGCCCTGGTGCTGCTACAGCAATTCCATCATCTTCTATCACCGGCCCTATATTCCTCAGCTTCGCAAGGCCCGTTGGCGCAATGCGGCGGGCCAGCTGATCACCACGCGAGGCGGTTTCGAAGAATTCGATAAGATCGAATCGCGCCTGGCATGGGACGATATCGTCGAGTTTGAAGGTGAGCGCTTCAGCGTCGGCGGCGGATCGGTACGCTGGGCCGCCGAGGACGGAGGGCGCCGCCGTTGGTGGATGATGCGCCACGCTCGGCGGGTGGAGATCCGCACATGACCCTCGACCTTTTCAAAACCGAAATGCAGATGTTCGCCGCGATCTCCGATTGCACCCTCTATCGCGACGAGCTGCGCCGCCTCTGGGATAGCACCAAGCCCTTCCTGGTCGTCTGCATGCTCAACCCGTCGGACGCCGATCATCTGCGCAACGACCCCACGGTCCGCGTCCTCATCTGGTTTGCCAAGCTCTGGGGTTACGGCGGCCTCATCATCGTCAACCTTCACGCCTGGCGCTCGCCGTCGCCAAAGGAGATGATGCGCGCCAAGGACTCGATCGGTCCGCGCTGCAACGAGTTCATCGACGGTGCCTTCATCATCGCCCGCTATCAGAACACGCCCGTTCTGGCCGCATGGGGCAACGGCGGCGATTACCTCGGCCGCGACAAGTGGTTCATGCACCGCGCCCGTCAGCAGCTCGTCGACCTCGTTTGCCTCGGCCTGACGAAAGACGGCTTCCCCAAACACCCGATGGCCCGCGGCGTTCACCGCATCGCGCGCGACCAGCAGCCGATCATGTTCCAGAACGCCAGGGAGATAGTCCATGAACAACCGTTTTGAAGAGGCCGAGCGTTACCGACTTCTCGCCCGCCATTACATGAAGGCTCTTGGCAAAATTGCCATTGAGGATGATCTCGATGCCGCGCAGCTAATCGCTTGCGAAGCGCTTGGGAGCAATCCGCCGCCGCAGGCGACGGGGACCACCGATCTCATCAAAGCGCTGTCTAGACTGACCGGCAATCGACATTCTGACGGCGTCTCTTCGTTGGTCAGCCCTGAGGATCGCGAGGCGATCATAAACGGTTGCTACGACTTGATGGTCGCGTCGCGCCAAGTTCCCGCGCCTCATGTGGTGGAGTGGCAGGGCATGGCGTCTGCGCCTTGCGATGGCACTCATATCCTCGCCATCCTCTACCGAGAAGCTAGTGATGATCCGGACGGCAAGCGGTGGCCTGCCTTCAGTGAAATGCGCGAAATCTGGTTCAGGCCATATCGTGCATTTGGCATGGATTTGCCTTGGCACGCTGGCGATCCATTCGATGATCCGAGCGGCGCAGGCTCGGAGCATATGGGCGAAGGCGTCCCGATCGCATGGCAAGTCCTTCCATCTGCCGATGTCCGCGCCCTTGCCGCCACCGCAACGAAGGGCAGCGACGAATGAAAATATCTCTCGAAGATATCCAGTCCGCCTTTTTTGGTGATGACGTTCCTCGGAAAAACATCGCTCTGCGCAAGGCGCACGATGAAATACAGCGGCTCCAAAAGGCGCTGAAGGACGTAACCAATCCGATCGAATACCTGCGCCGACACGCTGAAGCCGATGGCAACAAGCTGAACGGGATGGCCTATTCTGTCGCCAGCGATCTGCACTTCGTTCAGAAGATTGCACGCGATGCGCTGGATATGAGCCCACCCCCTCCCTCGAAGGGGAAAGCGTCCTGATGGCAACCGAGGCGGAAAAGCGCAAGCTCGAGCGGATCCGCGAGGACCTTGATCTGGTCGGCGCCGATTGGGCGATCGAGGCCGGCGGCACCGACCTCGCACTCGTCGTGCGCGACCCGGCCGACGACACACCCCGCACGATCGCCGCGATCGCGGCCGACGCGCCCTTTGTCTTCCAGGATTTCCTGATCCGCGCCGGCGAGCGCCAGCAGTTCCTGCTCGACATGCTCGACCGCTGCAGCCGCGCCTATCGCGAGCTTGCCGGCAAACAGCCAAAACCGAAGCGCTATGCCGCCGAATGCGCGATGAAGTGCAAAAGCGACCAGGCCTTCCGTCAATACCTGATCGAATGCCACGAGCTGCGCGATGCCACCGACTTCGAGCGCATCAAGACCCGCATGCATTCGATCCTCAATGTTCACTCACTGAACGAATTGGACACCGACACGGCCGCCGCGGCGCGCTGGAACTCCCTGCGCTCCGATTTTGAGAACTGGAGACGCCGATGAGCCTCTCCCCAAAATGCCCGCACGTCAGCCTCGCCGACGAGACGAATGCCAGGAGAACAAAGTGACCGCCACCACTGAAACCCACTTCTCCACCCCGTTCCTGCTGTTCGCTCAATATGGCGGCAAGGCCATCATCCCTGTCGAGGACGTGTGCCGCGACTATTTTAACCACCTGACGCCAGAGAAATTCCTTCGAAAGGTCGGCACCGGCGAAATAGCGATACCGGTTGTCCGGGCAGAGACGTCGCAGAAATGCCAGAAGGGCATATATCTGCAGGACCTCGCCAATTATCTTGATGAGCGCCGGGACGCAGCCCTAAAGGAATTCCGCCAGCTGCATCGGTAGAAATGCAAACACGGCTCTTCCCCCTTAAGTAGAATCATGTCTTTCTGTAGCTCGCGTAGTTGAGGAGCATGTACGTGACTGCAGAAATAGCTGTAATCAATAAATCGGCAATCGCGCTGGCAGCGGATAGCAAAGTAACGTTATCGATTGAGGGGCGTCAAAAGACCTACGACACCGTAAACAAGCTGTTTTCGCTTTCTAAGACCGAGCCCGTGGGCGCTATGATTTACGGCAACGCGGAATTTATGGGATTTCCTTGGGAGACAGTGCTCAAGGAATATCGCCGGCGAAATCCACGAAAAAAATTCGACACCATATTTGCCTGGGCGGATGATCTTCTGTCCTTTCTGACGACGTTCTTCAACTTCCCTCCGTCTGACAGCATTGATCTGGCAAAGCGATTGGTACAGAGCGCTTTGGCGGAAGTCGTCAGCCGGTATTTTGAGTTCACGCGAGCCAACCTCAGCGACGAAGACACTGTCGAGCAGCTAGAGGCTGAGATCGACCTGCACATTGCCGATCTTGAAACCTTCCCTGACTTTTTAACGGAGGAGGAATGGATCAAACTGGGCGACGACTATCATAATGCTGTTGAGCAGGTTGCAAGTTCCGGATTGGGTCAGCAGCACGCAGCACTGATCCCTGGCCTCAAGCAACTTGCTGTTCTCGCTGTTCGCAAAAGCCGGCCTTCGCCAGCACACTCAGGCCTCGTGGTTGCGGGGTTCGGGGAAAAAGAACTTCTGCCATCGCTCATTTGCTTCGATGTTGATGGAATAATCGGCGGCCGCTTAAAACATGTGGTGTCGGGCCAGCTTGATGTTACTCGAAAGAATAAGGGAGCCATTGTCCCTTTCGCACAGACCGACATGGTGCACCGCTTTATGGAGGGCATCGACCCGGATTACGCCGTCCAACTGCAAGATAATATTCATGCTCTGTTGCTAAAAAATACAATTGACGTCGCGAGTGCCTTCGTAACTGACCATGAGCAATTGGAGGCAATGTTGCCGGCTTTGGAAACAGCTACCGACGCGGCATTTGACGCATTCTGGGAAGCAGACATAACGACGCGCAAGGAACGTTTTGCTCAACCAATCATTGACATGGCGATGAGCCTGCCAAAAGATGAACTGGCGAACCTAGCCGAGAGTCTCGTCAGCTTGACCTCTTTGCAACGGCGAGTTTCGCGCGAAATCGAGACAGTGGGAGGAGCTATTGATGTCGCGGTCATTTCTAAAGGTGACGGCTTTGTATGGGTGAAGCGTAAGCACTACTTTAACCCGGACAGAAACTTGCGGTTTGTAAATGGCTATTTTTCAGAGTATGCAGCCGCAAATTCGGATGGAGAATAAGATGGCAACACTTGACCAACGGGAATCCGCAACAGGCCGCCGCCGGCCGTCGGACTCCACGCTGCCGTTGATCGTACAGAAGCAGCAGCGGGAAGAGACGACACGAACTGTCGTCGCAAAAGCATCGAAGGTTTTCTCCGAGACGCTTCAACGCGAATTGGAAAAAATAGGACAAGCTCGATAGTCGTATTCCTGAACCCCGCTTCGGCGGGGTTTTTATTTTGCCGCAGGCTGCGGCAACCATTTCCAACCGGCGTACTTGTCCCCGATCTGCCGAATGTGGGTATAGCGTTTGAGACTGGTCCAGGAGCGATGCGCCGACACGGTGGCGACGCGCGGGATATCCCACCCAAGCTCGAAGAGCCTCGATATTCCATCATGCCGCAAATCGTGAAAGTGCAGGTCCTCGATCCCGAGCAGCTTGCAGGCCTCGGTGAAGTTCTTCGATATGGTACCGGGATTATAGGGGAAGATCTCAGCGGCCGTCTTTGGCATGGAATCGATGATCGCCCGCGCTTCCGGCAACAGTGCACACCACACGTCGTTTCCGACCTTCTGCCCCGGGTGCTTCATGTTTCGCACGAGATATCGATCATGCTCCGGCTCATAGTCATTCCACCGGATGACCGTGATCTCCTCCTGCCGGCGCGTTGAGAAGATCGCAAAGAGAATCATCTTGTCCATCGGCGACGATTGCGGCGTCCGGACATTCCGCTCGACGAAGAAGCCCAGCAGCTTTTCCAACTCGGCTGTCGTCGGCCGGCGATCGCGTTCCTGACTTCGGCTGATGATGCCGAGCCGGCCAGTCACTGTAACGGCATCCTCGAAAGCCGTCTTGTCGAGCGGATATCCCCACATCGGCCGGGCGACGGCAAATACCGATCCGAGGTGCGACATGTAATTGCCGACCGTCTGCGGCTGCCGCACCAGGATCTTCTTATCGCCCTTGCCCGCGCCTGGCTCGAATACGTCTTCCTCCCCTTTCGGAAGCCATCCGTTCTTCAAGTCTTTGGCGAAACCGCTGATATCTGGGCTGGCGATTGTGCTGCAGCGCTTTGCCGCCAGCGGATGCTTCTTGATCAATCGCAGGCACTGCGCTTTCGTCTTGCCCATGGCCTTGATCGAGGTGCTGATATATTCATCGATCACGTCCGCGAGGATCGGATCGTCCGCCTTCAGCTTCTCCAGGGCGCCGGGCTCGGCAAGCTCGGTCTCCCGCTTCTTAAGCCACGCCTTTGCGGCCGGCCGCCGATCGAAGGTCTGCGCCTCGGTGTGCACGACCTCGCCCTTTTGCTTTAGCCGGATCTGTGCGGTATATGATTTAGAGCCATTCTTGCGGGTTCGCTCCGATACGGTTCCCATTGAGTGCTACACGACCTCTGCCAAATGCTACATCGTAGCACTAGCATTTCAAAAACGGTCGTAAAAGCGATAAAACGAGAGAAAACAAGACAAGTGCCAGCAGCAGAAAATCCCGAATACCAAGGGAAATCGGCCTATTTCAAGGCTCCGGTGTTCGCCATTGCACCTATGATCGACTGGACGGATCGGCATTGCCGTTATTTCCACCGCCAGATCAGTCGCGAAGCGCTGCTCTATACCGAGATGGTGGTGGCCGATGCGATCATCCACGGCCCGCGCGACCGGCTGCTCGGTCATGACGCCGCCGAGCATCCGCTGGCGCTGCAGCTTGGCGGATCGGACCCGGTCAAGCTTGCCGACGCGGTGAAGATCGCCGAACCCTATGGCTATGACGAGATCAACCTCAATGTCGGCTGCCCCTCCGACCGCGTGCAGTCCGGCACCTTCGGCGCCTGCCTGATGCTGACGCCGGAAACGGTGGCCGAATGCATCGCGGCGATGAAGAGGGTTGCGACCGTGCCGGTGACGGTGAAATGCCGGATCGGCGTCGACGAGCAGGAGCCGGAACAGGCGCTGCCGGAGTTGATCACCCGCGTCCTTGATGCCGGCGCCGACGCGATCTGGATCCATGCCCGCAAGGCATGGCTGAAGGGCCTGAGCCCGAAGGAAAATCGCGAGATCCCGCCGCTCGATTATGAGATCGTCTACCGGATGAAACAGCGCTGGCCCGATGTCTTCATCGGCATCAATGGCGGCATCCGCACGCTTGATGAAGCCGTCGCCCACCTCGAATATGTCGACGGCGTCATGCTCGGCCGCGCCGCCTATCAGAATGCCGCGATCCTTGCCGATATCGACCAGCGCTTCTTCGGTGCGCCGGCGGTCGAGCCGGACTGGGAGGCGCTTTGCGGCCGGATGATGGCCTATGCCGAACGCCACATCGCCAGCGGCGGCCGGCTGCAGCACGTGGCCCGCCACATGGTCGGCCTCTTTACCGGCCTGCCCGGCGCAAGGCGCTACCGCCAGATCCTGTCCACCGACGCGGCCAAAAGCGGCGCCGGGCCGGAGGTGCTGGCGGCCGCCTTTGCGGCGGTGGATTTTTCGGGAACGGATCAGGAGGCGGTCAGCGCCTGACGCAGTGGTGTCACGATCGGGCCATCGGCAGCAGCATCTTCTTTTCGATCCGTCCCGCCACCGAAAACACCAGGATGTAAGTTTCCCTGCCGATCCTGCTGCCGTCCATCAACCGGACGATATCGTCGACGCCGCCGACCGGACTGCCGTCGATGGCGAGGATATAATCGCCCTCCTGCAGTCCGCCTTTTGCCGCCGGGCCCTCCGGCTCGACGCGGCGGATGCGAACCGAGGTCGTCTGCACCGTGCCCGCCGCAAGCGCCACCCGGCGCGGCAGTACGATCGTGTCACCTGAAATGCCGATGAAGGCACGCCTGACCTGGCCGTAGCGGAGAATCTCCGAAACGACGAAATTGGCCGTATTCGATGCCACGGCAAAGGCGATGCTCTGCGCGCCCTGGATCACCGCGGTATTGACGCCGATGACCTCCCCGCCCGAAGACACCAGCGGCCCGCCGGAGTTGCCGGGATTGAGGGCCGCATCGGTCTGGATGACGTCTTCCATCAGCCGGCCGCTGGCTGCCCGCATCGACCGCCCGAGCGCCGAGACGATACCGGCAGTAACCGTCCATTCGAAGCCGAGCGGGTTTCCGATCGCGATGGCGATGTGGCCCCGGCGCAGGCGCTGGGAATCTCCGAGCTTCGCCCAGGCGCCGGTACTCGTATTGGCACGAATGAGGGCGATATCCGTATCGACATCGCGGCCGAGCACCCGGCCCTCGGTGACGAAGCCATCGGGCGTGGTGATGCGAACGACCTTGGCATCGTCAACGACATGACTGTTGGTGATGATCAGGCCGTCGGGCGAGACGGCGAAGCCCGACCCGTGCCCCTGCCGGCCACCCACCCTCTCGATCCGGCTGACGGCTGGCCCGACGATGTCGACTGCTGCTGCGATCGATTGCGAATAGGCATCGATCAGCGCCCCGTCATTCTGAGGCGCTATGTTCTTGTCCATATAACCCATGATGTGATCCTCAAGCGGCGGTAACGATCGTCCCGCCGCCGGCGATGCGGTCGCGGTTGCGACGGTTCGCCATTGTGCTGTTGTATGAGGATTAGATGGTTGGGCCTCGATCCGCGTTCAAGTGAGCCCCAGCCCGCGGGGCAGCCATGCGGGCGTCGGGGGACGTGCCGTCGTGCGACCGGTGTGCCCTTATCGTCGGGCGACCGGTGTGCCCTCATCGTCGGGGGCTACGGCATCCTCCAAGGTCCTCATCCTGGGACGCGCAGGCCGCGGCGCGAAGAAGCCTCCTCCAATATAAAATTCTGTTATGTCAATTGAATACAAAGAACAGCTTGATGACGAGATCAACATATTCCAACCTGGTCCCGGGTAGTCTTGCCTATGGCCTTGTCAATTCCGCCGGCAACGGCGCAAATTTCTGCCCGCATTCATCAAATCCAACCCAACCAACGGAGCCAAAGATGAGCACAGTCACCACCAAGGACGGCGTCGAGATCTTCTACAAGGATTGGGGGCCGAAGACCGCCCAGCCGATCATGTTCCATCATGGCTGGCCGCTGTGCTCCGACGATTGGGATGCCCAGATGCTGTTCTTCCTTGAGAAGGGCTATCGCGTCGTTGCCCATGACCGTCGAGGCCACGGCCGCTCCACCCAGGTCGGCGACGGTCACGACATGGATCACTACGCCGCCGATGCCGCAGCCGTCGTCGAACATCTCGATCTCAGGAATGCCGTCCATATCGGCCACTCTACCGGCGGCGGCGAAGCGACCCATTATGTCGCCCGCCATGGCCAGCCTCAGGGCCGCGTCGCCAAGCTCGTCATCATCGGCGCCGTGCCGCCCATCATGGTGAAAACGGATGCCAATCCCGGCGGCTTGCCGATCGAGGTCTTCGACGATCTGCGCAGGCAGCTCGCCGCCAATCGTTCGCAATTCTATCACGACCTGCCGGCCGGCCCGTTCTACAGCTTCAACCGGCCGGGTGCGAAAGTGTCGGAGCCGGTCATCAACAATTGGTGGCGCCAGGGCATGATCGGCGGCGCCAAGGCGCATTACGACGGCATCAAGGCCTTTTCGGAAACCGACTTCACCGAAGACCTGAAGATCATCACCGTGCCGACCTTCGTCATGCACGGCGACGACGACCAGATCGTGCCGATCGCCGACTCCGCCCTGCTCTCGGCCAAGCTGCTGCAGAATGCCACGTTGAAGGTCTACGAGAAATTCCCGCACGGCATGTGCACCACCCATGCCGACATCATCAATCCCGACATCCTGGCCTTCATCAAAGGCTGATCCCTGATGGTGCCGGGCGCCCATGAGGGCGCCCGGCTGCCATGATGGCTTTCACGCCGGGCCACGCCGATCGATTGACGGCCAGTTACGCATTTTCCCATGAAACCGTTTTCGCCGATTTGCGTTTAGCGGCCATGAAAAGAGAACGTGAACCCTCATCAAAGGCTTACCGGCAGGATCGTTTCGAAAACACCGAGCGAGCCGCCAAGGAAACCATCGAGGCGGAGCAGCGGGCTCGCCGGGAGAAAACCAAGCGGCTGAAAGAGCTGCGCCTGTCGCAGCAAAGCGGCAAGGCACCCGCAACCGAGTAGATCTCGCGCTCGCACCATCTTGAGCCGACGCGCCGATCGGTCCGTCTCCATGCCCTGACGCCCTCGCCTGCGTCTTACGGCGTGCGCCCCGAATTGTTTTGAATTTCGGACCTTCGCCCATCTTGCGGAGCAAAGATCGCGAAATTATCTTTTTTTTACTCGATAGCGATTCACGGCATCCAAAAAGGGCAGATTGCGATGTCAGACAAGCTGTTCAGCACGCGTGACGAACCGCTCGCCTCCGAAGATCTGGATGTGTGCAGGCGTGTCCACGAAGCCCTCTGTAGCGGGCTCAATATCGACAGATCAGGCGAGGCAGCCGACCGTCTTGGCGCGCTCATCATCGAACTCTATCGCCAGGGGGTGCATGACGAAAGCCAGCTTCGATTGCTGGCCGGCGGAAGGGGAGCCTGACAGCGCCAGACGTCAAGCTAGTCGCGACCTCCCCTTCCCTCTGCGGGGTGAAAGATGCGTTTTCCTGGATCGTCCCGGACTTGGTTTTGATCTGCGGACGCAGTCGCGGTTTTTGCTCAGCTTGGGATGAAGCTTCGAGAAATGACGCGGCGGCTAGTGTGTCACTCTTTGGGAAGCGTCACCATGACGCTCAGGTAATTTTGTTGAATAGAAGGGTGTCCGCGGTGGGTGAGGATTTTCGAGTTCGTGTGCTCACAATATTTGGCATACTGGTCGGGGCGCTCTCAACCGCAGCTATCGCCGTTTTGACTCAGCCTTTCGAAGTGGCTCCGATCGCCAAATGGCTCTTTATACTGGTCGGCGCCCCAGCGCTCGCGCTTCTCATCCATATGGGCGTTGGTAAATTATACTTCTCGGCGAAAGGCGAAGGGCCCTATGGTCCGCCACCGCCCAAATCGCGAATTCCAAAATACCACGAGCCAAAGCGCATATTTCCGTGGGTCCCTTACACAAACCTATTTACCGTCTTTATGACGTTTTGCGTCTTGCTTATGTCCGGCATCCGCTAGGGCATGTGACGGGAAGCCCTCCAGTAAACCCCACGGAACTCTCCTGGCATTCGATCGTCGCGATGTGGCCGAACAGCCCTGCTGCGTTAGCGCCGACGCACACATGTCCTCCCGTCCATCCCCAAATGAAACTTAATCCCTTCCCCTACGTTATCCCTTCGATACATCCGTTGACCCAAGGTGAGTGAAATGAACAGATTCGCCATCATTGCCCTGTCGATAGCGACGGCCTTCTCCGGAACGCCGGCCTCGGCAGGTCCGGTTTTCGTGCCGAGCCCGGTGCAGTCGGCGCAGTCGGCGCCTCAAAACACTGACGCCCGCGTCATGACCATCGGCTGTAACAACTTCACGAACTGCCCGGGTCAGTTCAACAATGGTCGCAAGTGGTATCGCAACCGCCACCACTATCGCGACGGGCGCTACTACCGCGACGACCGCTATGGCTGGGATCGCCGCTACGATCGCCGGTATCGCCGATATGACAATCGATATGACAATACCGGCGCCATCATCGGCGGCCTGGCAGCCGGCGCCCTCCTCGGCGGCATCATCGCTTCGCAGCCGCGCACGAGTGGCTATAGTTCGCATGCCGACTATTGCTATAGCCGCTACCGGTCCTACCGCGCCTATGACAACACCTACCAGCCGAATTACGGCCCGCGCCGCCAGTGCCGCTAGTCCGGTCCATCTATCAGAACAAGCCTCGCAATGAAGATGCGGGGCTTTATTGATGGCCGAAAGCCCCTTGCGCGGCTTGCCAGAGACATCGTTAGGCTGTTCTGATAATCGTCGCAGTCTAATGGCAATGTCCAGCGCAACGGTCCTCCAAAACCGAATCCCTCGCGGCCCTCTCCACTCTCACCTCACGCCCGGCCACAAATCGCCTTGCTCCCTATCACCCACAACTCTATATGTGTGAAAGGCGCGCCATAGGTTAGCAGATACGCACATACCTAATCCCTCCTCACGCCAAAATGAAACTTAATCCCTTCCCCTGCGTTATCCCCTCGATACATCCATTAACCCAAGGTGAGTGAAATGAACAAATTCGGCATCATTGCTCTGTCGATAGCGACGGCTTTCTCCGGAATGCCGGCCTCGGCAGGCCCGGCTTTTGTGCCGAGCTTGGTGCAATCGGCGCAGCCGGCGCCTCAAAATACCGATGCCCGGATCATGACCGTCGCCTGCAACCCATACTCCATCGTCTGCTCGGGCGACGGCGATAACCGCAGATCCTACCGCAACCGTGACCGCGATAACGATGGCGACCGGGACCGGCGCAGCTACCGCGACCGCCGCTACGACCGTGATGACCGTTATGGCTGGAATCGCCGCGATGATCGCTGGGATCGCCGCTATGATCGGCGGTATCGCCGCCACGACAACAGCGGCGCCATCATCGGCGGCCTGGCAGCCGGCGCCCTCCTCGGCGGCATCATCGCTTCGCAGCCGCGCACGAGCGGCTATAGTTCGCATGCCGAGTATTGCTATAGCCGCTACCGGTCCTACCGCGCCTATGACAATACCTACCAGCCGAATTACGGCCCGCGCCGCCAGTGCCGCTAGTCCGGTCTATCCATCAGTACAAGCCTCGCATGAAGATGCGGGGCTTTTTTGATGGCCGAAATCCCGTTGTACGGCTTCCAATTGCCGGTCGGTCGTGCTTGCCTGCGCGGCCAAGCTTGATTGGTTAGGCGATAGGAACCTAAAGCATGTCGCGCAAAAGTGTGCAGCGGTTTTGCGACAACGACATGCGTCGGATTAAAAGGCTAAAGCGTCAGGAGCGAATCTGAAAGATCGCGACGCGCTTTAGGTGCGAAATGCCATCTGGAGATACAGCAAAGCACGCCGTCGTCCTGCTACCGCCGGATCTGGAAAACCTGTCGGGTTTCGAAGCGGCGCTCGCCGCCGCGGCCGCTGATCACCCGCCTGTTCTGGATCTGGGATGGCGAATTCTGCGGCAGCATCAGCCTGCGCTTTCAAGCCGGCACCGAGGAACTGCCACCCGACGTATCGGGCCATGTCGGATATTCCGTCGTGCCGTGGAAACAGCGCAACGGCCACGCGACGACCGCCCTCACCCTTCTGCTGGCCGGTCGCAGCAAAGGAAGGCCTCGACCGCCTCACCATCCTCTGCAACGAGGACAATGACGCCTCGCGGCGCGTGATCGAGCGCAATGGCGGCGAATTGTTCACGCGCGGCCCCCATTCCTCCGACAGGGCCGATCAGATCAAACTGTATTTCTGGCTGAAGCCCGGAACCGCCAGCTGACATGACATGCGCAACTGATTTCCAGACGGACGGAGCACAAGCCTTGCCCGCCTATGCTCCGTCCGTCCCATCAGCCTGGGGCGGGCTGAGTGCTGGTCGCGGCGGCTGTCGGCGCCGCCGCGCATTGTCTCAGTAGGTCGCGGCCGGTTTCGGCTTCTTCTCGGTCCATTGCGGCGGGGCGCCGTATTTGGCGGCGACCGCCCCCATCAATCCGGGCGGCCGGCCGAAGGCGTCGCAGGCGGCGTATTTCGGTTTGCCGCCGAGCCAGGATTTCATCCGTTGCCCCGATGGCAGCGAGATATCCAATCCCTTCGGCTCCTTGCCTTTGATCAGCATCCGGGAAAACTCGCCGCTGAATTTCGAAGCCAGGCTATAGGCGTCGCCGACCTCAGAAACGCGAGGGTTGTTCTGCAGCGAGTTTGCCCCGCGCGACCAAACGATCGCGGCCCGCTGCACGCCACCGCTGTCGACAGCTTCCGCCTCGACCGCCAGTCCGCCGAGGCCCGCCGGCAGCCGCGGCACGCCGACGGGCAGCACGAAACCGGTGCCGACGGTCACGACCGTCGAAACACCCGCCATCGCCTTGTTGGTCGGCACGATGTCGGTGACGACGGAGCGGACCGTCAGATCCGCCGGCTGGCCGGCAGAGACCAGTTGATATTTGTCGCTGAGCGAAATGCAGAGCGCCCGGTCCAGCGCATTCGCCACCATCGTCCGGTCGGCGTCCGATTTGACGCGGGTCGCAGCGCTGAAGGCGAAGGTCGTCGGCACGATGCTCACCGTCTTTGCCGGGGCAAGGCGCGTCCCATCGACATAGACGCGCGATTTCGACAGCTTCCCCTTCGGCGCGCCGAGATTGCCGTAGGAGGAGAGCGTGCCTGCCTCTTTCAGTGGCACCGAGCTGCACCCGGTCGCGGCCATGGCGAGCGCCAGCGGCAGAGCGAGGGACAAGCCTCTCGAGGCCTGCGGGAAGAAAAATAGGAATGGATTGCTGCGCACGCTGTCTGGCCTCCGTCGCCGATGAACTCAGGCGAAAGTGGCGTCCAAGAATTGCCGCAACATTACATCGTCTCCGGCAGCATGGGCTGCCGGAAGAGCCGGTCTATCCGAGCTGGATCGTCACCTCGGTGCCGGCGGAACTGCTTTCGATGCTGACCTCGCCGCCATGGTTCAAACAGATCTGCTTGACGAGGCTGAGGCCGAGCCCTGCCCCCCTGCTCTTCGGGGTGACGCGGTAGAAAGGTTCGAACACCAGCTCGCGGTGCTCGGCCGGGATGCCAGGCCCCTCGTCGGCGACGCTGATCCGTCCACGGCCGGCAGCCGAGACCGAAACGGTGATCATGCCGCTCCCGCCGCCATGGTCGATGGCGTTGCGCACGAGGTTGCTGACGGCCCGCGGCAGCGCCGAAGGGCTCCCTTTGCATTTCAGGCTCTCGACCTCGCTCTGAAACGAAATCTGATAGCCGGCGCCGATCGCCAGCGGCGCAAGATCGGCCACGACGCTGCGGCCGATTTCGACCAGATCGACGATCTCATGGAGATCGGTCGCCTGGTCGTTGCGCTCGAAATCGAGTAATTGTTCCGCCGTCTCGGCCAAACGCGCGACGTCGTCGAGCAACCGCCTGCGGTCCTGCCCCTCGGCCGTTCCATCGATCCGGGTCTGCATGATCGCGATCGGCGTCCTCAGTTCATGCGCCGCATCGATCAGGAAGTGTTGCCGTTTGCGGAACTCGTTTTCCAGTCGGTCGAGCGCCTCGTTGAAGGCGATCACCAGCGGAGCGACTTCCCTCGGAATGCCGTCCAGAGGCAGGCGAGCATCGTAGCGGCGAGGCTCGATCTCCGACGCCTTGCGGGCAACCTCGCTGACACTGGCCAGGCCGCGCCTGACGATTCTGGGAACGGCGAGAAAAACCGCGGGCAAGGCGACGGCGAATAGCGGCACGTAGATCGGATAAACAGCGCCCATAAGGGTAAGAACGGGCCAGCCCTTGTCGGCGACGCCGCCAAACAGCACCCGTAGCTCGCCGATCGCGGTCCCCACGCTTTCGACCGAGGCGATCTCGTCCGTGCCGGCCGACCCCCTGATATCAGCCCCTTCGAACAGATAGGTCAGGTGCGCAAGCTCACCGTAGGCTGCAGGGATGGTTCCGTAGGACACGAAAGAACCGTTCGTCGTCGCCGCAACATACCAAAGCCCGTCATACTGCTGCTTGAGCGCGTCCAACTCCGGTGTATCTCTTATTTCAAGCCGCCCTTCGGCATCGAGCGCAACGGCCGGGGCCAACGCGGCGGTGATATGGTCCTCCAGCGCAACGTTCGGAGAAAGGATCGTCGCGCCGTAGAAGCAGAGCCCGATAACCACAGCCGTCACTACGCCGACGAAGACGAGGCTGAGCTGCCAGCTGAGCCGCCACCAGAGCGACGGATTGGTGTTTCCCGCCCCTCCCATCATTCTTCCTTCATCAGATATCCGACACCGCGGATATTGTGGATCGAAACCTCGGCTCCTGCGTCGGAAAGCCGTTTGCGAAGCCGCGATATGTGGGCATCGAGGGCGTTCGACTGAATTTCCTCTTCATAATTGTAGACCGCCGCCTCCAGCGTCGAGCGGAGCACGGTCTTCTCCTTACGCCTTGCGAGTGCGGCCAGCACCAGAAGTTCTCGCCGGGGCAGATCGAGCGGCGTATCGCCGACCGTGACGCTCAGATGCAGCGGATCGATCACCATGCGCCCAGCCGCGATCTTGAGATCGGACAGGTTCGGCGGCCGGCGCAGCACGGCGCGCAGCCGCGCCATCAGCTCCTCGACCAGAAACGGCTTGCCGAGGTAGTCGTCGGCACCGAGATCGAGGCCTTCCACCCGTTCCTTCGGCTCGTTCAGCGCCGTCAGCACGATGATCGGCGTCTCCTTCCCCGTCCGCCTCAACTCCGGAATGAAGCGCAACCCTTCGCCATCCGGCAGGCGCCGGTCGAGCAGGATCGCATCGTAGAGGTTCTGCCGCGTCAGCTCGACCGCGTCGGCCAGATGCATCGTGTGGTCGGTGACGATCCCGTGTTTGCCGAGCGCCGCCGACAGCGCCTCGGCCAGCTCCCTCTCGTCTTCTATCAACAGTATCCGCATCGCTCGTCCATTGTCTCGCTCACCCCTCTCTCCGCCACAAGGGTTGCGGCAGCATTGCGGAGCTTGCAAGGCAGCCGGTCATGCTGCTGCAATTGTTGAAGTCCAGCACAAAGAATATTCGCGGCAGCTGGAGATCAAGATGATCCGACCTATCCTACGTCTCCTGACGAGACACTTCCTTTCCGCCTTCCTCCTCGCCGCGCTGCTCGCAGCGCCCCTCGTGATACTGCACACGCTTCACGAAAAGGCAGCCTTCGAGAGCGGTCCTGATGGAGGTGCGATGAGCGTGCGAGCGAGCGAACCTCAGGCGGTCTCGCTGCCTGCCATGCAATAGGCCGAGAACGCCTGAAGATAGGCTTGCACCCTGGAACGGTTCTCCGCGGTTTCGACGGTCCTGAGCACATCGGCCGGCTCCAGTTTCATCAGAGGAAGCCGGAGGAAAATATCGCCGGCGAACCGGTCGGTGATGGTCGCAAGGATCGTGCGAAGACCGGCCAGCATGTCGTCGCCGCGATGCGATGCGTGCAGCAGCGCGATCGGCTTATGGACGATCTCATCTCCCGATACCAGCCAGTCGATCGCATTCTTCAGCCCGCCGGGGATGGATCGCACATATTCCGGGCTGGCAATGATCACCCCGTCGCTCTGAGCGATCGCCTCGATGAAATCCCGCACCGCCACCGGCAGAAATTCCCCCTCGAGATCGGGCGAAAATACCGGCAAACCTCCCACGCCATCGAAGATCGCAATTTCGATCTCATCTGGCGCAACGGCGCGCACCGCCCGCAGCATTGATGTATTGGTGGAATTGCGCCGGGCGCTGCCGGATATGGCGAGAATCTTCATGGCCCCTAACAGGAATCGATCGATCATGGCTGTCAACGCAAAAGGCTAGGATCGATTGAGTAACGCCAAAAAAGCGACTTTTGCTTGAACTAGCCAAGCCTCGCGTTAGCCTGAGTACCGCTGCCGAATCGGCGGGAATTACCCTCGAGGAAATACACATGACGGCTTTGATCGAGGCACGGGGCGTCAGCAAACGCTTCCGGCAGCACAAGAGATTTCCGGGCCTGCTGGGCGCCCTGAAGACGTTGGTGACCAACGAATATACCGAAGTTCTGGCCGTTTCCGACATTGGTTTCGACATCACGGCAGGCGAGGCCGTTGGTTATCTCGGCCCCAATGGTGCCGGCAAATCCACGATGATCAAAATGATGACCGGCATTCTGGTGCCGAGTTCCGGCACGCTCTCGGTGCTCGGACGCACGCCGCATCTCAAGCGGATGGACAATGCGCGCGAGATCGGAGTTGTTTTTGGCCAGCGCAGCCAGCTGTGGTGGGATCTGCCGCTGGTCGACAGTTTTACCTTGCACCAGCGCATCTATGATATCCCAGCCGCCCGCTACGCGGACAATCTCCGGCGATTCAGCGAATTGCTCGATCTCACGCCCTTTCTCGACCGCGCGGTGCGCCAGCTCAGCCTCGGCCAGCGCATGCGCGCCGAGATCGTCATGTCGCTGCTGCACGATCCCAAGATCCTCTTTCTCGACGAACCCACAATCGGGCTTGATGTGGTCGCCAAGGATGCGGTGCGGCGCTTCCTCGCCGAGATCAACCGCGAGCGCGGCGTCACCATCATTCTCACCACCCATGACCTTCAGGATATCGAAACCATCTGCCCGCGGCTGATCATGGTCGATCATAGCAGGCTCATCTTCGACGGCGAGTTGAGGAGCCTGCGTGCGGCATTGGGCTCTGCCCGGCGGCTGACGCTTGAATTTGCCAGCGACCCTGGACCGCTGCCGTTGCGCACCGCGGCCCTCGTCAGCGACGAGGGCCTGCGCAAGAACTATCTCATCGAGCGTGAAGACATCTCGCTGGTCGCAATCCTGTCGGAGGTCGGCAGCGGGCGCGGCCTCAAGGACGTGGCGCTGCATGAGCCCGACATCGAAGAGGTCATCCGCACCTTCTACCAGCGCCGCAACGCCGACCAGCGTAGCAATGCCAAGGCCCGGGCATCATGAGCGCCTATTTCGCCTTTGCGCGCAGTTCGTTCCATTCGCAACTCGCCTACCGCAACGAAGTATGGGCCAACATCTTCGGCAAACTCGTGCAGGTCTTTGCGCGTGTCGCCATCTGGCAGGCGGCCTATGCCGGCGTCGGCGCAATCGTGGTCGAGGGGGTCTCCCTGCAGCAGATGGTGACCTATGCCCTGCTCGGCGGCGCCGTGATGGGCGCAACCCGCCCAGAAAGGATCATCGGCGAGATCGGCCGGTCGCTCAAGACAGGCGATGTCGCGATCTGGTTACTCAAGCCCTTGTCTTATCCTCTCTACCTCTTCGCCAACGAATGCGGCAGCTTTCTCTACCGCCTGGCAACGCAGGTCATCCCGACCGTCGCCTTCACCGCCTTGTTTTACGGCATGCTGCCGCCCGTAAGCCCGTTCCATGCCGTGATGTTCATCGCCTTCTGGGCGCTGTCCTTTGCGCTGCTGTTCCTGATATCAGCGCTTTTCGGCCTCGTCGCTTTCTGGCTGATGACCAGCTTCTCGCTGGACTGGATCCTGGGCGCCCTGCTGCAACTGTTCTCAGGCGTGCTGGTGCCCTTCTGGTTCTTCCCCGAACCTCTGGCCATGATTGCCCGCCACCTGCCCTTTGCCTGGATCGTCTATTACCCCAATGCCGTCTATCTCGGCAGGCTTTCCACGCCCGAGATCTGGTTTCATCTCGGCCTGGGGCTCGGCTGGGCCGCCTTGTTCCTCGCCGGCGTCCTTTGGCTGTGGCGCCGCGCCTCCAGCCGTATCACCGTGCAGGGAGGTTGATCATGCTGATGCATCACCTGCGCGTCCTGCCGCTGCTGGTGCGGATGCACGTCCGCTCCAAGATGGAATATCGCGGCGCTTTCTGGCTCGACCGTCTTGCGCAGATACTCTCCTATGGCAGCGTCTTCGCCACCATCGGAATCCTCCTTGCCCGCTTCGACACGCTCGGCGGCTGGACCTGGCCGGAGCTTGCACTGTTGTTCAGCTTCCAACTGCTGGCCTATTCGCTCGGCGCTGCGATGAGCTTCGTGCAGTTGCGCGAGCTCGAAGAACTGGTGCGGCTCGGCACTTACGACACGCTGCTGGTAAAACCTTTCAGCCCTTGGGCCTATCTGGTCTTTTCCGGCCTCAATATCGGCTACGCCGGTCACATCATCCTCGCAGCGGCGCTGATGGCCTGGGCAGTTCTGTCGATCGACTTCGTTTGGTCGGTCTGGTCCGCGTCATTCTTCATTGCTGCGCTTGTCAGCGCAACGCTGCTGACGGGTGCGCTCATCACCATGATCGGCGCCACCGCGCTGATCTGGGTGCGGTCCAACCATTTGTTCTCGATCTTCTTCGGCTTTTGGGAGTTGACCCGCTACCCGCTCAATATTTTTCCTGGCGGCATACAGCTCATCCTCATAACCGCAGTCCCGCTGGCCCTCACCAGTTCCGTTCCCGTCGGCGCCCTGCTCGGCAAGCCCATCCCGATCCTCGGGGGCTGGGCCGAGCCGGTGTCGCTTGTGGCCGGGCCGATCTGGGTCTTGATGGCAATCGCTCACTGGCGGTACGCCACCGGCAAATATCAGGGTGCCGGCGGCTGATCGGGCCAGCCGGCGTCAGGACGCCTGCGCCGACGATCTCGCGCGGACCTCGAGGAATGCCGCGGTCAGCTTCGCCAGCACCGGTGAGGTGCAGGTGCCATTGGCGCCGCCGATCGGATCGACGATATGGATCTGCCGGAGATCCTCCATGAACGCGTCCCAAAGCGGCGGTCCGCCTTCTTCAAGAAGCTGCGCGCGGATGCTCAGTTCCTCGCTCACCGGCAGATGGCGGCGTCCCCAGGCGCCGATCATCGCGAAGACGGGCACGAGCTGGATCGCCGGCTCCGTCAGGCTGTAGATTGCTTTCTGGCTGTGGCTCGGATCGTCCCGCTTGCTGATGAATCCTAGCGAGAGCAGACGCTTCAACCTGGCGGCCAGTATGTTGGAGGCGATCCCCTCCTCCGAATGGGTCAGAAGCTCGCGGAAATGACGGCGGTTGCCAAACATGATGTCCCTGATGATGATGAGGCTCCACCGATCGCCCAGCACTTCCATCGTCAGGTTGATCGGGCAGCCCGACCGCAGTTCGATATCCACCAATTCTCTCCTTCGAAAAACTGGTTGCAATATAGGATCACTTATGCAACAAAGCAACCAGTTTCAAACAGCAATCAGATGGAGGAAAGCATGACCAAAGTGCGTGTCGCAGCGTTTTCCCTTTCCGTGGATGGTTTCGGCGCCGGGCCGGAGCAGAGCCTGAGCGATCCGCTGGGCAAGCGGGGAACGGAACTGTTTGAATGGTTTTTCCGCACCCGCACCTTCCGCGCGATGATCGGAAAGGACGGCGGTTCTGAAGGCGTCGATGAAAATTATGCCGCCCGCGGCATGGCCGATTTCGGCGCCTTCATTCTCGGGCGCAACATGTTCGGCCCCATCCGCGGCGATTGGCCGGATGACGCCTGGAAAGGCTGGTGGGGGCCGAACCCGCCTTATCACGCACCGACCTTTATCCTGACACATCACCCCCGCGAACCCATCGTCATGGAAGGCGGGACGACGTTTCACTTCGTCACCGGCGGCATCGAGGAAGCGCTTGCCAAGGCGAAGGCCGCGGCTGGCGGCAAGGATGTGAAAATCGGCGGCGGCGTCAGCACAGTCCGCCAATATCTGCAGGCCGGCCTGATCGACGAATTGCATTTCGCCATCTCGCCTGTTGTGCTCGGCAAGGGCGAAGCGATGTTCACCGGCATCGACCTCCCGGCGCTGGGCTTCCGCGTCGTCGAGCATGTGACGACCGAACACGCCACCCATATCGTGATGGCAAAATAAACGAGCCGAAACCATCCTGGCAGGCGCCGCTCTGACGGTCGCCTGCCTGAATCGTTCCCAGGTCCGAGACCAAACCGTGTTAAGAAAGCTGTGGCATTGCTCCCGAATGAGCGTAAAATAAAGGGCATCGGCCCATCGGACATCGGCGAGACCGCTTGAGAGATCATACGTGCTCTTGCCATTTCATGGAGGGCACGGAAATGCTCCTGTCACTCATTTCCCTTAACGATGATGAAATCATCACTGTCACCGATGCTGTTCGGCAATGGTGCTGCGAGAGGAAACTAGACATCGACAGCATCGAAGGACACCGCGCCATCACCGTCGCCGTCGATCTCATCCAGATGAACAGCGACCGCAACAGGCTTTTTACCGAGCTGTCGAAGCAGCTGGATCACCGGTAGGATTATCGATCCATCGAACCCGTCCCGGAGAGATGCAAGGAGCAACGCTGCGACGGGTCTCGAAGCGCGAGGCAGGCGCACAGCTCGATCGAATTTGCTTAGCTAAAGACGTTTTTCAAAGAACGTGTCAGGGTACGGGTCGTCGTTGAAACGGTCGATCTCGTTCCAGCCGGTTCCGCGATAAAGCTGTGTTGCCTCAGGCAGCGCACTATTCGTATCCAGACGCAGGATCTTGACGGACAGCTCGCGGGCGATGGTCTCGGCAGCCGTCATCAGGTGTTTTGCCAGCCCGAGGCCACGCGCGGAGGGGGCGACCCACAGTCTTTTGATCTCCGCGACTTCGCCGCCACTGCCCTTCAATCCGACACAGCCGATCGGCAGGCCATCTGAGATGGCCACTAGGAACGCGCCGTGCGGGCGGATCATATCCTTGGCGTCGGGATCGCGAGAAAGCGAGACATCGAAACCCTTCTCGAAGCGGCGTGCAAGTTCGCCGTAATATTCACTCAGACAATATCTGGCGTCCTCGTGTCGAGGATCTTGCTCCTCGAGAATGATGTGGTCACGCCTGAGCGAGGAAGCGACGATATCCATGGCGCGCAGGAGCTCTTCCGGGCGGCGATGGCGTGCCAGAAAAGATTGAGCCTGCGTGTTGGAAAGCGCTTCATAAGCCCGAAACTCGGAACGGCCGCTTTCGGTCAGCCGGACAATACGGCGGCGCGCATCCTCCGAGTTCGCGACCGTCTCGATGAGCCCCTCCTCTTCCAGACTGCGCAGCAGTCGGCTCATCAGACCCGAGTCGAGACCGAGATAATCGCGGATCATCGCAACGTCCGATTGGCCCTTGCCGATCGCATTGAGAACGCGAGCTGCGCCCAAAGGGCGGCCACGTCCGAGGAAAGAGGTATCGAGAGCGCCGACTTCCGAGGTGACGGCACGGTTGAAGCGACGGACACGAGAGACAGGATCGAAAGCCATATTATCTGACTTAGGTCAGGTAATTGATCATGTCAATTCTGCGCACTCAAAGAGCAGATTTTCCGGCCGGTCGCCGGCTGACGGCCACCTTGCGCAACACCATCGCCTCACCTATGGAAATGCAACATTCCGCAAGGCCTCTCAGTGTTCCGTTTTGCCCTTCATCTCCTGATCGCCCTCATCCTGACGTTACTGACTGAGATCGGCGGCATCGCCTATCTTATCGCTCTCGCCGCATCGCGCATCTTCGACATACGGCGATTTCCGGCGAAGCTTGCGATTTTCCTGATTTGTTATGCCGGCGCGACATTCGCCGCGAACCTTGCCGCACCGATGTTCGGACGGGTTCCCCTCTCCTGTGTCGCCAGTGCCGCGGACCGGCTCGTGGTCCGCTCTCCGATCTATTGTCTGCTGAACCGCAACTACGTCACCCCAGACGTGCGCGATCTGGCAAAGGCGCTTGCCGTCCATATGGACAAGCAATTCCCAGGCACCGTCACCGTCGCGCTAGATGCGAATTTTCCCTTCATGAATGGCTTTCCGCTGCTTCCGCATCTGTCGCATTCCGACGGGAAAAAACTCGACTTCGCCTATTATTACAAGGATGCGGACGGCGCCTTCCTGAATGGCGTCACCCGCTCGCCGATCGGCTATTTCGCCTTCGAGCAACCGAATCCCGGTGACGAACTGCCATGCGAAGGGCGTCATGACTGGCTCACCACCCGTTGGGACTTCAATGCGCTGCAGCCTCTGTTTCCGGCCTATCGCATCGAGGAACAGCGCACATCGGCCGCGATCGCCTGGCTGACCAGCGAAGGCGTGGCGCGCTTCGGCCTGCAGAAGATCTTCATCGAGCCGCATCTCAAGAACACGCTTGGGTTCACCGACAGCCATATCCGCTTTCAAGGCTGCCGCGCCGCCCGCCACGACGACCATATTCACATCCAGGTCGAATGATCCTCTCGCCGACCCGTCAAGAATGCCGGCGCGCCGTATAGATCGCCGTCGTCATATTGCGTTCGACGTGTCCGCCGAACCTGGATGCGGCGATGTCTTCCAGGGCATCGAGCAGTGCGCCACGCTCCACCGACGGCAGTGCAGTCACGTTGGAAAAAGTCGCGTAAAGCCTGCGAACGGCTGGCGGATCGAGCGTCAGCGTCCACGGGAGAAATTGCGGTGCGTCGGCAGTGAAGCCAGTGGCGGCCAGTTCCCCGACACGGGCCTCGGCGTCCAGCCCGTGAGGCAGCCGTTCGGCATCGCCGCTCGACGGGCTGGACGGGCTATTCGCGAAGAGATGAAGGGTTTCGTCGTGGAAGGCATCCGGCCGGCCGGCATCGCCAAAGACATTCCACCACAGGGCGATGGCTCCGCCCGGCCGGAGCAGATCATGGATCTTTTTCAGCGAATTGATCGGGTCAAGCCAATGGAAGGCCGTCGCAGCGGCGACGAGATCGAAGGAGGCAGGCTCGAGATCCGCGGTCTCGAAAGGAGCCGTCACGATATCAAGACGCGCGTCGTCGATCGAGGCGCGAAGGTAGTCCGCAAGCCGGCCATCAGGCTCGACGGCAACGAGCCTGCGCGGCCGGTGGCCGAGCAACGTCCTGGTCGCCAACCCTGAACCGGCGCCGATCTCCAATATGTCGATGCCGGCCTTGAGACCGGCGCGCTCGCGCAAGGCCGTCCATGTCGCTTGCGGATAAGGCGGCCGCCCGCGGTGATAATTGGCAGGATCATTCCCAAACGCTTCGCGGCCAAACCGACGGTCGAGCTTTACCGTTTCCATCGCGGACTCCATCTACAGCGTCCTTTGAATTATGCGGCAGCCAGGCTATCAAACGGGGTGGGTTTCGTCATAGGCGCGTTGTGCCGCAAAAATGGCATCCATATTCTTCTCGGCCCAGTGGGCAAGAGCGGAAACGGTATCCGTCAGGGTGCGCCCCAGCGGCGTCAGCGCATATTCGACGGTCACCGGCACGGTCGGAAAGATGGTGCGAGAGATCAGCCCGTTGCGCTCCAGCTTCCGCAGCGTCTGGGCCAGAACCTTCTGCGATATACCCTTGATATCGCGGCGGATGTGGTTGAAACGCACCGGCCCGCCTTCCAGCCGGTCGAGAATGAGCAGCGCCCATTTGTCCGCCAGCCGGTCCAGCACCAGCCGCGTCGGGCAGCGGTCCTCATAGACGTTGTAGGCCTGTTGCATCGCCGTCATCTGCTTTTCCCTTCCCGAAGCGGTTTCCCGGAGGAAACCAGGTGACAAAAAAGTGCTCTCTTTTCCAATCCGTATTTACCTGTATCTATCCAATAGTAAGATAGTTTCCAATAGATACCAAGGAGAGTGACATGAGCAACAAGATTCTCGTTCTCGGCGCGACGGGTACCGTCGGCAAGCATGTGGTGGATGGGCTTCTGGCGAAGGGCGAGGCTGTCAAGGCCGCTTCCCGCACGGGCAAGCCCGTGGCGGGCGCCGAGGGCGTCGTCTTCGACCATGGCAAGCCGGAAACCCATGGCCCGGCCTTCGAGGGCGTCGACCGCGCCCATGTGCTTCTGCCTTCCGGCTATGTCGATGCCAAGGGTCTGCTGCTGCCCATCATCGAAGCGGCGGCCAGCCGCAAGGTAAAGGTCGTGTTCCAGAGCGTTTTCGGCGTCGACGCCGACGACTCCATCCCCTATCGCCAAGTCGAGATCGCCCTGGAGAAATCAGGAACACCCTACGTCATCCTGCGTCCGAACTGGTTCGCCGACAATTTTCATACCTTCTGGAAGGCCGGCATCGACCATGGCCAGATCGCGCTTCCGGCGGCCGAGGGCAAGTCGAGCTTCATCGACGCCCGCGACATCGCGGCAAGCGCCGTGGCCGCCCTCACCTCCTCAGCCTTCGACGACAGGGCGTTCAACCTGACTGGGCCGGAAGCCCTGTCCTACGCTGAGGCCGCCGTCATCCTTTCCGACGTCATCGGCAAGCCCGTTGCTTACAACGCCATCACGGACGAAGCCTTCGTCGGCATTCTCACCGGCGCTGGCGTGCCGGCCGACTATGCGAGCTTCCTCGCTTCGATCTTCTATCCGGTTCGCCAGGGCTGGACCGCCGCCGTGACCGGCGATGTCGAGACGCTGACGGGCAAGGCGCCGCGTTCGCTGAAGACTTACGCGGCAGATTATGCCGCGGCACTGAAGGCATAAGTGCAAACAAAGTCGCAGACGGCGGTGTCCGCCGTCTGCCCTCCATGCAATGATAAAAGGAAGTCCGGCAATCGCCGCTGCAGCCGCCCCAGACGACATTCCCCAGGGAGCCATGCCATGCGTCCAGCCATCGCGATCCTCTTCCTGGTTGAAACCTGTCTTTATGCCGTTGCCTCGCTCACCCACGCCGGGCTCGTCCTCGAAGGCCATGAACACCGGCAGGCGATGATTGCCGAAGCAGTGATATCAGCCGTCCTCCTTCTCGGCCTGACCGCGCTCAGCCTTGACCGACCGTGGAGCCGCGCGGCTGCGATCTCGGCCCAGTCCTTCGCCCTCCTCGGCACTCTCGTCGGCGCCTTCACCATCGCCGTCGGCGTCGGCCCGCAAACCAGGCTCGATTACGTCACCCATGCCGTAATGATCCTGCTCCTGGTCACAGGCCTCATCTGGCTGACAAGGAAGCGGAACGCCCCGGGATAAGGATCGAGCCACGACGCCTATCGCAACGGCAGTTCGTAGCTCCGCTTCAGCGTTTCCATCGGCACGTCGGTCTTGACGCTGAGCACGCTCGGAATACGAGTCAGGTGGTCGGCCTGAAAACGCCAGTAGCTGTGCAGATCGGCGGTGACGATCCGAAGCACGGCATCGCATTCCCCTGTGGTCAGGTAGCATTCCATCACCTCGGGAAAGCGCCTCACGGCTTCTCCGAAGCGGAGCGTCACCTCGGCGTCCTGGGTCTTGAACCACACGCGGGCAAAAACCGTCAGCCCAGCCCCGATCTTGGCAGGGTCCAGCACGGCGACGTAGCGATCGATGATCCCGGCCTCTTCCAGCAGCCGCACCCGTCGCAGGCACGGCGAAGGCGACAGCCCGACCTCCCTCGCCAGATCGACGTTCGAAATACGCCCGTCACGCTGAAGCACGCGCAGGATATGGCGATCGATCGGGTCCAACGTTCCTGGCATTTCATAGCTCCAGCTATTCTCTGAATGGCAGAATATGCCAAACTTTTGCAATTTTGAAGAAGCTTTGAAAGCTCATTGCGTGCGAACTGGCCTATCGTTCTTCTCATTAAATCGGAGATGGACTGATGGTGAAAAAGATAGAGAAAATCGTGCTCGCTTATTCGGGCGGGCTGGATACATCGATCATTCTCAAATGGTTGCAGGAGGTCTATGAGTGCGAGGTCGTGACGTTCACGGCCGATCTCGGCCAGGGCGAGGAGCTCGAGCCGGCGCGAGCCAAGGCTGCGATGTCGGGGGTCAAGGACATCCGCATCCTCGATCTGCGTGAAGAGTTCGTCCGCGATTTCGTCTTTCCGATGCTGCGGGCCAACACGCTCTATGAGGGGCAGTATCTGCTCGGCAGTTCCATCGCCCGGCCACTGATCGCCAAGCATCTGGTCGGCATAGCCCGGGAAGTCGGCGCGGATGCCGTTGCCCACGGTGCAACAGGCAAGGGCAACGACCAGATCCGGTTCGAACTGGCCGTCAATGCGCTCGATCCGTCGCTTAAGGTCATTGCTCCCTGGCGCCAATGGAACATCCGCTCCCGCACCCAGCTTCTCGAATATGCCGAGAATCATCAGATCCCGGTGCCAAGCGACAAACGCGGCGAGGCGCCATTCTCGACCGATGCCAATCTGCTGCACACCTCGACCGAAGGCAAGATTCTCGAAGATCCGGCGCAAGTCGCGCCCGATTATATCTATCAGCGCACGGTCGACCCCGTCGATGCTCCCGATGCCCCCGAGATCATCACCATCGGTTTCGAGGCAGGGGATCCGGTTTCCCTGAACGGCACGGCGATGACACCGGCCGCATTGCTGACCGAACTCAACGGACTGGGCGGCCGGCATGGCGTCGGGCGGCTCGATCTGGTCGAAAACCGCTTCATCGGCATGAAGTCGAGAGGAATATACGAGACGCCGGGAGGTACGATCCTGCTTTCGGCGCATCGCGGCATTGAATCGATCACGCTCGATCGCGCCGCCGCGCATCTGAAGGATGAGATCATGCCCCGCTACGCCGAGCTGATCTATAACGGCTTCTGGTTCGCGCCCGAGCGGGAAATGCTGCAGGCCCTGATCGACCGGAGCCAGGCCTTCGTCAGCGGCGAAGTGGCGGTAAGGCTTTACAAGGGAAGCGCCTCGGTTATCTCTCGCACCTCCCCTTGCTCACTCTATTCCTCCGACCTCGTCACCTTCGAGGAAAGCGCCGTCGCTTACGATCACCATGATGCCGAAGGCTTCATCAGGCTCAATGGCTTGCGGCTCAAGAGCTGGGCAGCCCGCAACGGCAGATGACCGCTCGATCTTACGTCAGCCTGATGGGCCGATAGGTCAATGCCCACATTGACGGCACCTTCCCCCGCGGCGGGCCGAAGCAGTCAAAACCACGGAGAAGCGAGGAACCCAATTTCAAACGATCTAAAAACAGCAGCTCGAAAATTAATCGATTTTAATTTTATCGTTAAAATTTTCTTGTTGCATCGCAAAAGAATTTAGACATTAATTTTTGTGGATGCTCAGTTTATTCGTTGGAGAACTCGCATGACTGTGACATTTCCGCTGACCGAAAAGCGCGACCCGGAGACATTGCTGAAACACTTGATGTTGCACAAGCTAAGCGTTCCGGGAAATTGCGTCGTGTCGCTCAAAGCCAACGTCGCCCACGTCTCATCCTCTCATACGACCGCGCTCGGCACCGCCCGTACCGCCTGGTAGGGATCGGGGCGGCATTCTCCAACTCCCTCATCCTGAGGGGCGATCCGTAGGATCGCCTCGAAGAACACACGCAACGCCGCTTCTTGCCTGTCGGACGCCTGCGGTACCGATCCCCATGTTAGGGGAAATATGAACATTCTCCGAGACATCGGAGAGCGGAAATCGGGATGACCTCAGCCGTCGTAGACGACAGCAACCTTGTTCCCAGCCGGGTCACGCATGTAAGCGGAATACCAGTTCGGCCCGTAATGCGGACGTAGACCAGGTGCGCCCTCATCCGTTCCCGAATTGCTCATCGCAGCTTCGTAGAAAGCGTCTACTTCGGCGCGGGACTGGGCCATGAAACCAACCATCGAGCCGTTTCCGGCGCTTGCCTGCTCCCCATTGAAGGGCTTGCAGACCCACAGAATAAAACCTTCGCCTTTCCCGCCTTCGGAATAGGCTCGCCATCCCGGAAATTCCTTATGTTTGCTCCATCCGATCGTTGCCAGAGCGGCATCGTAAAAGGCGTTCGATTTGTCGAAATCGATTGCGCCGAGGGTTGCATAAACGCTCATGACCTTCCCTTCCCTGCTGCAGGATCACGCAGAATTCATATCGCGCACAAACGAACATAACAAGAACGATTACAGGCAATATCGCGAAAGATCATCGCAGCAGACGGTGATTGCCGTGTCTGCAAAAACTCCTATTCTGCACTTCGCCGATGGCGATGAAACCTCGGTGTACCCCCATGACTGCGACGGGAAATTTGGATCACATCATGATGACTTTGGAACGCGGTGATCTCAGCGATATCCATCGTGGCGACTGGGTGGATCGCCGTTTGCCGGCCACATGGAGACCCTATACGCGGTTGGCGCGGCTGGATCGCCCGGTCGGGATATGGCTGACGCTTTTCCCATGCTGGGCCGCCCTCATTCAGGCATCGAGCGGCCTCCCCGACCTCAGGCAATTGGCGGTCTTTTCTCTCGGCGCTCTTCTGATGAGAAGCGCCGGTTCCACGATCAACGACATCGCCGATCGGAAGTTTGACGGCCATGTCGAGCGGACCCGCTTTCGGCCCTTGGCAAGCGGAGAGATTGCCACGCTGCCGGCCTTTGTTTTCCTGGCCGTTGAACTCGCACTGGCGGCTTTGCTTCTGTTCTTCCTGACGCCTTACACACGCCTCATTGCGATATGTGTGCTGCCGCTCGTCTTCGTCTATCCGCTCTGCAAACGTTTCACCCACTGGCCGCAGGCCGTCCTGGGTGCATCGTTCAATTGGGGAATGCTGATGGCATGGGCCGAGGCTGCGGGCCACATCCCGGTTGGTGCCATGCTCATGTGGGCCGGCGCCATCGCCTGGCAGATCGGCTATGATACCGTCTATGCCTATGTCGATCTGAAGGACGACACCCGTCTCGGCCTGAAATCGACGGCAATCCTGTTCGGCCGGCATGGCAAGATCTTGATCGGCCTGTTCTATGCCTTGGCGGCCGGCGCGTGGTCGCTCGGGGGCTGGCTGTTGGAAATGTCACCGCCTTATGCGATCGGAATGCTGGTGATCGCTGTCCATCTTGGCTGGCAGACCCGGCGGATCGACCTTGCCCGCCCGGACGTGAATTATCGCTTGTTCCTGGCGAATATCCTGACGGGAGTGCTGCTCGCCTGCACGGCGTTTTCAGGCACATGGTAAGCAGCTCGAGGACGTTAGCACCGATGACCTACTTCAAACATGGCGTGCTCGCCGCGGTCGTGACGCTGGCGGCAACGATGACATCCCTCCATCAGGCGTATGCGCAACCATGCGAGCAGCAAACCTTCGAAGAAGCAAAATATGTCGTCTGCACGCTGGAACCGGGCAAAGCCGATCTGCGATTGTTCTGGAAGAATGACGATGGCGCGCCATACCGCGCTTTTTCAAGCCTTGCCGAAGCTGTTCGCGCCGAGGGGCGAACCCTGGTTTTCGCCGTCAATGCCGGGATGTATCGGGCCGATTTTTCGCCGATGGGACTTTATGTCGAGAACAGCAGGGAATCGAACTCCGCCAATACGACGCCAGCCGAAAGCTCCGCCGGTCAGGTGCCGAATTTCTACAAGAAGCCGAACGGCGTGTTCTTTCTGAGTGAAGCAGGCGCCGGGATACTCCCGACCGCTGAATTTCTGAAGCGTCGGCCCAAGGTGCGGTTCGCCACCCAGTCCGGCCCGATGCTTGTTATCGCCGACAAGCTGAACCCGATCTTCATCGTCGGCTCGACGGACCGAACCCGCCGCAGCGGTGTCGGAGCCTGCGAGCGCGGCACGGTTCGTTTCGCGATCAGCAAAGACGGGGTGAATTTCCACGATTTCGCACGGCTCTTCCGCGACCATCTGAAATGCCCGGACGCCTTGTTTCTCGATGGCGGACGAGGGGTCGGACTTTACAATCCGGACATGGGCTACAACGACTGGTCCTGGCACGGCGGCTACGGCCCTATCTTCGGGCTTGTCGAGTAACGCAAGGAAAAGCCGGCTTCTACCTGGCTGGCCGAGGATCCTGTCAGTCGATCGTTCACTGCCGGTCCGATGCCTGTTGCATGATGTCCAGGATGACGCGCCTTTCAAAAACCGCCTGCTTCGCATAGGCTCCCGAACTTCAAAATTGGAAGGGCCGGATGGAATATATCGATTCACTCGCATTGCTCATCAGCGTCTATGTCGTCTCCCTCGTCAGCCCCGGACCGAATTTCATCATCGTCACCAACACCAGCATGACGGTATCGCGCGCGGCCGGCCTCTTTGCCGGTCTCGGGCTTGCGATCGCATCCCTGACCTGGGCCGTCATGGCGATGGCTGGCCTCGGCTTTCTGCTGACCCATTTCGATTGGCTGCATATGACGTTGCAGGTGGTCGGCGCGCTGTATCTGATCTGGCTGGGCCTGAAGATGATCCGCGGCGCGGCCAAGCCCTTGAAGACGACCGGACCGACTGAGGTCACATGGCGCTCCGCCATGCGCCGTGCTTACGTCGTCAGCATGACCAATCCGAAATCAGTGGCTTTCTTCGGAAGCATCTTTGCGTTTGTCATCCCGGCACATGCGCCTGTCTGGCTCTATTGCGTCATCGCCCTGACCTGCTTCCTGCTCTCGGCTCTCTGGTATTGCGGCCTGGCCTTTTTCTTCTCGAACCCGCGCGTTTCCGCCAGCTTCCTGCGGTTCAAGGCCGGCATCGAGCGTGTGATGGGCGCCGCCCTCATCCTGATCGGCGGCCGCCTGCTCTGGGCTCGCTGACCTCATTCCGGCATGCGGGAGGGCCGGCCACTCGGTCAGGCAGCAGGCGAGGCCGCCAAGGGTTCGTCGATCTCTTCGGGAATGAAGCCGCCGGTCTGGCGTTTCCATAGGCGGGCAAACAGGCCGTCCCGTTCGACCAGTTCATCCGGCCTGCCCTCCTCCACGATGCGCCCGTGATCGAGCACGACGATCCGGTCCATCCTGGCAATGGTCGACAGTCGATGGGCGATGGCGATCACCGTCTTTCCCTCCATGACGAGATTCAGCCTTTCCTGGATGGCGGCTTCGGATTCGCTGTCGAGGGCGGAAGTCGCCTCGTCGAGCACCAGGATCGGCGCGTCCTTCAGGAGAACGCGGGCGATGGCCACGCGCTGGCGCTGGCCGCCGGAAAGTTTGATGCCGCGGTCGCCGACGAAGGCATCATAGCCCCTGCGGCCTTCGCCATCGGAAAGATCGGCTATGAAGGCATCGGCGCTGGCCATCTTCGCCACCCTCTCGATCTCGTCCGTCGTCGCCTCCGGCCGGCCGTAACGGATATTGTCGCCGACCGAACGATGCAGCAGCGCGACGTCCTGCGCGATGACGCCGATGGCGCGGCGAAGGCTTGCCTGCGTGACCGTGCGGATGTCCTGCCCGTCGATCAGGGTCGCGCCGTCGGCGATGTCGTAGAAGCGTAAGAGCAGGCTCACCAGCGTCGTCTTGCCGGCCCCGGAGAGGCCGACGAGCCCCACCTTTTCGCCGGCACGAACCGTCAGCGACAGGTCATCGATAACAGGCTTGCCGGAGGTGTAGGCGAAACGGATATGCTCGAAACAGATCTCCCCACGGCTGACCGTCAATTCGGTCGCATCCGGCCGGTCGGTGATGGTGGGTGGTGTCGTCATGACCGGCATGGCATCCTTGATCGTGCCAAGCGCGCGGAAGATCTGCTGTCCCATTTGCAGGAAGGTGAAAGACCCGGCCGAAAGGCGCTGGAGGATGTACACCGTTGCAACGAAATCGCCCACGGTCAGGAATCGGTCAAACAGACCCCAGAAACCAATGCTGAGCATGACGAGCCAGAGCACCATGTTGAGGCTGATGACGACGAGTTCCGTTGTCCGGTAGATGCGCTGTTCGTGGTGAAGCGTGTCGACCCCCTTGGACATGGTCTTTCTCAGCGCACCCGCCTCGCTATCTTCTGCTGCGAACTGCTTGACCATCTGGATGTTGCCGTAGATGTCCGTCAGGGCACCGGAGATGAGGCTGTTCTGCTTTGCCGAGCGGCGGGCGCGCTCCGTAAAGTCCGGAACGACCTTGATCGTGAAGAGCACGTTGAAGGCAACCCAGACGACGACCGGCAGCGCAAGTTGCCAGGAGAGCGCGAGCAGAAGAACCACCGACCCGATGATCTGAAGCAGAAAGCGGGGGGCCGTCTGGAACGCGATCACGATCTGTTGCTGAACGGCATTGGCGACCTGACCGAGCCTTGATGCGACCTGACCGGCGAAAAGATCATGGAAGAAGGCGAGATCCTGCCGCTCGACGGCCTTGTGCCCCTGCCATTGAATTGCAACGGGCAGGCTGATGCCGATCGTGTGCGAGTTGAGAATATTGGTGATATAGAAAAGAACGGGCATCACCGGAAAAAGCAGAAAGGCAAGGACTGCCAGCAGCCCGAACTTGCTGTCGACGAAGAGTTCGACACCCTGCGTCGTCACTCCGTCGACAATGACCGAAAGCCCCCAGATGATCGTAAGATTGATTGCTTCGATGGCCATCGAGCTCGCCGCCATAGCGATGATGACGCCTCGAAACATCGCGATGAAGTGCAAAAGAACCGCCACAGGTCCCTTCGTGGGCAGCGGCCGGTAGGGGATATCGAGCGGCCGGATCAAGGTTTCGAAGGGACGATAGATCGCATCTGAAATCGACATGGGCCACTCGGATCAAAAAATCGGGAGGAGGCGTGGACTCAGCTACGCTGGGTCGCAGAAAATCATCTTCCGGCCGCGATCTCAATTAGAAATTTCAGAAAACGCCCGATACAAAAGGTGTCGTGAAAGCCGTTTCAGGAGCACGTGGCGCCTGAAAGCGCCAATTGCGGTCATCGCGTAATTGCGGCAGGATGTCGTCCGTAAACAGGGAGCAGGATTGAACCGGCGATCATGCTGACGGGCTCATGTCATTGCGGCAAGGCGAGCTGGACACTCGAAGGTGATCCCGGCTCGATCACCGCGTGCAACTGTACGCTCTGCCGGCGCTACGGCACGTTGTGGGCCTATGATTACGAAGGAGAGCGTATCGCTCTCACTGGAGAGACCGCCTCCTACACCCGCGCCGACAGGGACGAGCCGTCTCTAGAAATATTATTCTGCCCATCCTGCGCCTGTGTCTTGAGCTGGCGCGGCCTGCGGCTTCGAAAGGATGGCCGCCGGCGCATGGCCGTCAACATGCGGCTTGCGCCGGCCGATCTCGTTCAGGACCTGCCGATCGATCATTTCGACGGCCTTGATACGTTTGAAGACCTTCCTTCCAAAGGGCGCTGCGTGCGCGACCTCTGGTTCTGACAGCCTGTCTCGTGTCGACCGGCCGATTGCGAAAATCGCTACCCGGCCGGGTCGCACCAGACGCAGCGCTCTGACGAAAGATCGTTCCGCGATAGGCTTCTCAGCCGCGCCGCGCCGCCTCGATCGCTGCGATGTCGATCTTCCTCATGGTCATCATCGCGTCAGAAGCACGCTTTGCCTGGCCACCGCCTGCCGAGAGCGCTTCGGAGAGGACGCGCGGCGTGATCTGCCAGGACACCCCCCATTTGTCTTTGCACCAGCCGCACGCACTTTCCTGGCCGCCATTGCCGACGATGGCGTTCCAGTAGCGATCGGTTTCCTCCTGATCGTCGGTCGCGATCTGAAAGGAGAAGGCCTCGTTGTGTTTGATCGCGGGACCGCCGTTCAACCCGATGCAGGGAATCCCCGCAACGGTGAACTCGACAACCAGCACATCTCCCTGCTTACCCTCGGGATAATCTCCCGGTGCACGAATAACGGCGTCCACGGTACTGTCGGGAAAAGTCGCAGCATAGAAGCGGGCGGCAGCCTCAGCATCCTTGTCGTACCATACGCAGATCGTGTTCTTTGCCATTGTGTGCTCTCTCGCTCCTCGTTTCGCATTTCCAACTGAAATAAGAGGCAAGCCGTCTTTCTCCAGCCCACGGCAGCGATTTCCCGCGGGCAACTGCCGAGCGCTGCTAAAATGGTCGAAGTACCCGCTTCGGCCGACAGCAGAAGACGTGGCACATATGGATCGGAGCAGTTGCGGTCATTATTGATCTGTCGCATCACTTGGCCGCTGAACCAGCCTTTTGGCATTCTTTTAGGACAACACAAGTGATTTACCTGCTTCGCCACGGCGAGACCATTTGGAACACCTTGGGTCGGTTCCAGGGCCAAAAAGATTCACCACTTACAGCGCGCGGTATCGAACAGGCCGAACAAATGGCGAAGCTTTTGAAGAAGGAAATTGCAGGCAGTGAGCGATCGTTCCAGCTTCACGTCAGCCCTCTCGGCAGAACGCAGGAGACCGCGGCTCGCATCGAACGGGTATTGCCGCTGGCCGCTCGTCCGGAATCGCGGCTCATGGAGGTGACCGTCGGTTCTTGGGACGGCATGACCAAGTTCGAGATCGACAACGAGTTTCCAGGAATGCTGGACAGGTCCGACGCTTTTGATTGGTATTTCAGATCTCCAGACGGGGAGAGCTTCGATGCCGCCTGTGCGCGAGCAAAGAACTGGATCTCAGGCATATATGAACCGACAATTGCGATTTCTCACGGGCTGTTTGGCCGATTGGTACGTGGCGTATATTCCGGCCTTTCGAAGCGGGAAATGCTGGAATTGCCCGTTCCCCAAGATGGGTTTTATCGTCTTTGCGACGGTGAGTTCAGTCTGGTAAGCGCGTCGGCCGATACTTAGCACCACGACATTCATAAAAACAAAGACCTGCGACCGTCGCATGAATCAAATTCTAAACGATGCGCTTTTTCTGTCTTCGACACAAAACTCGTGTCAGACTGGGCTATCTACGCATACGCCTGCACGACGATCGAAGGCTCGAAGCCATGCACAAGTTCACTGTCACTATTACGCGGGAGATCGAGGCTGACACCGCCGAGGAGGCCGCCCTGCTCCTCTATCAGGAACTGTCGAGGGGACCGGTCCCCGATCGCTACGCGGTCACCGACGAGACGAACGCCACCACGGAGGTGAAGCTGGACCGCGAAAAGGCCGATGAATTCGCCAGCATCGATCACACCGCCGACCCAGGCAATTGGTAAGCATCACATGACCTGCCAGAGATCCGGCTTTGCGCCGCGAGCGCAAGTGCGGTAGTTGCGGGTCCCCTTCTCCGGCGCGAATGCTGGCTGTAAATAGCCGTTCGGCCGGAATATCGAGAGCCAAGGAAAGACCGTGATCTCACCAATCAAAATAGCCGTCGCCGGCGCGAGGGGCCGCATGGGTCGTGCCATCCTGCCACTGCTGGCGGCCGATCCGGCTTTTGCGTTCGTCGGCGGCATTGGCCGTGAGGGCTCTATGGGTGCCGGGCTGATCGATCGTTCGGCCGCGATCGGAGCGGCCGACGTGATCCTGGATTTCACGACGGGAAGCGCTGCGGCCGAACTTGCCGGCTTGTGTGCTTCGGCCGGTGGACCGGCCTTGGTAATCGGGGCGACAGGTTTCGAGCCAGATGAACTGGAACGGATCGCCGAGGCCGCCCGCACGATTCCGATCCTGCGCTCCGGCAATTTCTCCATCGGCGTCAACATGCTGATCGGTCTGGTCGCCCAAACCGCCCGCGCCCTTCCTGCGCATGAGTGGGATATCGAAATCCTCGAAGCCCATCACAACAGGAAGATCGACGCGCCCTCCGGCACGGCGCTGATGCTTGGTGAAGCAGCCGCCGAGGGCCGCGGCGTTTCTCTCGCATCCGTCGAGCGGCGCGGCCGTGACGGCATCACCGGCGAGCGGCCGCCCGGCGAGATCGGTTTCGCCGTGTTGCGCGCCGGCGGGATCGTCGGAGAACACAGCGTGATGTTTGCCGCCGCCGAGGAAGTCGTGACGCTCTCGCATTCGGCTCTCGATCGCGGCATGTTCGCCCGCGGCGCGCTTGCCGCCGCCCGCTGGATCGCGGGACGCGCACCCGGCGAATACGGCATGAGGGATGCGCTGGGGCTGGCGTGAATAAGGGAAACAAGCTCACAGCATATCGAGGATTGCCGAAGCGACGACCACTTCGGTTCCGGCCAGTCCCACTGAGCAAAACAGCGTCGTATCCTCAGGTGATCTCCGCCCCGTCGCTTTCCCGGCAATGATATCGGCAAGGTCGACCATGCGACTGTCGTTGCCCGAGCCGGCAAGGAAAAACGGCGACGCATAGGCGCGCGTCTGCTCCGGAGAATCCGTCGCGATCACGGCTGCCGCATCGGCGATATCCAGGCCGAGTTCGTATCCCCGATACGTTTTCGGGCCGACGGTGTTGACGTGCGCACCGGGCTTCAAATCTCCAGCATGAACGACAGGCGTTTGGCTCGTTGTCGCGCAGATGACGATATCGGCATCATCGACGGCTTCGATGGCGCTGCCGGCAACCTCCACCTCAATATCCAAGGCGTGCTGCATCTCGCTTGCGAAAGCCGTACGCTTTTCCTCGTCGCGGCTATAGACGCGGGCGCGATCCAGTTTTCGAACCGCGGCGGCTGCGGCAAGCTGGGTTCGCGCTTGCGCTCCGCTGCCGAGTATCCCCACGGTCCTGGCATCCGGCGCGCTGAGGTGACGGATGGCGAGACCTCCGATCGCACCGGTCCTGAGATTGCCGAGACGCTCTCCGAGAACGATACCTTTGAGCCTGGCGTCGTCGGCCGACCATACCGCCACGATCTGCGAATGCTCCACCCCCTCGAATGTTTCATAGGCCCGAAAGCCCGCGAGCGGTTTGTCGCCGAGGATGCCGCCGACGGTGAAGACGAGATCGCCGCGATCGGCAAACGAGACATGATGCCGGGGCGGAGAGATCAGCCGATTGCCGGCTCTCGCGAGAAAAGCGGTCTCGAGCGCATCGATCGCGACCGTCATCAACGCGCCATCGACCAGATCTTCGTCTCTCAGGACTTTCGCCATCCCCAAACCTCCGGTTCATGCCGGCACCCTGCAACCCCAACCCCGCTTGAGGTCAATAGGTCAGCAAACCGATATGCGCGGGAGACTTAATCGACCAGACGGCGCGCCATCATGACGTCGTCGATCTCCCTGCCCTCCTCCAGAACCCCGCCGGGAATCCTGCCGATTTCGGAGAAGCCTTCCCGCTGATAGAACCGTATTGCCGCCGGGTTCTCAGCGCTGACGAAGAGTTCCAGCTGCAGGATGCCGATATCGCGCGCGTGATCGGCAACCGCACCGAGCAGCCTGCTGGCAAGGCCCGTTCCGCGCAGGCTCCTTCTCACATAGACCATGATGATCGTTGCGCGATGGGCCATCTTGCTCGACCGCTGGCGAAGCAGGCCGGTTATGCCGACGGGTTCATCGCCCTGAAACGCGATGAAAACCGGCTCGTTCAGGCGATTGCGCCACTCCTCGAGAGAAAGAACCTCCCAGTCTTCGTAGCGGCTTGCAAAGAGGGACGGTTCGGTGCGAAGCGCTTCCAGACGGATGCGCCGGAAAGCCTCCACCTCGTCTGCCCTGATATGCCTGATCGCCGTACCGCTTCCATCCATCGGAACCTCCTTCGAGATGAGAGGTACAGTCAATACAGATGGGCTCAGCCGATGCAACCGGCGTTGAAAGCTTCATGCCCCAGCCTATGGCGATCGTCTCAAGCGCCGATCACTGCGCCGGACTCCTCAGCCGGCCGCCCTTCCGGACGGCCGGTTCACGGGGTGGGTCGACGACTGTTTGATCGGTTGGGGGCGCGGCCGGTTCGCCGGTTGGGCCGACCGCTGGTTTATCGGTTGGCCCGTCGACAGGCTGCCTCGTCGACCGGACGATCAACGGATCGGCTGGCTGGACGGCGGATTGATCGGTTGTCGGCCCGTTCACCGGTTCCCCGGTTGGCCCGGCGGCCGATTGTTCGGTTGGTTCGCCCGCTGGTTCATCAGTTGGCTTGTCGATCTTGAACGATACAACTTCATGGATGATGACGAGAAGAACTATCCCGACCAACGTGCATGTCAGCGCGTAGAGAAGGAAATATTTCAGTGCATATCCCTCGCTAGTTGGCAGCACCAACTTGACAATGGTGCAAACGATATTTCCGCATTATTGAACGATACTTGAGACGAAGGCAATCATTTTCAAGCATAGCCATGAAATTTCAAAAATGGACAGAACGGAATAGAGTAAGTATTGTAGATATTTAGGAAGCTCTCTCTGGATGCTCAATTTATCTTGAGCCTCGGCAAGGAGGAGAAAGTACTCTGGATCCCAAGCCCGGGTCTCCCGGGCGAAGACAGAGCTGGCGATATGGGCTAAATTGCATAGCGCCGGCAGCCTGCCTTCGGGGGCGGTCCCTCCAGGATCGGCGGCGGCGGGGGGAACTTATGTCGGCAATTGCATCTCTGTTTCAGGAAGCCGCCCGGCTTGCTGCGGGGTTCCGGCAGGCAGGGCCCGCCCGCCATGTGCCTGCCCACGATTACGCAGCCTCGCTTGCCTGCTTCGACGAACCGCTGCCGGCAGCCGGTTGCGATATGCTCAATGTCATCAGGCAGTTGGCGAGTGACGCCGAACCCGGGCTGCACGCAACCACGGGCCCGCGCTTCTTCGGCTGGGTCATCGGCGGCTCCCATCCGGTCGGCGTCGCGGCCGATTTCCTCACCAGCGCCTGGGGCCAGAACGCCGGAAACCATGCCGCCGCGCCGGCCGCAGCCGCAGTCGAGACCATCGCGGCGAGATGGCTCCTCGATCTCCTGAAGCTGCCGGCCGAAAGCTCGGTCGGCTTTGTCACCGGGGCGACAGTGGCGAACTTCACCTGCCTTGCCGCCGCCCGCGGCGAGGTGCTGCGCCGGACGGGCTGGGATGCCGATGCGAGCGGCCTGTTCGGCGCGCCTGAGATCACCGTGCTGATCGGCGACGACGCCCATACGACGGTCTTCTCCGCACTGCAATTTCTCGGCCTCGGGCACGATCGCGTGTTGCGCGTGCGCACCGATCCAGTAGGCCGGATAGACCCGGTCGCGCTGACCGGCACACTCGATACCGTCTCCGGTCCCCTCATCGCCATTCTCCAGGCGGGGCAGATCAATACTGGCGCCTTCGACGATTTCGCCGCCATCATCCCGCTGTTGAAGGCGAAAGGCGCCTGGGTGCATGTCGACGGCGCCTTCGGCCTCTGGGCGCAGACGTCGGTGAAAACCAGCCACCTCAGCCGCGGCATCGAAGCGGCCGACAGCTGGGCGACCGACGGCCACAAATGGCTGCAGACGCCCTATGATTGCGGCTATGCGATCGTCCGCGACGAACTCGCCCATCGCCGCGCCATGACGATCGCCGCAAGCTATCTGCCGCTCGCTGGCGAAGGCGAGCGCGATCCTTCTCATTACGTGCCCGAGCTTTCGCGAAGGGCGCGCGGCTTTGCCACTTGGGCGATGCTGAAACATCTCGGCCGCGAGGGTGTAACCGCCCTCATCGACCAGTGCTGCGCCTCGGCGCAGCTGATCGCCGATCGGCTCGCACGCGAGCCCGGCATCGCCATTCTGAACGAGGTGGCCCTGAACCAGCTCGTCATCCGCTTCGGTACCGACCTGCCCTCCGAAGAAGGCGACGCGCTCACGCGAAAGACCATCGAAAAGATCAAGGCGGACGGCATGATCTTCGCAGGCGGCGCCAAATGGCGCGGCCGCGACATCCTGCGTCTCTCCGTCACCAATTTCCAGACGACATCAGATCAGGCGCAACTCGCCGCAGAAAGCATCATCGCCGCCTTCAAGAGTGTCAGCTGAGAATGATGCATCAGCTCCCTTGGTTCGCCCGCGCACAGAATGGTGCTGTGGCCGGCCGCGCATCCCAAACGAAACTGTCCGCGAGAAGCCTCGGCCATTAACGCAAATGTGGAATAGTTCCTGTCGCAAGAATGAAGCTCATGACAGGCCCCGCGGGTTCCAGTATTTCCAGGCGATCAAACGAGATCGGTCCAGTCTTATCGGAAACGAGAACCATGTTTAAGAATCGCCTTGCTTCATTATTCATTGCCGCCCTTCTGCCTGTTTCGGTTCACGCAGCCGATTGTCCGTCTGCTGACACCGCCACCAAGGGTTTTGTGCTGGAAAATACCGGCGCACGGAGCGAGTTCCACAAGGCGGAAGGGCAGATCGTCAAGACTGTCAATCATTTCGGCGGTTCACAGCAGCAGACGGTGTTTTCCTTTGCAGGTCTGTTCGATCTGGCCCGCTTCAGCAAAAACGAACAATATGCGATGCACCCGCTCTCCGATCTGAGCCGCATCAGCTCCGCTGAAGAAAGGCGCTCGAACCAACGTCACTTTCTTACCGCTTGGCCCGGACGAGCGGGCGGATACGCGCTGGAGCCTGGAATTGACCGTCGCCGGACAGGAGAGCTTCAGTCTCGGCGAATGCAAATACAAGGTGTTCAGGATCAAGCAAGTGACCAAGAGAGGCGACGAGCAGGTCGACATCTTGAGCGTGCTCTATTCGCCTGACCTCCAGGCCACGTTGGCGAAGGTCTATGACGAGGGCACGGCCGACGAGTACACGGTCCGCTACGACAGGATCCAATCCCTGACGCACTGATGCTACCGAGCGTCAGTTAATGGCACACTTCTTCTCTTCCAGGTTGAGGTGCGACAGCTCGTCTTCTCATTGTCACAGGCTGCGCTTATAGCTCCCCGCCCGTTCCGATCGCGCAAGGAGGAAGAGCCATGAAAGCCAATGATGTCGCCGCGCATTGGGAGAGCAATGCCGAGACCTGGACGATCTATTCCAGGGCGGGCTACGACAAGTATCGCGATGCGCTGAACACGCCGACCTTTCTGGAGATGCTGCCGTCGGTCGGCGGCCTGAGAGGTCTCGACCTCGGCTGCGGCGAAGGCTCCAATACCCGCGCGGTCGCCCGGCTCGGCGCCCGCGTGACCGGCCTCGACATCGCCCCGACCTTCATTCGTTATGCCCGCGAGAGCGAGGCAGACGCGCCGCTCGGCATCGACTATGTGCTCGGCGACGGCCAGAGCATCGATTTCCGGGAAGCGAGCTTCGATTTCGTCACCGCCTTCATGTCGATGATGGACATGGCTGATCAGCGCGAGGTGCTGAAGGGCATCCACCGCATTCTGAAGCCCGGCGGCTTCCTGCAGTTTTCGATCCTGCATCCCTGCTTCGTGCCGCCGACGCGCCGTAATATCCGCAATGAGGCCGGCGAGCCCGTCGCGGTAGAGATCGCCGACTATTTCGACGAGAGCGACGGCCGGATCGACCGTTGGATCTTTTCCTCGATACCGCAAGCGGAACGGGCGGCGCTGACGCCGTTTTCCGTTCCGCGCTTTCACCGCACGCTGTCGACCTGGGTGTCGATGAATCGTCGAAGCGGGGCTTACGATCGAGGCCTTCGGCGAGCCGATGGCCTCAGCCGTAGTGGCGCAGGCCTTACCCGTCGTCGCCGACACCCGCGTCGCGCCGATCTTCCTGCATATCAGAGCACGCAAGGCATAGGACCTGTTTTCCCGCCGCCATTGAGGTTTGGAACCGCTTTATCGTCGCACGGCAACCACCGAACTGGCGCGATAGCGCGACAGCTGCACCCGGTTGGATTGGTTGCCGCCGAAGAGATAGACATATTGCCGGCGCTGGTCGATGTGATCGAACAGGCTGACATGAAAGCGCCGGCCGGTGCGGATCACCACGACATCCCCACGCCTGGCGGAGCGGACGCCGACCGGCTTGCCGAACTTCTTCCAGGACGCCGCCATGTTGGGGTTGGGCGGCGGCTCCCTTGAAGATCGTTTGGCGACAAAGGCCAGGAACGCCCCGCACCACGATACCCTGCGCGGATTGATGCTAAGGAAGGAGATGGAGCGTTCATGCATGCTTTTGTACTTGGACGCCGTGCCGAGCATATCCGCCTCACAGGGCACGGCAAGCGCCGTGAGGACGATGACGAGAATAACCTTCATAGTTACCCACCATTGTTTGTATTATGCTGAAATTCCAAAATGTGGCGAAGAATAAAACAGGCGCGGCAACGTAGATGCGAATTATGGCGTGAATTAGAAACAACTAATACTGGCATTTTGGCGGCGGGAATTTGTCCGAAGAGAGGCACGGATCGGCGCTGACCAGCCTCTCGTTGCGGCCGAACGCGACGATCGAAGAACTCGTAGAACCCTTATTTTGCAGGCTCGAAAGGCTGACATAGGCCGTCCGGGCCAGGTGTATGCAGAGAAGGTGGACCGCGCCCGCAAGTGCTTGAGCGGCAAGACCATTCACCAAGAGTTGACAATCCTGCACGGCCTTGGACCATCACCTATACGAGCTATATTTGAGACGGCCATCAGTAATACTTAGACGTCACCGGCAATACATTGCGCCCGCCCTATTCAACAGCGAAAATCGGTGGTCAGCCCCCGCCGATTGCGAACATGCGCGACCTTGGGATAACGGACCGGCGGCGCGGCGTATCAACCGTGTGGTTGTACCGGTTCGGGCTGCCCTGCGATCGGGGCAGGAGCAGCGATGAGCGCCTTGGTGACGAGGAGCGCAGCGGCGATCACAGGGACGACCACCCAGTACGAAAAGCGGATACCGAAGTGTTCGGCAACGAAACCGAGCAATGGCGGCCCAGCGAAAAACACGAGAAACGTCGTCTGCCCGAGCGCTGCAACGCTGACCGATGCGGGTCGGTCCGTGCGCCGGGCCGCAGCCGAGATGGCAAGCGGATAGACCGATGAGCAGCCGATCCCCGTCAGGCCAAAGCCCGCGAGGGCGACGACAGGCTGTGCCGCCGTCGCAACCAAGACAAGGCCGATGGCCGCGATCCCGAGGAGGGTTATTGCGACGGGGCGTGGATTGAAGCGGTCGATCACAGAGTCCATGCCGAGCCGTCCGATGGCGATGAATGAGGAGAAAATGGCCACGCTGAGCCCGCCGACAAATGGTTCGACCGCAAATACGTCGCGCATATAGATCGCCGACCAATCGACGCTCGCGCCCTCGGCGAGAAGCGGAGCGGCGCCTATGAGGCAAAGGGGAAGCAGCCCGATCGTGGGAAAAGCGACGAGCGGAACATCGCCGGGGTGAGCGTCATGCCGTCGGGGCGCATTCTCGATCCCGGAGAAAACGATCGACCCGGCAATCAAGACCGTCACGAGGACGATGAAGCTATGCAGTTCGATGGAGACGGCGGCCTGCCGCATACCGGCGGCAACAAGGGCGGTGATGCAGAATCCGAGGCTCCACATGCCGTGAGCCCGGCTCATGATGCGGTAGCCGAGCAGCGCCTCATGGCGATCGGTTTCGATATTGGCGTTGATCTCGAATGCGCCGGCGAAAATGCCGGCAACAAAGAATAATGGCATCGCCAGGGAAACTGAAGGCATCCAGGGGATCAGCGCATAAAACAACGTCACACCGAAGACGGTGACGAAGGCCGTTGTGCGCGCACCAAGCCTCTCGATGAGCCTCGCCGAGAACGTCAACCCGCAGAGAACCCCGAGGGACATGATGGCGAGCAAAAGGCCCAGCTCTCCTTCGCTCAGGCTAAACTTGAGCTGAATGTCGGGCAGCCGCGAAAGAAACGCCCCCACGGAAAGGGCCACGGCAAACTGAATGAAGAAAATACGATGGTGCGGCTTCATCTCGGGGCTCTGCTCCGATTGGCGGGATTGAAGTCCAACTATCCCCCGTGGGATAGCTGGACATTCCGACGAAATGGCGACTGGCTCGGAAACCCGCGGCTTCAGCATTGTCGACCACCATGCTGACAGCCCCTGTCAGCATGGCGGCGCCACCGCCGATTGAAGGAGGACGTGTCGCTTCTTGCCGACGGACAGCCGGATGACGCCGTCCTGGACATCGGAGTGACCAAGCTGCATTGCCTCGTCGTTTACGCTGCCGCCGTTCACCCGCACACCGCCGCCGGCGATCAATCGACGTGCTTCGCTTTTCGACTTGGCGAGCCCGGCAATGACCATCGCATCAGCGAGCGGAAAGGTGCTGCGAAGGCTATCCGGGAACCTGACGATCGGGAGGCCGACCGGCACCTCACCTTCTTCGAAGGTACGCCGGGAGGTTTCGGAAGCTTGCGCTGCCGCATCCGTCCCGTGGCACAGGCTGGTGATCTCGTCGGCAAGTATCTTTTTCGCTTCGTTGATCTCGGAATCCCGAAGCACGTCAAGGCGGGCAATTTCACTTAACGGCAACTCGGTGAACAGCCTCAGAAAACGCCCCACATCGGCATCTCCGGTGTTTCTCCAGAATTGCCAGAATTCATAGGGCGACAACCGGTCGGCGTTCAGCCAGACCGCCCCCGAAAGGCTTTTGCCCATCTTCGCGCCCGACGATGTCGTCAGCAGCGGAGCGGTCAATCCAAACAAGGCGCGTCCACCGATCCGCCGCCCAAATTCAACGCCGCTGACGATGTTGCCCCATTGATCGGAGCCACCAAGCTGAAGCAGGCAGCCGCGGCTTTCTGCGAGCACATGGAAGTCGTAGGCCTGCATGACCATGTAGTTGAATTCCAGCAATGACAGCGATTGCTCCCGCTCCAACCGTTGGCGCACGCTCTCCGATGTCAGCATCCGGTTGACTGAAAAATGCGGTCCGACATCGCGCAGGAAATCGAGGTAGTTGAGCCCGCCCAACCAATCGGCATTGTTGACCATCACCGCATCGGCCGGGCCATCCCCGAAACCGAGGAAGCGCTCGAAAACACTGCGGATGCCGATCAGGTTCTTCATGATCTGCTCTTCGCTGAGAAAGGGGCGTGAGGTGTCGCGCAAGCTCGGATCGCCCAGACGGCTTGTCGCACCACCCAGCAACGCGATGGGTTTGTTACCAGTCTTCTGGAACCAGCGGAGCATCATGATCGGAATGAGATGCCCGACATGCAGGCTGTCGGCGGTGAGATCGAAGCCGTTATAGGCTGTGCCGGCTCCCGAACAAAGCCAGCGGTCGAGTGCTTCCAAGTCGGTACATTGATGCAGGAAACCGCGCTCGGTCAGGGTGCGGAGAAAGTCGGATCTGGGTCCGGTGGGCTGAGAGGATCGTGTCACGGGGGTCTCCATTGGGGCCGATGAGGCCGGAGACCTTCTGTTGACACGCGTGCCGCCGACCATGCGGCGTCTCGGGTGTCAGGAATATGACCTTGCGCCGCCGCTCTCTATGGGAGCAGCGTATAATAGAAGCTCGAAAGGTTCAGGGTGCAGGTCATGGATCCTTATTACCATGCGACTGCGCAATCGCAAGAGGCGACCGCCGAAGTCCAAGCCGATCGTGCGCCCCCACCCCTCTCCCGCTCACGCCGCCGCCCCTCACAAAAAATTCGCACACGCATCAATTTACTTGCCGTTCTGCAATGCGGCATATGTTTGTGTTCATAGGCAAGGGGCATAAGCGGGGAACCATGGCGTCGACGCATATAGACAATACGGGTGAAGGTGCCGGCCGGAAGGGCTTTGCCGGACTGGTCGTCGGCGCGATCGGCGTCGTCTATGGCGATATCGGTACCAGCCCGCTCTATGCCCTTCGTGAGGCGCTGAGGCCTTTTGCCGCCGATGGCGTACACGAGGCCGAGGTCATCGGTCTCATTTCGCTGATGATCTGGACGCTGACGGTCATCGTGACCTTCAAATATGTGCTCTTCCTTCTCAGGGCGGACAATGACGGTGAAGGCGGCACGCTTTCGCTTCTCGCCCTGCTGATGAAGAAGATGGGGCGAAACGTGCCGGTGCTCTTCTTCGCAGGCCTGATCGGAGCGGCGCTCTTCATCGGCGATGCGATGATCACGCCGGCCCTGTCCGTCATGTCGGCGCTCGAAGGCCTGAAGCTGGTCACGCCGGCCTTTGCCGAATACGTCCCGCTCGCGTCGGCTGCGATCATGATCGTTCTCTTTGCCGTCCAGTCCCGGGGAACGGCCGCCGTCTCGATGTTTTTCGGGCCGATCACGGTCTTGTGGTTTCTGGCCATGGCAGCGGGCGGCCTGATCCATATCGGCGACGACTGGAGGATTCTCGAAGCGCTCAATCCGATCAACGCGCTGTCGTTCCTCGCCCATGCCGGCACCGTCGGCCTCATTGTGCTTGGCGCCGTCTTTCTGACGGTGACGGGCGCCGAGGCGCTCTATGCTGATCTCGGGCATTTCGGGCGCCGCCCGATCCAGATGGCGTGGTTCGTGCTCGTCTTTCCGGCATTGCTCTTGAACTATCTCGGCCAGGGCGCGCTGGTTCTCGCCCATCCCCACGCAGCCACCAATCCGTTCTTTCTGATGTATCCCGATTGGGCCTTGCTGCCGGTGGTTCTGCTGGCAACGATGGCAACGATCATCGCCAGCCAAGCGGTGATAACGGGCGCATTTTCACTGGCCCGCTCGGCGGTTCACCTCGGCTTCCTGCCGAGGCTGCGCATCAAGTTCACATCGGAGACCAACACCGGCCAGATCTACGTGCCGAGCGTCAATCTTCTCCTGCTGGTCGGCGTCTTGATGCTGATCTTTTCCTTCGGCGATTCCGAGTCGCTGGCGACGGCCTATGGCATCTCGGTGACCGGAACCATGGTCATCTCGACCATGCTGGTCTTCCAGTTCCTTCGGGCCGTCTGGGGCTACTCCCTCGTGGTTGCCGCCCTCCTGCTGCTGCCGCTCTTCTTCATCGAAGTCATGTTCCTGGCGGCCAACCTGCTGAAGATCCATGATGGCGGCTGGGTTCCGGTCGCCCTTGCGCTGGCGATCATGATCCTGATGTGGACATGGACCCGAGGACAGGCCTATCTGAAGCGACTGCGGGCCAACAACGAGATCCCGCTCGATTCCTTCATCCGGTCGATCGAGCGAAAGTCGGACCATTCGCCGGTCACCGTTCCAGGAACGGCCGTCTTCCTGACCAGCGTCCCGGATCGCACGCCGAATGTTCTGCTCCACAATCTCAAGCACAACCACGTGCTCCATGAACAGAACGTTATCCTGACCGTCTGGACCGAAGACGAACCTTACGTCCCCGACAGCAGGCGCATCAAGCTCAGCCAGCTCTCGCCACGCTTCGTACGTCTCGATATCACCTTCGGCTTCATGGACGACCCCGACGTTACCCGGGCACTGGCGCTCTGCCGCGAGGGCGGCTTCAAGTTCGAAATCATGAAGACCTCCTTCTATCTCGGCCGCAGGAACCTCGTCAGAACGCCGAACACCGGGCTGCCCGCTTGGCAGGAGCGCATATTCATGGCGCTGGAGGGCTTGGCGATCGACCCCTCCGACTATTTCAACCTGCCGTCAAACCGCGTCGTCGAACTCGGTGAGCAGATTGCCATTTAGAACATGATGCCGAAGGCCGGGGAGTCGCGACTGGGACCGGAGAGATGGAAGCGAGGCAAGAGTGGCTCCCGTCGCAAGCGTCACGGCATGAGGCGCGAAATCATGCCTTGGCCGAGATCGCGCTCAATTCCTCCAGATCGAGATCCCGTTCCAGCTCCCGCAACGTCTCGTCATCGATTTCGCCGGCGCGATGGAGGCGGATGAGTTCCCGGCGTCCCGTTGCAACCGCTTCGAGAATGACGTCGAAATGCGCATGCAGCACCGGTATGTAATGCTCGGTTCTCTCGGCATAGTCGACGATCGACGTCGCCCGGCGCTGGTAGCGCTCCAGCAATTGCGGATGGATGAGTTTCCCCTCGGCGTCATATGCCAGGCTCTGGACGGTCCCGAACTGCGCCTGGGCCATGGCGGCTTCGGCCTGGCTCATCGTCAGGCGCGCTCTTTCCGAATCCGGCTCCACCAGCCGCGCCCAGGCGATCACTCGCCCCAATGTCGTGCCCTGTATGAGCACGGTTCCGAGAATGACGGCGAACGATGTGACGAGGATGAAGTCACGACCTGCGAACCCTTCGGGCAGGCTCAGCGCCAGGGCAAGCGTGACCACCCCGCGCACGCCCGCCCAGCTCAGAACCGTCGCACCACCGGCGCCGAGCGGTCGGGCGCGCGTGAACCCCAGGACAGCACAGAACCTGAGAACGAAATCGGAGGCGAAGACCCAGGCAAAACGCGCGATCACGAGCGTGACGAGGATCGCCAGCATCGGCAGTCCCATTGTCGCGATCACAGTGGTAAAACCGCCGCCGCGTTCGACGACATCCCTGAGCGACAGCCCGATCAAGATGAACACCGCAGCTTCCATCAGGAAGATCATCACCGTCCAGAACGAGGTGCCGCGCATGCGCATTGCGGCTGAAAGCACTGCGTGCTGGTGCCAGCTCATGATCAGCCCCGCCGTAACGGTGGCGATGACGCCGGAAACATGCAGCTGCTCTCCGAGCAGATAGGCAATCCAGCCGAGCAGCACCGAGGCTGCAATGATGAGATATTCGTCGCCGAGACGCCGGACGAGTTTGAACCACGCCGTTCCCACAACGATGCCGACGATGGCGCCGCCGAGCGCCAGCACGAAGAAATTGCCGATCACCTCCCCCGTGCTGAAGGCTCCGGTTGCAGCGGCGGCAACGGCAAAACGGAAAAGAACCAGGCCACTCGCATCGTTGAGCAAGCTCTCGCCTTCGAGCAGAATCTGAAGCCGCCGCGGCAGCCTGACGCGCTCCAGTACGGCGCGCGCCGAAACCGCGTCCGGCGGCGCGACGATCGCGCCGAGTGCCGCGCAGGCAGCCCAGGGAAGTGAGGGAAAGAGGAGATGGGCGACAACGGCGACGACGGCACAGGTGAAGAGCACCGCACCGACGGCAAGTGAAGCGATGCCGATCACATGACGCCGCAACCGCGCGAGCGCGATCGACCAGGCGCCGTCCATCAACAGCGGCGGCAGGAAGATGACCAGAACCAGTCCGGGGTCGACTGATATCGCCGGCAGTCCCGGCGCAAAGGCCAGCAAGGCGCCACCGGTCAACAGCGCGACGGACGGCGGCAGCCCGAGCCTGTGGGCGGCATAGTGCAGCGCGATGATCGCGAGAAACATCACGATAACGAGCTCGAATAAGTGGGTTGGTTCCATCTGCCTCTGCCCCTGCTCAGCAACGGATGTCGGATGCCTGACGCAAAGAGTTACAGCGACCTCGCGCGTCTGAAAAGACGCACCGCGCTGTAAAGCCGCCGAACCGGGAAAACCGCTTCGCCCCAGAGGCGACCGGCGATAATGTCCGCCTTGTGCCATAGCTGGTTGGAGTCGGTACTGCCATAAGGCTTGTCGGCATAGCCCGAGCCGGTCAACCACGCGATCGAGACATAGACGTGACCCCTGGCGTCACCGGAGTTGACGGCCACATTGGCAAGGTTTGCCCTGCACGGCAGGCATTTGATGTCGATGATCGCTTGCCGTCGATCATTGCCGGGATTTAATTGGAATTTCCTGCGCATCCTCCTTACACCCTGAGTCTTGAGGCAAAGGACGATATATGAAGAGACGGACCCTTGTGCTTGGAGGTGCGGCGATCGTTGCATCGTCCGTCGCGGCGGTAGCGATCTGGCCCCGGCGGCATATCACGGTCGCCGCCAGGACATTCGACTGGAAGGGGACGGATTTCCTGAGCGGCGGCACCAAATCGGTCGCCTTGGAAAAGCTGCCCGTCCCGCTCTTCCGCAGCCGTCCGAATTGCGTCGTCACCGTCGCTCAGACTCTTGGCCCCTGCCACGTCAACAATATTCCCGTCCGTCAGGACGTCTCGGAAGGAAAGGCTGGACTGCCCTTGCGGTTGGCCGTCCGGATCGTCCATGCAGCCGATTGCCGGCCGGTCGAGAATGCCGATATCGAAATCTGGCATACGGATCACCGCGGCATCTATTCCGGCCGCGAGGCTGCGAAGATGTGTACACTTGGCGATGCCGAGGCGATCAGCGGGCTCGCCTTTCGCGGTCGCCAGCTGACGGATGCACAGGGGCAGGCAGGCTTCCTGACGGCCTATCCCGGATGGTACCAGGGCCGCACACCCCATGTTCATTGCCGAATCCTCGTCGACGGCAAGGAGCTTCTCGTCAGCCAGATCTATTTCGACGATGCGCTGAGCGACATCATCTATGGCGAGCATCCGGACTATATTGGACGCCCGGCCCGCGATACGCGCAATGACGACGACGGCATCATCCCTGAGGACGCCGCCGATCACATATTCGATTTCGAGAAGCTCGATGGCGGCGTGCTCTCCGCCACCATCACGATCGGCCTCTCTGCCTGAACGCAGGTAACGCCGGAAATGCATGGCCGGAGCTGTAGATTGCCATCCGCGAGGGCCTGTATTGCAACTTCACTAAGACAAGATACAAAATCTTCGCGTCAATCGGGATATCTGTGCTTCCCCGGTTCAGACCAGCGTGTTGAGCGATGGAGGATGAGGATGCGAGGCTTTGGGTTTGTTGCGCTCTTCAATCTCGGAGCCATGCTGGCAGCCGGGCCGACCAGTGCCTGTATCGATATTGCCCCCATGGACCTTCACGATGTTTCATATGCAGACGTCGTGGTCGTTGGTCGCGTGACGAAATACACGTTGGTTCTCGACCCCGAGGCGAGGAAACGACATCAGGAATTCCTTGCCCACAGTAGTGGCAAAGTCCGGGAGCTTCTCGGGAAGGCGAACAGTTTTATGACTGACTATGCGCGCTTGGAGATAGCGGTCGAGGAAGTTCTGCGTGGCACGGCGCCTCATACCCTCACCGTCACCTGGGATAACACTGCATTCAGCGAGACTATGCCGCCTACCTCCTACCTTATAGCCTTGCGCAGTTCAGGCTCACCGCTACCGCCACTTCGAGGTGCCACCGCCACTATTCTTCCGGACCCGGATCCGGCTTCCCTGTCTGTCCTGCGGGCGCCGTGTTCCGCTCCGTTCTTTTTCGAAAGCACCAACAGTGATGCAGATATTGTTCGGCAGATATTGAACTCAGGGTCCAAATGAATCTTTTGAGGGGATGACGACCTTGCTGGAACCCGAGATCCCCCTGGATGGCGGCAACGTCAATGCCGCCGTCGTGCGCGTCGGCTGCCATTTCGAGCACTGGCGGCGCGAGGCAGACGCTTTCGCTCTTAATCTGATAGAACTGGGACGGGCGTTATGACCGCCACCTATATACCCGCATACCATTCATAACCGCGATCTTCCCAAAAGCCGCCATTGCCGCCGTAAAGCTGGCCGAGATCGGCGACGGCTTCGATGCCGGTCAGGTATTTTGCCTGCTTGTAGCCGAGCTGGCGCTCGACCCGGAGCCGGAGCGGCGCGCCGTGGGCGACTTCGAGATCGCGGCCGTTCATGGTGTGGGCGAGGATGGTCTGGGGATGAAACGCGTCGACGAGATCGATGCTTTCGTAATACCAGCCGCTGCCGTCGAGCGTCTTTTCGTATTCGTCGGCGCAGTGGAACACAATGTAGCGGGCTTCGGGTTTCAGACCGGCTGCCTGTAGCAGCGCGCCGAGCGGCACGCCGGTCCATTTGCCGATGGCGCTCCAACCCTCGACGCAGTCGTGCCGGGTGATCTGTGTACGGGCCGGCAGGGCTTTCAACTCCGCCAGCGACAGTTGCATCGGCTTGTCGACCAGCCCGCCGACCTCGAGCCGCCAGCTTGAAAACCGCTGGTTCATCCACTCGATATAGCGAGCATTGTCGGGCATGCTCGTGCCGTTGGCGCGAAAGGTCGGCGAGATATCGGCTTCCGTGAACTCGCGGGCGAGCGCGTCGTCGCCAAGCAGGAAGCGCTGGGTCTTCATGCTGAGGCCTTCGGCGATCTTGAGCACCGATTTCGTCCGATCGCTTTCGCCGAGTGCATCGCAGCCGGCAAGCCCCAGCGCCGACGCCGTCATGGTCGCGCCGATCAGGAAGCGGCGTCTGGTAATGATGCGGCTCATGATTTCCCTCCCTGGCCGATGTCGTAATAACCGGTGATCATCGAGCGCAGATTGTTGAACACGCCCGAGACCAGCACCATCGCCACATGCACCGCGACGAAGGCGACAAGCGAGAAAGCAGTCAGAAAATGCAGCGTCCGCGCCGATTGCCGGCCACCGAACAGGTCGAGCAGCCAGGGCGCGACCGCATTGAAGCCCGGCGACATGGTTAGACCGGTTGCAACCATCAGCGGCAGCAGCACGAAGATCACCGCGATATAGGCGAGTTTCTGCAGCGTGTTGTAGTGGCGTGCCTCAGGCCCCTTGGGAAAGCGCAGCCGGGCGTGATTGACGATCTCATGGCCGAGATGCGAAGGCTTCAGCTCCTGGGGCGCCGGCAACAAATCGCGGCGGAAATGCCGGCTGATAAAGCCATAGGCGAGGTAGATGAAGCCGTTGATGACGAACAGCCAGGCAAAAAAGAAATGCCAGCGCCGGCCCGTCGCCAGGTCCCGGTAGCTCGGCATGGTCAGCCAGCTCGGAAAACCTTGCACAGAAGCCTCGCCGTCGACATTCGAAACCCCGAGAACGCCCGTCGTGTCGAAGGTCAATCCGCCCAGGCGTGTCACCCCTTTCAACGCATCGCCTTCCTGCTCCGCTTCCATGGAAATGAAGGACGGATCGTCATCAGCGCCATACTGGCCCCAATAGAGCGCCGGGTGGGCGTTGAATATCTGCAGGCCGCTGAACAGCAGCACCGTCATGCACAGCACGTTTACCCAGTGCGACAGGCGCACCAGCAGGCCATGGCGGTAGAAGAGCGTTCCTCCGCTCGCCATGCCGGCATCGGTCGTAGCCATCGTAGGTCCTCCGGATCGACTTGAAAGGTCTTCTCGAAAAGACGCGGCCGCGGGCAAAATAGTTTCAGCGGCCGCGATCCACTATTACTTCATCGCGTCGCAGGCCTTCATCATCGTGTCCTTCTTCATAGAGTCCTTCTCCATGCCGGCATTGTGCATGCAGTCGGCCTTGGTGCTGCCGGTCGCCATGTTGTCCTGCTTCATCGCGTCCTTCGACATCGTATCCTTCGACATGGCGTCCTTAGACATCGCGTCGGTCTTCATGCTGTCTTTCTTCATGGCATCGCTGCTTTGAGCGCTGGCGGCGCCGGCAAGCGACAGGCCGATAACGAAGGTGCAGGCGGCAAGGGTGGAAAGGATCTTGGTCATGAGGGTCTCCTCGGATCGATTGATGTGTCCGCGGCACCCGCCGACGGCTCACAGTGCTGAATTCGATCTTCTTGCGAAGGCAGTTACAGCCTCACGCTTATGTGATAGCGCTGGCCCGTCAGGAGATTTTCGAATCCGCCTGTAACCAAAGCGTCATCCACGCGAATGACATTGCAGACGACATGACGAACGCCCATTCGGAACAAGCCCTGAAGATGCTGATGCTTCTGTCCCTCGACGGGGACGAGGCTGCCTATCGGCGTCTGCTCGGCACGTTGCGACCCCTGCTCGTCGGCTACTACGGCGGGCGTATTGGCACCGCGGCGAAGTCCGACACGGAAGATCTCGTGCAGGAGACGTTGCTGGCGCTGCATGCGCGCCGGGCGACCTATGACAGGGAGCGGCCGTTTACCGCGTGGTTCTTCTCGATTGCCCGCTACAAGCTGATCGACCATCACCGAAAACATGGCGGTCGCTACAAGTCGGAAATGGAGCTTAACGAGGAGATCGAAGGCGACTTCAGGGAGGATGCGATTGCAGCGCGCATGGATGTCGAGCGGCTGTTGAACGGCCTGCCGCAGCACCAGCAGGAACTGATCCGTCAGGTCAAGCTCGAAGGGCAGTCGGTGGCCGATACGGCAAGCCGCACCGGACAGTCGGAATCGGCGGTCAAGGTCGGTGTTCACAGAGGCATCAAGGCGCTGGCGGCAAGATTGCGAGGTGGGACGTGAGAGAAACTGAGGACGTGATCGACATCCTTGTCAGAGATCTGAAGCCGGTACCGAGACATGCGCTGGAACGCCGTTTCGTGCTCGCCGTCCTGCCTGCTTTGGCAGTCTCGCTGCTGCTGATGCTTGTTGTCGTCGGCCTTCGCACAGACATGACGCAGGCGCTGACGCTGCCGGTTTTCTGGATCAAATCCGGCTATAATGCCCTGCTCGCAATCGCCGCCTTCGCCGCCGTTTACCGCCTCTCCCGGCCGGATGGCTCGGAAGGCCGCTTTTTCGGCATTGGCGCTGCAATCGTGCTGGCTCTGGCCGCCATGGCGGTCATCCAGCTCGCTTTGTCGCCGGCATCAAGCTATCCCGTGCTGGTGCTCGGCTCCTCCGCCCTGCATTGCCCGCTGCTGATCCTTGCCTTTGCCATGCCCATCCTGATCGCCAATACATGGGTGCTACGCGGCGCCGCACCAAGCAAGCTTGGGATGACAGGCTTCGTCGCCGGCATTGCAGCAGGCGCATCCGGCGCCTGGGTCTATTCCTGGTTCTGCACCGAAAACGGCCTGCCCTTCGTCGTCCTCTGGTATTCGCTCGGCATCCTGTTAACAGGCGCAATCGGCGCCCTCTTCAGTCGTCGCCTTCTGCGCTGGTAGGACCGGCTGTCGGATTCTTGCGCCCCGATACCACGATGCAATAACCAATTTTTCCGTGAAGGAATCGGAGCGGCGCGCACTAATCCTGCATCCGGCATGAAACCAGATGCAGCATTCCTGCGTACTACCCCTCAGGACAGGCAAACGAAGGCAGCGAGGGGTGATGGCATGGTCAGGAAAGAAGGCATAGCACACATTCCCCGGCAAGCCGCCGAACAAGGGCTGGCCAGGCTGATGATGAGGCTGCCCGCGACGCGGGCAACCATCAGAGCAGCCGCGGCGAGCCGCCCCCATCTTTATGAATTGTGCGGCGCCTATGGCGAGGCCTGCGCCGTCCTTGACCGCATGCGCAGGGAAATCTCCGCCGATCCCGCAATCGTCACCGAATACGAGATCATCTGCGCGGAAATCGAAATCGACGTCACCAGGATCCTGTTCAGCGACCGCTGAGACATGCGCTCTCCTCCTCCATCGCCGCGCCACGGACCGGGCAAGGCGCCGTTTGCTGCCCACATTCCTCTCAGCTCAGCAAGTCATCCACATGGATGGAGATGCTCAGCGTATCCGTGTCGAAATGGTGCGCGGCCCCGTCGGAGATCTTATAGTAAAAAGTCTCGCTCACCTCACCGCTAAGCCCGGCAAGCTTCGTCGCGTCGACCGTGTAGCTATAGTCACCATGATCGTCGACATGGATGGTGCCGTATTGGCCGGTCAGCGTCAGACCGTTCTTGTTGACCAACTCGCCGTCAAAGCGGCGAAGCAGCAGGATCCCATTGGCCGAGCTGTCATTTTCGAGGAGATTGCCATGATGGGCGTCCGCGTCGGCCGAGATTTTCAGGCTGTCATGGGTTGCGACGATCGTCGGGGTTGCGTCCGCATGCGTTGCATCTCCCGCAACGTGACTATCAAGAATCGCAAGCTGGGCCTCTTCGAGCGTCGTGTTGTTGCTGACCGGAAAGGTGTTCGCGGCGATGATGGCCGGGGATATGCTGTAGGGCGTGACATCGCTGGCGATGACATTGTCATGAAAAGAGCCGGATGCAGGCCTGTCGACCTTCAGCGCCGCCTGCGACAGGTCGTCGAAGACATTGCCGTAGATCTCGATACCTTCGCGAACGTAACTGGTGGTGCCGGCAGAGCTGACCGCCACGCCCCATACGCCGTCATGGATATAGTTGCCTGAGATATCGTAGTCCCGCGTATTGCCCTGGTCCCCGAGACCGATGGCATAGGACCAGCTGTACCCGCCATAGCCTGAAATATCATTGTCGTGGATGGCGATATTCGTGCCCGCTTGGGCGCTGATCCCGAAGCCGCCACCAATCAGCGTATTATCCTCGACCACGGCATTCACCGGCCGGATGAGCGCAATGACGCCCTTCGGCGTCGCGGCGCCCGTCTGGTCGAGGTAATTGCCGCTGATCACGATATTGCTGCTGTCGTTCATCTGTACGGCATCTGCCGCGGTGCCGTGGGCGTTGGTGACGGTGTTGTTGAGAAAATTGACGCCGTTGACCTTCTCGATCCAGACGCCGTCACCGTTCACGCCGGTGATCGTGCTGTTTTCGATGGTGATGTTCGAGCCGGTCCTGAACGTGACGGAGCCGGACTTGGTGGAGCTTCCGGTATTTTCCACCTCGACATTGCGGACGGTCCAGTTCGAAACATAGCCGCCATAGATGGCCGCGCCTGCTGTCTCGGAGATCTTGAGGTTCTCGATGACGATATTCGACGCATAGAGGCTGTGAATGCCGTCGCCGGGGCTATGGATAACCGGCGCGTCGCCGACCCCATAGCTGCCGATGGTGATCGGGGCGCTAGCGGTGCCGGAATATTTCAGGTCGAGTTGGTCGTTGAACACGCTTCCGGCGGCGAGCAGCACGCTGTCGCCCGGCTGCAGCTTCAAGTTTTCCACCGCCCAGAACGATGCAAACGGCGTGTCCACGCTCGTTCCATTGTTGCCGTTGGAGCCTATCGCTGGATTCACATAATAGATTGCCATATCGCCTTGTTCTCGAATTGCCGCGCAGCCGTCTGCATCGGCTGCAACGCGTGGATCGGATGCGGTCGGGGTTAAAGGCCATCAAGAGGGCCTTCATATTGCCTTCACGGCGGTTGGCAGACCCTGTGGGCGGCCTGCCTTGGTCCCGAGAAACGCCTGGCGGTGGCGGTATATTAAAGACTACAACTTATAAGAAAATAATCTACAGAACAACGACCGAAAGGTGAATGAACCGTATCGCAGCTCGCGACCAATGGTCACCGGCGCTGACAGTGAACACCCTTTTGCAGGCTTTCCGGTGCATTTGAATGCAGCTGCGGTTCATTATGAGACACCGCGACGTTCCGCGGGCAAGGACGAGGTCCGCATCCTGGAAGGCGCTGCCTCCGCCGATGCACGACCGGGTTGCAGCTGCGGCGAAGGTTGTGCCCGTTCCGTCGTTGCCTGAATCCGATCCCGTGGCAACGAACAGCCGGCAAAAACTTACGGTTGAGCTTGAAAAAACGCGTCCGCGCCCCGCACGGGGGCTGACGGCTGCTTATGAAATCCCGGAAACTTTCCGGGATTTCTCCTTGTGTCATTGCAGCCTCGCACCCTCAGCCCAGCAAGTTATCCATATGGATGTAGACGGTCAGCGTATCGCCGTCGGTATGGTGCGAGTTTCCGTCGTTGATCCCGTAGCTGAAGGACTCGCTCACATGGCCGTCATGGTCGGGAAGCTTCGTTTCATCGAGCGTGTAGGCATAGTTGCCTTCCCGGTCCACGTGGATGACGCCGTAGTCGCCGGTCAGCGTGAGGCCGTGTTTGCCGACGCTTTCGTCGCCGAAGCGGCGCAGAACCAAGGTGTCGTTGTCAGAGCTGTCGTTTTCGAGAAGATTGCCGCGATGGGCCTCGCCCGTATCGCTGAAGATCTTCAAATTGTCATGGACGGCGGCAACCGCCGGATCCGCGGACGCCTCCGTGACTGCGGCAGTCTTGGCAACCGGGCTCGCCAGCACCGTTTCGACATTGGCGACCGTATGGTTGTTGCTGACGGTGAAGGTGTGCGCGTCGACGATGGACGGCGATATGGCGGTGGCCGTGGTGCCGGTCTCGATCGTATTGTTGGTGAAGGAGCCGGAAGCCGGCCTGTCGACCTTCAGCGCCGCCTGCGAGAGGTCGTCGAAGACATTGTCGTGCACCTTGATATTCGTGCGGGTATAGCTGGTGCCGCTGGCGTCGCTGATGGCAACGCCCCATGCGCCGTCATGAATGTGGTTGCCTGAAATATCATAATCCCGCGCATTGCCCTGATCGCCGAGGCCGACGCCGAAGGACCAACTGTAACCGTGAAATCCCGATATGTCGTTGTCGCGAATTGCGACATTCTTGCCGGCCGGCGCGCTGATGCCGAAGCCGCCGCCGGTGAGCACATTGTCCTCGACCACGGCATCGGTGGCCCGCACCAGCGCGATCACGCCCTTGGGGCTATCGGCGTTCGTCTGATCAAGATGGTTGCCCTTGATCAGAATATTGCTGCTGTCGTTCACCTGCACGGCATCGGCGGTCGAGCCGTTCGCGCTGGTCACGGTGTTGTCGAGAAGCTTGACGCCGGCGACCTTTTCGATCCAGAAGCCGTCGCCCTTGACGGCCGTTATCTTGCTGTCTTCGACCGTGACGTTCGTGCTGCTCCGGAAGGTGACGGCGCCGGCATTTTCCGACATGCCTGTCTTGGCGATCTCGACATTGCGGACCGTCCAGTTCGTGACACTGCCGCCATAAATGCCGGCGGTCCCGGTATTCGATATTTTGAGGTTCTCGATGACGATGTTCGAGGCATAGAGACTGTGAATGCCGTCGCCGCCGCTGTGGATGACGGGCGCTGCCCCCGTCCCGTAACTGCCGATCTTGATCGGCGCGCTTTCGGTGCCGGAATATTTGATATCAAACTGCTCGTTGAACACGCTCCCCTTGGCAAGAAGAACGCTGTCGCCCGGTTTCAGTTTCAAGGATTCCACTTTGGACAAAGTCGCAAAAGCCGAGTTCTGGCCCGTTCCGTTGTTGCGGTCGGAGCCAGTCGCTGAGTTCACATAGTAGATTGTCATATCGCCAATGTTGCCCTGTTCGTCGGATCGCTAAGTCGCCACGAAGATCGACCGGGATCGGCCGATCGAGCGCGGCGGGGGCAACCGTCCACGGCAAGAAGGCGATAAGATGTTGTCAATGGGGCAACTGGCCGGTTCACGGGCCGTATTCCACAGGCAATGGCCTGGGCGCCGCATAGATGGCCGAAAGCTGCAACTTCGGCCTGGAAAACAACGACTTCGAGGCGAATAAATCGGGGACCTGCTGCGCGGGACTTATGTTAGCTCAAGCTGTTTAACATGCGATTCGTGGCTTCGCTTACGCGCAGCGTATTCGCTCCTCACCCCCTCGCCTGCAAAGCCCCCCTCAACGGCAGCCGCGTCGCCGCCAGCGCCGGCAAGGCTCCGCCGACAATCCCGATCGCAAGTCCCAGCAGGCCCGCGGTAAGTACGACGTCGCTGGTAACGTCGAGCTGGAAGGCCATCTTGGTATTGTTGGCGCCCATCGTGCTTGCCCGCCAGCCGTCGAAGGCGAGCCGCGAGGCGAGGATGCCGACGACCGCGCCCACCGACGACAGCAGCACCGCCTCGACCCAGGTCGCAGCGAAGGCCGGCACGCGGGCGAAGCCGATCATACGCAGCGTGGCGATCTCGACGGTGCGGTCGGAAACCGAACTCATCATCGTGTTCAGCGCCCCAGCCGTGGCACCGACCGCCATCAATAGCGCAATCGGCCAGCCGAACAGGCGAATGAGGCTCTCGGTGCGCTCCGCCTGCCCGGCATAGAGATCGGCTTCGGAGACTGAGGTAAGTGGGGCGCCGGGAACCGCAGAAAGGCGCGCGCGCAGCGTCGTCAGCGGAAGAGCGGGATCGCCCCGCCCGTCGAGGCGCACGCGCAGGCTCTGCACCTGCCCCAGCCGGTCGAAAGCCGATTGCACAGCCTCCAGATCCGCCCAGATCTCGGATTCGAAGGCGCTGCCGCCGGAGGTGAAATGCCCCACGACAGTCCATTCGACCGGGCCGAGCCGCACCCAGTCGCCGACCGCAAAGCCGGAGAATTCGTCGGCGATACGGGCGCCGACGACGATTTCGCGGGCGCCCTGGGAAAACAGCCGCCCCTGCGAAAGCGCCGCACGATCGCGCAAGCCGGGACCCAGCGGGTCCATGCCTCTCAGCGACAGCGTCTGCTCCGCGCCGTCGACTTGCCTGACGACATCGACGGGAACGACGATCTCGCGCGACAGCGCCAGCCCGCCCGCGCCATCCCGCACCACGCCGATATCACCGGTCATGGCGGCAAGGCTGCGGATCGCCTCGGCAGGTACGTCAGAGCCGATCTCCTGGTTGGTCCCGCCGCCGAGAATGACGGCGATGCCAGGCGAGCCGGCGCCGGCAAGCGCGGCTTCAAATCCCCGCGCCATGGCGAGAAATCCTGCGAGCACCGCCACCACGAGAGCGACCGAGAGCACCATCGACAGCGAGATCCAGAGCCGCCGCGGCAGGCTGCCGAGGTTGATTCTGATCATGAGAAAGGTCTGCTTGAGCACTGATGACATTGGACTATCTCGATCTGAAGGCATTGACGATGGGCATGCGCATGGCGTTCCAGGCGGGCAGCAGCCCAGTCAGGAGGCCGAGACCCGCAATGATGGCGAGGGATTTCGACAGCACCGACAGACTGAAGACGAGGCCGAATTCAGGCCCGATCAACAGTGTCGCAAGCTTGGCAAGAAGGAGCCCGCCCGTGCCGCCGGCGGCAAAGATGAACAGCGTCTCGCCGAGCACCAGCGTCATGATCCGGCCTTGGGAAAAGCCCAGCACCTTCATCACGCCGATCTCGAAGCTGCGTTCCCTCACGGCAAAGAGCATGGTGTTCACCGTGATCATCAGTATGGTCACGAAAGCCGCGCCGACGACGAGGCCGACAATCAGGCCGACATCGGCGAACTGCCGCAGGAAGCCTTCGAGGAACTGCTTTTCCGATTGCGTCCGCGTCTGTGCCGCCGAATTGGCAAACAGCGCATCGATCCGCGCCGCCAGCACGCCGGATGATACGCCCTCGCGCGGGCGCACCACGAAGGTGTCGACCGTATCCTTGTCTCGCGCCCGGGCCTCATTGATCGTGTCGTAACGGGCCAGCATGAAATAGGTGTCGGTGCTGGCATTAGCTCCCTCGAAGATGCCTGATATCACGAAGCGCCAGTCGCGGCTGCCGTCGGCCCTCATCAGCTGGCTGGTGACGCCGATGCGCTGGCCGACCGACCAACCCTGAGCCTCCGCCAACGCTTTGCCGACGAGCACCCGGTCACGGCCCTCTTCGAGTGCTTCGATCAGATCAGGCGTCAGTCCAAGCTCATCGCCATTGGCAGCGGCGACCGCGCGCGGATCGACCGCGCTGGTCATCACGATATTCTTCTCGACCTCGACGAACCCGCGCATCCGCGCGGTATAGGCAACGGCGGCGACATCAGCGTCCGCAGCGATCCGGTTGAGATAGGCGAGCGGCAGCGGCAACCCGCGGCCCGACTTGTTGAAGACGCCGAGCAGGTTGTCGCTGGCGCCCGCCGCCCCTTGGCTGCCGCCGAGGAAGCTGGCGGTCAGGGCGTAAATCAGGAAGGCGACGCCGACCGAGAACATCAGCAGTGTCGCCCTCAGCCGCTTGCGCCAGGCATTGCGCCGCATGAGCTGGAAGAAAGTCATTGGCCCCTCCCTTGCTGCTCGACGAATTCGCCCTTGTTGAGATGCAACGTGCGCCGGGCAAAGGCGGCGGCCTCGGGATCATGCGTGACCATGATGATCGTCTTCTGAAGCTCACGATTGAGAAAGCCCAGCATCTCCAGGATATCGTTGGCCGATTTCCGGTCGAGATCGCCGGTCGGTTCATCGCAGAGCAGAAGGTCGGGATCACCGACGATGGCGCGCGCAATGCCGACGCGCTGCTGCTGCCCGCCGGACATGCTCGACGGAAACTGACGCTGCCGGCCCGCAAGCCCGACGAGATCCATGACGGTCTCGACGCGGGCGCGCCGCTCCTTTCGCCCGAGCGGCTTCAAAAGCAGCGGCAGCTCGATATTCTCGCTCGCATTCAGCATCGGCAGCAGATTGTAGAACTGGAAGACGATGCCCATGCCATGCGCCCGCCATGCGGCTCTGGCGCCCTCGCCCATCTGTTCGAGATGACTGCGGCCGATCCTGATCTCCCCGGCATCAGGGCTGTCGAGGCCGCCCAACATGTTGAGCAGCGTCGATTTCCCCGAGCCCGATGGTCCCATGACGGCGACGAAATCGCCGCGCGCAATGGAAAGGTCGAGCCCGGAAAAGATCGGGATCGTCTCCGCACCGATCCTGAATGCCTTCTGGACGCCGCGAAGCGCGATATAGGGCTCTTGCGTATCGTTCATCGCTCTGCTCCTTGCTGATGATCTGTGATATCCGCGGCCTGTGGCCGAACGGTCGCAGCTCCGCCCGCCTGTGAGCCGGAAGCTGTTGTCTCATCCACCACAAGGCGGATGCGCGCGGCCATCGCAGGGCGCATGCCCGGCGGCGACGAAGACAGCGACAGGCGAAGCGTCACCGTTCCCTTCTCCCGCGAAATCATGGGCGCGATCTTCGACACTACGACCGCAAAGGGCCGATCGGGAAAGCCGTCGAGGACCGCCTCACCGGATAGGCCCGGTCGCATCTGCGCGATGTTGGTCTCCGCCACATCGGCATCAATGGCCATGTTTGCCGTGTCGGTAATCACAAGCAGGCTTTCATTCTCCCGCACGCTGTCCTCGCGCGACAGCACGGTGTCGCCGGCATGCGCGGTAAGCCGCGTGACGGTGCCCGATATCGGCGCCCGGACGGTCAGCGCCTCCACCTGCTCGCGCGCCCTGTCGATATCGAGATCCGCCTTGGCCACATTCTGCCGTGCCTGCAGGGCAGCATTCTCGGCAGTGTCGAAAGTAGTCCTCGCCTCCTCCAGCGTCTGCGCCGACATGGCATCGCGCCCGGCCAGCCGCTCGATGCGCGTCAGGGAAGACCGCGCCTGCGCGAGATCGATATTCTTTGCATCAAGCGCCAGTGCCGCCGCCTGCCGGGCGATCTCGGCCCCCCGAAGCGCAAAGCGGGCGCCCGCATCGTCGAGCCGCACCAGCACCTGCCCCGCGGCAACCCTGTCACCCGCCTCGACCTCGACGGTGACGATCCGGCCTTCATATTTGGAAAAGACGGTCGCGGCATCGGGCGCCACGACATAGCCGGAGCCGGTGACCTCCCGGGCCGGCAAGGCCCGAACCGCCGGTGCATCAGCAACAGCCCGCATCCGCTCGGCAGCGGCACCCTCGGCAGGCCCTTGCGTTCCGCCTATTGGTGTCGTCGCCCCGCGCTGAACCGCGAGGCCTGCAAGCACCGTTTCGATGCGCTGCAGCATCTCGGGCCGAGAGAAAAGAACCACCGCGAGCGATGCCGTCGCGGCAAGCGCAAGCATAGCAAGTGGCATCACGCGCCGCCGGGCTTCACGCTCCGGCGGCTCTGTCTTGAAGGCCGCGGGTTCGATCGAAAGCGATCTCAGCTTGGCGGCAAGGTTTCGGTCATGTTCTGATGTCGTGTTCATGCCGACAGAATGGTCGCCGGCTGCAAAACCGCGACCTCGAACACGTTTCCGGCAGTCCTCGATCGCGATTGTGTACGTGGCGTATCTCAGGACGAGGCCGGAGAGCCTCCCACCCCACCCTTCCTCTGCCGCCAGGCAAGCGGTGTCATATCCGTAACCCGGCGGAATTCGCGGTTGAAGTTGGACTTCGTCTGGAAGCCCACCTCGAACATCACCTCGGTCACCGATTTCTCGGTGCCGGCAAGCAGCCGGCAGGCATCGCCGATCCTGTAATCATTGACATATTGCGAAACGTTCTTGTCCATCGCCCGGTTGATCGCCGCCGAGATCTGGCGCGCGGGAATGCCCGCCTTGCGAGCCAGCCGGTCGAGATTGAGATTGGCGTCGCGATAGAGTTTTCTTGCTTCCATCAGCGCATCGACCGTGGCGATGGTCTCCTTGTCCTCGGTCGTTTCGGACTTCGATGCCGTCTCCACCGTCTCGGCCGGCGCCCGGCTTCGGCTGGCCGCCGCCGCCGCAATGCCGAGGATGACGAGGACGGCGAGATTGCTGACGCTGATTAGCGTCACCGCATGCTCGCCATGTGCCCAAGTGAAGTCGAGAAACACGAAAATATCGACTGCCGCCGACAGGCACAGCGCCACCGCCGCGAAGATGATCGCCCGATAGGCCGGCACCGCCCCCTCAAAGGGCGCAAGCCGAAGCGCATCCGCGCCCGGCCGCATCAGAAGCAGGATGGCCAAGGCATACCCGATGAAAACAAGCACCAGCGCGATATCGATCGCCTCCCGCCGGAAGGTGATCAACAAGAGGATGACGGCGGCCGGCGCGGCATGCAGCGCAATCCGCTGCGGCAGCGACCGGCGGCTCGTCCGCACCAGCCTGGATACTCCGGCATAGGCAAGCGGCGGCACCATCGCCGCGATGACAGGCGCGATCATACCCACCGCCTTCACTCCGTAGCCCCAGCGCAAGCCGGAGAGGATGGACAGCAAGACGCTCAGGAGGATCAGTGCCAGAAATGGCCGGTTCGGCGCCGCCTCCTCGTCGCGCTTGAGCACGGTAACGAAGAGGACGAGCAGCAGAAGAGCAACGACGAAGGGAAGCGGAATGAACAGCATGGCCTGGTGGGATCGGAGTGACGAATAGATGCCATCATTGCCGAGATCCTCACTAGGCGCGACCTCCATCATGTTTTAGAACCTGTTTTCGCGTGGGATTTTTGATGACCGGCATGTATTACCGGCCCATCAGGCTCTGAGGCGCACCTTCTCCGACTAACTCCTTCCGCGCGAAAATCTCCACGGGAGATTCGTGAGGGACCGAGGCAAGGACAGCTGGCCGAAGGCCCGAATTCGCCCGGCGGGTGTTGCGGCGACCGCTTTCCGCGTGCCAGCGCCTGCGAAGGCAGATGAAAATATTTCTAAAAATGGATGTTCTTTGGAATTTGATATTCCGATCGCCGGTCAAATCGGATGTCCCACTCGTTGCCAATAGTCTAGTTAATTTATAGGTTTTATGCATTGGAGGATCCCCATGCAAGAACTGCGCATCGTCGGAATATCAGGAAATGTAAAGGCGCCATCCCGCACATCGGCGCTGGTCGCGTCCATCCTTCGGCGCATCGAGTCTGAACTTGGCATCCCTGGACGGCACATTGACCTGGCTGTGTCTGCACCGGTGCTGTTTCGAGCCTTGCGGGCTGACCAACTGGGTGAGGAAGGCGCGGAGATCGTGCGCACGGTTGAGCGCGCGGATGTCCTCATCGTCGGCTCCCCGGTTTATCGCGCTTCATATAGCGGGGCGTTCAAGCACCTGTTCGACCTAGTTCACTATGAGGCGCTGGTCGGCAAACCGGTGATCCTCGCCGCAACGGGCGGAACGCCGTTGCACGGCCTGATGATCGACCATCAGCTCCGGCCCCTGTTCAGCTTCTTCAAAGCGCTGCCGCTGCCAACATCGGTCTACGCGCTTGAGAGCGAATTCGACTCATACGCCATTGCAAGTTCAGACATCCAGAAACGGATCAGAGCGGCCGTGCGGGAACTGGAACTGATCGTTCCGCACGCCAGGACGCTCGCCTTAGCCCGCGCCGAAGAACAATCGCGGCTAAGCGCCTGACAAATTACGAATAAGCACGGAGAGACCGATGTCACAATCGAAGAAAGAACCCTTGAAATTTGCCTACTGGGTGCCGAACGTGTCGGGCGGCCTGGTTATCAGTTCGGTCGAACAACGCACCGATTGGGGTATCGACTACAACCGCAAGCTCGCCCAGATCGCCGAACAGTCGGGTTTTGAGTTTGCCCTGAGCCAGATTCGCTTCACGGCCGGATATGGCGCCGACAACCAGCACGAGTCGGTCTCCTTTTCCCACGCACTTCTTGCAGCCACCGAGAAGCTTCGCGTCATTGCCGCCGTCTTGCCCGGACCGTGGAACCCGGCGCTGCTTGCCAAGCAGATCGCCACCATCAGCCACCTCACCAACGGCCGCGTCGACGTCAACATCGTCTCCGGCTGGTTCCGCGGCGAGTTCGCCGCCATCGGCGAGCCCTGGCTGGACCATGACGAACGCTATCGTCGCTCCGAGGAGTTCATCCGTGCGATCCGCGGCATCTGGACGGAAGACGTCTATAACCTGCGCGGCGATTTCTATCGCTTCACGGATTATTCGATGAAGCCGAAGCCGATCGGCGGCGTTCCGCAGGTATTCCAGGGCGGTTCCTCGCGCGCGGCTCGTGACATGGCGGCCCGCGTGTCCGACTGGTACTTCACCAACGGCAACACGCCGGAAGGTCTGAAGGCCCAGGTGGATGACATCCGCACCAAGGAAAAGGCTTTCGGCAAGACCTGGCGCACGAAGATCGGCATGAATGCTTTCGGCATCGTCCGCTCCTCGGAGAAGGAAGCGCAGGAGGTCCTCCAGGAGATCCTCGACAAGGCCATTCCCGAGGCGGTCAAGGGTTTCCACCACGAGGTTCAGAATGCCGGGAATTCCTCGCCGGAGCGCGAAGGCAACTGGGCGAAATCAACCTTCCAGGATCTGGTGCAATACAACGACGGTTTCCGTTCGAACCTGATCGGCACGCCGGAGCAGGTGGCCGAACGCATCATCGGTCACAAGCGGGCGGGCGCGGACCTCATTCTGCTCGGCTTCCTGCATTTCCAGGAAGAGGTGGAATATTTCGGCAAGCACGTCCTGCCGATCGTCCGCGAACTGGAAGCGATCGAAGACCAGCGGCTGGAAGCCGCCGAATAACGGCTTCCTTCACAAACTGAAAAAGCGAACGGCTCCCCATTCCAGGGGAGCCGGATGGCGGCGTGCGTCTTCAGGCTGGGCCTGCGGATTTCTGCGCATAACGGAGCAGACGATGGTGAATGCGCATTACACGGCACTCGATGAGACTTCTACGGTGAGGGAATATTCCCCGCTGCCGGTGTCCGGTCAATCGAGCCGTAGCGTGGCGACTGCCGACAGCAATGCGCTGAGCCACCCGCCCATATTGGCGCTCGCGGGCATCACGCTCTCCTTCGGCGGCGTCACGGCGATCTCGAATGTCGATCTTGCGGTCCAGCCGGGCGAGATCCGCGCGATCATCGGCCCTAACGGCGCCGGCAAGAGTTCGCTGATCAACGTGATTTCAGGGCAATACCGGCCGGATGTCGGCCATGTCAGCCTCAATGGCAAGACCTATGCGCAGGTGCCGGCGCAGAAAGCCGCGCGGCTCGGCATCGCCCGCACCTTCCAGAATCTTGCACTGTTCAAAGGGCTGACGGTTCTCGAAAACGTCATGACCGGCCTGACATTCCAGCGCCGCTCGACCTTCATCGGCCAGGCGCTCGGCTCGCCCCGCGCGCGCCGCGAGGAGCGCGAGGCGCGTGAACGGGCACGGCAAGTCATCGACTTCCTGCATCTCGGCCATGTGCATGACCGGCTTGCCGGCTCGCTCCCCTATGGCCTGCAGAAGCGCGTCGAACTTGCCCGGGCGCTAGTGCCCGATCCGCAGATCCTGCTGCTCGACGAGCCGATGGCCGGCATGACCGCCACCGAAAAGCAGGAAATGGCAGGCTTCGTCCGCGCCGCGCGGGAGGGTTACGGCACGACGATTATCCTCATCGAACACGATATCGGCGTGGTCATGGGGCTTTCAGACCGGATCGCCGTGCTCGACTACGGCCGCAAGATCGCCGACGGCACCCCGGCCGAAGTGCGCGCCGACCAAGCCGTCATCGACGCCTATCTTGGCGTTACCCGCGAGGACCAGGAAGAGGCGGACGCGTAATGGAAAGCTTCGACTATCTCTTCTTCCTCGAGGTGCTGACTGGCGGACTGCTCTCCGGCGTCATGTACTCGTTCGTCGCGATCGGTTTCGTGCTGATCTACAAGACCTCGGGCGTCTTGAATTTCGCGCAAGGGGCGCTGCTCCTGTTTGCCGCCCTCACCTTCGTCTCGCTGGTCGAGCGCGGAGTGCCTTTCTATCTGGCGCTTGCCCTTACCTTCGCCATCATGGTGCTGCTGGGCATCGGCATCGAACGCGCGGTGCTCCGACCGCTCGTCAACAAGCCGCCGATCACGCTGTTCATGGCGACGCTCGGGCTTTCCTACATCATCGAGGGTGCTGCCCAGCTTCTCTGGGGCACGCAGGTCCATGCCCTGGAGCTTGGTATCGAGGATGTGCCTTTCGAATTTTACGGAGTCTTCATCTCGCAGTTCGATCTCTTCGCCTCGGCCGTCGCAGCCTTGATGGTCATCGGACTGACGCTCTTCTTTCGCTATACCCGGGTCGGCCTGACCTTCCGCGCGGTGGCGGACGACCAGTTTGCGGCACTCGCCGTCGGACTTCGCCTGCCGCGCATCTGGGCCACCGTCTGGGCAACCTCGGGCCTCGTCGCACTGGTCGCAGGCCTTCTCTGGGGCGCGCGCAGCGGGGTACAATTCTCACTCTCGCTCGTGGTGCTGAAGGCTCTGCCAGTGCTGGTGCTCGGCGGTTTCGATTCTATCGCCGGCGCCATCATCGGCGGCCTGCTGATCGGCGCCTCGGAAAAGCTCGCCGAAGTCTATATCGGCGAATATTTTGGCGGCGGCATAGAGGGCTGGTTCGCCTATGCGATCGCGCTGGTCTTCCTGCTCATCCGCCCCTCCGGCCTGTTCGGCCAGAAGCTTGTGGAAAGGGTCTGAGCCATGGCTGCCATCACCTCCCAACCCGTCGTTTCGGCAAAACTTCCAGGCTGGATCGCGCCGCTTGCCATCCTCATCATCGCCTTCGCCGTCGTGCCCTTCATCGGCTCGAGCTATCTCATCGAAGCGCTGCTGCTGCCGTTCCTGGCATTGTCGCTGGCCGGCGTCGGCCTCAACCTGCTCACCGGCTATGCCGGGCAGGTATCGCTCGGCAGTGCTGCCTTCATGGCCGTCGGCGCCTTTGCCGCCTTCAATTTCAATCTGCGTGTCGAAGGCCTGCCGCTTCTCGTCTCCATCGCGCTCGCCGGCGGTATTACGGCTGCGGTCGGCATCGTCTTCGGCCTGCCAAGCCTGCGGCTGCGCGGCTTCTATCTCGCGGTTTCCACGCTTGCAGCACAGTTCTTCGTGCAGTGGGCACTGACCAAGTTCGGCTGGTTCTCAAACGACAATCCGTCGGGCGTGATCGACGCGCCGAAACTCACTATCGCCGGCATCGATTTCGACAGTTCGACTGGGCGCTACTATTTCTCGCTGATCGTCGTCACGGTGCTGACTTTCTTCGCCTGGCGTATCGCATCCTCCCAGACCGGACGCAACTTCATCGCCATTCGCGACAATGAGACGGCGGCCAGGATCATCGGCGTGCCGGTGCTGCGCACCAAGCTGCTCGCCTTCGCGCTTTCCTCCTTCATCATCGGGATCGCTGGCGCGCTCTGGGCCTTTGCCTATCTGCGCACAGTGGAGCCGGCCGGCTTCAATCTCGACCGTTCGTTCCAGATCCTGTTCATCATCATCATCGGCGGGCTGGCGACGATCCGCGGCGCCTTCCTGGGCGCGGCGTTGATGGTGGTCTTTCCTGTCGTACTGTCGCGGGTCGGATCGTTCCTCCTCGGCGATCTGTTCGATTCAGGCGTGCTCGACATGAGCCAGCGCATCGTCATCGGCACACTCATCATCGTCTTCCTGATCCTCGAACCCGATGGGCTCGCGGCGCTCGGAAGGCGGCTGACCGGACGGTTCAGGCCCAGCACGCCAGAACCCCTCGGCTGAGCTGCCACATCATCATCTTTGAACGCATTGGAACACCGGCATAGCCGGTCAACAGAGGGAGTATGTCCAATGAAAAATCTGAAAACCACAGTCAAGGCGGCGGTCGCAGCGCTCGCCATCATCGGTGGGGTCGGCTTGGCGCCGGCCCATGCCGATGAACAATATTTCCCGCTGCAGAGCTATCGCGTCGGGCCTTATGCCGCCGGCGGCACCGGTTTCTTTGGTGGCTTCATCGACTACCTGAATCTGATCAACACCCGCGACGGCGGCGTGAACGGCGTCAAGCTCACCTGGGACGAATGCGAAACCCAGTATGAGGTCGAGCGCGGCGTCGAATGCTACGAGCGCCAGAAAAGCCATCCGAACGCGGCAGCCTGGAACCCGCTTTCGGTCGGCATCGCCTATGCCATGATCGACCGCATCACCAATGACAAGGTGCCGCTGATCACCGTGAACCATGGCCGTACCGACTCCACCGACGGGCGCGTCTTCCCCTACGTCTTCCCGCTGCTTCTCAACCCCTATTCGGAAACGTCGGGTATCGTGAACTACCTTGCCTCTAGGGAAGGTGGTCTCGACAAGCTCAAGGGCAAGAAGATCGTCGTGCTCTATCACGGCTCGCCCTATGGCAAGGAAACCATTCCGATCTATGACTTGTTGGCCGAGAAGTATGGCTTCACGGTTCAGCAAATCGAGGTGCCGCATCCCGGCAACGAGCAGCAGTCGCAGTGGTTGACGATCCGTCGTGCCAAGCCGGATTACGTCGTCCTGCGCGGCTGGGGCGTGATGAACCCGGTGGCGTTGAAGACCGCGGCCAAGGTCGGCTTCCCCGCCTCCAAGATCGTCGGCAATGTCTGGTCGAATTCGGAAGAAGACGTGATCCCCGCAGGCGAGGCGGCGGTCGGCTATACCGCGATCACCACCCAGGCTTCAGGCCAGCAGTATCCTGTCCTGCAGGAGATCGTGAAGACGCTCTACGATCAAGGCAAGGGTAATCTCGAAGATAAGAAGCGCATCGGCTCGGTCTACCACAACCTCGGCATCGTCAATGGCATCCTGAATGTCGAAGCGATCCGCACCGCACAGGAAAAATTCGGCAAGCGTACGCTGACCGGCGACGAAGTGCGCTGGGGCTTCGAGCACCTGAAGCTCGATGAGGCCAAGGTCGCAGCACTGGGCGCCAATGACCTGTTCCACTCCATCAACGTCTCCTGGGACAACCACGAAGGCGATGGCTATGTGACCTTCCAGCAATGGGACGGCAAGAAGTGGAACGTCGTCTCCGACTGGATCGCGCCGGACTGGAAGCTGCTGCGTCCGATCATCGAAAAATCCTCGGAAGCCTACGCCAAGGAAAAGGGCATCAAGCTGCGCACAGCGGCCGATGCCGAAGGCACCGTGACCACGAACTGACGATGTGAGGGATGGCGCAAGCCGCCATCCCTCATTCCATAACCCGGTGCGGCAGATCGGTTTGCCTGCGCCGGGCCTCTCTCGCTGATTGGCTTTGGAACGAACGACATGTCCGACGAAACGATCCTTCTTGATATCAACTCCGTGCACGCCGTCTACAACAAGACGATCAAAGCCCTGAACGGCGTGAGCTTTCAGCTACGGCGCGGAGAAATCCTTGCCCTTCTCGGGTCGAATGGCGCGGGCAAGACGACGGCACTGAAGGCTATCTCGAACCTGTTGCCGGCCGAACGAGGCCAGGTGACGTCGGGCACGATCCGTTTCGAAGGCCGCGATGTGCTCAGCGAGAAGCCCGCCAATCTGGTGCGATCGGGCCTGGTGCAGGTGCTCGAAGGGCGGCATTGCTTCAAAAGCCTGTCGGTTGAGGAAAATCTTATCTCCGGCGGCCTCGGGCGTTCATCGTCCAGGCGCGAGATCGCTGCCGACCTCGAGCGCATCTATGCCATTTTCCCCCGGCTCAAGGAAAAGCGTCGTACAGCGGCTGGACTTACTTCAGGCGGCGAGCAGCAGATGACGGCGATCGGTCGCGCGCTGATGTCGCGGCCGCGGCTGCTTGTTCTCGACGAGCCCTCGATGGGTCTGGCACCCCTCGTGATCAAGGATATCTTCCGTTCGCTCAAGGCGCTGAACCGGGAGGATGGACTTTCCATCCTGGTTGCCGAACAGAATTCGACGGTGGCGCTTCAGTACGCCGACCACGCCACCGTCATCGAAAACGGCGTCGCCGTGCTGTCGGGTTCCGCCGCCGAATTGCGCAGCCGTGACGACATCAAGGCTTTTTATCTCGGGGAAAGCGCGGCCTTCGCCCACAGCAGGCCGGCGGCCTGATCCATTCACATCCATCACGCAGAAGGGAGACCAAAATGAACGTCATTGCCAAAACAGACAGGGTTGCCGTACCCGGCGTCAAGCGGCCGGAAAAGCCTGCGCATATCATCAAGGGCGACGCAGAAGCGATCGCGGTCGCTCACCGGCTCGCCGCGGAGTTCGTCAAGGGTTCCGCAGATCGTGACCGCGAGCGGATCTGGCCGGCGGAAGAATTGGATGCCTTCTCGCAGAGCGGACTCTGGTCGATCAATGTGCCCAAGGCGTTCGGCGGACCGGAGGTCTCCTACGTCACGCTCGCAAAGGTGGTCGAGATCATCTCCGAGGCAGATTCGTCAATCGGCCAGATCTCGCAGAACCATCTCGGCGTCGTGGCGGCAATCCGTACGGTTTCAGACGAAGCGCAGCAGGAACTGTTGTTCGGCGAAATTCTCAAGGGCACCCGCTTCGGTAATGCCTTTTCGGAATTCGGCTCCAAACGCGCGGTCGATTTTGAAACCAGGTTTGTCGACCATGGCGACCACGTCGTGGTGAACGGTCAGAAATTCTATTCGTCCGGCGCCTTGCTTGCCCATAAGGTGCCGATCGTGGCGCTCGATGACGAGGGCCGCGCCTGGTACGCGATCGCCGATCGCGATGCGCCGGGTTTGACTGTCATCGACGACTGGTCGAGCTTTGGCCAGCGAACCACGCTGTCGGGCACCGTCATCCTCGACAATGTCAAAGTCGACAAGGCGTGGCTGGTGCCCGGTTACAAGGGCTATGACAGACCGACGGCCGACGGCGCCATCTTCCAAATCATCCAGGTTGCCGTCGATACCGGCATCGCATCGGCAGCGATTAAGGAGACGATCGATTTCGTCCGCACCAAATCCCGCGCCTGGGTCGATAGCGGCCTCGACCATGCCTGGGACGATCCTTACACGATCCAGGCGATCGGAGGACTCCAGCTCAGGCTGCATGCGGCTCAGGCGCTGCTCGATAAAGCCGGACTTGCAATCGACCGGGCGGTCGCCAATCCCAATGCCGATACCGTGGCGGAAGCCCAGGTCTTCACGGCCGAGGCCAAGATCCTCTCCACCGAGATCGCTATCGAGGCGACCAACAAGCTGTTCGAACTGGCGGGCACCCGCTCGACGCTTGCCGAGCACAATCTCGACCGCCATTGGCGCAATGCCCGGACGCATACGCTGCACGATCCGGTACGATGGAAATACTCGATCCTCGGCAAGTATTTCCTCAATGGAGAGAAGCCGCCGCTGCACGCCTGGAGCTAAAAGGGCTGCCATTCGCACTTCGAAACTCAGAATATTTCAGTGGCGAGAGGGACCTCATCGCCACTGTCCTGCTATCCTTATATGTCGAGAGCATCCAGTGACCGCGGCGTTTCGGATTGATCTGCTCCCTGGAATATAAGCGGTCTTAGGTTAGCCGCCGTTCAACCGCTCGAACATCGCTTCGCCATGCTTGCGCGTGTGGACGGCGGTGCCGACCAGCAGTTCGTGCTGGTCATTCTCCAACTGGGCAAGTGCGTCCGTGGCGAATTCCTCCGGCGACATCATGTATTGCCGCTCCGCACTCGCTGCCCGCACGCCACCGCCGAGATTGGTGTCGACCATCGGCGGGACCATCTCGACCACCCGCACGCCCGTCGCCTTCAACTGGTGACGAAGCGACAGCGTGAAGGAATGGAGGGCGGCCTTGGTCGCACAATAGACGGGAATGTCGGCCTTCGGCGTAAACGCCAGTCCCGAGGTGACGTTGACGATGACGGCGCTGGGTTGCCGCTTCAGCATCGGCAGCAGCTCGCCGATCAGTTGGATCGGCGCGGCAAGGTTGATGGCTATCTCCTGGTCGAGATCGGCCACGGCCTGATCATCGTCGAAATGCCTGACGTACTGCACCCCGGCATTGTTGATCAGCATGTTGAGGTCGGGATGGTTGTTTTCCAGCCAGCCCGACAGGCTGTCACGATTGTCGAGATCGGTGACGTCGCAGACCCGCGTTATCAGAGCAGGCACGGCCGCCTGCGCCCTGTCCAGCGCCTCCCTGCTCCTGCCGCAGATGATGACGCGATTTTTCCGTTCGGAAAGTTGCTTGGCAAGCGCCAGCCCGATGCCGCTTGCGCCGCCGGTGATGAGAATGGTGTTGTCCGTCAGTTTCAAGTCGAACGTCCTTCTATGTTGACATGAAGGTGCGCCGACAAAGGTTTCAGAGTTCCCGGCGGACACACCTACGAGACCGGCAAGCCGGCTGCGGTGTCGCGGTTACCCTGAAAGGAGGAGTTGCCGCCCGATGGGCGACGGCCGGGCTACCATCCGACCAGCACTCTTTCGACGGAATTTTTATAAGGCAGATTTTGCTTCGATGGCAAGTGGCGACGATGGCTGTGCCGAACTGCTGCGCTCAGCCGCATCCCTGCCCTCCAGCCTCATCCAGACGTGTCGTCCAAGGAGTCCAGGAACGCGAGCACTCGGCTGGTGAGGAGCGCGGTCGCATCCGCGTCATAGGATGGAAGCGAGCTGTCGGCGAAGTAGTGCTGATCGCCGGGGTAGAGGAAAAGCTCCGCCTTCTCGACCTTTTCCACAATCTCGCGGGCGGCGTCGATATCGCCCTCGCCTGCGAAAATCGGGTCGTTGTCCATACCGTGGATCTGCACCGCGACACCATCCGGCCATGGTCCGAAGGCCCACTCGCCGCTGATCGGCAGGCAGGAGTAGAAGAGGAGCGCCCCACAGGCCCCAGGCCGCGTCTGCGCCAGCTTCTGCGCCGGCAGCACACCGAATGAGAACCCGCCATAGACGAGCTCGACCGGCAGTTCGTCGGCGAGGCGGACGCCACGCTCCCTGACAGCGTCGAATCCGATTTCACCGATATAGGCGAGGCCTTCTTCGATGCTGGGGAAGGTACGCCCGTCGAACAGATCAGGCGTATGCACGATGTGGCCGGCTGCCCTCAAAGCGTCGGCGAACGCATGCACACCCGGGGTCAGCCCCTGTGCGTGGTGGAATAACAAGACCTCAGCCATACGAAGCCTCCGGATGGGATGATCGGGCGCACATTCGGCAACTCTACCGGGTCATCGCCTCGTCGGGAAGACGTCAGTCGCAGGCCAGTCCCATACTCTAGGTGTGGCAGCAGGAATCGTTCCCGCTGTCATCGGGTGAAGGCTGCAGGCGATTGTCGACACTCTCCTCGTTTCCACCAGGCGGCAGGTCCATGGCGATGTTGGATGCGAAAAAGCCGTTCGGTTTCAGTGTGAAGCCTGCATATTCCACCGGCATGATCGGAAAATCCTCGGGCTTGCAGACATGGGTATGACCGAAGGAATGCCAGAGCACGATATCGGCATTCTCGATTTCGCGGTTCTGCTTGACATAACCCGGCAGGCCGTCGCCGCCGGCATGCACATTTGGATAATCACCGCTCGCATATTTCTCCCTGGCATCGAAGGCCGTGACCCAGATGTGTTTCTTGGCGAAGCCGCCGCGCTGGGCAACGGTCGAATCCGGCTGGGCAAGCATGACCGGTGACGGCATGACGACGATCTTGTAGCCCGGCGTTTTGCCGACGCTGTTCTGCATGTTGGGGTTGGAGACTTTCCAGTAGCGGCCGGTCTCGCCATTGGCGAGTGCAGGCGAATCGAGTTCGCGCTTCAATACGCGAGTCCTGGTATCGAAGACATTGCCATAGGGATTGTCTTCACCCCAGGGACGCGGCACGAACTCATGCTCGGTCACGGTGTTGCCATCGCCATCGACATCCATATGCAGGCGCGCATTGAAGAAATGCTGGTGGGTCGGACCGCCGAGATTGTCATCGACCATACCGCCCCATGGATAGGTTTCGCCGGTCGCGACCGCCGCCGTCTGGATGATGCCGGTGAGCTTGGCTTCGAGCTGGATCGTGCCGTCCTGGTAGAGATACCAGTAGAAGCCGTAATCATAGTTGCCGACGGTTGCGAAGAAGGAGATGACGAGACGGCGGGAGCGGCGCACTTCGAAAATACCGTTGCGGAATTCGTAATGCTTCCAGAGGATGCCGTAATCCTCCTCATGCATGCAGATGGCGTTCTTCATGATGAAAGGCTGGCCGAAATCATCGGCCGCCGGCACGTCGAAATAGTGAATATGGCCGAGGCAGTCGCAGCCGAGTTCGAGGCTGTTGGCCAGGCGCCCGAGGCCGTATTCGCCGGCATCGAAGGCGCTCTTCCAATAATGGTTCGCGGTCGGATCGGCATAGGGCACGACCATTTCGGTGACACTGGCGCGAAAGACGACGGGCCGCAGCCTGCCCTGATCCTTGATGCCGAGCTCATGCAGAACGAGGCCCTCGCGCGGGGTGAAACCGACACGGAAACTCCAGTTCTGCCATTCGACTTTCCAGCCGTCGACAGTAAAACTCGGCCCTTGCGGCTGAACGATATGCAGCGGCTTGAGATCGGGCCGGAGTTCCGGGAAGGTTTCGCGGCCATAATTGCGCTTCTTCCGTGGAACCGGAATGATCTTTTCATCGTCGACGAGATCGACCACTCGGTTGGCGATCAGGTCGACCACCGCCACCACGCCCTCGATCGGATGCGCATAGCCGTTGTCGCGGATATCCTCGCGCCAATAGGACACGGCGCGGACGATGCGCTTTCCCTTCTCGAATTCGCGGCCAAAATAGCCGGAGGAGAAAGGATCAATCTGGATGAGCGGAATGTCCTCGTCGGTAATGCCGCGCTTCTTGACGGCAGCGATCCAGCGCGGATCGGATTTGACGGTGCCTTCAACGGTTTCGAATTCGCACAGCATGACCGGCGGCTGGCCGTAGGGCAACTCGTCGAGAGGCAATCTTATATAGGAGGACACCTTGCCGGCGGTCAGGTCGACGATGCCCTCGAAGGTCTCGCCGTTGCTGATATCCATGGCCAGGATGAAGGCGAGGCGCGGCAGACTGTTGCCCAAGCGATGAGTGGCAAGATCCGCCTTGGTCGGCTCCTCCAGCCGGGTTATCGGAAAGCGGAAGGTGGCTGCGAGTTTCTGCGTATCCTTGAGTATGGCAACGGCAGAGGCGATCTCGGCAAGGCTCAGAGGATCGAGCGGATGGGTGACTGCGACAACGGCGTCCATGAACATACCTCTTTGATTTAGGCCTCTTTGATTGTGGGCCTCTTGGCTTCCGGAAAGACGACGCGCCTTCGCGCGTCGCAAGCTGCGGTAATCAGGATCGACCGGAGCAGATCTGCATCTCGGTCATCATCGCCTCTGCGTGAATGCAAAACACCGAGCAGAAAACATGCGCCTCAACGGCAACCAGCAAAGTTGCGCCGGCAAGGATCGCGATCGCGAGAACCAGAAGGCGATCGACGGGTGCAAGTTCAGCAATGGCACTCATTCGAAAGCCTTTCCGAGCGAGGCGTAGAGAGCGGGCTTGGATCTCTTGACCTGGATTGCAAACAGCGCTCCGAGAATGCCCACCAGCACCATGACATAGGGGAAAGCCTTGACGATCAGGCTTTCGCTGCCGGAAAGCAGGGAAAGATTGGAACTGACCAGCACCAGCGAACCCATCAGGCCGAGCAGCGCCAGCGCCGGGGCGATCATCGTGGTCCAGGCGCTGTAGCTGTTCGGCGTCTTGCGGAAGAACATGATGATCGCGACGGAGACCAGCACCTGCACCAGCAGGATACCGATCCCTGCAAGCGCTGCCATCCACGAGAACACCACGGTGTAGGGATCGGCGCCGAAGATGACGAACAGGGCAAGGACGACGGCCGCGATCAGACTTTGCAGCAGACCCGCGGCATAGGGTGAGCCATGCTTGGCGTGAACCTTGCCAAGTACCTTGGCGGCCAGGCCTTCCCGGCCGAGGGCGAAGAAATAGCGGTTGAGCGTATTGTGGAAGGACAGGATGCAGGCAAACAGGCTGGTGATCAGCAGCACGTTCATCACCTGGCTCGACCATGCGCCAAGCACCGAATTGGCGGCAGCGAAGTAGAAGCTGTCGAGGCCGGCAGCGGCAGAGGCCTGCACATTGCCCGGACCGTAGAATTGCACGATGGCCCAGGTGGAGAAGGCGTAGAACAGGGTGATGAGCAGCACGGCAACATAGGTGGCGCGGGGAATGGTCTTTTCGGGATCTTCGGCTTCCTCGCCGAAAATGGCCGTGGCTTCGAAGCCGATGAAGGAACCGATGACGAAGACCAGCGCCACACCAAGACCTGGCGTAAAGACCTGCGATGGAGCGAAGGAGGAGAAGGTGATGCCTTCCGGTCCGCCGCCTGAAAAGACGATGGCAAGATCGAGAACCAGCAATATGGCGATTTCGGCGATCATACAGACGCCAAGGATCGCGCCTGAGAAGGCGATATTGCGCTGACCGCAAACCAGCACGACGACGAGTGCCGCGAAGGCCCAGGCCCACCACGGCAGGACGAGCCCAAGCGGCGCCATGGCGTTGGCCATGAAGAAGCCGAACAGCCCATAGATGGCGATCTGAACCGCGCTATAGGTGACCAGCGCCATGAAGGCGCCACCCACCCCGGCCGGCTTACCGATGCCATGGGTGATATAGGTGTAGAAGGCCCCCGCCCCGCCCACATGCCGGCTCATGGCGGTGAAGCCGACCGAGAAGAGCAGGTAAAGCAGGCCGGCGAGCACGAACGCGCCGGGAACGCCTGCGCCATTGCCAAAGGCAAAGGCGGCCGGTGAAGCGCCGACGACGGCCGTGAGCGGCGCGGCCGCGGCAACGACGAAGAACACGATATGGGCAAGTCCCACCGAGTCCTTGGCCAGACGACGCTCCGGCGATGACGGCGCGGGCATGCTTGCTTCCAGTGTCATGGAGGAACCCTCTTTGTTTGTTGTTGCCAAGAGGGTAAGCGCAGCGATCTGGCCTCGAAATTGCAGTTTATGCCAATGAATCGATAATTCGCGCCACGACGGTCACCGGAGACGCTGAAAATGGCAGTTGCACCGCATTTGATCAGCCGGATGCCCGCAGTTGCTTCGATTCGAGCCTCTGTCTTGATCCCGCTGGTGCAACAAATCGATAAAAGATCCGGGAAAACCGACCTTCTTCTGGCTTCGCACGGCATTCTGCGCTCGCAACTGGAAGATCCCTACGCTGTCCTGCCCATGGCGCGTTATGTCGCGCTGTTCGAGGATGCCGCGACGATAACAGGCGAACCGGCACTCGGAGCCCGCATGGCCACCGGTTTCAGGCCCGCCGATCTCGGCCCCATCGGCATGCTCTTCGCGCTCTCGCCGAACATTCGCAGCGCTTTCGAACGGCTGTCCAAATATGTGAACGCGTTGCAGGGCGCAACCAGTTCCGGCGTATTCGAGGAGAATGGCGATTTTGTCTGGAGCTACCGGATCGTCGACCCCAGCATGTGGCCGCGCCGGCAGGACAGCGAATTCACGATTGCCGCCTCCTGTCAGTTCGTCCGTTCGTGCTTCCGCCGAGGCTGGCGACCGATCGAAATCCAGCTCGAACATCACGCCCCACGCGATGCCGGCGTGCTGGAACGCATCTATGGCGCGCCCATCCTGTTCGGCCAATCCGGCAACCGCATCGTCATGAACAAGGCGGATGCCGATCGTGTCCACCGCTCGGAAGACAAAAGCCTGATCGAAATCCTGGAGCGGCACATCGGCCATCTGGTCAACGAGCCGGCGGCCGGCGAAGCTGTCAATGAAAAGGTCCAGGCCCTGATCGGCATCTATCTTGGCCGCAAACCGATCACGGTCGCAATCCTCGCCGCCGAACTGAAGATGTCGCCGCGAAGCCTGCAGCGTCGGCTGTCGGAGGAAGGCGTGTCGCTTCGCGATCTCGTTCGCCAACACCGCCAGACACTCGCCGCCCATTATCTCGGCGACCGACATGCCGCGCCGATGTCCGAGGTGGCGCGTGTGCTGGGTTATGCAGACAACACGGTGCTCTGGCGTGCGCTGCGGTCCTGGGAGAAGAAAGGGAACCACTCATCTTCGATCGATTGAACGAGGATGTACGGCAACGGAGATTGCCTGTTCGCCTCACCGCTGCTTATCAAGGAGTTTTCAGCAGCGCTCAACGCCCTTTGCCGCCAGGAGGTCGTCAACGGCTGTCGACGTCAGAAATTCCGACAATTGCCTCGTGGCTTCCGCGTCCGTTGCATCGGCGCTGATGCCGATGGCGAAGTCGATATAACTTTGGAGTTCTGCCGGAAACGGGCCGACAAGCATGACCTCGGGAGCGGCGGCGAGGATCGACGTCACGGGAACGACGCCCAGCTCGGCTTCCCCACGACCGACGGCCGCCGCCGTCTGCCCTCCGGATATGGTCACCAGCTTGGGCTTCACCTCATCGGCTATTCCCAGGCGTTCCAACAGACCGGAGAAATAGCCGCCACTGGTTCCGTCACTGGCGTAGGCGATCGATCCGGCGCTCTTCAACGTTTGTTTGAATGCTTCCACGGACCCTATGTCGAGCGGCGGGCTGCCGACCTTGGCAGCCACCCCCATTGCGATCCGGCCGAACGCGACCTCACTCCCCGCCCTGACTTTCCCTAGGGCTGTCAGTTCCTGAACCAGATTCGGATTGGTGATGACGAGGTCGAAGGGTTCGCCAGCTTCGATCTGCTTCTTGACGACAGGATTGAGCTCCCACTTGAGCGCAACTCTGTGCGCTGTGGCCGTTTCGTACCGGGATATGAGAGCAAGGACGGCGGGTCGAACCGCAATAGCGCCAAAAAGACGGACTTCCCGAGTCATATCAGAACTCCGCCTCTGATCTAACGATCTTGTCCAGCAGACCCTACGGCCCCGCCCCAAAAAACGCCAGCCGCGTGAAGATCGTATAGTCCGCTTCCGAAACCATCAACGCGACAAAAACCAGCACCAGCAGCGGCGGCAGCAGGATGGCGTAGACCAGCGCCAGCCGTTCCCAGGCCATGTGCATGAAGACGGCGACGATCAATCCGGCTTTCAGCATCATGAACACCAGGATCAGCGTCCACCTGAGGTAGCTCTGGACGCCAAGATAATCGACCATGTAGGACGCCGCGCTGAGCACGAAGAGCAGGCCCCAGACGAAGAAATAGAGCCCGATCGGGTGCTGTTGTCCGCTGTGTGCCTGTGCATCCATCGTTTGGACTTGTGCATGCGCCGTTGTCTCGCTCATGACGACCTCACCACAGATAAAAGAATGCAAAGATGAAGACCCAGACCAGGTCGACGAAGTGCCAGTAGAGGCCCATGATCTCGACGGCCTCGTAGCGGCCTTTCCGGCTGGTGAAGAAGCCACGCCGTTCCGCGTCGAAATCGCCGCGCCAGACCTTGCGGGCGACGATGAGGAGGAAGATGACGCCGATCGTGACATGGGTGCCGTGAAAGCCTGTTATCATGAAGAACGTCGAGCCGAACTGCGCCGCCCCCCACGGGTTTTCCCAGGGGCGCACGCCTTCGGTGATCAGCTTCGTCCATTCGAAGGCCTGCATGCCGACGAAGCATGCGCCGAGAAGTGCTGTCAGCAGCATCAGCACAGCCGTCGTGCGGCGGTCGCGGCGATAGCCGAAATTGACCGCCATCGCCATGGTGCCGCTGCTCGAGATCAGCACGAAGGTCATGATCGCGATCAGGATCAACGGCACATCCTGGCCGCCGATATGCAGCGCGAAGACCTCGCTCGGATTGGGCCATGGTACGGGCGTCGACATGCGGGCGGTCATATAGGCAATCAGGAAACAGCCGAAGACGAAGGTGTCGCTCAAGAGAAAGATCCACATCATCGCCTTGCCCCAGGAGGCGGTCTTGAAGGCGCGCTGATCCGAGCTGAAATCGGCGGCGACACCGCGAAGGCCTGATGGCCTGAGGTCAGCCCCGCCATGTGTCTCGATAGTCTGTGCCATCTGCACCCCCTAGCTAATCAACGTGCGGCAGAGATCGACGAAATCGCTGGCCCAGCCGGCAAAAAGCGCGAAGAGCAGCAGCCAGACGGCTAGCATGAAATGCGAATAGATAGCCGAGAGATCGACGCTGAGGCTCAGCCTCTCCGGCGCGATATCGGCTGCGAAGGCCTTGACCGTCGTGTGCGCCAGCACCGCCAGCCCACCAAGAATATGCAGGCCATGCAGCCCGGTCAGCATGTAGAAGAAGCTGTTGGCGGGGTTATCATCAAGCACGTAGCCTGCCGCGACCAACTCCCGCCATACCTGGATCTGCCCGGCGAGGAAGAAGACCGCAAGCGCAAGTGCCGTAACGAGCGCAGGCCGCAGGCTTTCCATGCGGCCATGCCGCACTTCGCGCTTAGCCCATTGCAGCGCCGCACTGCTCAAGGCCAGCGCCGCGGTGTTCACCCAGAGCAGGCGCGGAACCGGCATCCCCCACCAGTCGGCCGAGGCCGCGCGCATGAAATAGGCGCTGACGGCAAGGCTGAAGAGCGCGCCGACGACGCCGAGAAAGACGAAGAGACCGATCTTCACCGCCGGCACCGGCGGCCGGTCGGTGCCGTCATGAACCGGCATCTGCACGGAGCCGGTCTCCAGCCAGGGCTTCGAGGTCAGCCGCTGCCCGGAGAGCCACCAGATCATGATGGCGGCGATGGCGGCCAGAAAGATCAGCACGACGCTCATGCCGGCGTCTCCCGGGTGACGCCAGCCGTTGCCGGCACATTCTGCGGAATGAAATCCTCGGCCGCCCCCGGCACGCTGTAATCATAGGCCCAGCGATAGACCACAGGCAGGTCTTTGCCCCAGTTGCCGTGCGCCGGCGGCGTCTCAGGCGTCTGCCATTCCAGCGTCGTTGCCCGCCAGGGATTGCCGCCGGCCTCCCTGCCCCGGAAAAGGCTCCAGGCGAGATTGAACAGGAAGACCATCTGCCCGGCGCCCACGACCAGCGCCATGACTGTGATGAAGATGTTCAGCGTGTGGGCCGACGGCGGAACGAAGGCCGTCTCCCCCATCTCGAAATAGCGGCGCGGCACGCCGAGCAGACCGAGATAGTGCATCGGAAAGAAGATCGCATAGGTGCCGAGGAAGGTGATCCAGAAGTGGATATGGCCGAGCACGTCGTTCAGCATGCGCCCCGCCACCTTCGGATACCAGTGATAAATCGCCCCGAAGATGACGAGGATCGGCGCGACCCCCATGACCATGTGGAAGTGGGCCACGACGAACATCGTATCCGACAGCGGCACGTCGACGACGACATTGCCGAGAAACAGGCCGGTCAGCCCGCCATTGACGAAGGTGACGATGAAGGCGAGCGCAAAGAGCATCGGCAGCGTCAGGTGGATATCGCCGCGCCACAGCGTCAGCACCCAGTTGTAGACCTTGATCGCCGTCGGGATGGCGATGATCAGCGTCGTCGTGGCGAAGAAGAAGCCGAAGGCCGGGTGCATGCCGCTGACATACATGTGGTGCGCCCAGACGACGAAGCTCAACGCCCCGATGATGACGATCGCCCAGACCATCATGCGGTAGCCGAAGATATTCTTGCGCGCATGCGTGCTGATCAGGTCCGAGACGATGCCGAAGGCCGGCAGCGCCACGATATAGACCTCGGGATGGCCGAAGAACCAGAAGAGGTGCTGGAACAGGATCGGGCTGCCGCCGCCATGCTGGAGCTGCGTGCCCATCTCGACGATGGCGGGCATGAAGAAGCTGGTGCCGAGCACGCGGTCGAAGAGCATCATGACGCAGGCGACGAAGAGTGCGGGAAAAGCGAGCAGCGCCATCACGGTTGCGGTGAAAATGCCCCAGACGGTGAGCGGCATCCGCATCAGCGTCATCCCGCGCGCCCGCCCCTGCAGCACGGTTACCACATAGTTCAGCCCGCCCATCGTGAAGCCGATGATGAAGACGATCAGCGAGGTCAGCATCAGCAGGATGCCCCAGTCCTTGCCGCCTGGTGTGCCTGACAGAACGGATTGCGGCGGATAAAGCGTCCAGCCGGCCCCTGTCGGGCCGCCGGGGGCGAAGAAGCCTGCGGCGAGGATCAGCACCGCGAGCAGGTAGATCCAGTAGCTCAGCATGTTGGCGTAAGGGAAAACCATGTCGCGGGCGCCGACCATCAGCGGAATGAGGTAATTGCCGAAGCCGCCGAGGAAGAGCGCAGTCAGGAGATAGATCACCATGATCATCCCGTGCATGGTGATGAACTGGTAATAGTGATCGGCATCGATGAAGGTGAAATAGCCGGGGAAGGCGAGCTGAATCCGCATCAGCCAGGAGAGTACCAGCGCCACCAGGCCGATCGCGATGGCGGTAATCGAATATTGCACGGCGATGATCTTGGCATCCTGGCTGAACACATATTTCGTCCACCAGCTGTGTGGATGATAAAGCTCCACATCCTCGACTTCGGCGGATGGGATGCTGCCGGATGGAATCTCGACCATGATCTCTCTTCCTTCCCCCGCCGGTTCACCGAACCGGCCTGCGGTCTGCGACCACTGCACGGTTCAGTTTGCCGGCGGCAGCTCTCCCGATGACGCCGTCAACTGGGTGAATGTCTGCTGCTGCCCGAGCCAAGTCTGATAGTCCGCGTCGTTGTCGACGACGACGGTGCCGCGCATTTGCGGATGACCGACGCCGCAGAGTTCGGCGCAGAGGATCTCGAAGGTCCCCGTCCGCGTCGGCGTGAGCCAGAAGTAGGTGACCATGCCGGGGATCATGTCCATCTTGGCGCGAAACTCAGGCACGTAGAAATCATGGAGCACATCGACCGAGCGCAGCAACATGTGCACCGGCTTGCCGATCGGCAGATGCAGTTCGCCGCCTTCGATGATGATGTCGTCGAGGCCGCTTGCATCGTTCTTGTCGAGGCCGAGCGGGTTTTCGGGCGTAACGTCGCGCGTTTCGGCGCGGCCGAGCTTTCCGTCCGCCCCCGGCAGGCGGAAGCTCCACAGCCACTGCTGGCTGACGACCTCCACCGATGCGGCATCGGCGGGCACCGTGATGAACTGGTTCCAGACGATGAGGCCGGGCGCCAGCATGGCGGCGACGCCGACCGCCGTTCCCGAGGCGAGCATCACCTCCAGCCTGCGGTTTTCAGGCTCGTAATGCGCCTTGTTGCCCGGCTTATGCCGGAAGCGAAAGACGCAATAGGCCATGAACAAGACCACTGCCACGAAGACGATGCCGGTGATCCAGAAGGTGATGACGAGGGTGCTGTCGATATAGGTCCAGTTGGACGCGATCGGCGTCCACCACCACGGGCTCAGCACATGGAACAGCACGGAGCCGACGACAATCAGGACGAGGATCAGCACGACAGCCATTTCCGCTCCTCCTCGAGCAGGTTGACCCGTGAAACCGCATTCCGCAAAAAGTCCGTCTTTATTATCGCACAGATAGAAAATATCGGCAATTACGGCAATTTAGGCACCTGCCGCGCCGTTTCCACCCGTCATTTTGGAGTATGGCCCATCATTTGGAATATTGCTTGAGATAGGCGATGAGATCGGTGATCTCCTGATCGTCCTTCACGCCGACGAAGGCCATCTTCGTGCCCTTCACCTTCGCTTTCGGATTATGCAGATAGTCGCGCAGCACTGTCTCGTCCCAGACCAGACCGCCTTCGCCGGCCGCCTTCATTCCGGCCGAATAGGCGAAATCAGGATGCGTGCCGGCCTGTCGGCCGAATAACTTGTTCAGCGACGGACCGACCTTGTTCGTATCGGAATCGGCGACATGACAGGTTGCGCATTTCTTGAAAACGGCGGCACCCGCGGTCGCATCGCCCTCCTGCGCCCCGGCGCGACCGGGGGAAAGGGCAATCACGGATGTGGCAATCAGCAGAATAACACGATAGTCCATGGCAAACCTCATCCTCCTCAAGGTTGCCAGCCACTTGCACCCTCAGCAATCTCTCGCGTATGGGTAGTGGTTGTATGGCCTAAAGCTTAGTCCTTCGCGGCAGCAAGTCAATCGGCCCTACAATTGGAGCCATCTGAACGTAATCTGATACGAGGTGAACCCGGCGCGAATAAGCTGCCTGAGCTGCCGCTATTTGACCTATTGCCCGATCGAAAGCGCCTCCTCTACCGCCAGTTCGGCCATGGCAAGCGCCGCCTCTCGGGTCCTGGCGGCGGCGATGAATCGGCCGTTGTGGCAGAAGCTCGCGCCCTCTATGCCGCACGCCGCCTCCAATGCGCCATTGGTGAGCCCGGCCCAGGCCGCCGGCAGATCGGCCCTGAGCTCGAAACCATCCTCGGCGCGGCGGATGCCGGTCACGCACCAGTCCTTTTCGCGCGGGTGGACGACGAACAGCATATGATCGGCGCCTGCTTTCACGATAGCAGGCCGGAAGGGCATTCCCCTCGGCAATTCCAAAACACGCCCCTGCCCGGTAGCCTCGATTGCCTGATGCACGACCGCCTCGGCCCGCAATTTCGCAGCACTCTGCGCAATCCTGGCCTCGACGAAACTGCGGGCGATGGCAAGGGCCGCGTGGAAGGCACGGTCGTCGGCAGCGGGGTCGGCATCGTCGAAGACCGGTTTCAGCGTTTCCAGCAGAGCCGGCAGCGTCAACCCGGCCAGCGGCCCGGAGGGGCTGAGCGCGCCATTGTCCGTCAGGTCGATCGGCAGCACGAAACTGGCGTCGAAAGAACCATGCAGCGTCTCGACATGTGCTTCGGGAAGGCCGGAGGCTGCGAGATAATCACGGCCGTAATGCTTCCAGATCAGGCCGAAGGAACTGTAGGGCTGGCCATCGTCGCGCAACGGCGCGCCGCGCTGGTGGTGGTCGAATATCCCGGCGGCAGGGTCATAGGCGCCGCCGACATCGTAGATGATGCGTTCTTCGCCCGGCGTGATCCATTCCGGCGCCCGGCTGCGGACGATACGCGCCTGCGGGAAAAGCCGGGTCAGGATGACGCTCGACAGCAATTCGTCGGCATGGAAGCCACCGGAATGGGTGACGAGGAAATCGGGGATCATAAAAGGCCTTATCGTTCTCGGCGGGTTCGCCTAGGATCAGCACCAGATAGCGGTTGGCGGATATGACGACAAGTCTCTCTGGGATAAGGCTCTTGGACTTGGCCTTGATTATGTCTCGGATGCGTCATTTGCAACCCTCGCGAAACTGCCTATTCTGCCGCCACCAGAAGTGAATAGCGACATTTGCGAAAACGGAAGACGCAGCGTTTGGAGATTCCTCCGCACTTTCATGTTGCCGAAACATCAGGATGGCTTGTGAACCACCGCATGAACTCCGCCCTTCCCGGCTACCTCATGCTCAGTTCCAAGACCGATACCAACGATCTGTCGGATTTGTCTGAAGACGCTTTGGCCGAATTCGGCCCCTTGCTCGCAAGGGTTCAGAGCGCCCTGAAACGGAAATTGAATGCCCAGCGCGTCTATATCGGCCGATACGGGCACACGCCCGGTTATCCGATCCATTTCCATGTGATCCCGATATATGACTGGGTGGAGGAGTTGTTCTGGAAGGACGCTCGATATCGCCTGCTCCAGAGTTTTGCAGAGGGTCCGGGGGAAACCGCAACGGATGGCGCGGAACTGACGCTGTTTGTCTGGCGCGAATTCTGCGAACGCACAGAGCCGCCGCCCATCAGCGGGCCATCGGTCTCAGAGGTCATCAAGCTGTTGCGGGAGGCAATGCGGTTTTCGGCGCCTGAAGCCTAAGACAGCGCCGGTCCCGGCTGTCTTGCGACGAGCGCACGGCGCCAGGCCCGGAAGAAGGCCAGTGAGGTCATACCCCTCCTTAAGATCGAAATCCCCCGCCGTTCCTTAATCCATGACGTATTGGATATGATGCCGGCCATGCACGGCCGATTTCTGGACATGGGCGCGAACGCCGAAGACCCGGCCGATCATCTCCTCCGTCAGCACATCCTCCGGCGCGCCCGAGGCGATGACCTTGCCCTTTTGAAGTACCGCCAGGCTGTCGCAGAACATTGCCGCCAGGTTGAGATCGTGCAGCGCGACGATACAGGTGATACCGAGCTTCGAGATCAGCGAGAGAATGTCGAGTTGGTGCTGGATATCGAGATGGTTGGTCGGCTCGTCGAGCAGCAGTTCGCTCGGCGCCTGCGCCAGCGATCTCGCAATATGGACGCGCTGGCGCTCGCCGCCCGACAGTGTCTGCCAGAGCTGGCCTGCCCTCTCCCGCATGCCCGTCCGCGACAGCGCCTGGTCGACAGCAGCATCGTCTTCGGCGCCCCAGGACGACAACAGCCCGCGATGCGGGGTGCGGCCAAGCCGCACCACATCGCGCACTGTCAACTGCGTATCGGTCGTCGACTGCTGCTCGACGAAGGCGACGCGACGCGCAAGGGCTGCGCGCGACAGCGAGGAAATGTCGTCCTCGCCGAGCCTGATGACACCGCTGCGAACCTTGCGCAGCCGGCAGATCAATCTGAGAAGGCTCGACTTTCCGGAACCGTTCGGCCCGAGCAACCCGAGCACCTTGCCCCTTTTCACCGTCAGGCTGACGCCGTTGACAATGACGGTGTCGCCGGCGGCAAAGCTCACCTCGTCGACGTTGATGCTCATGCATTCCCTCGTACGCGATAGAGGATGACGGCGAAGGCCGGCGCGCCGAAGAGCGCGGTGACGACACCGATCGGCAGGATCTGCTGCGGTATGATGATGCGCGAAAGGATATCGGCGCCGACCATGTAGATGGCGCCGCCGAGCGCCGTTGCCGGCAGCAGCCGCCCATGGGCCGGCCCGACAAGGAAGCGGGCGGCATGGGGTATGACGAGGCCGACGAAACCGATCGAGCCCACCATGCTGACGACGCTTGCCGTCATCGCCGCCGTCAGGGCGAACAGCACGATCTGGACGCGGCGCACGGCAATGCCGAGCGAGGCGGCGGCGTCCGTGCCGAAGGCGAAGGCATCGAGCGCCCGCACATGGGCCATGCAGACGATGAAGCCGGCAAGCGCGATCGGCACCGAAAGGTAGACATCCGGCCAGCGTACGCCGCTGAGCGACCCCAGAAGCCAGAACAGGATGCCGCGCGCCTGCTCGGCATTCGCCGATGTCGTCACGATGTAGGAGGTGAGCGCGTTGAAGAGCTGCGAACCGGCGACGCCACACAGTATGATGCGTTCGCCGGTTCCCCCCGCACCCGTCGCCAGGAAGCCGACCAGCAAAAAGGCCATGACTGCGCCGATGAAGGCCCCGCTCGACAGGCCGAGAATACCGTAGCCGAAGCCGAGAATCATCACGCAGACCGCTCCCGTCGAGGCGCCGGCGGAGATGCCGAGCACATAGGGTTCGGCCAGCGGATTGCGCAGCAGCGCCTGCAGGATGGCGCCGCAGAGCGAGAGCGACGCGCCGGCGCTGGCCGCGACGAGGGCGCGGCTCAGCCGATAATCCCAGACGATGCCCTGGTGGATGCGGCTGAGCTCGAAATCGGTTCCGAACAGGCGGTTCGAAACCGCCTCAGCCGTCGTCGCAAGCGGGATGGCAATCTCGCCGATGGAAACGGCGAGACTGATCATCAGTCCAAGAAGGAGAAGCGCGGCAATGGTGAGCGCGGCGAGCGCCCACCATCCCTGCCGCCTGAGCGATACTGTCTTCACTGTGCCAGGCCGAAGGACTTGATGCCCTTCGCCAATGTCTCGATGCCGTCGATCGTGCGGATCGTCGGGTTCATCGACTGCGCATCCATCATCACGAAGTGCCTGTTCCTGACGGCATCGAGTTCCCTGGTCACAGGGTCGTTCTCGAGAAAGTCAAGCTTGACCTTGGGATCGTCAGCCGCATAACGGCGGCGGTCCATGGTCGCCAGCACGATCACCGCCGGGTTCGCCTGGGCGATGGTTTCCCAGCCGACCAGCGGCCATTCCTCTTCGGTTGTCACGACGTTCTTCGCGCCGATCGTCTTGAGGATATAGGCAGGCGCGCTGTTCTTGCCGGCAATGAAGGCGTCGCCATTGACCTCCTTGCTGGAAAACCAGAAGACGACCGGCAGGCTCTTGCCCGTCGCGCCCGATATCGACGCCACGGCATCCGCCTCGCGCTTCCTCAGCTTGGAAATCAGCGCATCGCCGCGCTCCTTGACGTCGAAGATCTCCGAGAGTTCAGCGATTTCCCGGTAGATCAGGTCCATCGTGAACAGCTCCCCACGCACACCGTCGCCGCCATCGGTGTTGACCTTGGCGACGCAATCGGCCGGCGCGAGATAACTATTGATCCCGAGATCCTTGAACTGCTCCCGCTTGCCGACGGAGCCCTGCGCGCCGACATGCCATTCGAACTCGGCCGCCACGAGGTCGGGCTCCTGCCCGACGACGGATTCGAAGCTCGGATCGTTGTCGGCGAGGCGTTTTATCTTGCTGTTGGCCTCGGCATATTGCGGCAGGACAGGGCCAACCCAGACGGCGGTTCCGGCGATCTTGTCGGCAAGGCCGAGCGAGAACAGAATTTCAGTCATGCCCTGGCCGATCGAAACGATCCTGGCGGGCGCCTTCTGGAACGTCACCTGCTGGCCGCAATTGCTGACGGTCAGGGGATATTGGGTCGCGGCCAAGCTTGGTGCCGCAAGGCCGGCCAGCCCGAAGGTAAATGTCATGATGGCGAGAAATTGACGCATGAAAACCTCGATGATGGGAAAACAGGCACGGCCGCGCCGCGCGCATATACGCAACGCTGAAGTCACGCTGACGCGTAGACTAGCCGCGGGAGGCCCAATCGAGACGGATGCATGCCGATATCAGGCGAAGGTTCAGAAGGACAATCATGTCTGTTCCTTGTCCGGGCATCCCCGCCCGGTTGATTGGATCGCGATTGACGGCAGGTCTCCTGGCTTGCGGATATCCGTCTTTCATCCGCCTTCCCGCAATATCCGCAGTGGCGTGGCCTTTAGGCCAAGGGCATGATCGCTCCGCGATCAACCCCGAGATCGACAATCCGCTTACAGTTGCGGGGGCAGCCACGGTCTCGGTCCCTACTGGGTCGTCCTCACCGTGTTCCCTATTAATCCCCTTGGAGTCATCTTCAGGGAACCGTCTCCCCCAGTTACGTCGCCTGCCCGCGCGCCGTCAATGATTATTCAGAGGGCGCCGCACCACCGGCGGATAAATATATCGCGCGCATGGCTGCGCGCCGCCGTTCGGTGCGCAAACTGCCGGTGGCGGTCGGTTGACATTGCGGCGAAAAGCGCTTCCTTGCGATAAACTGCCTTGCCTATGAAGCAGTCGGGGAACATGGGTGCCGGCTGCTATTGGTGGGGATGACTTCGCCGGGGCTGCTATAGGAAGCACGCTTTGAACGATGCGGCGGTTGCCAGGGCCGCCCCGTCACAACGCATCCAGCGGAATCTTCAGATACCGCCGGCCGTTCTCCTCCGGCTCGGGCAGCCGCCCGCCGCGGATATTGACCTGCAGCGCGTGCAGCATCAGCTTCGGCTTCGGCAGCGTGCGGTCGCGCGCCTGGCGCAGCGCCACAAAGCCGGCCTCGTCGATGCCCGATATATGCGGATTGGCGCGCTTCTGGGCGGCAACCGTGCTTTCCCAGCGCGGGTGGCGGCCACCCGGCTGATAGTCGTGACCGGAAAACAGCCGGGTCTCCTCGGGCAGCGACAGGATCGCCTGGATCGTGTGCCAGAGGGCGCTGGCGCTGCCGCCCGGGAAATCCGTGCGGGCGGTGCCGGAATCCGGCGTGAACACCGTATCGTGCACGAAGGCGGCGTCGCCGATCACATAGGTGATCGAGGCGAGGGTGTGCCCGGGCGAAAACATCACGCGGGCCTTGAGCGTGCCGATCTCGAACGTCTCGCCATCGGCAAACAGCCGGTCCCATTGCGAGCCGTCGGTCGCGAGCGCCGGCCAATTGTAGATCTCCTTCCAGAGCGCCTGCACGTCGGTGACATGGGCGCCGATCGCCGTCGGCGCACCGGTCTTTCCCTTGAGGTAATACGCAGCGGAGAAATGATCGGCATGCGGATGCGTGTCGAGGATCCACTCGACCGTCAGCCCTTCGCTCTCGATATGGGCCAGGATGGCGTCGGCATTGGCCGTGCCCGTCGCCCCCGACATCTCGTCGAAATCGAGCACCGGGTCAATGATGGCGCAGCGTTTCGTCGCCGGGTCGGAAACGACATATTGCACACTGCAGGTGCGGGGCTCGAAGAAGGCCTTCACATGAGGTACCTGCCCTGCCCGCTTCTCCAGCCAGCGCCGCGCGCCGGCAAGATCGAAGCCGAGGCCTTGACCAAAGGCCTCGACATCCCCGGACTTCATCCGCCCGTCCAGCGCCTCGCCCAGCGCATAAAGCGTCAGCGCCCGTGTGCCGCTCTTGCAATGGGCGACGACCGGCCCCTTCGCCTCAGCTATCGCCGCCTGAAAGGCGCGGATATCGGCCTCGGTAATCTCGGCCCCCTTCACCGGCACGAAGCTGTAGGCGAGCCCGGCGGCGGCGGCTGAAGCCTTCTCCGCTGCATTACCGGGTTGCCCCGGCTCCTCGCCATCCGGCCGGGCATTGATGACGGCGGCAAAGCCGTCTGCCGCGAAAGCACCAAAGTCCGCGGCGCCGGGCTGCCCCGTCACCGATATCAGCTCATTGACCCTCACGGATGTCATCGAAGCCCCCGCGCTGCCCTCATCAGGCATTATCGCATGTATATCGACACAATCTCACAAGTATATTGCCGAGCGCAAGAATAGACCACTTGTCGCATCCCCGAGCTTGCCGCCGGCCCGCAAAGCCTGACGAAACCGGCGGGAGAGGCTCCTCATACTTCCGCCCGGCCCGGCTCCTCCGGTCAAAACGACAGCGTCGCAGCGCCCTCCTTGATCTCGGCATGCATGGCGCTGGCGCCGACGATGACGACACCGTCGAGCATGTCCTCCTGCGTGTAACCGCGCGAGGTCACGCAGGGCGGGCAGGCCCAGATCGTGCCGCCGCGCTGCTGGAAATTCTCGATCAGCATCGACAGCGGATCAAGCGGCGGCACATGTGTCATGCGCTGGCCACCCTTGCGCACCAGATCGATCCCGGTGCTGGTGAGGAACACCGAGACCTTCAGCCCGGCGGTGATGCCGCCATTGGCAATGGTGAAGGCGACGGAGGACAGTTCGGATTCGATGCCCTTGGTGATGAGCACGACCAGTTTGTCGCTTTGAGTTTGCATAGTATTCTCCCAGTGAATTGAAATGAACGCTCACCACGAGTGAGCGAGAACACCATAGGAGGGTGCGCGGGGCGCGTATTTGGCCGGGATGCGTGAAGCCTTGTCCGAAAATCCAGGCGTTGCGGGTGTCGTGCGCGACGACGTGTTGTCGGCGCTGCTTTCGACGATCCGCCTGTCGGGATCGCTGCAGTTCTGCTTCATGCCGACGGGCGACTGGCAGACGGATGCCGCGCCGGCCTTAGCAAACCTCTCGGCCAAGGCTTCGGGCACGATGCCTTTTCACATCGTCGTGGCCGGCAGCTGCTGGCTGAAGACGGAAGGGGAAGAGACCGATCTGGAGGCCGGAGACGTGCTGGTCTTCCCCTTCGGCACCGGACATCAGCTCGGCGCGGGAAGGGACGGCATGCTGGTGCTGCCGACGCGCGACCTGCCGCAGAAGCCCTGGCGTGAGATTCCCGTGCTGCGCTATGGCGAGGCGGCGCAAAGGGTGCGGCTGCTCTGCGGCTATCTGCAATGGGACGGCTTGAGCTTTGCGCCGCTGCACCAGGCGCTGCCGAAAATGATCCATGTCAGGACACGGGCCGTCAATGACGGCGACTGGTTGCGCGCCACCATCCGCCAGATGATCGAGGAGGTCGACAGGCCGCGCGCCGGCGGAGTTTCCATGCTGCCGCGGCTGACTGAAATCGTGTTCATCGAGATCCTGCGCCATCAGATCATGATGGCCGAACCGCGCTCGGTCGGCTGGCTGGCAGCCCTTGCCGACCCCGCGCTGTCGCGCTGTCTCTCCCTCATTCACGACGATCCCAGACACGACTGGTCGCTGGAGGACCTCGCCTCAGCCTCCGGCCTGTCGCGCAGCGCCCTCGCCGACCGCTTCCAGGCGATGCTCTCGACCTCGCCCATCCGCTATATCAGGGACTGGCGGCTCTACCTCGCAAGTGTCGCCCTCGCCACCTCAGGTCAGCCTATCGCAACAATCGCCTACGACGCCGGCTACGCCACCGAAGCCGCCTTCAATCGCGCCTTCTCTCGCGCCTTCGCCACCCCGCCGGCGACGTGGCGGGCGATGGCGCGGGCCCAGAGTGTGATCGGCTCGGACAAGGTTGGCATGAGGAAGCCGCAACACTCATGGGTGGAAAAAATCAAAGGATGCGCTAATTAGAAGCACCATCAAAATCGGGAGCGCGCCTTGGATTCCGAATCCCCTCAGCCACTCACAACTCGCTTTCCTGTCGGTGGCGGGGAAATTGGCCGACTGATCCAGACCCGCGACTGGAGCAAGACGCCGCTCGGTCCTCTCGATCTCTGGCCGCAAAGTCTGAAGACGGCCACCAACATGCTCCTGCTCTCACCCGTGCCGATCGTTCTTCTCTGGGGCGAGGACGGCGTGATGATCTATAACGACGCCTATTCCGTCTTCGCCGGCAGCCGCCATCCGGATCTTCTCGGTTCCAAGGTCCGCGAGGGCTGGAGCGAAATTGCCGACTTCAACGACAATGTCATGAAAGTTGGGCTGTCCGGTAAAACGCTCGCCTACGAAAACCAGGAACTGACGCTGTTGCGCCACGGCAGCCCGGCTCCTGCCTGGATGAACCTCGACTATTCGCCCGTCCTCGACGAAAGTGGCAAACCCGCGGGCGTCATCGCGATCGTCGTCGAAACGACGAAAAGCGTCCTTGCCCAGCGGCGGCTGCGCGAGAGCGAAGAGCGGTTCAGGGCGTTCACTACGGCCACGACCGATATCGTCTATCGCATGAGCGCCGACTGGAAGGAGATGCAGCAGCTCGACGGTCGCAACGTTCTTGCCGACACCGCCAATCCGACTGTCGCCTGGCAGGAGGCCTATTTGTTTCCCGAGGACATTCCGGCGATCCAGGCGGTGATCGACGAGGCGATATCAAGCAAGGGTGTTTTCGAATGCGAGCATCGCGTCCGGCGGGCCGACGGCAGCACCGGGTGGGTGTTGTCACGGGCTGTTCCACTCCTGAACGACGCAGGCGCCATCGTCGAATGGTTTGGGGCCGCGACCGATATCACCGAGCGGCGACGCAAGCAGCAGCAGCTGGAACTTGTCGTTCATGAGCTCAATCATCGCGTTAAGAACAATCTGGCGATGGTGCAGGCTTTTGCGTACCGCACCTTCCGGGATGCCGACGACATCCCGCGTGCACTGGACAGTTTCACGGCGCGGCTGGTGTCGCTCGGCCGTGCCAATGATCTGCTGACGGGAGAACTGTGGAGCAGCGCGTCCCTGAAACAGACGCTCGACCAGGCGACAGTTCCGCATAGGCCGGATGGCGGGCGATGGGAGCTCACCGGAGACGATATCCGGGTTTCCGCAAAGACGGCGCTGGCGCTGACCATGGCCTTTCATGAACTCGGCACAAATGCCGTGCGCCACGGCGCATGGTCGAGTGATGGCGGCGCCGTCCGCGTCAGATGCTCCCTTCAAATCATCGACGACGGAACGCAACGCTACCGCATAGACTGGGACGAACATGGCGGACCGCCGGTGGAACAACCGAAGCGGAAGGGGTTCGGCACGGTCCTCATCCAGCGCGGCCTTGCCGCGGAGACGGGAGGCAATGTGGAGATTTCGTTTGCCGAACGGGGTTTTTCCTTCCGTCTCGACGCTCCGGCAGACCGTCTCCGGAACGAATGACATGGCCAAGCGTGTACTTGTCGTTGAAGATGAAATGACCATCGCCATGATGATCGAGGACATGCTGATGGACCTCGGTCACGAGGTCGTGGCGACCGCCGCGCGTTTGCCCTCGGCGCTGGAGGTTGCCGCCGATGGCAATCTCGATTTCGTCGTTCTCGATGTAAACCTCGCCGGCCATAAGTCATTTCCGGTGGCGGCGGTCCTTCAGCAGCGCGGTATCCCCTTCGCCTTCGCAACCGGATATGGGCCAGCGGGTATCGATCCCGCCTTTGCCGGCCGGCCGGTGCTGACCAAGCCATTCACATCAGCCGATCTCGCCGCCGTCATCGAAACCGTCAGCTGAGACCCAAGAGGGCCGACGCCCAAGTCCAAGAGCCGCCCCAATGAGACATGTTGTGGCGGGCGATGGCGAGGGCCGAACTGGATTCGATCGACACCCAGATGATCGATCAGCGCGGTTGCGGGCCCGTCAATCCGAGCGCCAGCGTAATGTCGTTGATGATCCCCAGTCGCGCTTCGATCACCGCGATTTTCTCAGGCGTATCGGCACTGCAAGCCTCGATATCGATGAACATTTGCTCGCAGCCGCCTGGCGTCACCGTGCCGAACATCTGGCCGGGTTCGTCGCCTATGTTTCGCCAGCTGTGCGGGACATGTGGCGGCAGAACGACGACGGTTCCCACAGGCGCGTCGAACGCTTCGTCGCCGCATTGGAATCGATAGAGCCCCCGGATGACCCGAAAGACTTCCGTCTCCCGCGTATGCGTGTGGGGAGCCGGACCATGACCCGGCGGTGTGAAGGTTTCCCACATGCCGAACGCGCCGCCGGTCTCGGCGGCCGTCGCATGAATGATGATCCTCGCGCCAAAGGGCGTCCTCGCCAGGCGCTCCTTGCCGGGTAAAGAGACGACGGCGTTCCTGAAACTTGACATACCCACCTCCCCTCGATTGCAATCTTTGGGCGGAGCCTGCCCCTCACCCTTGCGACGCCGGCTGATTGAGCATCGCTTCGATATTGTATCCGTCGGGATCGAGAACGAAGCAGGCATAATAGTTCTCTTCATATTCCGGCCGCGGACCGGGCGCGCCGTTGTCCCTCGCACCGGCTTCAAGCGCGGCTCGATAAAACGCCTCGACCTCCGCCCTGCTTTGGACCCGGAAGGCAACGTGCACACGCGTCAGAGGCGGCTTGTCGTCGGTGTGCTGGATCTCGAACAGACTGCCGCCGACATCGAAGGCCCAGAACACGCCCTCCTTCCCGAAGGTACGGCGATAGCCGAGGGGGGCGAGAGCACGTTCATAAAACAGCTTGCTCTTCTCGAGGTCACTCACTGCGATGGTGATATGATCAATCATGCCGTGCATCCCTATCGTTCCATCATCCCATCATAGGCGAAATCGCCGCGGCGGAAAAACAGACGACTGCTGGCGAAGGATGGATGCCAGATCAGCGGCCCTTGCCCCAACGGCGCGGGCTCGCCCATACCTCGTCTGCCACCTGCCCGCCGGACAGCAAAAGCCCCGCCAATCATTGACGGGGCTGTGCATGTTGAAAATCGGCCTGCATTACATCCTGGGAAGAATCAATGATCGCCTTCTGCAAATCGAATCCGCGCTTGCGTTTTGGATCCTTATGCCATCGACCTGCAGCCGACGCATCCGCGCAGCGGAATTTTCCGACTAGCGCATCGACATCAACTTCGTCATCAGCCCTGCCTTGATCTCGATCACAGGGCGATTGATCTGGGGATGGCCGAGTTTATCCCGGGGATAGCCGATGTCCCTCAGTTGATCCGGCGTCAGGTCCGCCATTGCCTTCCGTCTTACGACGCTCAGCCGCCACGTCCTCAGGGCGGCGACGATGATTGCTACGGCGTTCGGCTTGGCCCCGAACAACTGTCCTTTCGGCGCGCTGATGCCGGCATGCGTTTCCATGTGAGCCATTTTTCCGTCTCCCATTTTTCAGATTTGCAAGTGGGAGCCTGCCACGCCGGTGTTTTCGCGCCGTTCGGCTGAGCGTGAACGGGCGGGAAAACTTCGACAAGCCGCCGCTAAATCGGTGTTAAATCTGTCTGCCGAGATGTTAATCTGCGGTGGCGGTCGAAATCTGGGAGACGGTCTGTGCGCATCAGGTTGCTGGGTGGCCTCGAAGTGACGTCCCGGGAGCACCGGCAGGTCCGCTTCACCACGCGCAAAACGTCGCTTCTCTTTGCTGCCCTGGTGCTCGCCGGCCACCGCGGTCATCGCAGGGAACCGCTTTCCGAAGCCTTTTGGCCGGGACGAGGCAGTGATCAAGCTCGCAATAGTCTCCGGCAAGCGCTCGTCGATATCAGGCGATCGTTTCCAGCCGGCGGGGATGCCACCATCTACATCGATGGGGATCAAGAGACCATCGCGCTGATAACAGGTCCTGAAGAGACCGACATTTCGATCTTCGACCGTAAACTCGAGGCGGGCCGGACGGCCGATCTCGCCTTCGCCGCCGATCTCTATCGCGGCGAGGTGTTGGCAGGCGAAGCCATTCCGGACGGGCTGGATGAGTGGTTTCGACCCTACCGGAGCACATATCAACGGAAGGCGCTGCAGCTCGTGGAGCGACTGAGCCTCGCATTCTCCGAGCCGGGTTCCGGGGAAGAATCGGCCTGCGAAAGGCTCGCCGAAAGGCTATTGGCTGCGGACCCGACCATCGAGGGCGCCCATCGGGCACTGATACGGATACACACTCTCAGGGGTCACGAAAACGCCGCCCTGCGCCAGTTCGAAGCCTGCCGGGCATTGTTGAGGAAGCATCTTCAGGCAGAACCCGAGGCAGAAACCTCCTCCTTGGCTGCTTCGCTGCAATCGCGGCAGGGATCCGAATATCAGCGGAGCGCACCTGGCCCCGACCTCGTACCGCAGCCGCAGGCCATCTCAGCGCCGGCGAAACATCACGATCGGCCATCGGTTGCCGTATTGCCGTTTCAGAATCTGAGCGGCGACGCGGAGCAGGAATATTTCGCCGACGGCATCGTCGAGGACATCACCATCGCGCTTGCTCAATTCCGCCACCTCTACGTCATCGCGCGGAATTCGAGCTTCACCTACAAAGGTCAGGCGGTCGACATAAAGCAGGTCGGGCGCGAGTTGGACGTCCGCTACGTGGTCGAAGGAAGCGTGCGCCGGACGGGTGACCGCCTGCGCATCGCAGGCCAGCTCATCGACACCTCGACCGGTGCGCACCTTTGGGCCGATCGTTTTGATGGAACCCTGGCGAATGTCTTCGATCTTCAGGATCAGGTCGCCTCGAGCATCGTCGGCGCCATAACGCCGAAAGTGGAGGAGGCTGAGATCGAGCGTGCCAAACGCAAGCCGACCGAGAGCCTCGACGCCTACGACTACTATCTCCGCGGCCTGGCGGCCTTCGACCGGACCATCACCAGCAGATCGGTCGTCGACGAAGCCTTGCGGCTGTTCATGAAGGCGATCGAGCGCGACCCGGAATTCGCCATAGCCCATGCCCGGGCGGCGCGGTGTTACGCCACACGAAAGAGCAACGGCTGGATGGTCAATCCCGCAGAGGAAACTGCCGAAGCCACCCGACTGGCGAGGAGAGCTGTCGAACTCGGCTGGGACGATGCAGTTACGCTCTCCTACGGTGGATATGTCATCGGTTATGTCGGCGGGGACCTCGACGGCAGCGCGGCCTGTATCGATCGCGCGGTCTTTCTCAACCCGAACCTCGCCGCAGCACTCGGCGTCAGCAGCTGGGTGAAGGCGTGCCTGGGCGAGCCTGATATGGCCGTCGAACACGCCGCCCTTGCCATGCGCTTGAGCCCTTTGGATCCACGCCTGTTTGCCTGGCAGTTCAACACCGGGCTCGCGCATTTTTGCGCCGGCCGCTATGACGACGCTACAGCCTGGGCAGGAAAATCGCTACGCCACCAGCCGAACTACCCGAGCGCCATGCGCGTGATGGCGGCGGGCCAGGCCATGGCCGGGCGGATTGGCCAAGCCCAGGAAACGGTCGCTCGCCTGTGCCTGATGGATCCCGCGCTCCGGCTTTCCAACCTCGCCGACGTGCTCCCACCGTTCCGGCGGCCCGACGATCGTGCACGCTATATCGAGGCTCTCAGGATGGCGGGACTGCCGGCGTAGCGCCGTCCTCCGAGGATCGTCTCTGATCCAACGGAGATGCATTTATGAACCCAACTCATAAGCCCATGCCGATATCACCGGCTAATCGATACCAGCCTTTGCCCTTAGCTTACGACCGAACCTGAGGAGGACATCCGCATGATCAAACGTAGGCTCGGCCAAAGAGGCCCTGATGTATCGGCGATCGGTTTCGGCTGCATGGGACTGAACTACCATCGCGGGCCGGCGGTGGAGCGCGGCGATGCCATTGCGCTCTTGCGGGCGGCGCACGAGCGGGGCGTGAGTTTCTTCGACACGGCAGAGGCCTACGGGCCGTTCACCAACGAGGATCTTGTCGGCGAGGCGCTGGCGCCGATCCGTGATGAGGTGGTGATCGCGACGAAATTCGGCTTCAAGGATGGCCGGCCGGAAGTCGGCCTGGATAGCCGGCCGGAACGCATCCGTGTGGTCGCAGAAGAAGCCCTCAAGCGGCTTCGCACCGATCGCATCGATATCTTCTACCAGCATCGGGTCGACCCTGCAGTACCGATCGAAGAGGTGGCAGGCACGGTGAAGGATCTGATCGGCGCCGGTAAAGTGCTGCATTTCGGCCTATCCGAAGCCGATGCCGGCTCTATCCGCCGCGCCCATGCCGTGCAGCCGGTCTCCGTGTTGCAAAGCGAATATTCGTTATGGTGGCGAAACCCCGAAGCGGAAATCCTGCCCGTCCTCGAAGAACTCGGAATCGGCTTCGTGCCCTATAGCCCGCTCGGCCGTGGCTTCCTCACCGGCAAGATGGATGAGAACACCAGTTTCGAAGGCGGCAACGACCACCGCAAGACCAATCCGCGCCTTTCGGCCGAAAACCGCAAGGCAAACCAGCCGGTGGTCGATGCAATCGAGGCGATTGCCGGCCGCAGAAACGCGACCGCGGCCCAGATCGCCATCGCCTGGCTGATGGCCCGCAAGCCCTGGATCGTCCCCATTCCCGGCACCACCAAGCTGCACCGGCTGGAAGAAAATATCGCCGCCGCCGACATCACCTTCACATCGGAAGAACTGGCTGAGATCGACGCGGTGTTCTCAGGCATCGAGATCCACGGCGACCGCTACTCCGCAACGTCGGCAGCCCGCGTCACGCGGTGAGCCGACGACACCGAGTTCGATGCGACAGCACGAACATCCTTGTCCCTCAATGCGCCGGCGTCCGATGGATGCAGGGAGTGGCGCCTTCAGTCGTCAACCGTAAATCCCCATGCCGACGGCTCTATCAATTCGCGCGGCGGGAGCATTTCGTTGATGTCGACGGGACGGCGTTTGACCTCGACGGCGGTGTAGAATTCACCGTCCCCCATACCGAAATGCAGTTCCACTTTCAGGGGCACGCCATCCGGCGTCAAACATTCCATTCTGATCGCGTCTGCCGCGTCGGGCGTCATGTTGAACCAGGCGCAGGATTCACCAAGGTGATTATCCCTACGTTTCATGTCCGCATGGCCTGTTTCAGCGTCGAATTGATTGAACGGTCGTGCGGGATCAAGCGGTGAACGGAAGGCTTGAAGACTATATTCGCGCTTGGAGTAAATGACATTGATTCCCTGATTTTCGAGGTCGTTCCAAACCTTGAACCGCACCGATCCGTCCTTGCCGCGACGCTCTTCAGCTTGCCAGGGATAATGTCTGAATATTCTGAGGTCTGAGTCTATCCCCGCCATTCTGGCTTCAAAATCGACGAGCGCGGCGGGTCTGTCCGGATAGTACCTGAGCGGCTTCAGCCAGAACCCGGGGTCGAAAAGCCTCTTCGGGGGCAGGACTTCGGAATCGGCAACAGGTGTTCGCTCGAGCTTGACCAATTGCGTTTCGGTCATAGGCTCCTTGAGCTCCTTGCTACTGAGCAATACCCTTGTGCCAATTTCAATGCCGTCACCTGACAGGCAACTGAGCCAGAGCGGTTCGGACGTGCTACTGTGCGAGGCCTTGCGGGTGATCTCCGACCATTTGCAAGCTTCACCAGCCTGATTGTCCGCGTCCCCGGTGTCCCTCGCTTCCCGCGGCGTGGTCTTGTCGATGAAGATCCCCGTAAAGTCCTCGTCACCGGTCTTTGTTGCCCACAACAAAACGTTATCGCGGGCGCTTCCATAGGCAATGCGTGTCCTATTGCTTATGACCTCCTCGACCCGGGTCCAGCCATCGTGATGGACGACCGAACGCCAATATTCCTTCGGCTCATGATAGGCCTCTCGAACGGTCATTGACGCCCTGTAGTCCGGAACATTTCCGCTGGCGGAAAACGGGACCCCGCCGGCATCACTGGTGCCGGCCGGAAGCACCCCAGCGCCGCCCGCGAGTAAGAAGACCCACGCCACGACCCGTCTTTTCAAGATTGCACCTCGCCAATGTCTACAAGCAGAACAACTGCCAAATCAAAGCTTTGCACTCTGATTGACTCTCAAGAAAAATCCAATATTCATTCAAGCAAAAGTTGAGGGTTTATAAGTGAAAAGCATCTTTGCATATTCGATATTGGCAGCGGCGGTGATTTCGCTTTCGAGCTGCACGACAACCTCCGACAGCTTCAGACGCGAGTCCGCATCATTAACGGTACGCAGTGGTGAAAGGACGAGAGCGGGCCAAGTCTGGCGTATCCACAGCGATTGCAGCCTCGCCGATTACCCGCCTACGCATATCATCGAGCAGCCCAAGCATGGGCGTCTCCAGATTGTCCATGAACCGATATTTCCCCACGAAGCAAAGGGAAAACTGGCAAAATGCCGGACGGTCAAGGTGGGAGGCGTTGCTGGTTATTATACATCAAAGCCAGGCTACATCGGCAGTGACAGGTTCGTTGTCAGGTTCCCTGTTGGAGACGGGGAGATCAAGGAGATGGTGTTGAACGTGAGCGTCATGCAATAGCAGGCTGTTGAGATGGGGGTGGCGGTCTGCCACATCGAGCCATCACCTCCGAGAAAGTCACAAAACCACCTGCGAGAGGACGCGCCAACCGCTCTTCCGTCATGCTTGGGCTTGTCCCGAGCATCTGCATCCGGCGCCGCAGATCCTCGGCACAAGGCCTGACATGACGAAGAGCGGGGCGGCGTTCGCGTCAAACTTAAACCGCCCGCGAGAAAACGCGGACGGTTGCATTATCGTGCGGCATCCGCCTCAAGTGCGGATGATCAGTCCTGCCCCTGCAGGCGGTCCATCACCTGCAGCAGCAGATCCGCGCAGGCCTTCATCGGTTCGTCCTCGGCGCATTTCAGATCGATCCGGGTGTTTCCATCCTCGATCCGGAAATGCGCTGCCTTCGATGGCGGTAGCGGTGGCGGGCGATGACCGCGGAAGCCACGGAAGCCCATATCGCCTCTCCGACCATGCCAGCGGAAATCCGGGCGATCTCCCGGCCTCGCGTCCGGCCGGTCCGTCATCTGCTCATCGTCATCAGGAGCGGACGGAGACGGCGGCGGAGGCGGCGAGCCGGGTTCAGCCGCTGCGGGCGGAGTCGCGGCGGATGGCGGAGCCGGCGGCTGCTGGGCGAAGGCGGTGCCGGCCAGTGCGGCAAGGGCAAGGCCTGATAGCAGAAGTCGTTGCATGGAAACGTTCCTTTCGGAGTTATGAGGCGTGTCTGTTAACACCGCAGCGCGGCTTTGGTTCACGCCCGTCACGGCCTGTGATCGAAATCTGCAAACCGTCTGTGCAGAGGACCTTTCGGCGGACGCAGCGCTTCGGTTCGTCCGTCCTGGCGAACGAGGTAACTCGCATGCACAAAGCCGTCGTCGAAGCGGCCCTGGACGGTGACGGCCTCATCCTGGGTGACGAGTGCGCCACCCTCGCCGGCCCGACCGGTCTCAACAAGCGCCTTGCCGCTGTCGTCCTGCAGCACGAACTTGTTGCCGTAGATCTCGGCGACCTTGCCCTTGATGGTGACGAGGCTCGATACCGGCATGGTCGAAATCGCCACCGGCGTCATCGGCGCCATTTCGGGCGTGGGACGCATCATCTTCACGGCGCCGGCACCACCGGCAGCACCGATAACAAGCGCCACTGCGGCTGATATGACAGGGATCGCCAGCCGGCGCCGGCGGTGTCCTCGCGGCATCGGCGCGGCGGCACCTTCGGGATGTCCGTTGTCCTGGTTTTCATCAGGCATATATCTGCTCCTTGCTTCAGTAATGGCCGCAATCTAACCGCGACACCCCCTCGCCTGCCTGAACCTCTCCGTTCAGATTGAGTTAAGCTCGGCCCGATAGCTTTGGTCCGTCCACGGCGATACCCTATGAAAGCCATGCCCATGCGCGTACTGCTCGTCGAAGATGACGAAGACCTGAGCGGCCGGATCGCCGCGGTGCTCCGATCGGAAAACTTCGTCGTCGATATTGCGCGCAACGGCGAGGACGCTCTCCATGCGGGACTGACCGAACTCTTTGATGTCGCAATCCTCGATCTCGGCCTGCCGAAGATCGATGGCGTCAGCGTGCTGAAGGGATGGCGCGAGGGTGATCGCAACCTGCCGGTTCTGGTGCTGACGGCGCGCGACGGTTGGCCGGACAAGGTCTCGAGCTTCAAGGCCGGCGCCGACGATTTCCTTGCCAAACCTTTCAAGGTGGAGGAATTGGTGCTGCGTCTGCGCGCCCTGGTGCGCCGGGCGTCCGGTCACGCCGCCTCGCGCCTTGTCTGCGGCGCGCTGGTCTTCGATGCCCAACTCGGCACCTTCGAGCTCGACGGCCTGCCGCTGAAGCTGACGGCGCTGGAATGGCGGGTGCTCTCCTGCTTGATGCTGCGTAAGGGGATGATCGTCGACCGGCGCGAACTCACCGAGCGCGTCTATGACGGTGATGCCGAAGTCGACTCCAATTCCATCGAGGTCATCATCGCCCGCTTGCGCAAGAAGCTCGGGGCCAACAGCATCGAAACGGTGCGCGGCCGCGGCTATATGCTGACGGCAGCAGCGGCATCATGAAGGCCCCGTCCGTCAAGCCGAGATCGATCGCCGGCCGGCTGCTGATGTTTTCCGGCATCTTCGTGACGCTGGCGCTTGTCGTCGCCGCCATCGTACTCTGGCTGGCGCTGAAGACTGTGGTGCGCGAGCAGGTCGACCAGCGTTTGGACATTCAGATCGGCGCCCTCGCCAGCGCGGTGACGCGTGACGCTGGGGGAAGGCTCGCCCTCTCCGCACCGCTCGATGCGCCCCCATTTGATCGCCTCTCATCCGGCTGGTACTGGCAGATCGATGACGGACAGCAGCGCCTGACCTCACGCTCCCTGATGAACGGCACGATAGACGCGCCGCCACCCCGGCAGGATCTGCGCCATGTGCTGATGGGCATGCCGACATCAGGCATGGGCGGTGATCGCGGAAGAGGACCGCTCTATCTTCGGCAGGCCATCCGCAGCATCGACGGAATGACGCTGACGATCACCGCGACGGCGCCGATGATCGCCCTCGTCGGCCCGGCACTGCGCGCCCTCTTCTGGCTGGTGCCCTGCATGCTGCTGCTCGGCCTCGTGCTGATGGCCGGCACGCTCTGGCAGATCCGCTTCGGCCTGCGCCCGCTGATATCCATGGCGGCTAATATCGATGCCATCAACCGGGGAGAGCGCGGCCGCCTACCCGATGAGGCGACAGTCGAACTTGCGCCGCTCTCACTGAAAACCAATGCGCTGCTGGAGGCCAACGAAGAGAGGCTTGCGGCAACGCGCATGCAGTTTGCCAACCTCGCCCACGGCCTCAAGACTCCGGTGGCGAGCCTGCTGCTGGCGCTCGACGAGCAAAACGACCCCAAAGGCGCATTACGCGGCCTCGCAGCCCGGATAGACAACAGGATCAAACATCATCTCGCCGCCGCCCGCCGGGTGATGGCCTCCTCGGACAATGTCGCCAGCACCGACGTGGCGGCAGCGATCACCGATCTGCATCGGGCGATCGGCCAGATTCATGCCGAGCGCAAGCTCGCCTTCGACACCGATATATCAGAGAGCCTTCGGGTCGCCTGCGACGAAAGCGATGTCGAGGAAATGCTCGGCAACCTGATCGACAACGCCTTCAAATGGGCCTCCGCGCGCGTCATCGTCCGCGCCCGCCGCGACGGCCCGATCGCCCGCATCACCATCGAGGACGACGGCCCCGGCATCCCCCCGGACCGCCTCGCCGCTGTGCTGCTGCCGGGTGTGCGCGAGGACGAACATGTCCCGGGCAACGGGTTCGGACTCAGCATCGTCAATGAACTCGCGGGGCTTTACGGCGGCTCGCTGGTGCTAGAGGCGAATGAGGCGGCGGGCTTGCGGTGTGTATTGTGTTTGCCGGTGGCTGTGGGATCGAGGCTGTAGGTTTCTTCTGCGTCGATGCAGAAATGGAGTCACAGCGCAATTTCATTCCGAGAGGCGTAAAACAAAACCCTACGCGGCGATTTTTTCAACAATATCGCCGCAAGCTACCTTCACGGCCTGTCCTTGAAGCATAATTGTCAGCTCTCGGCATGATGCTCCCTCCCTGAAAGGCAGCAGCTGGGGGCCCTTCCCGACCATCTCCGCTCCATCCGAGACGTCTTTCGCCTCGCCTCTGCCTTGTTGCTCGCGTATCGTGAGGCACGATTCGCCGTCCGCAAACGAGGGTGGGCATGAACGAAACATCAAAGGAGAGCGCGATGTCGGACGCCAAGAGCGGCATTTCTGGACTACGGCCGCATATTACAGTCATCGGCGTCGGCGGCGGCGGTGGCAATGCGATCAACAATATGATCGCGGAAAAGCTGGCAGGTGTCGAATTCGTCGCCGCAAACACCGATGCTCAGGTGCTGGCCACCTCCAAGGCGACGCGCCGCATCCAGCTTGGCGCGAATGTGACGGAGGGTCTCGGCGCCGGTTCGCTGCCCGAGGTCGGCCATGCGGCTGCCGAAGAGTCGCTCGATGAGATCATGGATCACCTGGCCGGCTCGCACATGTGCTTCGTCACCGCCGGCATGGGCGGCGGCACCGGCACGGGTGCTGCACCCGTCATCGCCCGCGCTGCGCGTGCCGCCGGCATCCTGACGGTCGGCGTCGTCACCAAGCCCTTTACCTTCGAAGGCAACCGCCGCATGCGGATGGCGGAAATCGGCATCGAGGCGCTTCGCCAGGCGGCCGATACGGTCATCGTCATTCCCAATCAGAACCTCTTCCGCATCGCCGATGCGAAAACGACCTTCGCCGATGCCTTTATGACGGCCGACCGCGTGCTCTATGCGGGCGTTGGCTGCATTACCGATCTGATCGTCAAGGAAGGCCTGATCAACCTCGATTTTGCCGACGTGAAGTCGGTCATGTCAGGCATGGGCCGTGCGATGATGGGTACCGGCGAAGCCTCCGGCGAAAGCCGCGCGATGAAGGCGGCGGAAGCGGCAATTGCCAATCCGCTTCTCGACGATATCTCGATGCGGGGCGCCAGGGGCGTGCTGATCTCGATCTCCGGCGGTTCGGATATGACGCTGTTCGAAGTGGACGAGGCGGCAAGCCGCATTCGTGACGAAGTGCAGGAAGACGCCGATATCGTCGTCGGCGCGATCTTCGACCGCAGCCTCGACGGCAAGTTCCGCGTCTCAGTGGTGGCGACCGGCCTCGAAGGCAGCCCCCTGCCCGCATCCGCGCCTCACGCCGCCGAGCAGATCCAGACGCGCACGCTGCAGTAAGCGCAGCGGCGCGACATATCCGAGCACGACAGCTTGCCGCGTCTTTTCAGACGCGCGGCGCTGTCGCGCTTCAATGTCATGCGCTCCGGGGAAATCGCTGCGATCACCGATCGTTGATTCGCGATCACCTGTCGTTGATCGTGGGAAGGTGCGTTTCGACCTCTACGCGGCGCTTGTCATCCAGCGGCTCGATGTGCTCCTGCCAGAAGGCCTCGGCCTCCGGCGTGTCATCCTCCCAGTGGCGGATTTTAACGATATTGTCATCGATCTTGGCCAGCCGTTTGCCGCCAAGCCGCAGGTATTCGTCCGCCAGTTCTTTCGATCGGGTCGTTTGCATGTTGTATTCCTCCATAGGCGAACCGAAAGGCCGATCGTCATTACCGGGTTGGCCGGCAATCGGCATCCCCGTTATCGGCGCTTCCGCGCCTTCCAGTTAAACAGTACTGCGGGATCAAGGTTCCAAATCATCGGCCGAAACCGGTCCACGCGGCCGGCTGAAGGCGTCGGCCGCCATCCATGTTCCGCACGCCCCGCCGCTCTTGCTGCCAGGACAGCCGGAGACGCCTCGTACTTGCTGGAAAGCGGCCTTGTCCGGAACGGCAAGACTGCATACGTCGGGGCGATTTCCGACCGCAGCCTCGACGGCAAGTTCCGCGTTTCAGTGGTAGCGACCGGCCTCGAAGGCAGCCCTCTGCCCGCATCCGCGCCTCACGCCGCCGAGCAGATCCAGACGCGCACGCTGCAGTAGCGTGGCTGCAATTCTATTGATTTGTGTTTACGAAGGCTCCGGCCGGTTAAACGCCCCGCCGTCAAGAGAACGCGCGGGGCGGCGTCGGCATTCGAGCGGTAAGGCCCCATTAGAGCGCCGTGCGTCCTTCCGGACGCACAAAGGACGCTCTAACACTTTCAATCCTCGCATTGTGCTTTCCGAAAATCGATTCCGATTTTCGGGCCGATGCGCTAGGCGAACAGAACCTCCGAGATATTGTGCACCACGGCGATTTCGTCGGTCCCGGTGTTGGTGAGGTAGAGTTTATCCGCCGCTGAGTCATAGACCACGTTGGTGATCAAGTCGTCTCCCGGTATGGCGATGTTGACGTCAACCGTTGTCTTGACCCCGGTTTCGAAGTCGAAGGCCGTGCCGATATGCTCGCTGCTGGAGGAATCGCCGAAGAAGAACGTGCCGTCGACGGCAAAGCCGTATCCGAGCCCGCCCGCCGCGAAGGTCTTGGATTCGATCGAGCTCAACGTTTCGGGGTCGATCTTCGAGACCTGCCAGGTGGAATCATTGATGCGGCCGACGACGTAAATGCCGGTCGAATCCTGCATCGTATTGACGGCCGTGAATCCACCCCAGTCGAACGTACCCGCGCCATTCTTGCCGATAAGGCCGGGAATCGAAGCACCCTTCTGATCGAGAGATCCGTCGGCGGCATCCCATTTTGCAAGATAGGTCTGATCGGGGAAAGGGTCCTCCTCGCTTCTCGCCTCGTTGGTTCTTCCGATGATCTCGCCTCCACGGACCGAAAAATAGGTTCCGCCGATGTCATATTCGCCCTTGTCATAGTCGCCGAGGGAGATGGCGCCGCCGGCGTTGCCGGCTTCAAATGCCGAGGCGTTGTCGTAAACGCTCACCATGGAATCATCCGGGAAACCGTGGCCGGAACTGACGTAATACTTGCCCGTTAGCGGATCGACCGCGACTCCCTGGAGTTCGTAATGATCCAGGAAGGGGCGCACCACATCCGCCTGGACCTCGACATGATTGGTGTTCAACGACTTCCCGTCCGTCGCGCCGTCGACGGTCAGGGTGATCACGCCGGCATCCGCGTGACCGGCGCCGTCGGAGACCTTGTAATATTGGAGTTTCTCCGTGACATGCTCGCCATCGTCGAGGCCCGCCTTGACGGCCGGATTGAGATCGTAGGTGAAGCTTCCATCGCCCGCGAAATGGAAGATACCGAATTCACCCGCCACGTCGGTCGTCTGCCCCTGCCCCTGACCGGCAGGAATGCTGGTGCCCTCGACCGAGCGCAGAAAGAGCGTGCCGGCCTCTCCCGCGTGATCATTGGCGAGCACGTTGCCGGCCATCTCGCTTCCTTCGCGGAAGGAAAAGGCGTCGTCGACCGCGACCGGCGGGCTCGTGACCCCGTGAATGTCGAGCGTGAAATGGCCGACATCGGTGTTGCCGGCACCGTCGGAGATCTTGTAGCCGATCGTCTCCGTCAGCGTCATTCCCTGGAGGAAACCCGCCTTGGCGGTCTCGTTCAGCGTATAGGTGTAAGAGCCGTCGGCCTTGACGTGGAACGTGCCGTATTCACCCTCGATATCGGTGACCTGCCCGTCCCTCTTGGCAAGAACTCTCTCGCCGTCGAAGAAGTTGAGAAACATGTTGCCGGAGCCCCCGGCCAGATCATTCTCCAGCAGATTGCCTGAGATCACGTCATTCTCGGAAGCGCTGCTGACATCGTCGACCGTCACAGGTTTTGCAAGCTCTGTCATGGATATCTCCTTCAAGACCCATTCGCCTTGGCCTATCGGAAAGAAAGCAGCAGAGACTGGGACGGTCAACGAATTTTCCAGCAAAGGTAGTATTTTAGATTTTCACAGCTTTGCCATGAATGCTTCGCTTTATGGGTTGCACACCAAACCACTAGGGACGACGGAAGATGCCGCGCCTAAAGGCGTCACGGAATTGCCCTAGCCTCACCCCACCAATCCCTTGATCTTCGCCGCATCCTCCGCCGTCGCCGGGTTGTACACGACCATGCTGAGATCCGGCCGCCCGTCCACCTGGAAGGCGGAATATTCGAAGGCGAGCGGGCCGAGGATGGGGTGGCGGATATGCTTGGCGCCCTCGCCGTGGCTGCGCACGTCGTTGTCGCGCCACATCGCCAGGAATTCGGGGCTCTTGCGGCAGAGTTCGTCGACGAGGGGCTCGACCTCGGCCGCGGCACCCGCGCGGGCCGCATCCACGCGGAAAGCGGCGACGACGAAGCGAGCGACACTTTCCCAGTCGTATTGAGCGGCGCGTACGCGCGGATCGAGGAAGATGAAGCGCAGCACGTTGCGCTCTTCCGGCGGCAGCGCGCCGTAATCGGTTAGAAGCACCGTCGCCGCCCTGTTCCAGGCAATCACGTCCCAGATGGCGTTGCGGATCAGCGCCGGGCTCGGGTCCAGCGCATCAAGCACGCCCTGCAACCTCGGCGTCACGCCCTCTTGTCTGTGGTAACGCACCTCGGGCGGTCGACCGAGGCCGATGAGGAAGAGATGCTCGCGCTCGACATCAGTCAGCATCAGCGCGCGAGAGATCCGGTCGAGCACGTCGGCAGACGGCGCCCCGCCACGCCCCTGCTCCAGCCAGGTGTACCAGGTCGGGCTGATATTGGCGCGGCTCGCGACCTCCTCGCGCCGCAGACCCGGCGTGCGCCGCCGCTCCCCCGCAAAGCCGAAGGCAGCGGGATCGAGCCTGACGCGGCGCCCCTTCAAATAGGCACCGAGCCGATTGTCCGATGTGACGAATTCGCCCATCCTGTTAGCCTTTATACCATGATAATGTCACTACTTTACCATGATATAGGCAGGGCCGATATGTGTCTCCGGCAAAAACTGGAGATATCACATGCGCGTATTCGTCACTGGAGCCACCGGCTGGGTCGGCTCGGCCGTCGTCGATGAACTGATCGCCGCCGGCCACAAGGTGCTCGGCCTCACCCGCTCGGACAAGGGAGCGGATCAACTGGCCGCCGCCGGTGCCGAGGTCCATCGCGGCACGCTCGACGACCTGGACAGCCTGAAGAGCGGCGCGGCAGAGGTGGATGGCGTCGTCCACACGGCCTTCAATCATGATTTCTCGAAATTTGCCGAGAACTGCGCCGCCGACCGGCGCGCCATCGAGGCGCTGGGCGAAGCCCTCCAAGGTTCCGGCCGGCCGCTGCTGGTGACGGCGGGCCTCGGCCATGCGCCGGGGCGCACCGGCACCGAGAAGGACCCGCCCATGCCAACGTCGCAGACCTACCCTCGCGCCTCCGAAATCACCGCGATATCGCTTGTCGCGCGTGGCGTGCGGGCCGCCACCGTCCGGCTGCCGCCGTCAGTACATGGCCATGGCGATCATGGTTTCGTGCCGATCCTGATCGATTTGGCCCGGCGGACGGGAGTCTCGGCCTATATCGGCGAAGGGCAGAACCGCTGGCCCGCCGTGCACCGGCTCGATGCCGCCCGGCTCTATCGGCTGGCGCTGGAGCGCGGCGCTGTCGGTGGCCCGTTCCTGTCAGTCGCAGAAGAGGGAGTTCCCTTCAGGCAGATTGCCGAGGTCATCGGCCGGCGGCTCGATGTGCCCGCTGTCTCGCTCTCACGGGAAGAAGCGGCCGAGCATTTTGGCTGGTTTGGCATGTTCGCCGGCTTCGACGTCCCGACATCGAGCGAGCATACCCGCGCGCTGCTCAGCTGGGAGCCAAAGCAGCCCGGCCTCCTCGCCGATATCGACCATCCGGCCTATTTCGGTGGGTAGGAACAGTGTCCACATATGAAACTGGAGCATTTCCCTGACTGGAGAAAACGGAAATGCCTCGCGGCTTGGCTCGTGAGGAGAAGCAGCGACAGCCGGAGCTAGTGCGACCGGCTCTCGTTCCTAGCGGCCGGATCGTAGTTGATATCCCAATCCTTCCCGGACTTCTTCTTGCCGGGCGGGTTCTTGTTCACCGTGGCATCTTCCGAGCCGGTGATCACGGTCGGTTTGGCGCTGGCCACACCGCTGCTTTTCCGGTCGGCCTGGGATCTGGCGAACTGGCCGGCTGCGTCTTTTTTGGGATCAGCCATGTCATTGGCCCTTCTGCTTCAGCGCATCGCTGAGAGTCTTCGTCTCGGGATCGCGGTTGTTTTCGCCATGCGCGTCGCGATCGCGATCCGGATCGTCCTTGGCCTTCATATAGCCGCGAGGTTTATTTCCCTTCGGCCCTTCCCAGCGGGGAGACTGATCGGTGGTGCCGGGGGCGCCGTCTTTCGGTGTCGTCATGCCCATCTTCGTTTCTCCTTGTTGAACAGGGGAAACCAAAAAGATCAGGAAGTGTTCCCGCGGGAATTCTTCCCCGGTGAGCCGCCCTGTCGTTCGAAAGCAAGCTTGGCGCAGCAGAGGTGAGCAGGCCCAACCCGCTACCCGGCCCCGCCCTCCGCAAAAAATATGGAACCGTGTTGTCCGCCATTGGTTGACCAGAGGTCTACCTCAAACATGGAGCCGAAAATGAGCAAGACCAACGTTCGTGAACTCCAGAAACGCGCCGAACGGCAGGTAAAGAACACCAGCGCCGGCGGCCATCTCGGCGGCACATATTTCGGGCAGCAACCGGATGGAAAGACCGCCTCGTCGACCAGCAACGACAGCGCCAAGGCGCGGCCGAACGACGGAAGCAAATAGGCGCAGCGGACCTTACCTCACCTAGTAAAAGAACTTCTCCTGCGCCCAGGGACCTGGGCGCCTCCTCTGCTCGCGCCACTCCACCTCGCTATTGATCGGCGACGCCTCCGCTCTAGCTTCTGCTCGCGGGCAGAGCGGCCGCGAGGGATACAATCTTTGGGCGAAGGCTGAGGGGCGACGTGGCATCCTATTCGATTGACGATGCGATCCGGGAACTTGCGCCGGCTCTCGGCAAGGCGCCGGCGGGCGCGGTCAGTGGCGAATGGACTGCCACCACGATGCAGGCGGGGCACTCGTCCCGGACGGGCGGTTACCGCGATGCCGAAGGAAACTATGTCCCGGAGGCCTCCAGGCATCCGCTCGATATCATCTCCGAAGTCGTCGAAAAGCTCGGTGCATCAGGGGTGCCTCGCTTCAACAAGGTGCTAATACGCTGGAAGAAGCCGAAGTTTCCCTTCATGCGGGGCGAGATCACGCTCCAAACCAGTTATGATCGGACGATCGTGCCGCGCGCGCCCGACGACCCGATCTACGAAACCGCAGCCGCTGCGCGGCGCGTCTTCTGGCAGAGCCGCGGTACAGTGCTTCAGAACTTTGCGGCCGAGCGCGGAACGGCCAACATTCACGCCCAGACGAAATGGTTCGGCCCGCATCGCCGCATCCTCGCCATCCAGGCGCCGGAAAGGCTGACGCTTGCCACCGACGGGCTGTCGACCCCTTGGGCCGGCATATCCGAGCCGGAGAACGGCGTGGAATGCGAACTCTTCATGGAATTCGGCCCCGCGACCCTGAATGCGGAGGGGATCAAGAACTGGGCAAACCTGCTGATCAACATCGGCGACCTCGTGGCAGACGGCTATCGCGTCGCCCGCGATGTCGAGAAACACGGCGCCATCCTGTTCTGCCGGCTGACCGAGGATTATAGCCCGATGAGCCGGATCATGCTGAGCCAGGCCCCCGGGCGGATCGACGGCCTGCCTTTCGGCTCCGTGCCACTGATCCGGGCAACGCCGATCGCCGAAGCCGAGATCGAAGGGCAGGATCTTTCCGACGACTGGGGCGCTGTGGCCGCCCGCAACGCGCTCGCCAAACGCGGCGTCGGCAGTCATTGACGTCGGCTGGCGCCGGGCGGTTGCCGCCCGGCCAGCGCGATCTTGGACTATTCCTGGATGTCGGGCTCGACGACCCTGGCGAGGTTTCGCAGCGACTCCTGCCAGCCGAGATAACAAGCCTCGGGCGGAATGACGTCAGGCACGCCTGCCTGCACGATGTCCACCTCGGTGCCGACCGAGACCTTCTTCAGTGTCACGGTGACTTCCATTTCGCCGGGCAGGTTGGGGTCGTCGAACCTGTCGGTGTAACGCAGGCGTTCACCTGGGACGAGCTCCAGATATTCGCCGCCGAAGGCGTGGCTGTTGCCCGTCGTGAAGTTACGGAAAGACATTCTGAACGTGCCGCCGACAACCGGCTCCGAATGATGCACGGTGCAGAGGAAGCCGTTCGGCGGAAGCCACTTGGCAAGCGCGTCCGCCTCCAGGAATGCGCGGTAGACTTTCTCCGGGCTGGTCGCCAGAACGCGGTGCAGGCGTATGGTACTCGGCATGGTCGTGATCCTTTTTGAATGGACGGAATGGACGAACCTAGGACGGGCGTGGGCTGACCGATCCGACACCGAATGGAACTTTTCTTCAAGAAAAATTGCTCAAAGCATATCGCGCAAAACTGTGCAGCGGTTTGCGTCGCGGCTCAGCCGGGCATGCCGTCGAACTGCGGAAGATCGAGCGGCCTTGCCCAGGCGAGCCGCCGCTTGGTGAACATTTCGACTCCCGGCTTGATGAGCTCGGGCTGATCCAGACTGCCGAGCGTCACGAAGACGAGGCCAGGAAAGCTCTCCAGGTTGCTGCTGAACAATCTGGCGCCGCAATCCGGGCAAAAATTGCGGTCGAGCCCTTTGCCTGAATTGGCGACATAGTGAAACGCCTTCGGGCTACCGCTGATCACGTTGAAATCATCCTGCGGTACGGCGAAGAACGTGGCGGCCTCGCCGCCCGTTGCCCTCTTGCAGTCCAGGCAATGGCAGTTGGCGACAAAGTTCGGGTCGGTGTCGAAGGCAAATCTCACCGCGCCGCAAGCGCATTGTCCCGTATATTTCCCCGTCATGTCAGGCGCCTTTCATCCGTGTTTGAACGTTGGCTCGCCGCCGCCGTGCTGCAGACGTCGTCGAGACGCACCTGCGGCCGGCGTCGGCACAAGCCGAATGAGGAGATCTCGACCTCCAGGGCAGCCGTCGTGCCCAGGGCTTAAGCCCTTAAGCCGCGTCCTGCTTTCTCAAGGCCTCAAGAAGCCTCCGGGCGCCCTGTTTTGACGAAGCCGGGTTTTGACCGGTGATCAGCAGGCCGTCCTGGACGACATGCACGCCCCAATCCGCCGTCTTCGAAAACTTTGCGCCCTGCTCCTTCAATACATCCTCGAGCAGGTAGGGAACGACCTCGACCAGGTGCATCGCCTCTTCTTCGGAATCGGTGAAACCCGTGACCGTCCGGCCCTTGGCGATGGGCTTTCCATCCGGCGCCTTCACATTCGTCAGGATACCTGGTGCGTGGCAAACGAGCGCCACGGGTTTTCCCGCCGCGAGCATATCCTCGATGAGCGACAGAGCGTTGCGGTCGTTCGTCAGATCCCAAAGCGGACCGTGCCCGCCGGGGAAGAACACGCTGTCATAGTCCGCCTGGTTGATGTCGGACAATCTCAAGGTGTTGGCGAGCGCAGCCGTTGCCGCCTGGTCGCGCTCGAACCGCCGCGTGTCTTCCGTCTGGAAGGACGGCTCGTTGCTCTTCGGATCGAGTGGAGGCTGGCCGCCCTTCGGCGAAGCGAGCGTGATGTCGGCTCCGGCGCCACGGAAAACAAAGTAAGGGGCGGCGAGCTCCTCGAGCCAGAAGCCCGTCTTCCTGCCGGTGTTTCCCAGTTGATCATGCGATGTGAGAACCATGAGAATTTTCATTGCTCAGCTCCTTCAAAGCCGGCCGGCGGACAACGCCGTCGGCGCCCGGTTTTACGGTGAATACTGCCTGCAGATCTCATGCTGAAACGGGAGAGGACATAGAGCGGCTGCGCTGGGAAACAAGCTTTCCCGCGTGGTGTTTGCTAGAATTGTCTGAGCAGAAGCCTAACCCAACGAACGGATGTCCCAGGCGACCTCGCTCATGTCATCATTGAACTGGTGATCCCTGCCCTCGAGCGTGCGCACCACGGCGTGCGGAATCGCTTTCGCGTAGAAATGGACGTGAGCCGTCGGCACCTCGTCGTCATCAATCCCATGATAGAGATGGACGGGAAGGCCGGGCGGAAGGGACCCCGAGAAATCCTCGGCACCGCCGATGTCATCGCTCGGCCATCCGCCTTCGCCGATGAAGGGTGCGGCGATGAGAAATAGCCCGCCCAACCTCGGTGTCGGCGGCTGCTCGGCAAGCGCATGCATCAAGATGGTGCCGCCGAACGAATGGCCCACGAGCATTGCGCCATCTTCCAACAAGGCGAATTCCCTCATCAGCGCAGACTTCCACACAGAGAAGCTGGGATTGTCTTCGCCGGGCATTCGGGGATAGCGGACAACATAATTTCCACCGAGCTCGCGCTCGAGGCTCGCCACGAGCTTGTTGTCCCAGTGGTCATGAACGCCTTCGCCGGCGCCTTGGACAAAGAGAACCTGTTTGATCATCCCGTCAGCCTATTCCCCATAGCAGAGGCAGACAAGATTGCAGCCGCGGCCACGCCCAAACTGTCCGACCTGAGAGATAGATGGACACATGAGGTTACCACCTATCGCCACGAAAAAGTCAGCTGTCTGCGAGAGCCGTGGACGAAACATTTTCCACAAATTCAGTAGAAAAAGAACGACCTGTCTTTCTCATAATCCCTCAAGCCTCTAGCTTCCACATTGCAAATCGAGCGGAATCATCTGTCGACGGTCGATGGGGAGTCCCGCTTGAAAGGAAGACGAAAAACAAAAATGGCTTGCACCTTAGGAGCCTACCGGTCGGACGCAGCATGGCCAAGCCTTCGCCCCCTCGGTTTCTGGTCCGCTCGACACCACCGATCGCGAAACAATGCAGCCAACCTCGGCAGAACCCTTGCAATGACCTGATGATATGGGCTTGCTGATCCCATGATACATTCCCAACCCGAAGCGATCCAATGAAAGAGCCTATATCAGATCAGATCCTTACCGCCGCCAGCGCGCTTTTTTATAGCGAAGGTATTCGCGCCGTCGGCATAGATCGAATCATCGAAGAAGCAAACGTTGCCAAGGCGACCCTCTATCGACACTTCCCATCCAAGGACCACCTCGTGGCAGCCTATCTCCAGGATCGCCACGACCGCGTCATTCGTTCGCTACAGGAGGTTTTGGATGCGGCAAGCATGCCGAGGGATCAGATCAAACTGATTTTCGAGCGCTTGTACGAAAAGGCCGACAGCCCGGAGTTTCGGGGCTGCGCCTTTGCACTTGCCGTCGCCGAGCACGGCGATTCAGAACGTGTCCTCACCGTCGCGCGAACGCACAAGAAGGTCGTGAGGGACATATTTCGCACCATCCTGTCGAGGGCCGATGTCAAGCCCGACCAGGCGGCTGCTCACCTTTCCCTTCTCTATGAAGGCGCCCTTGCCACGGTGGCGGTCGGACGCGATCCCCAGGCCGTTCTCGTCGCCCGGGACTGCGCGCTATCGGTATTCGACGCGGCAATCTACTCGACCACATCTCTTGAGAAGAACGGAACATGACAAAGACCATCGATTACTTCTTCGGCATTGGCTCTCCCTGGGCTTTTATCGGCCTCGAGCCATTTGCGGCGCTCGCCTCCGAGCATGGGGCATCGATCCGCCCCTATGTGATCCCGTTGATCGAGGACAATGGCGCGATCTATTCCCGCAACCGGCCGGAAGCGCGCCGCGCCTATTGGGTCAAGGACCTGAAACGTTGGGCCGCGCTGCGGGGTAAAACGCTGAACTTCGAAAACCGCGCCGCCCTTTCTGACCCGACCCCCGCCGGTTTCATGGTCATTGCCGCCATCGATGCGGGGCAAGACTGGCTCAGACTGACAAAGGCGCTTCAGGAGGCCTTCTGGACATGTGGCGAGGACATCGGCCGAGCCGAGGTTCGTCGCGCAATTGCGGATAAGGCAGGGTTCGACGGTGCAGTTCTGGAGCAGCGCGCTCAGGCCGAGGACGTGCAGGCGATCTGGAAATCGAACGCCGAGACCGCCAAGGCTGCCGGTGTCTTCGGGCTTCCAACCTTCCGATACGAAGACGAGTTGTACTGGGGACAGGACAGCCTGCCATTCCTCGAGCGCCATCTCAACGGCGACAAGATCGCCGCCTGATGGATCATCGAGCAGGCCGGCGCCAACAGCATCGGCCCGTTCGTCCCCCGCCAGAGCATCATCCGGAGCACTCCATGTCCATCACCCCCACCGAATGGCTGGCGGCGCATCCGGATAACCCTAGCCGCGTCATTCCTGAAGAGCGTCGAGGCGGCAAATGAGTGTTCTTTCTCCCGCTCTTTCGCAAACGCTTCGCATCCGTTTCGGCGATCGCTTCTCCATCTCGCAGGCCTTGCGCGAACAGCACGGCCGCGGTGAATCCCACCACACGCCCGCCATCCCGGATGCTGTCGTGTTTGCGGAAAGCACCGAGGACGTGGCCGAGATCGTCCGGCTCTGCGCGGCTGAAGACGTGCCGGTGATCGCGTTTGGCGCAGGCACCTCGCTCGAAGGCCATCTGACGGCGGTGCGCGGCGGTGTCTCGATCGATCTTTCACGCATGTCGCAGATCGTCCGCGTCAGCGCCGAGGACCTCGATTGCACCGTCGAGGCCGGTGTGAGCCGCGAGCAATTGAACACGCATCTGCGCGATATGGGCCTGTTTTTCCCGATCGATCCCGGCGCCAACGCCTCGATCGGCGGCATGGCCTCGACGCGGGCATCGGGGACGAACGCCGTGCGCTACGGCACCATGCGCGAAAACGTCCTGTCACTGACCGTCGTGCTGCCGAGCGGCCAGGTCATCCGCACCGGCGGCCGGGCGCGCAAGTCGTCAGCCGGCTACGATCTGACCCGACTGTTCGTCGGTTCCGAGGGTACGCTCGGCATCATTACCGAGGTGACGCTCAGGCTCTACGGCATCCCGGAGACGATTTCCGCAGCGCTCTGCTCGTTCGAAAGCGTCGAGCAGGCGGTCAATGCGGCGATTGCGGTCGTGCAGCTCGGCATTCCGGTTGCCCGCATGGAGTTGATGGACCGCGGCCTGATCGCGGCCGTCAACGCCTATTCCAATCTGTCGCTGAAGATCGAGGACACGCTCGCCTTCGAATTTCATGGCTTTCCGGCTGGGGTTCAGGAGCAGGTCGAAATGGTCAAGGCGATCGTCGAGGAGAATGGCGGCAAGGATTTCGAATGGGCAAACGCACCTGAAGAGCGCAACCGGCTGTGGAAGGCGCGTCACAACGCGTTCTACGCGGTCGTCTCCCAGCGGCCGCATGCCAAAGGCTGGTCATCCGACGTCTGCGTCCCTGTCTCACAGCTCAGCAGCTGCATCCTCAAGACGCGTGATCTTCTGCGCGGCTGCAGCGTTCCCGCCGCCATTCTCGGCCATGTCGGCGACGGCAATTATCACGTCGTCTTCGCTGTCGACCCGGGAAATCAGGCGGAACTCAATGAGGTTGCAGCCATCAACAAGAAGATGGTGCAACATGCAATCTCGGTGGGCGGCACCTCTACCGGCGAACACGGCGTCGGTACCGGCAAGATTGGCTATCTGCGCGGGGAACATGGCGATGCCGTCGATCTCATGGCCGTCATCAAGCATGCCATCGATCCGACAGGCATCATGAACCCAGGCAAAGTCTTGCCCGGATAGACGTCCGCAGTCCGTTGATAAACCCTTGTTTGCCTGGAGCTTTACAAATGAGTTCGTTTCAGCCCCATAGCTCCCACTGGGGCGCCTTTTCCGGCCGCTACGAAGATGGAAAGCTTGAAATCCGTCCCCATCCGGCCGACCCGCATCCATCGCCCCTGCTGGGCAATCTCGCCGCGATCGCCCATAGTCCGGCGCGCATCAGACGTCCGGCTGTCCGGCGCGGCTGGCTCGAAGGCAGCACCGGCAACGCGCAAAATCGCGGGGCAGACGATTATGTCGAAGTCAGCTGGCCGCAGGCGCTGGACCTCGTTTCGAAGGAGCTTCAGCGCGTTTACGCGGACTTCGGCCCGCGAGCCGTCTTCGGCGGGTCCTATGGTTGGTCGAGCGCCGGACGCTTCCATCATGCGCAGAGCCAGATCCATCGGTTTCTGAATGTGCTGGGCGGATATATCAGATCCGTCAACACCTACAGCTCGGGTGCGGCCATGGTCATCATCCCGCATGTCTTGGGACCCTACGACCATTTCGAGCGCAAGAGCGTCACCTGGGATGCCATCGAGCGGAGCAGCGAACTGGTCGTCGCCTTCGGCGGAATGGCGATCAAGAACACGGATGTGCATGGCGGCGGCATCAGTGCACATATCGTGCCCCGGACGCTGAATGGCGCGCACGCGCGCGGTGCGCGTTTTGTCCTCGTCAGCCCGTTGAAAGACGATTTTCCTGCTGACGTGAACGCCGAATGGCTGCCCATCTTGCCCGGCACCGACATAGCGCTGATGCTCGGCCTCGCGCATGTGCTTGCCAGCGAGGGATTGCACGACCGCCAATTTCTCGACCGCTATACGGTCGGCTACGAGCGCTTCGAAGACTACCTGCTTGGCCGGACCGATGGTGTCGAAAAGAGCCCGGAATGGGCGTCCCATATCTGCGGCATCGGCAAAGACACCATCAGGAAGCTCGCGCTTTCCATGGCGCGCGCCAGAACGCTGATCACCGTCAGCCATTCCCTGCAGCGTGCCGAGCATGGCGAGCAGCCGGTCTGGATGGGCATCGTGCTCGCCGCAATGCTCGGGCAGATCGGACTGGATGGCGGCGGCTATTCCTATTCGCTTGGCGCATTGGGCAATATCGGCAAACACCAGCTTGCCGTCCCACTGCCCACGCTCAGTCAATTCAAGAACGCCGTGCCGGATTTCATTCCCGTCGCGCGCATCGCCGACATGCTCCTCAATCCGGGCAGCGCGTTCAACTATAATGGTCAGGCGATGCGTTATCCCGACATCCGCCTCGTCTATTGGGCGGGCGGCAACCCATTCCATCACCATCAGGATCTCAACAGGCTGCGGGCGGCGTTCAGGAGGCCGGAAACCATCATCGTGCATGAGACGGCCTGGACGTCGTCGGCCCGTCATGCCGACATCGTGCTGCCGGCGACCACCACGCTCGAGCGGGACGACATCGGCGCGGCGGACCGCGATCCGCTGATGATCGCCATGAAAAAGTTGATCGAGCCGGTCGGCGAAGCGCGGGACGACTATGACATCTTTTCCGAGATAGCCCGCCGCCTCGGCAGAGCCGAAGAGTTCACCGAAAACCGCACCAGCAAGGAATGGCTCGCCTTTCTTTTCGAGACGACGCAAAAGGCGCTTGCTACCGCCGGACACGAAGCTCCCGACTTCGAGACGTTCTGGGAACGCGGAGAGATGCGCCTGCCGCTGAAGCCTGACGACGGCGGACCGGCGCGCGCCTTTCGCGATGATCCGTCCGGATCTCCGCTGCAGACGCCATCCGGAAAGATCGAGATCTTTTCCGAGACGATCGAGAGCTTCGGTTACGACGATTGCCGCGGCCATCCGCGATGGTATCCGGCCAAGCCGCAGTTAGAGGGCAATGCAAGCAGCTACCCGCTCCATCTGGTCTGCAATCAGCCGCATCAACGGCTGCACAGCCAGTTGGACTATGGCGATTTCAGCCGTTCCACCAAGATCAAGGGCCGGGAACCGGTCCGCATCAACCCGGCCGACGCGGCCGAGCGCGGCATCGCCGATGGCGACATTCTGAGGCTGTTCAACGCCCGCGGCAGCTGCCTTGCGGCGGCGGTGATAAGCGAGGACGTGCGACAGGGCGTGATGCAGCTTGCGACGGGTGCGTGGTTCGAACCGAACGACCCGACCGCCGAGAAGTCCATGTGCATCCACGGCAACCCGAATATCCTCACCCGCGACGTCGGAACCTCGCAATTGGCCCAGGGCTCGACCGGACAGCTTACCAGGGTGGAGGCGGAGCGGTTCGCCGGCGAACTGCCGCCGGTGCGGATCTTCGAGGGAATGAAGTTCGCAGACATATCGCGACAAGCCCGGAAAAGCTGATCCACACACACGCAGAAACCGAACAAAATAATCCATAAATTTAGTAGAAAAAGAACAACTGGTCTTTCTCCCTCCTGTTGCCCTGCTTAGGCTATGCGTCGTGATCTCCTTGGCAAACAATACAGGACCGCATTATGATCGAACGCTTTTCCCCGTTCTCCCTTCCCCGGCGTCGTCTGCTGATCGCCACGTCTGCACTGGCAATCGCCGCCTTGGTGGTAACGGCGGAGTTCAATCCGGCTCTGAGTGCCGATAGCCCACACAACGGCGGTGACATCACCTTCCTCATCGACTCGTTGGGCGATACCTGGATCCCGAACAACAGCGCCATCTCCAGCTTCCAGGGCCACATCTGGGGCCATGTGACCGATAAGCTCCTTTACGTCGACGCTGACGGCAAGGTCAGCCCCTGGATCGCCGAGCGCTGGGAGCAGAACGACAAAGCCACCGAGTTCACCCTGCACCTGAAGAGCGGCGTGACTTTCTCCGACGGCACCCCGCTCGATGCATCCGCCGTCGTCGCCAACCTCGACATCTGGTACGCCGGCCGCAAGAGCGAGGGCATCAACCCGATCGGTCTCTTCCCGAAGACTTACGACCACGCCGAGGCAGTGGACGCGGCTACCGTGAAGGTCTTCTTCAAGGCGCCGACACTCGGCTTCATCCCGACCCTCGGCTACCACGGCTCGATCCTGATCTCCCCCAAGACCCTCGCGCAGCCTGCCGCCCAGCAGGCCGACCTCAGCAAGACCGCCGGCAGCGGCCCCTATGTGGTCGATTCCTGGAAGGAAGGCGACTTCGTCAAGCTGGTCAAGCGCAAGGACTACAATTGGGGTCCCGCCGCGGTCGGCCATACCGGCCCGGCCTATCTCGACACGATCACCTACAAGCTGGTGTCCGAGCCGTCGCTGCGCGTTGCCGCTGTTCAGTCCGGTCAGGCCGACGTCGCCTACAACGCCTCGCCGCAGGAGCTGGAATCTCTCAAGACAGAGGGCTTCACCACCGCGACACCACGTTATCTCGGCTTCGTGAACGGCTGGGCTGTCAACACCAAGCTTGCGCCATACGATGACGTGAAAGTACGCCAGGCCCTCCAGGCCGGCATCAATCGCCAGGAGATCATCGACACCGTCTATACACCCGACTGGAAACTGGCGACCTCCTTCATCCAGAGCAACGTGCCGGGAGCGACCGACCAAAGCGCCCTGCTGGTCTACAACCCCGAAAAGGCCGAGAAGCTCCTGGACGAAGCGGGTTGGACAAAGGGCGCGGACGGCATCCGCACCAAGAACGGCCAGCCGCTGGTGCTGACGCTGCATTCCAACCCCTACCTCGCAACCTCGAAATCAGTCGATGAGCTTATCGCCCAGCAGCTCGGCAAAATCGGCTGGAAAGTCGCCATCCGTTCCTACGATGTCGTCACCTACGGCCAAAAGGTCAAATACGGCAGCCCGGCCGTGCCGGCCTATGAGGTGACCCGCAGCTTCATCGACGCCGGCACCGTCGCCAGTATCCTGACAAATGCCAACAACGGCGAGAACTGGTTCGCCCTCGACGAGAGCGACAAGACGCTCAACGAACTCCGGGACAAGATCGCCAGCGCCGGTTCCATCGAAAGCCGCAAACCGCTCCTCGACGAACTGCAGAAATACATCCTCGATCAGGGTTACTTCATCCCGCGCACACAGATCGTCCAGCGGATCTACGTGCAGTCTCCGAAGCTCAAGGGCGAAGTCTACAACGGCGTCGCCTATGCCAGCTACTACACGGCCACGAAAAGCGAATAATCCGCAATTCAACCGAGCAACGTAAGAAGGTGACGGCATGAGCAAAGCCTACCTCAACTACGCCGCAAAACGCCTCGTGCAGGCGATCGTCGTGATCCTGCTGGCTTATGTCTTCACCTTCGTCGTCGTCAGCATCCTGCCCGGCGACCCGATCACCAATGTCCTGAACAATCCTCAGAATGGCTTCACACCGGATGAGATCAAGGAGATCATCGCCGCCCAGGGCCTGGATAAGCCGATCCCGGTCCAGCTGTGGACGTCTTTTTCCGGCTTCGTGACCGGGGATCTCGGCCTGTCGATGCGGACCAACCGGCCCGTCTCGACCCTGATCGCCGAGGTGCTTCCGTCGACCTTGGTCCTTGCTTCCGCAGGTCTCGTCGTCGCGCTGCTGCTGTCGGCAGTGATCGCCTATGGCACGCAGTTTCTGCCAAAACGGCTCGGTCAGGGCCTGCTGCGGGGCTTCCCGTCCTTGTTCCTGTCGGTGCCGAACTTCGTGATCGGCCTGGTGCTGATCCATCTCTTCGGTTTCCAGCTCGGCGTCTTTCGCGTGATCGAGCCAGACAGCTTCTGGGCGACGCTTTTCGCGGCCATCGCGCTCGGCATCCCCATCTCGGCACAAATCGCCGAAGTGCTCATCGCCAATCTCGATCATGAGTCCGGGCTGGAATACGCCGCCGTCGCACTGGGCCGCGGCCTCGGGCAAATGCGCCTGTTCGCCAAGCACCTGCTCAAGCCGTCGTCGCTGCCGGTTATCACCGTCATCGCGCTCACCATCGGCGAACTGCTCGGCGGCTCGCTGATCACCGAGACGGTGTTCGGGCGCACCGGTCTCGGCAGCCTGGTGCAACGGTCGGTGAGCACGCAGGATCTGCCCGTCCTGCAGGCGGTCGTCTCGCTGGCAGCGGTGGTCTTCGTGATCGTCAACCTGATCGCCGATCTGACCTACCCACTGCTCGACCCGCGCGTAAAGCTTCTTGGCGCTCCCGAGCGCCGTCCAACCACGGCTGACGAAGGCTCCGCCGGCATTTCCAAGGCGGTGACGCTATGACCCTCGCCTCCGCCTCCTCTGCCTCGTATGTCACGGCGATCAGCTGGCTGACGGCGCTGCGCGTACCGCCGGTCGTCGCGCTGTCCTTCGCTATCGTCGCGCTTGCCATCGCCTGGTCTCTCGCCCCGAGCCTGTTCACCAGCTATGACCCGGTCAACGGCGTTCCTGCTCAAAAGCTGCTCGGCCCCAGTGCGGCGCACTGGTTCGGCACCGATCACCTCGGCCGCGATCTCTACACCCGCGTCGTCTACGGCACGGCCTCCTCGGTGGCGAGCGCGCTGATCGCCGTCGTCATCGGCGTTGTCGCCGGTGGCCTCATCGGCCTCCTGGCCGGCTTCTTCGGCGGCTGGGTGGACACCCTGTTCGCCCGCCTCGTCGACGTTCTGCTGGCTATTCCGAAATTCCTGCTGGCCGTCATCGTCGTCACCGCGATCGGCTTCGACACCACCAACGCCGCCATTGCAACAGGCGTTTCGGCGGTCGCCCTCTTCGCCCGGGTGATGCGCTCTGAGGTGATCAAGACCCGGCAGGCCACATTCGTCGAATCTTCCTTTCTGCTCGGTGGGTCGCGCTGGCACATCCTGTGGCGTCACGTGCTGCCGAATGCCTCGCGATCGGTGCTGCCGCTCGCCGTGCTGCAGTTCGGCGACTCGATCCTGGTGATCGCCAGTCTCGCTTTCCTCGGCTACGGCGACCCGCCGCCGGCCTCCGACTGGGGCCTGCTGATCTCGATCGGCAAGGACTACCTCAAATGGCCGTGGCTGGTTTACGCCCCCGCCTTCGTCACGATCGCAACCGTCCTCTCCGTGAACAGGATCAGCCGATGGCTTCGCAAAACAGACTGACTGAGCTTTTCGCCCACACCGACGCCACCGGGCTGCCGCTCCAGCGATCAGCCCCTCTGCTCCGGGTTGACGGGTTGTCGGTTTCCTACGGGCCGCACGAAGTCGTCAGCAACATCGGGTTTCAACTCGGCCGTGGCAAGAGCCTCGCCCTCATCGGCGAGTCGGGCTCGGGCAAGTCGACCATCGCCCGGGCGGTGTTGCGGCTGCTCCCCAGCGGTGGACGCGCTGCCGGCCGCGTCGAGTTCGACGGCCAGGAGATACTGGGACTCCCGGAGCGCCGTTTCCGGCCGCTCAGAGGACGGGCGATCGGGTTCGTCCCGCAGGATCCCGGCAACTCGCTCAACCCGGTGCGGACGATCGGCGCCCAGGCGATGGAGGCGGCAGCACTCGTCGACGAGCCCAATAAGGCAATCCGCAAGGCGCTCATCCTGGAGACCTTCGCCCAGGTCGGGCTCGACAATCCCCAACGGGTCTACGACTCCTACCCGCACCAGCTCTCCGGCGGCATGCTGCAGCGTGTGCTGATCGGCCTTGCGGTCCTACCACGGCCGTCGCTGCTGGTTGCGGACGAGCCGACGTCGGCGCTCGACGTCACGATCCAGAAGCGTATCCTCGACCTGCTTTCCAAGTTGCAGCACGAGCTTGAGATCAGCCTGCTTCTCATCACCCACGACCTGGCGATCGCCGCCGAGCGGGCGGACTCGCTGGTGGTACTCAAGGACGGCGTCGTCCAGGAAGCCGGCAGCACCGCTTCCGTCTTCTCCGCGCCCTCCTCGACATACGCCAGGAAACTGCATGCCGACGTCCCGGCCCTCAACCCCGATCGCTACCGTGCGCTGCGCGATCCCGGCTTCCGTTTCCTCGGAACCAAAGCCGACAAGGCACCGAAGATCGAAGTCAGCGGCGTCACGAAGACCTTCACGGTCGACGGCAAGGTTCTGACGGCCGTCAATGACGTGTCGTTTGTCGTCCCGGCTGGCACCACACACGCGCTGGTCGGCGAATCCGGTTCGGGCAAGACGACGGCAATCCGGCTGCTGCTTGGGCTCGAGCAACCCGACATCGGCAATATCGCCGTCGCCGGCGAGCAACTCACCGGTCGCTCGCACGGCTCACTGCGCGCGGTATGGCGCCACCTTCAGCTCGTTTATCAGAACCCGTTCACCTCACTGGACCCGACCTGGAAAGTCGAGCAGCTGGTGCGCGAACCGCTCGACCGGTTCAAGATCGGCACCCGCGAGGAGCGGGCCGAGCAGGTCCGCGAAGCGCTGGCCAATGTCGGGCTCGGCGAACACCTGCTTTCCCGCAAGCCGGAAGCCTTGTCAGGTGGCCAGCGCCAGCGCGTGGCCATCGCCCGGTCGCTGGTGCTCAAGCCTGACGTCATCGTGCTCGATGAGCCCACCTCCGCGCTCGACGTCAGCGTCCAGGCCGATATCGTCGGGGTGCTGCTCTCGCTGCAAGCCAAGCTTGGCCTCACCTATGTTTTCGTCTCCCACGATCTGGCTCTGGTGCGCCAGCTCGCCCACACGGTTTCGGTGATGCAGCGCGGGCGCATCGTCGAGCATGGGACCGTCACCGACATCTTCGAACGCCCCGGGGAGCCGTACACACGCTCGCTGCTGGAATCGATCCCATCAGGCGCCGCTGCTATCGCCCGCGCGCCACACCCCAGACCGCAGCGGTTCGTCAACGAGGAAAAGATCGCATGACCATCGCCGCGCCTGCCATCCCCCTGCCCGCACCGTTTCGTCCGAAGCAGCGGCTCGACTTCAACACCCGGGTGTCCTTCAACGACGACGCCGGGCCGGCGCAGGGGCTACGCGACGGGATCGAGCTGTTCAAGGCCGCCGAGCGGCTGGGTTATCAGTCGGGCTGGGCCTACCAACGGCACTTCGACCACTACCTGTCGTCACCGCTTCCGTTCTTCGCCGCGGCCGGCCAGCATACCAGGCATATCACGCTCGGCTCGGCTGTTATCCCGATGCGCTACCAGGACCCCATCCTGCTCGCCGAGGCGGCCGGCACGACCGACCTTCTGATCGGCGGCCGCTTGGAGCTGGCGGTCTCCACCGGCGCCAATGCGGCGTTCGACGCCGTCTTCGGTACGGCAGACACCGATGCCCGGACGGAAGCCAAACGCCGTCAGGCGCGCTTCCTCGCCGCGATCTCGGGTGAGGTTCTCCACACCGTCGCCGGGCAAGGCCAAGGCGCCCCGGAGGGTACTGAACTGCGGGTGACGCCGCACAGCCCGACCCTGCGCTCGCGGATCAGGCAGGGCTCGGCTAGTCTGGATTCGGCGGTGCAGGCTGCCAAGCTCGGAATCGGGCTCATCTCAGGCACAGTGCAGCACGACCACGACGAGGGCGAAACCTTCGGGGAGTATCAGGCTCGCTGCATCGCGGCTTTCCGTGCGACCTGGCGCGAGACGTGGAACACCCAACCGCCGCCAGTCGCCGTTGCCGCCTCAATCCTGGTCGGCACCACGGCCGAGCTTCGGGAGAAATATGCCGCCTACGACCTCGAGCGCCGCACCCAGGGAATTGCCGCGTCCCGTCCCAAGGGGGCGCTGACGCCGGCCGCGCCAGCCAGTCAGCCGCCCGGCATCCAGATCTCCCCGGTCTTCCAAGGCACGCCCGACCAGGTGCTTGAGGCCGTGCTTGACGACCCAGGCCTTGCCTCCGCCGATGAGCTTGTGCTCTTCCTTCCCCCCGCCTTCGACCTTGCCGAAAACGTGCGGCTGCTGACGGACCTGGCAGACACGGTGGCCCCCAACCTCGGCTGGTCGCCTACCATTTGAACCACACTGATGCCAGCGGCGGGCGTCGCCATTGCGGCTGGAGCAGCCATCAGGGTTTTCAATGGAGAAGGTGACCAACTCTTCCCCACCAGGCTGCGACGCGCGAATATTTTCTACAGTTTTAGTAGAAAAAGAAAGACCTGTCTTCCTATGGGATTTGTCACGCCATAACGTGAAGGCATGTTCGGCAACCCCGGGAGAAATGCTCACATGGCCACGGAATTCATCAGCGCAAGCTTCGCCAATGCCTCCAATGACCTCAACCCTATTCCCGACGCGCCGGTCGATGCGCGTTTTCTGGAGCGATACGCACGGGCGCTCGACGATTACGGCTTCAACTACACGCTGATCCCCTATTCCTCGTCCTCCTTCGATCCGTTCACGCTTGGAGCGACGATCCTCGCACATACGAAAAAGCTCAGCATCATCGTCGCCCTACGTCCGAACACGGTCTATCCGACGGTTGCGGCGAAATCGCTGGCGACGCTCGATCAGTTGAGCGGCGGGCGCGTCGTCGTTCACTTCATTGCAGGCGGCAGCGACGAGGAGCAGGCGCGTGAAGGCGACTTCCTCAATAAGGAAGAGCGTTACGAGCGGCAGGAGGAATATATTCGCATCTTGCGTCTGGCCTGGACGTCGACCGAACCCTTTGATTTCGATGGGAAGTATTACCAGTTCAAGCAGTTCCGCAGCGCCGTGCGTCCCACCAGGGGCCTCATCCCCATCTCGCTCGGCGGCTCGTCGGATGCGGCTTACCGGATCGGCGGTTCGCTGTGCGATATCTTCGGCCTATGGGGTGAGCCGCTTGCTGAAACCAAGCAGCAGATCGACCGGATTTACGACGAAGCCGCCAAGGCTGGCCGCACGGATCGCCCGCGCATCTGGGTCACTTTCCGGCCGATCGTGGCCGAGACCGACGAATTGGCCTGGGCGAAGGCACATAAGGTTCTGGACCGGCTGAACGAGAACCGCGAGAAAGGTTTGAGCCGTGCGCCGCTTTCGGCTCCGCGTCCGGCCAATGTTGGCTCTCAGCGGCTGCTGGACATTGCTGCACGCGGCCATGTGCAGGACCGCGCCCTGTGGTATCCGACAGTAACCGCCACCAATGCCAGCGGCGCCACCACCGCGCTGGTGGGTTCGCCACGCACCATCGCTGATTCCATCCTCGATTATATCGATCTTGGTGCCGACCTGATCTCGATCCGCGGCTACGACAATTACAACGATGCCGTCGATTATGGCCGCTACATCCTGCCGCTGGTGCGTGACGGCATCCGCGAGCGAGAAGAGGCCAAAAAGAAGACGGCCGCCTGATGATCACGGTCCGGTACGGTTGGACCATGCATTCAATCCCAGAACGAGCAGGCGACGCTGTCTTCATCGCGTCGGAGGATATCGCTCGGGCTTCCATCAGAAGGCTTCAACGACATGCCCCATGACACAACCGTCCTGAACGCAACCGCGCGGGTTCTAGCCGAGGCCGCTCCGGAAGCGGATCGTACCGGTCAGTTTCCATGGACGGGCATTCGTGCCGTTCATGAAAGCGGCCTTCTGGAAAGCACTGTCGCCGTCCGCTACGGCGGAGGAGGTGCCAACCTTGCCGACACGGCTCACATCCTAGCCGCCCTCGGGCGAGGCGATCCGTCGGTCGCGCTCATCAGCGCCATGACAATTTTCAACCATCTCGGCCAGGCCGGAAAAAACCATTGGCCGGAAGATCTCTACATCAGGCTGCTGGCGGAGGGAAAGCAGCGTCCGCTGCTGCTCAACGCCGCCCGCGTCGAGCCGGAACTGGGGTCGCCGGCGCGCGGCGGTCTGCCGGCAACGCGCGCCCGCCGCACGGCCAACGGCTGGTCGATCACCGGTCGCAAGCGCTTCGTCACCGGCGCGCATGGTCTCACGCATTTCCTCGTCTGGGCGCATACCGATGAAACCCCAACGCGGGTTGGAACCTTCGTCGTGCCGAATGGACTGCCTGGCATTCGCGTGATCGAAAACTGGAGCAGCCTCGGCATGCGCGCCACAGGTTCGCACGACGTCGAATATACCGACGTCGAGATCCCGGCAGAGGACGTGCTTGATCTCAACGACGCCACAGTTGCCCAACAGGACAATCGCGCCCATGCGGCGCTCACGCTGGCGCTGACCGCGCTCTATCTCGGCGTGGCGGAAGCCGCGCAGGCCGCCTTCATCCGCTTCGCGCATGAGCGGGTGCCGACCAATCTCGGCCATCCCATTGCCCGCACGGAGCGTTTCGTGACGCTTTCGGGCGAAATCGACCTGCTTGTCTCCGGCGCCCGCCAGATCATTTTTGGCGCGCTCGAAGCCGGCCAAAGTGACGCGGAAAAATTCATAAGAGCCCGGCTCATTGCCGGCCGGCAGTTGCGCGAGGCAGTCCAGATCGCGGTGCGCGGCATCGGCAATCCGGGCCTGAGCGCCGACCTGGGGCTTGAACGGCATTTCCGGGACATCCAGTCCGTGCTCGTCCATGCTCCGCAGGAAGACGTATCGATTTCCATTCTGGGGCGCGCCGCCTTCGACCGGTGGAACCGGGATGAGACCGCCCTATCGAGCTATTCGACAGGCGTCCCCGTCCTTAAAACAGCCTGACGCGACGGGGACGGACCTCACCTCATGACCTTCCCACCTTCCCCTTCGGCCCTCCGGCCAACTCGCAGTGGACGAACATGACACGCTACATCATCATCGGCGCCGGCGCGGTCGGCGCAAGCCTTGCCGCCGAGTTCGAAACCCACGACATTCCTTACGTTCTGGTGGGACGCGGCGCTCAGATCGCTCATATCGCCGCCCATGGCCTTTCCTATCGCCGCCCGAGGGAAACCCGGGTGGTTCAGCTCAATGCGGTCGACACCGCAACGCCGCCCGTTCTGAAGCCGGACGATATCCTGATCCTCACGGTCAAGGCGCAGGATGTCGAGGCGGCAACCGATTTCTGGGCTTGGCGCGATGTGGATGGCGCAGGTCTTGCATCCGATCTGCCGCTGGTCACGCTTCAAAACGGGCTGGCGGCCGAGGATATCGCGCTGCGACGCTTCCATCGTGTTTATGCGGCCAGTATTCTCATTCCCGCGCGCTATACCGTGACCGGTGAGGTCGTCGTCGGCGGTGAACCGAATCTCGGCATCGTCACGCTCGGACGCTATCCGCACGGATTGGACGATACCGCATCGGCTGTTGTCTCCGACCTGACGAAGGCGGGATATCTGGCCGAAGCGCGTGCAGACATCCGCCGCTGGAAGGCCGCCAAACTGCAGCACAATGCGACTAACGCAGTCGAGCTTTTCGCCGGCACACCGGAGGTGCGCGCAAAAGCGGCCGCCGAATTGGCAGAAGAAGCCCGCACCGTCCTGAAGGCGGCGGGATACGATCTGGCGGCCCCTTCGGAACGGGCGATCGACATATCAGGCTGGCGCGTCGCCGAAGACAGCGGCATCGAACGCGGCCAGCAATCGACATGGCAGAGCTTCGTGCGCGGCACGTCAAGTGAAGTTGACTACCTGAACGGTGAGATCGTGCGGCTCGGACGTCTTCACGGCGTAGCCGCACCCCTCAACGCGGCCTTTCAACGAGCGGCGGCAAAACTCGCACGCGATAGAGGCAAGCCGGGTTCGCTGAGCATTGAAGACGTAGGACGGTTGGCATGACCAAGGGATCAACAACTGAGGGCGGCTCTTCCTCCGAATGACAGAACAGAGAAAATATGTGGTCGGAATCACCGACCACATGATCGGCTCTCCGGACCTCGAGGCCGAAATGCTCGGCCAGGATGTCGAGATCGACTTCTTCGCCACCACGGATGAAACGCTTTTCGCTGCCGATCGCCTCGCCCGGCTCGATGCCCTGATGGTCTGGGGCGCACGGCTCGGGCCGCGAAGCATCGCGCATTTGACCCGCTGCCGGGGCGTCGTGCGTTACGGCGTCGGTTACGAGAAGATCGATATCGAGGCCTTGGCGGCCGCCGGCATCCCCTTCGCCAACAACCCGGATTATGGCACCGAGGAAGTTGCCGACCACGCGGTCGCGATGATCCTGTCCCTGCAAAGACGGCTCTGGGAACATGATGCCCGCGCCCGTGGCTATCGGTCCGGATGGCAAGTCCACAGCCTCAAGCCGCTTTCCCGTTCAAACCGGGCCACTGTGGGCGTCGTCGGTGTCGGACGGATCGGAACGGCGGTCGTCAACCGCCTGAAGCCCTTCGGCTTTCGCATCCTCGGCTATGATCCCGGCCAACCGCCTGGTCACGAAAAGGCGGTGGGATACGAGCGTGTCGACAATGCGGGCGATCTTTTCGCGCGCTCGGATATCCTCACGCTCCACTGTCCAGCCACGGAGGAGACACGCGGCATGCTCGACGCCAACGGACTTGCCCGGATGAAACCCGGAGCCATTTTGGTCAATACGGCGCGCGGCGAACTTATTGACGATCTCGATGCGCTTGAAGCGTCCCTCAGAAGCGGCCACCTGGCAGCGGCCGCGATTGACACGCTGATGCAGGAACCGCCGGGCGACCATCCGCTGCTTTCGGCCTGGCGCAAACGTGAAGACTGGCTCGCGGGACGGTTGGTGATAACCCCGCACAATGCCTTTTACTCCGATCACGCCGCGGTCGAGATGCGCCAAAACGCAGCGCGGACGGTCAGAATATTGCTCGATGAAGGCAGGCTCCGAAATCGGATCACCGCCTGACGGCCTCCTGTGGTCCTGCCTATCCCAGTGCAGGCGCGGGCAAGACAGGTGATCGATTGCTTCTTTTTATCCGTGACATAAGTGTATCTCAATGCTGCGGTTGGGGATTGTTAATCAGAAATGCCTAATGTAAATCTTAGCGTGCACAAGTTGTGTGGGAGTCAAACTGCTACAATATCTGGTTAGGACATTCAGCAAGGGAGAGCCTCGGACATGCGGAAAATTCGTGCGGCCCACTCGGCCCTCGGAAAAACAGAGGCAGAGGCTTCGAGTTCGATCGACCGACTTTTGTTCTTTGACCGCGATCTCAATCCCGTCGAGAATTTGCTGGGCAATGAGCTGCCTGCTTCTGTCAAACCAGCAGCGTCCTTTTGGGAGCATTTTCCGGAACTGGACCAGTCGGCGATTACGCTTGCGTTACGTTCCCTGGGTGACAGTGCACAGCCTTTGCGAATATCGGGCGATCTTGGCGAGCCGGGATCGCGCGGACTGACGATCTATCGGATCGGAGATCTGTTTGCCGTGGTGCGCTCCGAGGAAAGTCTCGATGATGAGCGTGCAACCCTTCTGCACCTGGCGACCCATGATCCCCTGACCGGACTGCCGAACCGACGACAGTTCAGCGAGGACCTCACAGTATTGCTGCAGGAGGCCGCAGGCGCGAACGAGACCCTGTCTTTGATGCAGCTCGACCTCGACGATTTCAAGCCCGTGAACGACACGCTTGGGCATCCGGCCGGCGACAAGGTTCTTCAATTTGCGGCAAGGCGTATTCAAGGCTGCCTGACCAGCGATGACAGAGCCTATCGACTTGCGGGTGACGAATTCACCGTTATTTCCATGGGCTCGGGACATCCGGCCAAGGGGCAGTGGCTAGCAGAAGTTCTGGTTGCCGAATTCAAAAAGCCCTTCACGATAGATGGCATTGCCGTATTTGTTGGTACCAGCATCGGCATTTCCACCGCGCCATCGGACGGTGCAAGTCCGGAGCAGCTGATGAAGGCGTCCGATCTCGCGCTCTATGCCGCGAAGAAAGACGGGCGCGGCCGGGCAAAAGCATTTGATCCCTCGATGCTTGAATCGCTGGAGCAACGCGAACTGCTGCGCCGCAGCCTTCGCATGGCCTTGGCCCAGCAGCAGTTCTCTGTCGAATACCAACCCATCTCAGAGGGCGGCTGCGTTGTCGGCTTCGAAGCATTGCTGAGATGGCACCATCCCCTGCTTGGAAAAATTTCACCGGCGGCATTTATTCCGATGGCCGAGGCCGATGGAATGATGCCGGAAATAGGAGCGTGGGTTTTAGAGCAGGCATGCCGCGAGGCGATGAAGTGGCCGCAGAACTACATCGTTGCCGTCAATTTATCGGCGGCCGAATTCCTGACCAGCGGCCTTACCGATCGGGTCTCCCAGACGCTCGACCTGGTCGGCTTGCCGCCCGACCGTCTGGAGCTTGAGATAACCGAAAGCGTGCTGCTCGAGCGGACCGTCAACAACATCGACACCCTGAATACGCTCAACGTGCTGGGGATACGAATCTCGCTTGATGACTTCGGCACCGAATATTCTTCGCTCAGCTATCTGAAGACATTCCCTTTCGACACGATCAAAATCGACAAATACTTCATCACCGATCTCGAAAGCGATCTGAAAAGCCAGGCAATCGTCCGCTGCATCGTGAACCTCGCCCATGACCTCGACATGCAGGTGACAGCGGAAGGGGTCGAGACGCCAGGTCAGGCGGAATGGTTGCGCGGCGTGGGCTGCGACAGGCTTCAAGGCTACTTGGTCAGCAGGCCGCTTCCGATCGAGGCAATTGGCGAGTTCCTCGCCAGAGCCGAAACATCCCTGAGCCACGCGCTATCATAGTGAACAATCGATTTTCGGAATCAACCTGACGCCCCGGACAAACGAATGGAGGGTGTAGTGGAAAAGGAAGCATCTCGCTTCGATGACCATGCATTTGCGCCGATGGTATCGCTGGAAATGAATACCGCCATGTTCAAATCGCGATGGCAGTTTTGCGACAGGATCACGGAATATCTCTCCGACATTCTCGGCCAGGGTCACAACGATCCCGCTCGATATTCGAACTTTCTTTCCGTCGCAGCCAACGAGCTCATTGAACTCGCTTTCCGTTCAACGGGTGAGCTGGGAAGGATACGTTTCAGTCTCTATCGGAGCGCAGCATTCAATCGGCTGAGAATTGCGTTTCCCGGCGAGGAAGCATTTGGCCGCAAACAAACGAGTGCGAGATCAGGCGAATATCTGCCTGTCCCCGATACCGAGTCTGGATACTTGGTCATGAAATCCGATGGGACGGTTTTGCTCAGCGATTTGGCAACAATATTCCGCGCCGCTATCCGAATTGAGAAAGACGGCGGACAAGGGATTCAAATCATTGCGGATTTCCCCTCGGCCGAGGACTTCCGATGAACCTGCTGCTGCGACCTTTCACGGTTTATTTTGATCCGACAAATCAGGAGCTGGTGCTGTCTGGCAAGATGCGGCCCGAAAGTGCCGCTGAGATTGGCGATGCTCTCGAACTGGTGCAGCAAAGTTTGGAAAAATACGGCGGGGTCGTTTACCTCAACGTCAAACGTCTGACGCATATCAACATGACTGCCTTCTCTGCCCTGTCGGATGTCCTCGCGGCAACCTGCCGGGCCAGGCCGGAACGGAAGATCGTCATCATCACGTCAAGCGTGGTGGCATGGTCGACCTCGTTATTCCAAACGCTTGCGGCGTCACAGCCAAACTTGTCGGTCGAGGTCTACGATTCGGCATTCTATCCGGGCCAGAGCTTTGTCGAGGATGAGACTTTCATTCCCATCCTCCGCACCCAGACGAAAATGACATGGCGACATGAACGCGAACTGCTGCCGCGCCACGGCCTGCGTAACGGTCTTGCCATCGCCGATATCTGTTGTGGAATAGGTGATTTCGCGGCCTTGGTTCAACGGGAATTCAAACCGGCACGCCTTGTCGCGCTGGATCATTCGGTGCGCAGCCTCGAATATGCGCGCAGGGTCGCTACCGACTTCGATCTACAGGGAATCGAGTACACCTATGGCGACGCCTCGCAAATGTTGCTGCGAGACAATCAATTCGACTTTGTGACCTGCCGTCATTCGCTGCAGATTTTCAACCGTCCCGAGATGCTCCTGCGGGAGCTTTACCGCATCTGCAAGCCTGGCGGCCGCGTCTACATCACCAACGAAAAAAATTCTCATTGCCTTGGGGAGCCACATGCTGACACGATAAAATGGACTTACGAGGAGGTCGCCAAACTGTTCAGCCACTTCGACATGGATGTCGAGATGGGGCCGAAAAGCCGCCATCTCCTTGCCGATGCAGGCTTCGACAACATCAAGGTGGATTGTTTTATGGTGACGAACCTCGACGGCGATCCCCAAGACTTCGCAGACGTCATCGAAGCTTGGGAAAATGTCTACGCCGGTGAGATGGCCGTCCGGCGGGGCGACTCAATAGATTTCATTCGCCGGTTCCGGCAGGGATTCAAGGATCATGTCTTTGCCGCTCTTCACCCCAAGGGTTATGCGGGCTGGCCCATCTGGGCGGCCTCCGGGCGAAAGCCGCTGTGATGGACGCACGCTCATCGAAAAGACCGGCAAGACTGGGCTCATTTCGGGCAAAGTTCATCCTGGTCGTCGGTGGAGCCGTTCTCTTCGACTTGCTGGTCAGCGGTGGACTGGCGCTTTGGAACGTTCAGAGACTGTCGCGCGACGCAACCCTCGAAGTCGGCCAAGGTCTTGAAGCGGCAAGCCAGGAATACATTCGCACATATGCTGATTCGACCGCGGCGCAGGTAAGTTTGCTCCTGCGGCAGGTTCATAACGACGTCGGCACCTTGGCAGGGGTGCTCCAGGCGCAGATCGACGATCCCGCGCGCAATTCCGACGTCGGCGCGGCGATCGCTCGCACATCTCCCGGCAGCGTCAGCCTGTCCTACGATCAGAAGACGAACTGGTCTCAGAACGCTCCGGGCTCCGCCTCGGTTGTGAGCGTCTGGGGTTACTTGCTCGGACAAGACCATCAGCCAAGGCCCGACGTCCAGAGCGATATCCAGACCAGCGCGGTTCTCGACCTTGTTGCGCCGAGCCTGCTGCAGCGCGGCGCTTCGAAGCTGCAGATGTATTTCATCGGCTCGAAAGAACGCCCAATCTTCAGGACGGCGCCCTACACCGACCAGGCTCAGACCTTCGACCGCCTTTATCCCGGACACAACGAGGCCAATTTCTGGGACTTCTTTTTTCCCGGACTTTACGAGTCCTGGCAGGGCTGGGCCAAGGACATGAAAACGCGGCCGGTCGCGGACGATATAACACAGACGGCGCCATATACGGACGCCATTACCGGGAAACTGATCGTTTCTTTCTTTCAGCCACTGTGGACCGCCGACAGGAAGGATGTCGCCGGGACGGCCGGTGCGGACATCACACTCGACCAGCTCGCGCAGACTGTTGAAAATGTGAAAGTGGCCCAGTCCGGCTTTGGATTTCTCGCAATGTCCGACGGAAATGTTGTGGCGATCAACAGCACGGGCGAAAAAACTCTCGGTCTGCGTTCTGCGAGCGATGCGAGCGGAGCCGGAGTGACCGGACTGGAGCGCTCCCTGAAGGGAAGCGCCCAGCCTGCGATCGCAAAACTGGCCCTTGACCGCGAACAGGGCATCCAACATTTGATGTTGCAGCAGGACGGTAACGAGGTCCCCTATATCGTTATCGTCAAAAGACTCCCTGCGACCAATCTCTGGGTCAGCGGCCCGGTGCGGCAAGAGGCGATGTCTCTTGGAGTCGTTGTGCCCGAACGAGAAATCGAAGCCTCGCTCTATGCGGCCCAGGCCAAGATTTCAGAGGCTACGAACCGGATCGTGCTCTACCAAATTCTCGCGATCTTACTGTCGCTGCTGGTTGTGACGATCGCGGTATTTGCGGCTTCGAAACGAATAACGGGCGGGATCAGTGCACTTGCAGATGCCGCCAAGCGGATTCAGGCGAAAGACTATTCGGTCAGGGTGGCCATATCGAGCAAAGACGAGGTCGGCGAGGCTGGCGAAGCATTCAATCGGATGGCTGAGCAAATCAGCTATCACACCGAAAATCTCGAGCAACTCGTCGAAGAGCGAACTGCTCAAATCGAAGATGCAAAGGAAGAGATTTCGACGCTGAACGCACAGCTCGAGCGAGAAAATCGACGTCTTGGAACCGAGCTCGCCGTCGCCGAGAGAATCCAGCTCATGGTCCTTCCGCTGCATCAGGAGCTCGAGGAGTTTCAAGCCCTCGAGATCGCCGCCTATATGAGGCCGGCCGAAGAAGTCGGCGGCGATTATTACGACGTATTGAAGAACGGAAATCGGTTGAAGATCGGCATCGGCGACGTCACCGGACACGGGCTCGAAAGCGGCGTGCTGATGCTGATGGTTCAGTCCGTTGCCCGCGCCCTGCAGGAAGCCGGAAACACCGATGCCGTCAAATTTCTCACAGACCTGAACAGCGCCCTGTTTAAAAATATCGTCAGGACCAAAATCGACAAGCATCTCACTCTGGCGTTTCTTGACTACGACGGTAAAGAGATGATTCTATCAGGACAACACGAGGAAGTTGTGATTGTGCGGGCGAATGGCGATGTCGAGCGCATAGACACCATGGATCTGGGCATGCCGATCGGGCTGGAAGCCGATATTTCTGCGTTCATCAAAACCCGTGAGATAGCGTTCGCGACGGGGGATCTCATACTCTTGCATACGGACGGCGTAACAGAAGCAGCAAACGACGGGGGAGAACTCTTTGGCATTGAACGTCTCTGCCGCGAAGCACGTCGCTTGAAGGATCAGAGTGCTGAGAAAGTCGTTTCCGGAATTGTAGCGGCATTGATGCGCTTTGTCGGATCGCAGAAGATTTACGACGACATCACGCTTCTCGCAGTGCGGCATAGGTGAGACAATGACGCCAACGGTATACGGCAAGGAATCTCTGGCGGGCATAAGCTTAGGTTCGGCCACTCGCCTCACGTTAAGCGATGGACCTCTTCAGCTTGGATGGAAGCACTCGGGAATGACGGCGGACTTCATAGCGGAAGTCATGGCTCTGCCCTATTCACGTTCAAGGAAAGATTACACGCAGGCGCATCATGACATCGGATATCTCAGCAATGAGCTGATTGAAAATGCCGTCAAGTTTCGACAACCTGGGGAGATCCTCATTGAAGCCGGCATATTCGACGGAGCCTTTTTGATAAGGGTGAAGAACACGATCGATGGCGTGACATCGTCCCGCTTCCAGCAATTGCTGCATCGCCTCCAATCGAAAGATCCCGGGGAACTTCTTCTTGAGCAAATCGAAACCAACGCCATATCGGCAACGAGCGGTTCGGGCTTGGGATTGCTCACCCTGCTGAGCGACTACGACGCAAAAATGGCTTGGGCATTCGAAGAGAACAATGACCAGCGTATCATACTGACGACGACTGCAGCTGTGGCGATGCCGCCCTCCTCCAATCTGTGAGCGAAGAATGGAAATCAGCGACGAAAACTTCCGCGTATGGGCGGAAAGAAACCAGGTATATTTCGACGGCGTATTCCGGCTGGCCGGACCGGACGCCTATGCGCCCATTTATTCATTGATTTCGGGTCTGCTCCATGAGGGGCACAAACAGGTGACGTTCAACCTGACGGGTCTCGAGTTCCTCAATTCCTCCGGCATAAATCTGTTGGCCAAGCTGACGATCGAAGCCAGAAAGATGGGCGATCTCCTGCTCGTCATCAAAGGCACCAATCAATATCCCTGGCAAGCTAAGTCTCTGCCGAACCTGAAGAAGTTACATCCGCTTATTGATTTACGCCTGGGGTGATTGCGCCGCCGCCTCTCGTTCGGGATCTGCCTGTCGATCATTTCGACGGCGCGGACACGTTTGAAGACCCTCCATCCAAAGGACGCTGCGTACGCAATCCTTGGTTCTGACAATCTGCGATGTCTCAGCTTCCGGCCGACTGCGAAAAATCGACCGGCGGCGGATCGCCGGCTCCAAGTTCCGGTAAAAGATCGTCCGGTGTTCAGCTGCTTCAGCCACGCCGAGCACCTACTCCCTCTTCACGGCGTGTCGCCACATCAGCCAACCTGGCTGACGATGTGGATTTATCAAATATTTCAACTTGTTTAGGACCATAGTCCCCACCGACGTCGGACCTCGTGCCGATGTGCGATACGCAATCAGCGTCTAACCTCTCACATCTCCCTATGCAGTGCAGTTGCACCGCACTTGATGATCTGACTCGGAGGAAAATGATGCGGATAGCAACCTTAGCGTCCTTGGCCGTGCTCTCGCTGGCTCTTGCAGCAAGCCCGGCTACGATTGCCGGGATCGACATTGCCGCGCTGGCAAAAGACGGTGGGAACGGCGGGGGCAATGGTGGTGGCAACGGGGGCGGTCATGGCGGCGGCAACGGAAATAGCGGCAGTCACGGCAACGGCAACCAGGGTAGCGGTTCAACCCATGGCAGCTCTAAATCCTCAGGCGTGAAAGGCAAATCCACCGAAGCAGGAAGCAAGTCCAAATCCACGAAGGCTGATGGGACCAAAACCGTCACGAAAGAAAAGAACCTGTCGGCGCAGATGGCAGGCCTGAACTCCCTGAAGCGAAATTACAGGGCGCTGATGCATACGTCGGACCCGCGCATGACCGCCATCGCGGCCTATGCCATGGCTTATGCCCAGTATGAACTCGACAATGGCATCGAGCCCGCCGTCGATGACCCTCTATTGGGGGACGAGGCGCTGGAGGACGCATTGGCTTCCGCAACGAAAACCGGCCAGGTCAGCCCGGCGGTTTTGGCCGAAGCCAAGTCAATCCTCGGGGTTGGCGAGGCGAACGGGAAGATCGATCAAATCCGCGCCTCGCTGGAGAACGCCGCGCCGGAGACATCCGAGGAATAGCCTATAAACAGGTGCGAGCAGTGTGGAGCTGACAAGTATGGCTCTGCACTAAACTACGAGAGAGCATTTCCGTTTTGTTTCAGTACGGAGATGCTCTTTTTTTTGATGAAACACTACGCCGTGGCGATGCCTCAAGCCGCCTTCTCAGCCACCGCCTCGCGCATCGCCTGCGGCCTTCCGAGCAGGTAACCCTGCGCCTCGTCGCATTGCTCTTCGAAAAGCGTATCGAGCTGCGCCTGCGTTTCCACGCCTTCCGCGAGCACCGGAACCTCCAGGCTGCGGCCGAGCGCCAGGATGGCCCGGACGATCGCCTTGGATTGTGCGTTGCTCTCGACCTCGGCCATGAAGCTCTTGTCGAGCTTGATCTTGTCGAAGGGGAAGGCGCGCAGCGTCTCCAGCGACGAGTAGCCGGTGCCAAAATCGTCGATCGCGATCGAGACGCCGAGCGCCTTGATCTCCCGCATGGTGCGCAGGGCCTTGTCCTTGTCGATGATGATAGAGCTTTCGGTGATCTCGATTTCGAGGCGTCGCGGATCGAGGCCGGTCTCCAGGAGGATGCTGGCGATGACGGCCGCCATGTCGGCATGGCCGAGCTGGATCGGCGAGAGGTTGACGGCGATCTTGTGGCCGCTGTTCCAGCCTGCGGCCTCCCGGCAGGCTTCCCGCAACACCCATTCCCCGATCGGCAGGATCGCGCCGCATTCCTCGGCAAGGCCAATGAAATCCATGGGCGGGATGTTGCCGCGTTCGTGATGGCGCCAGCGCAGCAGCACTTCATAGCCGGTGATCTCTCCCGTCCGCACCGATTTCTGCACCTGATAATGCAGATGAAGCTCGTTGCGGTCGATGCAGGCCCAGAGATCGTTGGCGAGCGCGCGACGGCGGCGCGCGGTCTCGTCCATGGCAGCCTCGTAGAAGCAGACTTTCTGCAGCAGCGATTGCTTGGCCCGGTACATGGCTAGGTCGGCATTGGCGAGAAGCCCGTCCACGCTCTCCGCATCGCCGGGATAGATGGCGACGCCGAGGCTGGCGCCGGTCTTGATCTCGAAGCCGTCGACCGAAACCATTCCGGTCAGCGCGCCTTCCAGGCGGCCGATGAAATCGTGGAGCGCGCTCAGATCGTCGAAGCGCTTGGTCGCGGCGAACTCGTCGCCGCCGAAGCGGGCGATGAATTCGCCCTCCTGCCGTGCCTCGCCGAGACGGCGCGTCAATTCGACAAGCACCAAGTCGCCGGTGCCGTGCCCATGCTGGTCGTTGACCTCCTTGAACTTGTCGAGATCGATACCGATGACCGCAACCCTGCCCCTCATCCGGTCGGCGACCATCATTTCCTCGGAGACGCACTCGCCGAACTCCAGCCGGTTCGGCAGGCCCGTCAGCGCGTCGTGCTTGGCCAGGAAGGCGACCTGCTCCTCGGATTTCACGCGATCGCTGATATCCTCGAAGGTCACGACCCAGCCGCCGTTTGGCAGGATGTTGACATTCTGCTGGATAGAGATGCCGCTTGGATATTTGTGAACCGCACTGCCGGCCCCGCCCCGGATCAGCGCCATGTTCCTGATGTAATGGGCCTCGGCCCGCGCCGCCGCTTCCGCCGGGGTCTCGGCGTGGGCGGCATAGCCGACCTCGACGATCTCCCTGTAGTACATTCCCGGACGCACCGACCCTTCGGGAAATTTGAAGATTTCGAGATAGCGCTTGTTGCACAGCACCAGGCGCTCATCCGCGGCGAACATGCAGATGCCCTGCCCCATGTTTTCGAGCGCGACATCGAGATTGCGGCTGACCTCCTCGATCCGGTCGGCATCCGCCTTCTGCTTGCTGTTGTCCTTGGTGATCTTCGCATAGCCGATCAGCGCTCCGGTCTCGTCGTAGATCGGGTCGATGACGACATAGGCCCAGAAGGAGGAGCCGTCCTTGCGATAGCGCCAGCCCTGCGCCTCGAACTTGCCCTCGGTGCGGGCGGTCGCGAGCGCCCGCTGCGGCAGGCCGTTCCGGCGATCTTCCGCCGAATAGAACAGCGAGAAATCCTTGCCGACGATCTCCTCGGCGCGATAGCCCTTGGCGCGCTCGGCCCCGGCATTCCAGTTGCTGACCTTGCCGTCGGGATCGAGCATATAGATGGCGTAGTCGGTGACGCCCTGCACCAGCAGCTTGAAATTGCGCTCCGCCTTGGCGGTCTTGGCCTCCGAGCGCACGGCGAAAATGGCCGCCGCAAAACCCGCCGCCAGCAGCGAAAAGGTGACGGCGGCGATCGTCACCACCATGATCGCGGGCGAAAGCAGCGTCGCGGGATCGAGCGCCACAATGCCAGGCGTGACGGTGACACCCGCCATCGCGGTGAAATGCAGCGCGACGACACCTGATGTCAACAAAAGCGTCGGCGCGAGCCCGCCGAGAAGCGACCGCTCGTCCCTGACCGCAAACCGAAAGGCCGCGACCGAAAAGACGATGCCGAGGGTGAACGAGGCCGTCACGAACCCGCTATCCCATGAGATCGCTCCCGGGAATTCGATGGCGAGCATTCCAGAAAAATGCATCGACCCGATGCCGGCGCCGAAGAGCACGCCCGCCAGAATATTCGCCGTCCACCTGGTATAGGCGATCTTGGCCGCGATCGCGCCCGTCGTCGCGACGATCGCGACCAGCAGTGAAACCAGCGTCAAGCCGGCATGATAGCCGACGACGACACCTGGATCATAGGCCAGCATCGCAACGAAATGCGTCGCCCAGATCCCGAAACCCCCAGCCGCCCCCGCCGTCCCGATCCACACCCACCGGGCAGCGCCATCGGAAGACATCGCCCGATCGAGCAGAACCATCGCGCAAAGGCTGGCAAGAAAGCAGATCAAACCCGCGAGACCGACCAGCGTGAGATTATGCTGCTCGGTGACGCACGTCAGAACGGTGAACATGGAAAAGGACCCTCGATTTGAGGGGTTACGCTATGGGGCGGGCGTTTAAGGAAGGTTGAAGTGGAGGGGGCAGCTGGCGGAAAAGACGGGTGTTTGGGCGGGTTGGAGGTGGGGTTGTGGCATTAGGGTTTATCGCGGGTGTCTTGGCATGGTGAATGGATTTTCGACTGGCGCGGAGGGCGAGGCCCCGCGAAATTGGTCTTGCCCTGCCCCACCACGACCGGGTGCAGGTAGATGATATTCGTCGATCAGGCCAAGTTCGGTCAGGTTGTGGGCAAGGTCCGGGCCGGCGACTTCGATCTCCCCAATTTCACCCAAGCACCATGGTAGCGGACTTGGATGAGTTGGAATCTGGGATGTCGATCTTGCTAAGAAGTTTGTCGCTACTGGTTGGAATAATATTGGCGGCACCAGCCTTTGGCAATTGCTTAACCGCCAATCAGACCAAACAGGGCGTACTGCTAACCAGAGAAGTGCCTTTCCTTTCCGTATTCTACAAGCCGAACGGTCCAGGTCTCACCGAACAAAAGCTGGTGGAGCGTAACCGTTCACTGCAGCCGGTGTCGGCCGTATATTTACACCCCCTGCTCGTCGAAAAGAGAGTTGGTCCCAATGGGACGCATGAGCTGAAATACGCGAATGCGGTTGCGTTCGACGATCTACCACAGAAGAAGAACTGGCAATCCGACACTACGCTTTTCATCAACGGCAGAAAATCCGTTTCGGGCACTACTTTTATTAGGTTCGACGGCTTGGGAGAGGAAACTATTGCATCTTGCTCCTACAAAGTTTGGGCCACCAACAGCCGTCTGGAACTGACGGGATTGCCTCCGATTATTTTCGAACAATACTATTCCCCCGAGCTTCATCTCGTTCTTCGTTCAGTAAGGCTGGGCCCCTCCAACCAGCCGTTGAGCGAGGTTCGATTTGATCGGTTCCAAATTGGCTGGGGCAACTGATTGATCGTGAGGTAAAGCTGCCAAAACCCCGCACGCCTGGGTTGAGGTGATGACGAAACACTGGAAACTTCAGGGCTGAAGTGAGTACCAGGCGGAGCATCAGCAAGATCAAGAACCATATCCTGACGAATGGGTAGCTATCCAACGTGCCTTTATAGATAGCCTGTAATTTTGCGGATTGACCACGATCGATGGTCAGTTGCCTTAGTTTTCAAGGCAACTGGTCTTTCGAACGAGATTCTGCACTTGTGCCCAGGTGCGGTCAGGTACACCGCCTGTTGAACACGCGCGGTCCACTTTCCCTCACCGCCATTCAATATGCCGCAACCTCACCCCTCCAACTCCACAATCGCACACCCATACCCCTCAAGCTCCAGCGCCCCCGTCACCCTCTTCTCCCCATCCAGCAAATCCCGCCCGGCCGGCACGCCACCGACCGTCACAGCCTGATCCGTATAATTCTGCACAAACAGCAGCCGCCGCTCGTCATTCATCCGCATCGTCACCTCCACGCCCTCGGGCAGCCCACCGACCAGCGGTTCGATGCCGGCGGGTGCGAACAAGCGTTCGGTCAGCGCCTCGGTCAGGTCGGGCGTGAGATAGGTGCCGAGATAGACGACCTGCCCCTTGCCGAGTTTGCGGGAGGTCGCCATCGGCTGGCCCTCGGCATAGCGGTTGGACCAGGCGGCGATCACCTCGACGTCGGGGTCGATGGCGAGGTTTTCGTAGAAATGGCCGGCCGCCATTTCGCGGTTGCCGATCTTGAAGCGGCGCTGGCGGCGGTTGCTTTCGGCCGGCTTGTTCGGCGGAATGACGAGGCCGCCGGAGCGTTCCATCACGTCGAAGAGCCCGTTGGCGCCGGGGGCGGCGAGACGGCCGAAATCTTCCACGCGCACGCCGGTCAGCTTCGAAAGCGCGGTCCCGGGCGCGGTCTCGCGGATGACGTGATTGTCCTCGTTGCGGGTGCCGGTGCGCGCGCCGATGACGACAGTGCCGCCTGCTTCAGCGAAGGCTTCGAGCTTGCCCGTCCATTCGTCCTTCCACATCACCCAGTGGGGGACATAGAAGAGCTTCAGCTTGGAAAGATCGTCCTCGGGATGGATGAAGCCGCAGGCGATGCCCCTGTCATAGCAGTGCTGATGCAGCAGGATCGCATCGTCCTGCGGGCTCGGCAGGCCGATCGGATAGGTCTTGTGGGCCTCCTGATTGTCGAAATCGGAGCCGGCGATGCCGACATCCATGCGCACATAGGTGCCGAGGATCTTGGGCGCCAGCGCGGTCATCTCGGTCGCGAAGCGCTTGGCCTCCTCATAGCGATGGCGGCCGATATCGTCATGGTCGATGATGCCCATCCAGTAGATCTCGGCGCCGAAATGGGCGGGCCGCCAGCGGAAGAACATTAGGCCATCGGCGCCATGGGCAACCGAGGAGAGCGCCATGCGGCGAAGCTCGCCCGGCTCCGGCGTCAGCGTGCAGAAGCCCGGCTGGCTGCCGAAACCCGACTGCTGCTCGGGCACGATGTAATTGCCGGAGAAGCCTCGGCAGATATCGAGGTGCAGCGCCTGAACCTTGGCGT